>JACCDX010250628.1_pt1 | contig 18158 bp, 16 predicted proteins | sample 7449681 | NCBI WGS metagenome assembly JACCDX01 (sample SAMN15323450, study PRJNA562643) | freshwater metagenome | isolation source: river surface water | place: USA:Blue River Watershed | collected 2017-08-18
CCACGATCGATCTGCTGGTCGAACGCTACAAGGACCGCCAGATCACCAAGATCGTCGGCACCGAAGCGCGTGGCTTCATCTTCGGTGCGCCGCTGGCGTACGCACTGGGCGTGGGCTTCGTGCCGGTCCGCAAGCAGGGCAAGCTGCCCGGCAAGACTACCGCGCATGACTATGCGCTCGAGTACGGCCATGACCGTATCGAGATGCATGATGATGCGATCGATGCCCACGATCAGGTGCTGGTGGTCGACGACTTGCTGGCCACCGGCGGCACCGCCGCGGCAACCGTGATGCTGGTGCGCGGCATGGGCGGCCACGTGATCGAATGCGCATTCGTGATCGACCTGCCCGAACTCGGCGGCCGTACCAAGCTCGAGAAGATGGGACTGGCCGTGCATACGCTGGTCGAGTTCGAAGGCGACTGACATGACGACAGCACGTCACGATGTCGTCACGCTGCGCTGGATCAACAAAGCAGCGAACGGCGCATCCGGCCATGGCCGACTGGAGATGATCGACCAGACACGGCTGCCGGCCGTCTTCGAATATTTATCCTACGACTCGGCGTATGGCGTCGCCGAGGGCATACGCACGATGGTCGTGCGCGGCGCGCCCGCCATTGGTGTCGCGGCCGCCTATGGCGTGGCGCTCGAAGCCTTGCGCCAGCAATCCGCTTCCCGCGCTGCGTTCGATGCCGCGCTGGACGCCGGCTTTGCAGTGCTGGCGGCCAGCCGGCCGACGGCCGTGAACCTGTTCTGGGCACTCGAACGCATGCGCGGCTACCGTGCGCGGCATGACGGTGCAGACCCGGCTGCGCAGGCGGCCGCACTGCTGGCCGAAGCGCAAGCCATCCATGCGGAAGACATCGCGATCAATCAAGCCATGGGCGCGCATGGCGCAGCGCTGTTGGCCGATGGCGCGCGCGTGCTCACGCACTGCAATGCCGGCGCGCTGGCCACTGCCGGCCATGGCACGGCACTGGGCGTGATCCGCTCGGCGGTGCAATCGGGGAAAAGGATCAGCGTGATCGCCGACGAGACGCGTCCCTTCCTGCAGGGCGCGCGGCTGACCGCGTGGGAGATGGTGCAGGAAGGCATACCGGTGACCCTCATCACCGACAACATGGCGGGCCATCTGATGGCCAACGGCGAGATCGATGCCGTCATCGTCGGCACCGATCGGGTCGCGGCCAATGGCGACGTGGCCAACAAGATCGGCACCTACATGGTCGCGGTGCTGGCGGCACGCCACCAGATTCCGTTCTATGTCGCGTGCCCGCTGTCGACCATCGACCTGACCCTGCCGACCGGGCGCGACATTCCTATCGAAGAACGCGCGAGCGCTGAAGTCACGGGCTTTCGCGACACGCAATGGGCCGCAGCCGGTGTTCAGGTGAGGAACCCCTCATTCGACGTGACCCCGGCGGAGCTGGTGACGGCGATCATCACTGAAAAAGGCGTGGTACGCGCGCCGTATGCGGAAGGATTGAAGGCCTTGTTCGACGCCTGAAGCCGACACGCGGCAGGCGTGAATCAAACTTGAATCAAACTTGAATCAAACTTGAATCAAACTTGAATCAAACTTGAATCAGGCCGACAGTCGGTAAGGCTCGAAGAATTGCGAGCCTAGCAGCGGTGGTATTTTTTCGGGCGGCACCGGCTTCGACACCAGGTAGCCCTGCACTTCATCGCAGCCCATGTTCTGCAGCATGTGCAGCTGCTCTGCGGTCTCGACGCCCTCGGCCACGACAGCGATGTCGAGACTGCGGCCGATCGAGACCATGGTCTCGCACAGCGACTGTGCCTGCGGGTCGCTGCCCAGCTTGCGCACGAAGGATTGGTCGATCTTGAGCACGTCGATAGCCAGGCTCTGCAGTTTCGACAGCGACGAATAGCCGGTACCGAAGTCGTCGATCTCCAGCTCGATGCCCATTTGCCGCAGGCGCGCCAGCTCCTCCTGCGCGACGCCGTCCTCGTCCAGCATGCTCGACTCGGTCAGCTCGATCGACACCAGCGATGACGGCAATGCGTGGCGGGCCAGGCTTTCCGCCAGCGTCACGCGCAAGCCATCGCCCTTGAGCTGCAGCGCCGACACGTTGACCGACACCGGCTTTAGCGGCAGACCCTGGTCGCGCCACACCGCCAGCTGGCGGCACACCTTTTGGACCACAATTTCGCCGATCGGGACGATCAGTCGGGTTTGTTCTGCGATGCCGATGAAGTCCGCCGGCGACAACAGGCCGCGACGCGGATGGCGCCAGCGAATCAGCGCCTCCATGCTGGACAAGGTGCCGGTGCGCGCATCGGCGCGCGGCTGGTAATAGATGACGAATTCATCGCGCTGGATCGCGTGCTCGAGTTCGCGCTCGACACTGATGCGGTCACGCATCCTCTGCGCGAAAACTTCGTTGTAGTGACGGTACTGTGCCTTGCCCTCCGACTTGGCTTCGTACAGCGCAATGTCCGCAGCGCGCAGCAAGGTGTCGACGTCGTCGGCATCGTTCGGGAACAGGCTGACGCCGATCGAGCCCTTCATGTGGAACATGCGCCACGGTGAATCCGGCCCCAGCTGCCCGATGACCGCGACCAGTTTTTCCGCGATATCGCTCGCGTCGTCATGCTCATCGAGATCCTCGATGATGACGGTGAATTCGTCGCCGCCAATACGCGCAAGATGGTCTTTTTCCTTCAGCACGCTACGCAGGTTGGCCGCTACCGACGCCAGCAATTCATCGCCGGTGCGGTGGCCCAGCGAATCATTGATGTTCTTGAAATTGTCGAGGTCGATATACAGCAGCGCCAGCTGCTTGCCATTGGCGCGCGCACGCTCGAGCGCACCAGGCAGGTAGTCATTGATCCAGTGCCGGTTTGGCAAGCCGGTCAACGCATCGGTGCGCGCCATTGCAGCCAGCGTATCGGCCTGCTGGCGCGCTTCGGACACGTCGCGCACCGTGACGGCAATGCCGGTGCCCGAGCGCACGCCGCGCCGCTGGAACCAGCCTGCCGCATGCTTGCGGCCGTGCGGGACGTGGAAATCATCTTCCGCAAAACCTTCGGTGGTCACGCGACGGAAGAAGTCGAAATAAGGATCGTAGCGATTGCCTTCGTACAGGCTGTTGATGGTGCGACCGATCAGCTCACTGCGCGGGAAGCCTGACATTTCGGCCGCGCGCTCGTTGCAGTCCTCGATCACGAGGTCATGCAGCATGCCCTCGGCATCGCGGATCGGCCCCATCATGTAGAAGGCTTCGCGTGCGCCGTCCACCGCCAGCCGGAACGTGGACTGCACCTGTGCATCATGCCGGCGCTGTGCCGCCTGACGGATCTTGTACCAGGCGCCGAAGCCGGCCGCTCCCATCAGCAGCAGAGTGGAGATCACCGCCATCGCGATATAGATCGCATGGCTGCGCGCATACGGCGCCATCACGTCGACCAGGCTCACGCCGGCCACCGCCACCAGCGGATAGCCTTCGACAGCTGACCAGCTGACGATGCGTTCCTCGTCGTCGAGGAAGCGTTCGCCGGCCTCGATGCGGGTGCCGTGGGCAGTCTTGAATTCCGGGTCCTTGCGATAGAACGAGCCTGCGATCCCGCTGCCGCCGCGCGCAGCCAGCAGTTGGCCGTCGGCCGCAAAGCGCACCGAGATGAAATCGCCAGGCGCCAGGTTCGCCGCATCGTGAAAGCTGGCGAGGTAGCCCTGCTCGACGGCGATCAGCACCACGCCATCGAAGCGCCCGTCGGGGCGAGTGATCGTGCGCGTGAAACGGACGATGGTCTTGCCTGCAAAGCCGCCGCGGCCGACCGTCGGCCGGTTAACGATCAGGCCAGTGGCGCCGCTGTCGCGTGCGCGCGCAAAGAAAGGCAGGTCGCCCATATAAGTACCGCGCGCCAGATTGCGCGTGCTGCTCACCGAATAGCCTTCGGCATTGATGAGCACCGGGAACAGCTGATCTTGATAGACGCCGCGCCGGAATTGCTCTTCGAGGTCGAGCGGACCGGACTTGCGTTCCCACTGGTATTTGATCGACAGCGACAACTGGTCGATCTGCGACAGCGTTCGCAGCAGCTGTTCGGCGTAGGTGCGAGCGCGGCCCGAGGTCTCGGCTTCGGCGTTCTCGATCAGATGTTTGCGATCGGCCTGCAGCACCAGCAGCAGGCCGGCCCATACCATCCCGATCAGCAGTGCGCACCCAAGGCCCCACGCCATGCCCAGCTGGGCATTGGCGCGCTTGACCGCTTGTTCGGACTGTCTCAACCAGGACGGCATGTTTTATCTTCAGGGAACTATATTTCCATTATGCAAGACAAGCCTGGAAACACCTAATTACCTGAGAGCAACAGACCGCTGGCTGACCCCTGCTTCAGAACCCGGCACCCGGCGCCGATTTGGCGCGCTGACGACGGTTCACTTCCTGGGTTTCACGGTAAATGGGCAGGTAAACAAAGGCCAGCGTACCGCGGCCGTCCTCCCGGCTGTACTCGAGCTCGACATACACTTGCTCATCGGTGCCGCCACCCCAGATGCGCGTCTCGGTGAAACGCTGGCCAGCCCGGCCCTCGCCCCAGCTGGCATTGCCATGGGCCTGCAGCGCCTCAAAGGCTTCGGCACCGGCGAACTCCATCTGGACAAAATAAAAACGATCGCCCGCGAAGCACATGCGCAGGTTGCTGACCGCGGTGGCACCGACCGTGCTGTTGCCATCACCGTTGCGATAGCACGCATACAGCGCGGTCTCGGCCAGCTTGCGGGCTTCGGGCAACCTGGCCACGGGCGCTTCCCAGGTCAGATCACCAAAGCCGGCCGGCAGATTGCCGGCCTGGGCCGGTACCTGCCAGGCCAGCACTGAGGCGTACAGTATCGGCGCCAAGGCCAGACGCGCAAGACGGGGCAGACGGGCCAGCCGGCCCAGGGCGCGCAGCATGGTCATCATTTCCACAGCGCGCATTTGGTCTCGGCCTTGGTCATGTAGGCCTGGTCACCCGGGATAGTCTGCACGACTTTGTAGTAATCCCAATCGTACTTCGACTCAGCCGGGGACTTCACCTGCATCAGCGTCATGTCATGCACCATGCGGCCATCCGGACGCACGACGCCGTTCTTTGCGAAGAAGTCGTTGACCTTGGTCGACTTCATCTTCGCCATCACCTTGTCACCATCGTCGCTGCCAATGGCCCTGACCGCATTCAGGTAGAAGTTCGCAGCCGAGTAATCGGCGGCATGCAGCATCGACGGCGCCTTCTTGTTACGGGCCATGAATTTCTTCGCCCAGGCGCGCGTCTCGTCATTGGTATCCCAGTACCAGCCATCGGTCAGGTACATGCCCTGCGTGATGTTCAGGCCAACTGCATGCACGTCATTGACGAACATCAGCAGCGCTGCCAGCTTCATCTTCTTGTTGACGCCGAACTCAGCCGCCGCCTTGATGGAATTGACGGTATCGCCGCCCGCATTGGCCAGACCCAGCACCTGCGCCTTCGAGTTTTGTGCCTGCAGCAGGAAGGACGAGAAATCCGACGCTGCCAGCGGATGGCGCACCGAACCCAGCACGCGCCCGCCGCTGGCCTTGACCACATCGGACGCATCCTTCTCCAGCGACATGCCGAACACATAGTCGGCCGTCAGGAAGAACCAGTCCTTGCTGCCCTGCTTGGTCAGCGCAGCTGCCGTACCACGCGACATGGCCGCGGTGTCGTACGCATAGTGCACGGTGTACGGCGTGCATTCTTCATTGGTCAGGCGCGAGGTACCGGCCCCGACCGCGATGAAAGGCTTTTTCTTTTCCGCTGCGACCTTGGCCATCGCGAGATTGGTGGCCGAATTGGTGCCACCGATCAGCATGTCCACGCCCTGCTGGTCGAACCACTCGCGCGCCTTGCTGGCGGCGATGTCAGCCTTGTTCTGGTGGTCAGCCGTCACGAATTCAATCTTCTTGCCATTCACGTTGCCGCCGAAGTCGGCGATCGCCATCTTGATGGCATCGGCGCCGGCTGGTCCGTCGACGTCGGCGTAGACACCCGACATGTCGGTGATGAAGCCGATCTTGATGGTGTCATTCGACACCTGTGCAGACGCGGGCAGTGCGGCAAAAGCCAGTGCGGATGCAACGGCTACGGACAGGGCTTGCTTCTTCAATTCGGTCTCCCTTGGTGTTGTCGGTTTTCTTGGTCTTGGGCTCGAGGCCTGGGGGCCCGGGGGCTGGGGAATCTTAGCACGCTGTCATCATCTGCAATCATCTGCAATCAGCTGCTATCAGCTGCAGTCTGCCACCCGTCGCCAATTCCCAGCTGGCGCGCCAGCTTGCCCGCCAGCTTGCCTGCCGGATGCGCGCACGCATGGGCCTGGCGCAAGCCTGCGCCGAAATTTCCCGGCTTTGCGCGTAATTTTTTCAGAGATGCGGGCAGTGCCTGAAGCTGACTGTGTCCGCCAGGCGTGGCATGGCCCTTGCCTGAAGCTCCTTCCGTCAGGCGGGTGTCGTCCGGACCAGCCAGCGGCGACCGACACAGTCGGGCCGGCTGGCTGCGGCATGCACTTTGCCCTCGATCAAAACCACTCAGGAGGCAATGATGGATCCGGAAATCCAGACCGGCAGTACCGATGCAGGCGTCCGCCGTCACGACTACCAGTCCCAGTCGCAAACCGGCGGCAAGACGGTGCGGATGCGCGAAGACCTGGCCAACCTCAAGAGCGACCTCGATGCGCTGATGTCACATGCATCGACCCTGTCAGAGAACGAACTGTATGAGGCGCGCGACCGCATCCTGGCCCGCTTTTCGTCGGTTCGCTTCGCTGCGCGCGGCATCGCCGAGCAAGCCAGCCGCCAGTTCAACCAGGGACGCGACATCACCGCCGATTACGTGCGCGACAAGCCGCTGCAATCGGTCGCGATCGCAGCCGGCGTCGGCCTGCTGATCGGTTCGATGCTGCGCCGCGACTGAGGCCGGGAGCGACCGGTGCTCGAAGCTCTGAAGAAATCGCGCCAGCTGGCTGCCATTGCGCTGGATCGGGTCGGCGACTACCTGGCGCTGCTGCGCATCGAAATGAATCTGCAGGGACGCGAGATCGGCGTGCAGGTGGCCGGCTATGTGGCCGCTGCCGTGTTCGCGCTGTTTGCGCTGCTCTTCATCGGCATCGCCATCATCATCAGCTTCTGGGACAGCGACTTCCGCGCCCTCGCGGCCTGGGTCGTGGTGGCGCTGTATCTCGGCGGCGCAGCGGCGGGCATTGCGCTGGCACGCCGCCATGCCGGGCGTGAGGCGCCGCTGGTGGCGCTGCGCGAGGAGATGCGGCGCGACATTGCGCTGGTGCGCGAGAGCCTGTGATGACAAAGGAGCGCGTATGAGTGTGTCACTGGAAGACCAGCGCCGGGCCTTGCTGGAACAGATCGAGGCCAGCCGCGCCGTGTACCGCCGCATGCTGACCGGCGAGAGCCCGGTAAGCAGCGTGCACAGGTCATGGACCGCACGTCAGCCGCTGACGGCCACCGGCGCGGGCAGCAGCGCGGGCCCGGTCGTTGCCACGGGCGCGCTGCCCGGCCGCCCCCTGCCCGGCGCGCACAGCAAGGCGGTGCAATGGGCCGTAGACCATCCGCTGTGGGTCGCCGGTGGCGTCGCCTTGCTGGTGCTGCTGCTCCCGCGCGCGGTCGAGGCCCGCCAGCGGCGCGCACGCAACGCAAAGATGAGAGCAACCTTGCCTGCGGGTGATGCGTATCTGCAGGCTGACCCGCGCGGCCAGGACTCGGGCGCAGGCCGGGCGCTGCTGGCAGCAGCAATACTGCTGATGCGCGACCCGGCGCGGCTGCAGGCCGCAGGCCGGCTGGCGGGTACCGCGTGGCGCTGGCTGCAACGCTGGCGGCGGCATTAGCACGCACTGCGGAACGCAAGTAACGCAGCGAGCAGGCTTGCGACGGCTGCTTGCTTGAGACGGCCGCTTCAGTGCACGGGCCCGACCGCGCCCGGGGTACGGCGGGTACCCGGGGTACGCCGGGTCGTACCCGGCATCAGGTGCAAGCCAGCCCCGCCCGTCGCACCCAGCCCTGCGCGGTCGTGCAAGATGCAGCGGTAGACGCTCACCATCTGCATCGCGACACGCCGCCAGGTAAAGTGCCGATGCGCGCGCCGCAAGCCGGTCCAGCCCAGCCTTTCCGCCAACCGCGGTTCACGCGCCAGTAGTGCCAGCCGCGAGGCCAGCCGCACCGGATCATTTGGCGGCACCAGGAAGCCGGTCTTGCGATCGATGACGGTCGTGCGTATGCCGCCGACTGCGCTGCCGATGACGGGTGTCGCGCAAGCCATGGCTTCCAGCGGCGTGATGCCAAAGGGTTCGTACCAGGGCGTGGTGACGAACACATTGGCTGCGCTGTAATACTCACGCAGCTTCTCGCGCGGCTGCGGACCGGTAAAGCTGACGTGCGGCGCAATCCCCAGCTCCGAAGCCAGCGCTGACAGCCGACGCAGTTCGGCATCCTGTGGCGGCGCGCCGATCGGCCGCGATGCCGTGCCATGCGGCCCCAATGAACCCCATGCCCCGATTGACCCCGATTGCGCCAATGGCCCCGCCGCCCCCGGCGCATTCGTGTCGCCCCCCACGACCAGCAACTGCGCAGCCACGCCCTCGTCTTGGCGCAGGCAATGCAGTGCGCGGATCACATTGTCGACACCCTTGCGCGGCACCATGCGCCCCAGCTGCAGCATGATGAAGCTCTGCTCCGACAGGCCGAGGCTGGCGCGCGCGGTCTCGCGCACCGGCCACAGCTCGTCGGGGTCGAAGCCACACGGCACAATGGCCAGCCGCGCCGGCCGCGCCTCGTACAAGGTCTGCATGTCATCGCGATCCTGTTCGCATTCGGCGATCACGCCATCGGCTTCGCGCATCAGTGCTTCCTCGATGGCGAAGCGCTCATCCGGAAAGCCGTCCGCGCTGCCCTGGCACTGCCGTCGCACCCGCCCCAATGCATGGAAAGTGATCACGAAAGGCAGCCCCGCCTCGCGCTTGAGCCGGCGCGCCACCATGCCGGACATGAAGAAATGCGCATGCACCAGGTCATAGGTCCAGCCATGCGCGCGCATGGTCTGCAGCATCGCTTGCGCAAATGCATCCATGTGCGGCAGCAGCCTTTCCTTGGGCAGGGTCACGGCCGGCCCGGCCGTGACATGAATGACGCGCACGCCGGTCTTCCATTCGACCACCATCGGTTGCAGCGGATGGTCGCGCCGCGTGTAGATATCCACCAGGTACCCCAACCGCGCCAGTTCGCGCGACAAGTGGGCGACATACACATTCTGGCCGCCGCTGTCGGTACCGCCGAGCAGCGCGAGCGGCGATGCATGATCGCTGATAAAAGCAATTCTTTGCATGAAGTACATCCCGTGGCAGGGCCGACCCGGCTCCCGCGAGCCAGCCGTGCAATCGCCATACCCGCGGCAGCAACGCAAGCTTGCAGGCCATTGCTGGGCAGAAGGCGGCAATATCTGCACGCGCCGGTAAAAAACGCGTATTCCCTGCGCGCGTCGCCCTGGCGTTCACTGCTGCCCCTCGCCGAACTAATCACAAGCGATGCCGTCAGACAGGAGCGTTTCCATGCTGCGCTTGCTGCCCCGCATGCCCGACACCCAACCTGAAAGAACGACGCTGCTACGCGAGGTCTGGGCACTGGTGGTTCGCTACCGGTGGCGCGTTGCCGCGTCGGTGCTGTTCCTGATCGTGGCCAAGCTGGCCAACGTGGCAGTGCCGCTGGTACTCAAGAACATCGTCGACGTGCTGTCGCGGCCGGAGCAGCTGCTAGCCCTGCCGGTGCTCTTCCTCGGCGGCTATGCGCTACTGCGCTTTGCCAGCACGCTGTTCAATGAATTGCGTGACCTGGTGTTCTCGCGCGTAACCCAGATCGCCGTCGCCGGCTTCGCGAAGAAATTGTTCACCCACCTGCATACGCTGGGGCCGCGCTTCCATGCGCGGCGCCGTATTGGCGGGCTGCTACCCGACATCGATCGCGGCACGGCCGGGCTGGCCTTCCTGCTCGGCGTCGGTCTCTTCACACTGGTACCGACCATCGTCGAGATCTCGCTGGTGCTGGCCGTGATGGTGACGCGTTACAGCGCCTGGTACTCGCTGATCATCGGCGCCACCTTCCTGATGTACACCGGCTTCACGCTGGTATTCACGGCGCGCCGCGCGATCCACCAGCGGCGCGTGAACCGGCTCGACAGCGATGCCAAGGGCCGGCTGGCCGACAGCCTGATCAATGCCGATACCGTGCGCACCTTCACCAATGAGACGCTGGAAGTGCAGCGCTTCGACCACATCATGGCGCACTGGGGTTCGGCCGCCTATGACAACCAGTGGGCGCTGTTTCGTCTGCACATCGGCCAGAGCGCCGTGATCGCATTGGGGGTGGCGTCGGTGATGCTGCTGGCCGGCACCGATGTGCTGACGCGCCACATGACGGTGGGCGATCTGGTGCTGATCAATGCCTTCATGCTGCAGATCTGCCTGCCGCTCAATGCGCTGGGCTTCGTGTATCGCGAGGCGCGCGATGCGATGATCAATATCGAGAAGACCCTCGACCTGCTGCGCGAGCGGCCTGAATTCGATCCCGGCGCGGCGCTGCCGGACTTGCAGCTGGCCGTGGCCCGGGTCGAGTTTCGTCATGTGGGCTTTCGCTATGAACCGGAGCGGCCGGTGCTGTCCGATGTGTCGTTCCAGATACCGCCGGGGAAGACCGTGGCCGTGGTCGGCGGCAGCGGCTCCGGCAAGTCGACGCTGGCGCGCCTGCTGCTGCGCTTCTACGACCCGGCCGAAGGCCAGGTGCTAGTCGACGGACAGGATCTGCGCTCGGTCAATGTGCGCAGCCTGCGCCATGCGGTTGGCGTCGTGCCACAGGACACCAGCCTGTTCAACGATACGATCGCCTACAACATCGGCTACGGTCGACCACAGGCCAGCCGTGACGACATCATCAATGCGGCGCGCGCCGCGCATGTGCATGACTTCATCGCATCATTGCCCGATGCGTATGACACCGAGGTCGGCGAGCGCGGCATGAAGCTTTCCGGTGGCGAGCGGCAGCGCATCGCCATTGCGCGCGCGATCCTGAAGAATCCGCCCATCCTGATCTTCGACGAAGCCACGTCGGCGCTCGACTCGCAATCCGAACGCGCGATTCAAACCGAACTGGAACGCCTTTCGCACAATCGCTCGGTGCTGGTCATTGCGCACCGCCTGTCAACAGTGATCTCGGCACACAACATCGTCGTGCTGGAACACGGACAAATCGTCGAGCAAGGCAATCATCTGCAACTGCTGGAGCGCAATGGCGTCTACGCGGCCCTGTGGCGCCTGCAGCTTGAAGACAGCGTGGCCGCCTGAGTGTTGGTGTTTGACTCTTGGTGTTTGAATCTTGAAACTTGGCGCTTGAAACTTGACCCTCGCTCGTCACGGCTTGAAAAAGACGACGCTATCGGTCCAGAACCCGTGCTCGACCATTAATGCAACGGGCTTCAGGAGTAGGTGTAATACACCAGCCTCACCAGCGATGAATCGAAGTACAGCGCCTGCCACGGAATCACCACGTTGGCCTTGCCATGCTGGGGCGCGACGACGACATAACGCAACTGGCGACTGCGTACATCAACCAGCACCGAGCGCACGCGGCCCATCGCCTGTCCGGTGGCAGTGACGACCGGACAGGATCGCAGCAACTCGGTCGCCGACGACTGGCCGGCGCTCATGCAGGCAAAACGCCGGCGATTTCCCTTGCCGGCGGCTGGCCCTCCCTCGAATGTCTTCAACATGACGACACGCTCTCAATACGGGACGATATCGTGCACATTCAGACCACTGCCGCGCCGCCGGAGTTCAGCGGCCGGCGAGCGCGATGCACAGGCTTTTCTGCTGAGCTGCCGGCGGGCTGACACGGTGTGCTTCCTGACCGGTCCCTGCCCCGCCTCTTGCCGCTCAGCTTCGCCCAAGGTCGGCGCGTGCCGCAGCCGCGGCGTCAGTCTCGCCCGATTCGCCCCAGGTGGTACGACGCGCACCCATCGCACCGAGTGCGCCGCCGCCGAGGCTCAATAGCAGCGACAGCGCGACGGCACCGAACACGGTCCATGCCGCGGTGCTGGCGCCCTTGATGGCACGGTCAGCTGCCGCACGTCCCGCCGGCGATGCCTGTTCGGGCGAGCCCGACAGGATCAGCGCCTGGTCGACCAACGTTGATGCTCGGTCGCGCTGTACGCCCATCGTGCTGCTCATGTAGTCGATCGCCTGATCGCGCCGTCCCGCGGCGATATGACCTTGCAGGGTACGCATGTTGTCGGGGCCGATGTTGGTGCCGAGCTGACGGTTCAGCATCGCGGTGACACCGCCCGCGCCGCCACCGGCGCCCTGCGCCACCGAGGTCGCGCCTTGAGTGATGCCGGAGAACAGCCCCGACAGCAGCGAGCCGCCCGCCGACGTGGCCAACACGACGAACAGCAGGGTCGTCACCGCCCAGGACACGGCGCCATGCAAGACGCCGTCGGCTTTGCGCTTGAGACCGGACATGCGGCCTGCAACGTATGCACCAATCAATGCCGAGATCAGCATCGAAATGCCGGCCCAGACCAGCGCGCCCATACCCGGCGCTTCGCCGGCCTGCACACTCGTCATGCTCAGACCGCTGGCAATACCCAGCAATGTCAGCACCAGCTGCACCGAGATGCCGACCGCAACGCCAGCCAGCACGGCGCCCCACCGTATCGATGAGAACAAAGGCCGACGCATGATGTTTTCCTGCGTGATCAGGGTGCCGCCCGAGTACGCAGCACCCGTGTCGAGATGAATCGTGGCCATTGGCAATTCTCCTTGCTTGTTGGGGTCAGATCCTTGGAGTCCGCTACGCGAGAAAGCTCCCGCCGTTTTGGTCCGGATCAAACCTCATCGGCCACCATCATCGTCAGGAATCACAACGGTGACAGCACGCCATTGGTAATCGTCACGCGATCGCCCTGCTTCACGGTCGGCGCCGCTTCCTGCGCGAACGATTGCGTAGTGCCGTCATCCATCTTGATCGTCACCTTGTAGATCGGGTCATTGCTGCTGCGACTGCGCTCGATCTGGTGACCGACGTAAGCGCCGCCGGCCGCACCGGCTGCGGTCGCGACTGTCCTGCCGGTACCACCGCCGACCTGGTTGCCGACGATGCCGCCCACCGCGGCGCCGGCCAGCGTGCCCAACCCCAGACCCTGTCGCCGTGGCACGACGTCAATCGATTGGATGGTGCCAGTGCCATTGACGTTCGTTGCAATCGGCTTCACCTGTTCGGATGAGCCGCCGAGGTTCATGTTTTCGCATCCGCTGATGCCGACGCCTGTGCCGAGCGCTGCGGCCAGGGCCAGCGCCGGGGCCGTCCATGTTTTCATCGTCATGCTGTTCTCCTGCAAAGCCCCGTGCGGGGGAATCGGTTCCAATGAATCTTGTCGAAAGGAAGCCGTCGAAAGGAAGCCGTCGACGGGAAGCCGCAGCAGGAAAGGCGTCCGATGGAAGACGCTGCTCGCCGGCATCCGCAAGTCACGCTGCCACAGCCGGTGGTAGCAGCAAACATGCCACGCAGGAGACAGGATGGAACACCCGGCAATATCCCTCGCAGGACAGGCAGCGCTGGTGACCGGCGGTGCCAGCGGCCTCGGTGCTGCATTGTGCAAACGGCTGACGGCGCGCGGCGCGCGTGTGATGCTGGCCGACCTGAAGGCACCGAAAGCCGAAGCGATCGCGCGCGAGCTGGCCGCCGACGGCGTGCAAGCCGAGGCCGTGGGCTGCGACGTGGGCGACACGGCCCAGGCCGAACATGCGGTGATGCACACCATCGACCGCTACGGCCGGCTCGACGTGCTGATCAATAATGCCGGCACCGATATCACTTGCAGCCTCGACGAGCTCGAGGTGCCGCAATGGGAGCGTGTACTGCGCACCAACCTGCATGGCCCCTTCGTGCTGGCGCGCGCGGCGGCCCGCTACATGATGGGACGCGGCCACGGTCAGATCGTGAACATCACATCCACCGCCGCCAAGCGCGCATGGCCGAATGCCGCGGCCTATCATGCCAGCAAGACCGGCCTGCTGGCACTGTCGCATGCGCTGCATGCGGAGCTGCGTCCGGCCGGCATCAAGGTGACAGCGGTGGTAGCCGGCGGTATGGCCACGCCCTTCCTGCTGGAGCGTTTCCCTGGCATCGACCGCAGTTCGCTACAGGATCCTGAAAGCGTGGCGATGGCGATCTGCGACATCCTGCAGCTGCCGCCCGGCAGCGTGGTGCCCGAGATCACGATCCTGCCGATGCGCGAAACCTCGTGGCCCTGAGAGGCGGACCATGCAGACCGGCCGTCTTCCTCGACAAGGACGGCACATTGGTGGACGACCTGCCGTACAACACCAACCCGGCGCGCATCACGCTGTGCGAGGGCGCCGGCGAAGCCTTGCAGGCGTTGGCAGCGCGCGGCTATGCGCTGATCGTGGTGAGCAACCAGCAAGGCATTGCGCGCGGCATGCTGTCCGATCGCGACCTGTGCCGCGCGCGTGAACGCATCGCCGCACTGCTGGCCGTGCATGACGTCAGGCTCGATGGCTTTTACTGGTGCCCGCACTGGCCCTGGAGCTGCAGGGGACGACTGGCCTTTGCCTGCGCCTGTCGCAAGCCGGCGCCGGGCATGCTGTTGCGTGCAGCGACCGAGCATGGACTGGCGCTCGCGGCGAGCTGGATGGTGGGTGACATCCTCGACGATATCGAAGCCGGCCGCCGCGCAGGCTGCCGCACCGTGCTGATCGACAATGGCAACGAAACCGAATGGCGCTGCGGTCCGCTGCGCCAGCCGCACCGGCTGGCGCCCGATCTGGTGAGCGCAGCGCAGATGATCACGGCCATCGACGGTCCGCCGCGGTCGCCGGTTATCGCTGCGTGAAGCTGCTGGCGCTGCGGCTCGATGCCGCTGGCGATGTGCTGATGTGCACGCCCGCGCTGCATGCGCTGGCCAGCCATGGTCATCGCGTGAGCCTGCTGACGTCGGCATCCGGCGCGCTCGCCGGCGAATGCGTGGACGCGATCGAGGACGTCGATGGCAAGCGCGCGATACTGCGCTTCGATGCGCCATGGATGAAGGCCAGCTCACCGGTTGCGCCGCAAGCTGTCGCAAAGATGGCCGCCACGTTGAAGGCACACGGCTTCGATGGCGCGGTGATCTTCACCAGCCATACGCAAAGCCCGCTGCCGGCAGCTTTGTTGTGCCAGATGGCCGGCATACCGCTGCGACTGGGGCACTGCCGCGAGAATCCCTACCAATTGCTGACGCACTGGGTGCGCGACCCCGAACCGGCGCTGTTTCGGCATGAGGTTCAGCGCCAGCTGGACCTGGTGGCAACGCTGGGCTGCCACACCGGCGAACGGCACCTGAGGCTGCAAGTGAACGACAAGGACCACGCACAAGCCGTCGAATTGCTGCGCAAGGCCGGACTGACCGAGGACCAGCCTTTCATCCTGCTGCACCCGGGCGCCAGCGCGCCATCGCGCCGCTATCCCGCGCGGCACTGGCATGCGCTGGTACCGCTGCTGTCAACGCAGCTTGCATGGCCGGTCGTGATCGCCGGCGGCGACGATGAACAGGCGCTGGCGATGGAGCTATGCGCTAGCGCCCCCCGCTGCATCAATGTCGCCGGCCAGACCAGCTTCGGCACGCTGTCCGCGCTAGTGGCCAGGGCCCGCGTGCTGGTCGCCTGCAATAGCGCACCGGCGCATATCGCTGCGGCCCTGCGAACACCCGTGGTCGATCTGTATGCGCTGACCAACCTGCAGCACATGCCCTGGCTGGTCGACTGCCGCGTACTGTTCCAGCCTGTACCTTGTGCCGGCTGCCTGCAAAGCACCTGTCCGCAGCCGCATCATGCTTGCCTGGAACAGGTCAGCCCCGAACGCGTGCTGCAAGCTGTGCAGGAATTACTCGCAGGTCGGTAAAAATTACCGGTGCCCTGCCTCCGCTTGCGGCTGCGATAGCAGACCACCGCACCGCGAAGATGTGTTGGGCTCATGCTGCCTCCCTGGTCGTCTGGAAATTCACACGCCTGCGCTGGCGCGCCGGGTTGTCGCTGTTGGAATGCGGCGCCATGCCTTAATTCAGCAAGCCGATGCCGGCGGCTGCGCTGGCCATGCCTCCTGCAACGCCGGCCGTTGCCGTGACCGGCACCGTATCGGCCGGACCGAATTTGCCGAGCGCCAGCGCGCGATCCTGATTGCCGTATTCTTCGAGCCGGTTGTATAGGGTCTTCAGGCTGATGCCCAGCAGGTCGGCGGCACGCTTCTTGACGCCGCCGCACAAGTCCAGCGTCGCAAAGATCAGGCGCCGGTCGACATCGGCCAGCGAGGTGCCCACCGGTATGGCCAGTGTCAGCGCCGTTGCCGTGCACTGGGCCGGCCCTGGCTCCAGCGCATGCGCATCGATCTGCTGGTCGGACAGGATGTAGGCGCGCTGCATGAAGTTGCGCAGCTCGCGTACATTGCCGGGCCAGTGATAGCCGCCCAGCACCGACAGCGCGCGCGACGACAGCGCCTTGGCGGTGTCATGCGCGCGATTGAATTCGTCGAGGAAATGCTGTGCAAGGATACCAACGTCGGCGCCGCGCTCGCGCAGCGCCGGTATCTTCAGCGGGAATACATTGAGCCGGTGGTACAGGTCCAGCCTCAACTTGCCGGCCGCAATCGCGCCTTCCGGATCGCGGTTGGTGGCGGCGACGATGCGCACGTCCGTTTGCAATTCCTGGTTGCTGCCTATACGCATGAAGCTGCCGGTCTCCAACACCCGCAGCAGCTTCACCTGCAGTTCGATCGGCATCTCGACGACTTCGTCGAGGAACAGCGTGCCGCCCGATGCTCGCTCGAAATAGCCCTTGTGCTGGCGATCGGCACCGGTGAAGCTGCCCTTCTCGTGGCCGAAAATTTCGCTCTCGATCAGTTGCGGCGAGATCGCGCCACAGTTCACCGGCAGGAAGGGCTGGCGCTGCCGCGCGCTTTGCACATGGATGTTTTGCGCCACCAGTTCCTTGCCCGTGCCACTCTCGCCCAGCAGCAGCACGCTCGCTTCGGTCGGCGCGACACGGCTGATGTGTTCGCGCAGCACGCGCATGGCCTCCGACTCGCCGAGCAGCGGCGCCGCCTGGAAGCTGGCGGCCATACGAGGCGCATCGTTGCGGCCTGCGCTGCCCGAGGCCAGTAATCGCCGCAGGTGGCGCAAGTCTGGCGGACGCTCGAGGTAATCGGCAGCACCGCTACGAAACGCCGCCACAGCGGCGGATAGTGTCGGTTGCCCGCTAAGCAGCACGATCGCGCTGCCCGCCTCGCTGCCGCCCTCGGCTTCTTCCAACAAGACCATGCCACTCCCATCGGGCAGGCGATCGGCCACGATCACCCAGTCGGGCACCTGCAGCGACAGCTGCAACTGACCCTGCCGCAAGCTGGACACCAACTGGCAGCGATGGCCTTCCGATACCAGCGCATCGCGCAGGGCGGACGCGCCGGCGTCGTCATCGACGATCAGGACATGAGACATGGTTGCTCACGACAAGTGATACGCCTGCGGCAGCACCTGCGCAACCGCGCACGCGCCGCATGCCCCGCCGGTGCCAAAAGCTGCGATTGGCGCGTGGGTGGTCGCGTAAAGCGATCGGTCAGCGCGATGGCGATGGCTCCCTCGGGGATTCACTGCCGGTCGAGCCCTGGCGCTCGCTGCTCGATGAGGACTTGCCGCCTCCTGATTGCGAAGTGCCACCGCTGCTGGCACCGGACGAGGCGCCGGCATCCTCGCCGCTGCGCTGGCAAGCAGCCAAGGTCGATGCCAGGAACACGGGTAAGGCGAGCAATGCGATCCAGCGCTGGTAAGGCCTGTTCATCATGGTTGGGTCCTTTGCGATAGGTGGGGTCATGCAGGTACGTGCTGCAGGGACGCGGCTTGCCTCAGGCTTCTTCATTTGGCGGCGCCTGACGAACTGCTGCCGCTGGTTGCGCTACCACCGGTCGTGCTGCCGCCTGCACTGCTGCTGCCCATGGGCGTGCCGCTCTCGCTGCCCGAGGTCACGCCTGACTGGCCCGACGTGCCCGACGTGCCTGACGTACCCGATGTTCCGGAGGCGCCCGAGGGACTGCCCGG
>JACCDX010497841.1_pt1 | contig 18151 bp, 19 predicted proteins | sample 7449681 | NCBI WGS metagenome assembly JACCDX01 (sample SAMN15323450, study PRJNA562643) | freshwater metagenome | isolation source: river surface water | place: USA:Blue River Watershed | collected 2017-08-18
GAACCCGCGTTAGGGATAGCAGCGAAAAGACCACAGCATGTGAAGCATCGCGCAACAGCCAGGACTTGTAGCAAATAGCCCGGCCTGTCATGGCGAGGCAACGAAGCCAACAGGGAACGCCATAAAAATTATTCGTAGCGAATGGCTTTGATGGGAGAAATTTTAGTAATAATGTAGGACGGAATCAACAATACCAAGAAACAAACCGCTATTGTAAGTAGATTCAATGCAGCAATATATCCTAAATTAAAATAAACTGGAGCTTGGTTGACATAATAATTTTCGGGGTTGAGCTGAATAACACCAAAGTATTTTTGGATGAGCAACACTCCTATCCCGATGCCATTGCCCCACAAGAGTCCTCGAAGAATTAAATAAAAGGCATTGTACAAGAATATTTTTCGCACAGACCAGTTGTTTGCCCCAAGTGCTTTTAAAATTCCTATCATTTGTGTACGTTCTAAAATAAGAACTAGCAAAGCCACTACCATATTTATAGTAGCTACTACTATCATCACTCCAAGAATAACAATAATATTAAAATCGAATAATTGCAACCAATCAAATATATAACTGTATTTTTCGATTATGGTTTTGGAATCCAAATTGGATGGCGTTTGCTGATACACTTCATCTCCAACTACTTGAATCTGGTTGAAATCTTGCACAAAAATCTCAAACGCACCGATTTCGTTTGAAGTCCACTTATTGATTCGTTGAATGTGTCGAATGTCGCCTATTATATAAGCAGCATCAAATTCTTGAAATCCCGAGTTAAAGATTCCTGTAATTTTAAATCGTCGAATGTTAGGAAGTTGATTTTGATTTTCTTTGATAAAAAAAGTATTGAAAGCATCTCCTACCTTTAATTGCAATCTGTCAGCTAAGAATTGAGAAATCACGACCTCTGAATTGAGGTGGCTTGACAAATTAGGCAAACGTCCCGCTACCAAATATTCTTTAATATTACTCCATTGATAATCGGTACCAACTCCTTTAAAAATAATTCCCTCAAAAGCTTTTTCTGTTCGAATAATTCCTGCTTTGGTGGCAATGGCTTGAATATGACTAATTCCAGCAACTGAATTGAACTTAGGGTAGAATTTTTGATTTTTAGAAATAGGTGTTAATGTTGCTTCCGATTGGTTATTATCATAATTTGATATAATAATATGACCATTAAAAGCAGATACTTTTTCTCTGATTTTTTGTTGCAAACCAATTCCTGTCGCTACCGAAACAATCATCATTACCATTCCAATAGCAATAGCTGCGATAGCAATTTTTATTATTGGCGCAGAAATACTACTTTTATAATCTTTAGCAGTAATCAATCTTTTGGCGATGAAATATTCTAAATTCAAGTTGATTCGGTATTTACTTGAGCCAAAAATACAGCTAAAACACGAATTACACTAATTGACTTTAACTTTATTTATTTTGACAATGACAGTCTCTTTTAAAAAACACTCCCCTTTAATTGGTCTTCTTTTTTTCATTGTTTCTTGTTCAATACATAAAACCATTCCAACAAAAAATACCACTCCACACAAAACCGTCACTGGAATTCAGAGCCATATTCGACCTAACCAACTGACAGACTTCAAAACGGGTGCTGACAACTTCGAAAGCTACCTCCCTCTTTTAAAAGATAAAAAAGTAGGAGTAATAAGCAACCAAACCGGAATTTTAACTAACGGAACTCATTTGGTGGATTTTTTGGTTGCCAATCAAATCAATGTCCAAAAAATATTTGCACCTGAACACGGCTTTCGTGGTACAGCAGATGCCGGCGAACTCATCATTGATGGAAAAGATGCTAAAACGGGATTGTCCATTATTTCACTTTATGGCTCTAATAAAAAACCGAAACCAGAACAATTAGAAGGAATTGACATTTTGATATTTGACATTCAAGATGTAGGTGCGCGATTTTACACCTATATTTCTAGTCTTCATTATGTTATGGAAGCTTGCGCTGAAAATAACATTCCGCTATTGGTTTTAGACCGCCCTAATCCAAATGGATTCATTATTGACGGACCTGTTTTAGAAAAAGAATTCAGCAGTTTTGTAGGTATGCACCCCGTACCAGTGCTTTATGGAATGACAATTGGCGAATATGCCCAAATGATTAATGGCGAAAAATGGCTTAAAGACGAAGTACAATGTAATTTGAACGTGATTCCTTGTGTTCATTACGATCGAAATGCTTCGTACCATTTATCAGAAAGACCATCACCAAATCTTCCTAACGACCAAGCTATTAATTTGTATGCGAGTTTGTGCTTCTTTGAAGGTACCAATGTTAGCGTAGGAAGGGGTACAGATAAACAATTTCAAATTTACGGCTCGCCATTTTTACCCAATACTGGATTTAGTTTTACTCCTGAACCCAATTTGGGGGCAAAAGAACCGATGCATAAAGGCGCTATTTGCTACGGAGAAGATTTATCTACTATTGAACCAGTAAACCAAATTGAATTGAAATGGCTCATCAAAGCGTACAACACTACACAAGATAAAACTAAATTTTTCATTCCTTTTTTTACCAAATTAGCTGGAACGACCACTTTACAGTGTCAAATTGAAGAAGGCTTTTCAGAGCGAAAAATTAAAAAAAGTTGGAAACCAGGCCTAGATCAGTTTAAAGAAATTCGAAAAAAATATTTATTCTACTAAAGCGGTAATTTCTTTTTCATTTCTTCTACAATATTATAGACTGCAGGACAAATCGGAATGTTCTTTAAAGTCAAATTAGTAATTTGCTGAAACTTTTTTCGGTCAGTATGCGGAAATTCGCGACACGCTTTTGGGCGAACATCATAAATAAAACACGTATTATCATGATCTAAAAAGGTACAAGGTACTGATTGCAACACATAATCATTGTCCTCATCAATTCGAAGATACTGCTCAATAAACTGTTGTGGTTTTTGTCTGAGATGTTTAGCAATTCGCTCAATATCCGCCGAAGTAAACAAAGGCCCTGTAGTTTTACAACAATTCGCACAAGTTAAGCAATCTGTTCTTTTAAATTCGGCATCGTGCAATTCTTGCATCGCATAATCTAAATTTTTAGGTGCTTTCTTTTTCAACTTATCAAAATACTTTTTGTTTTCGATATGCTTATCTTTGGCTAACTTTACTAATGTATTTAATTTTAGATTCGTCAAATTGATAATTTAAAATAGAAAAAACAAAATTACTCAAATCAAATAAACAAATAACCACATAACCAACTAAACTTAAAATGAAAGACCTTTTCGGAAAAGCAATACTCGATTATCAAACCAATTCTGCACCTGAAAATATCATTACATCAACTTCAATTTCGGAAGAAGATGAAATGGAAGTGGCATATTTATTCCGAAGCTTTGACGAAATGCCTGCGATTGAACAAAAGGCGTTACAATTAGCCAAAGGCAGAACTTTAGATGTGGGATGTGGCGCAGGAAGTCACGGATTGTATTTGCAAAACGAACGAAATATAGATGTTCATTCTATTGATATTTCTAAAAACGCTATTCAAGCTTGTTCACTTCGCGGATTGAAAAACGCACGAGCTATCGATGTATTAAATTTAGAAAACGAAAAATACGATACTATTCTTTTATTGATGAACGGTACAGGAATTTTTGAAAATTTGGAAAAAACAGCTATTTATCTTCAAAAACTAAAAAGCTTATTACATCCAAACGGACAAATTTTAATTGATTCCTCTGACATTATCTATATGTTTGATGAAGACGAAGATGGAGGCAAGTGGATTCCTAGCGACAACTACTATGGCGAATTAACGTTTAATCTTCAATATAAAAATGAAAAAGAAGCTCCTTTTCCTTGGCTATATATGGATTATAACACCCTTCAAAATGCAGCTTTAGCCAATGGACTGCAATGCCAACTTATTCTTGAAGGCGACCATTTTGATTACTTAGCACAACTTACTGTTTAACACAACTACTCTAAGAGATGGAAGACAAATTACGTTACCCTATTGGAAAATTTATAGCTCCTCAAGTTTATACAACGGACTATCTATCGGAGCGCATTCAGGAAATTGCTCAATTCCCTGCATTATTAAAAAAGGAAGTATCTCAACTTACTAACGAACAATTAAATACTCCTTATAGAGACGGTGGATGGACAATTCGACAAGTAGTTCATCATTGTGCCGATAGCCATATGAATTGCTTTATCCGAATTAAATGGACTTTAACCGAAGACAATCCTACCATAAAATTTTATTATGAAGACCGCTGGGGCAAGATGGAGGATAATGCAACCATGCCTATTGAACCTACGCTAGCTTTATTAGAAGGATTGCATTTTCGTTTGGCTTATCTCATGAAAAGTTTGTCAGAATCAGATTTAAACAGATCATTTATTCATCCTGAACACAACGCATCGTTCCAAATCAAAGAAATTATTGGGACCTATGCTTGGCATGGATTACATCATTTGGCCCACATTACTGAATTAAAGCGACGAAAAGGTTGGTGATTTATTGGATTAAATCTGTAGTAGCAAGAATATCTTGCAAAGCCGCATACAAAACATCCAAATCTTCCTGCGAGTTGTATCCGTTGATGGAATATCTCAAATAGAAATTGCCGTTCAAAGACATTACAGGAATTTCAATTTTGTATTGATTAAATAGCAATTCCTTCAACCCAACGGGATTTGAGGTTTTAACTGGAACGCTTGCCATTTGCACTAAAAATTCTTCAGAAATTGGACAAAGCGGTTGTGTATGAAGTAAATCACAAAGCCGTTGATAATTGGCCAAAACAATAGCTTTGCTTTGTTTTGCAATTTCGGACCAATTATTTCTCTCTAAAAATTCAATTACTTTTGGTGTAGCTAAAAAAGCTGAAATATCTCTAGTTCCTTGGTAATCTTGGTAATCTAAAAACTGACTTTCTCCCGGAGAAACACTTTCGTATCCCCAACCCACTATTAATGGATCAAGTATGTTTTGAAGCTGTTTTTTTACATACAAAAAAGAACTCCCTTTAGGAGCCAACATCCATTTATGCAAAGTCCCTGTATAATAATCAGGATTTAAATCGGCAATATTCAAATCCAATTGGCCTGGAACATGAGCGCCATCTATAATGGTGATTAAACCCAATTCTCTTGCTCTATCGCAAATTTCTTTTACAGGAAAAACTAAAGCAGTACAACTTGAAATATGATTAAGAAAAATAATTTTTGTTTTGGAATTGTAGCCTTTCCAAAATTCCTCTATCAACTGCTCTTTGGATTGTACTGGCAATGAAATATTTTGACGAATGTATTGAGCCCCTGACTTTTTGCAATAAAAACTCCAAATTCGATCCATTGCTCCATATTCATGGTTAGTAGATAAAATTTCGTCTCCTTCTTGTAAGTCCAAACTTCGCATAATAGTATTAATCGCAAATGTGGGGTTCGGAGTAAAAAAGACATCCAAAGAATCACAACCTATATAAGTTGACAACTTTTCTCTAGCCACTTTTAAATATCCTGCTACTTTCTTTTGAATAAACAAAACCGGCTCAGTTTCTAATTCCAATTGAAATCGTTGGTATTCTTCAAAGATTGGTTTCGGACAAGCGCCAAAAGACCCATGGTTTAAAAACGTGATAGTTGGATCAAGAAGGAATTGTGATTTCATTTATTTAGAGACAAAATTAATACAGACTGCTTATGGAATATTCAAATATTTATGCGTTTGTAAAGACACGCGCCATTTTGGATTATTCATAACATAATCTACAATCATTGGCGTCATCTCCTCTCTTTTGCTCCATTCCGGTTGCAAAAAAAGAATAGCATTTTTATTTACTTTTTCGGCTTGCTCTTCAGCAAAAATAAAATCGTGTTTGTTATAAATAATTACTTTTAACTCATCTGCATTATCATATACGGTTTGAGTTGGTAATTTATATTTTTTTGGTGAAAGACAAATCCAATCCCAAGTTCCGGAAAGTGGATAAGCCCCTGAAGTTTCTATATGAACTTTTACATTATTATCTTTTAGTTTTTGGGTTAACAAAGTCATGTCCCAAGTGAGTGGCTCTCCACCAGTTACCACAACCGTATCAGCATATTTGGTTGCATTGGCTACAATTAAATCTACACTTGTGGGCGGATGCAACTCAGCATTCCAACTTTCTTTGACATCACACCAATGACAACCTACATCACAACCGCCAATTCTTATAAAATAAGCTGCCGTTCCTGTATGCGAACCCTCACCTTGAATGGTATAAAATTCTTCCATCAGAGGCAACATGGCTCCTTTATTAACTTCTAATTGTATTTCTTTTGATAACATCTATTTCTTTTGAAGTTGCAAAGATAGTCAATTAGAAAATTCATTTCCTATCTTCATTTACCTTAATAATAAGTATAAAAAAACCGACAATTAATTGTCGGTTTTTTTTTAAATATAAATAGTTTATTTATTTCAATTGTTTGATTGAACTTAATGCGTAAGCATTAGTTGGATCAATCGCTAATGTCTTGTTGAAATACTCTATAGCTTTTACTTTATCTGTATTAGCGTAAGTTGCTCCAATAGTGTTGTAACTTTCAGCGATTTTTTTAGCAACAGCTGGTTTTGCAACTTCTTCAGCTCCTTTTGCAGTAACTGCAGCTACATACGCCTCGTAAAACTTAATTGTATTAGCATCATTATCTAACAAACTATTTGTTCTAGCTTTGAATAAATACGCCTCATAATATCCTGGAGAAGCTACCAATACCTTATCAAAAGCAGCATCTGCTTTTTGAAGACTTACAGCATCTGGCTTAACATCCTTTTTGTTATTAGCATAATATAGAGACAAACCAAAATACAAATTATCATCTAAATAATTTTTTGAATCTGAGTTAGATGCTCCTAATTCAAAGATAGCAGCTGCTTCTTTGTATAATTTTTGAGAAAATATTTTCTTACCAACTTCGTTCAAATCCTCAACAGCTAACGGCTCCATTTCTACCGACTTTTTAATAGAAGCTAAACCAGCTTCGAAAGCAACAGAATCGATAGAAAGTCCATCAGCACTAGTTCCTTTTTTAATTTTAGCCAAACCTAAAACTTGAAAATCTTTAGCAATAATCTTGTTTGCAGGGTTAGAAGTAAATATTTCTAAAGATTGAATTGCTTTGTCAACATTACCGTTTTCATAAGCTGCATAACCCAAATAACGATAGATTCTTGGATTCACTTTATCCAATTCAATCATTTTGTTAGCTTCTTCTTCTAAGGCTTTATAATCTTTCGCTAAAATTAAAAAGTCAGCACGACGCATTCTAGAATGAATAGAATAGTCTGTCAAATCCATATACTTTTGATAGTAATCAATTGCAATTTTAAAATTTTCAGCTGCCTTAGAAGGTTTGTTTCTTGCAATTTTATAATACGTTTCAGCTAACTCTCTGTATACTGGACCGTAATTAGGATTGATAGCGATTACCTCGTTATATGCTTTAGAAGCTTCATCATACGATTTAGCTCCTTTCAATAAAACCCCTAATTGCATTTTAGCTCTCAACAAAGTATTGTCTGCTTGAAACGCATCTCTATAGGCTTTGTAAGCATCGTTTTGATTGCTCAAACCATAATATGCATCACCCAAAGTCAATTGCACTTGAGCATCCATTGGATTGTTCACCAAAGCACGTTTTAAAACGGCAACAGCTGCTTTGTAATTTGGTTTTTCAGCATTCATATAAGCTTTAGCAACATATATATATTCTTCAAAATCCTTTTTACGCATGTCTTTAGTTGCTAAAATAAATTTAGCATTAGCAGCAATTGTATCGTTTCTATCCAAGTCCATTTGCCCTAATCCGATGTTGTTGAATCGAGCCGCTTCTGATGCTGCTAATCCTTTTTCAAAAGAAATTTTAGCCGAATCTTTTATACTTTGAGTTAAATATACATTTCCCAAAATAAAAGAAGCCATTCCGTTAGAAGGTTTAACTTGTAGAATTGATTTCAAAATAGATTTAGCCTCTTCATATTTCTCGGCATCAATAGCCTTCTTTGCTTGGTTAATATCTTGAGCATGGCTGACAGATACAGCAGTCAAAAGAACTAATCCAAAAATTTTAAATGTATTCATCTTTATTATAATTAATTTATTTTTTATCGTTGATGATTTGTTTTCTAATATTCAATTTTCTAGGTGGCACTTTTACAGGTAAAAGCCCTGACTTTAAAATAATTCGCTGACCAATATCTCCAGCTACAAATGAAGCAAATCCCATTCCAAGGCCTGAATAACCCTGACAATTAACAATGTACAAATCACGTGGCAAAGCATATTTCCCTTCTGCTATGTTATTTTGTGTAGGCGCATAATAATTAGCCTCTTTAAGTCCTTTAACACTTACAACATTCACCTTATCAACATACTTTTGCATTTTTGGACTAGGTTGTGACAACCAATTTATTCCAACAATCCCAATCATTCCTGCATTCTCAGAAACAAATTTAATAACCTCGTTATTAGTTCCAAAAGAAAAAACTCCTTTTTGAGGAATGGAAGGTAAACCTGCTAAGGAATCCATATATCTCACTGTACTTGAATTGGGATTATCAAAAACCAATCCTTTAATTTTACCTTGGCCTTTTCCTTTCATAAAATCCAACACATCACTTAATGCTACTAATGTATCGTTAGAAGCTCCATTTGAGATCAACGCGATGGCATCAATGGCAATTCGAGTAGTTTTAGGTATAATCTTTCTACTGGCAAAAACTTTCAATTCATCTTCATTCAGTTTTCTTGACAATACTGCGATACTAGAAGTATCTTTAACCAATGCTTGAATGACCTCATTCTCGGATTTAGCATCCAATTTAATCTTTGCCTCATATCTACTTTCAAATATTTCTATTTGATCTTCCATAATAGGCTTTAAAGTTTCGTCAACCAAAAGTGTTGCTTTACCTTTCAAAATGGTTTCTTGATTTCGATTGTTTGATTTATTACAAGCAGTAAAAAACAAAACTAATAAAACCAAACTGGATAATTTTGCAGCGTTTCTCATAACTTAGTCTTTATTATCATTAATAATTCTTATGAATCTAAAAAAAGAATATACAATTAAAAGCACTCCAAAAGCAACTCTATAATTGTACTGCATTTGCAAAGGAAAATACTTCATAAAGATAACTAATAATCCCAAAACTAAATAAGATAATAAAAACAAAATTCCTATAACGAGAAGAAATCGCCCTTTGAGCGATTTCTTCTGAAAACTATTAACAAAGTTTTTTATCATTACTCTGCAGATTGAATAGTAATAGGAAGAGAATACTGTACTCTTACTTTTTTACCATTTTGCTCTCCAGGATTCCATTTTGGACATTTGTTCAATACACGAATAGCTTCTTTTCCTGTTCCATATCCAATATCTCTAATTACTTTGATATCGGTTAACGAACCGTCTTTTTCTACTACAAAAGTAACAAAAACTTTCCCTTTTAAACCTTCTTCCTCTGGAGCTTGATAATTTCTACTGACAAAACCATAGAATTTTTCCATTCCCCCAGGAAATTCAGGAATTACTTCGATACCTGCTGTTCCATAAACTTTAGTATCTTCTTCTACTACAGCTGCAGGTCCATTACCAACAGGTTCAACTGTTAATTCAGCATCTGGATCTCCTTTAATAGTTTCATTACCTAATTTTTTATCTTTAATTTCGGTAATTTTTGGCGGTTCTTCTGTTACCTCATCTGCTTTAGCCACAACTGGCTTAACAAATTTCACTTGATCCACTTTTGGCGGAGGTGGTGGAGGTGGCGGAAGGTCTTTTTTAGGCTCTTCCTTTTTAGGAGGTAACTTCATCGTTACGATTTTAGTATCTAAACTTTCATCATCACTAGAAGAATCTGGTAATAAGCTCATAATTAATGGAGCCGCAACTGCTACAGAAAATACAACCGCGCCAATAATTAATGCTTTAACAGTGGTCTTAGTATTCTTTTTTCGAAGATCATAAGCGCCATAAGCCTTATTCTTACCTTCGAAAACGATATCAAGCCATTGGTTTGTGAAAATATCTAATTTCATTTTTCTTAGTTATTAGGTTATTGAGTAATACGAATTTCTTCTTATTTACCTTCTAACAATTTTTGTTCCTCAGGAGTATATTCATTAACAATTGCATACGTTGGAACGTCAACAATTGCCATTTCATCTAATATATCTACCAAGTTACGATAATTTGATTTCTTACTTGGTTTGATAATTACAATCATCCCCTTATCCTTATTACCAGTGTACTCAAGTACTAGTTTTTTTCTTGACAACAATTCTTTACGAATTCCTTCTTTTCCGAAAGAAAAATCTTTTGGAGCACCTCCAGCAACTGGAGTAGCAAGAAGTCCAACATAACGAACTAATTTGTCATTATCACCTAAAAGAATTGTCATAGTACGATTTTCATCTACTTTAACTTGATTCTTTGGATCAGGTTTATCCTCTTTATCTGGCAATCCCAAACTCATCGATTGGGGCTTAGACAAGGTTGTGGTCAACATAAAGAATGTTATCAATAAGAATGCCAAATCTACCATGGCTGTTAAATCAACCTTAGAGCCAGATTTTTTACTTCTTACCTTACCATCGCCTTTTTTACCACCACCGTCGCCGGTATTTAATTCAGCCATTTTAGTATCTTTTTATATTATTTATCTTTTGCTCTTAAACCAGTAACTAAATTAAAGCTATTGATTTTTTGGTCTTGTAAAATATCCATTACTTTTTTAATAGCAGGATATTCTTCTTTAGCATCTCCTTTGATTGCAATTTGCAATTCTTTATCGTCGATTTCAATATTTGCAATTCTTGCATTTTGAATCCACTGAGACAACTGATTATCTAAAGAATCTTTAGGAATACCAGGTTGTAAATTTGATTTACTTCTTTCTGAACTTTTCATTGCAATTAATTGCTTAAGACTAGTGATTGGCACCCCAATACCTTCCATTAAAGCAAACTTAGCAGATTCTTCTTCAGTAAAAGCAACTCCGTACTTTTGACCCATTAATTCTAAAGTTCTTTTTCTAACTTCCCTACCTTTAAGATCAAAGAAAACTTTTCCCTTTCCTACAGTAATAGTAGCTAAATCAGTGTCTGGCAATTTTGTTTGAACTGTTGATGCTGGGGTATCTACTGGCAAAGGCTCTGGAATTTTGGCTGTAGCAGTCAAAATAAAGAAAGTTAGCAATAGAAAGGCAACATCACACATAGCCGTCATATCAATAGACGCAGCTTTTTTGGACATTTTTACAGCCATTACTTTATATTTTATAATTTAAATAAGTACGACCTTATATTGGCAAACTTATTTTAATTAATTATTAATTATTTTTTTGTACTTCTGAAATGTCTGTAAGTATTTACAATTGTATTACCTGCCTCATCAATAGAATAAGTCAAAGTATCAATTTTAGAAGTAAACAAGTTATAAGTAACAATTGCTAATGCAGAAGTAGAGATACCTGTAGCAGTGTTAATAAGCGCCTCAGAGATACCATTTGCAAGTGCCGCTTGATCTGGAGTTCCAGCAGAAGCCAAAGCACCAAACGCTTTAATCATACCTGTTACAGTTCCTAACAAACCAGCTAATGTTCCTAAAGATACTAAAGTAGAGATAATAGTCATGTGTTTCTCTAACATTGGCATTTCTAATGAAGTAGCCTCTTCGATTTCTTTGTGAATAGTTTCAGCAGCAGCTTCGCTATCTAATCCTTCAGCTTTAACATCTTGGTATTTCAATAAAGCTGATTTAATTGCATTTGCAACAGATCCTTGTTGTTTATCACAAGAAGCAATAGCTCCGTCAATATCTCCTTTAGTAATGCTTGATTGAACATTTTTCATGAAAGTATCTAAGTTTCCTTTTCCAGCAGCTTTTGAAATTACAGCAAAACGCTCAAATGAAAACACAATTACCATTAATAAACATCCTAACAAGATAGGTACAATAGGACCTCCTTTATATACCATTGCCAAATAGTTTCCTGGTAGTGGGTGACCTGTATTTACTCCTCCTTCAAAGTTTGCTCCATTACCCATGATAAAATTCCATATAATCCATCCAACAAAAATACATGCTGCGATGATAATTCCTGAAATTGCTCCTCCACCTTTTGGTCCATTTTCTTTTTTAACGTTTGCCATTTTTTTTAATTTTAATAGTTTTAAATAATTTAATTTTTTAGTGTTTAAATAAACTTGTAGTGGAGCAAATTTATATTTTTAGTTTAAATAAAAAAACTTTTTTTAATTTAATTGATGTTAATTTTAGTTCCAGCAATTGTATTTCTTTTTGTTTTTTTTTCATTTAATAAAAAATACATAACGAAATCGATTTTTTAATACCAAAAACACACTGACAACCCTTATATTTATACAATTTATCAATATAAGTAGAAAAAAAATTTGGATATAAAATATTTATTTTTTTTACAAAAAACGATGTAGTTACCATAAAAACCGACTAAGTTGTCCAAAATAGACAAATACAAACTACTTTTTTGTTATAGTGAAAGAGACATATTTAAATCACTTCCAAAATAAAAAATAAGTACGAAATAAAATTCATTTGACACATTCTAATTCTATTTCTTCAAACTTATATTTACATTTAGATTTAATATGTTTGCAACTTTAAAATAACTTTATGAAAGGATTTATTAGTATTGGTCTATTGATTTTATCCAATCTCTTTATGACTTTAGCTTGGTACGGTCACCTTAAATTTAAAGAATTAAAGTGGTTTGAAAATGCTGGTTTATTATCCATTATATTCATAAGTTGGGGACTGGCTTTATTTGAATACTTTTTTCAGGTTCCCGCTAACCGAATCGGTTTTCGAGAAAATGGAGGTCCTTTCTCATTATTACAACTTAAAGTTATTCAAGAAGTAATTACTTTAGTAACGTTCGTAATTTTTAGCTTGACTTTTTTCAAAACCGAAACTTTTAGATGTAATCATGCTATTGGATTTTGTTTTTTACTTTTAGCCGTTTATTTTATATTTAAAAAATAATGAAAAAATACACTTTACAAAAAAGCCCATTTGTTGTTCCTACAACTGACGGAAAACTGATTGAAGAACATCACGGATTGGTAAGTACCAATAATCCAGCCATCTCTATTGCACACATGATAGCTCCCGCAGGATGGAGCGAACCTTTTCAAACGCCAGAGTTTGAAGAGTACACCTATATAATTAGTGGAAAGAAACAATTTATTATCGAAGACGAAGTAATTGTATTAGAAGCAGGACAATCCATTAAAATTGAGAAAAACACAAGAGTTCAATATTCCAATCCGTTTGAGACACATTGCGAATACCTTGCTATTTGCACCCCTGCATTTGACTTTAATAAAGTACACCGAGAAGATTAATATTTATTTCAGTTGAAGTAATTCCAATATTTTATGTTCCACTTCTGCTGAATCCCATTTATTATCGATGTCCTCCATTTTCAAAACCTCTTCCATAATGCCGTTTTGAGCATCGCCAATAGCTAGAGCTTCAGCATAAGGTCGGTCACTAAACGTCACCCTACTATATAAAGGAATCCACAAGTCTGGATGTTTGTCTGAAAACACCTTTTCGATTTTCTTTTGCAATAAGAATTTTTCATCAGCCGTTTTGGTACTCATCTCCATAAAATTGCGATAGGACAATTCGGCAATCGCGTCCGCATTAGGCTTTCTTGATTTTTGATATTCTGAAAAAATGGTTTTCCAGTCATCTCCATACTGCTGCATTATTTCGTTTAAGATAGAAATATCTTCAAAACCAGCATTCATTCCTTGTCCATAAAACGGAACAATGGCGTGACAAGCGTCTCCAATTAATGCAATCTTATCTTCATACGCCCAAGGAAAACACTTCATTGTCACTAACGTACTGGTTGGATTTTTAAAAAAATCTTCGGCTAACTTTGGAATTACGTCAATCGCATCAGGGAAGTTTTTAGCAAAAAAGGTTTCTACTAACTTTATATCTTTCAATTCTTCTAAGGAATTTTCTCCCTCAAAAGGCATAAATAAAGTACAAGTAAAGCTTCCGTCTAAATTAGGCAAGGCAATCAACATGTATTCTCCACGAGGCCAAATATGAAATGAATTCGGATCTAATTTATGAGACCCATCTAGATTAGCAGGAATATTCAATTCTTTGTAGCCAATTTTTAAAAATTCTTGCGAATAATCAAACATACTCTGGCGTTGCATACGGTGACGAATTCGAGAAAAAGCACCATCCGCACCAAAAACCATGTCGTATTTTTTCTCTTCCCAAGCACCACGCTCAGTTTCGCCAATATGCAAAGTGGCATCGGCAAGAGTCACATCCCAAATGCGTTGTTCAAAAAAGAATTGAGCTCCAGCAGCTTCGGCTAAATCAATCATTTTTCGATTCAAAAGACCTCTTGAAATAGAATAGATGGCCTCTCCTTCTTGACCATAAGGTTGAAAATTGAGTTTATCCACTAAATGAATCGCGCGCTTGTCCATGGGAATGGCAATTTCACGAACAGCATCACCCACTCCTACTCCGTCTAAAGCTTTCCAACCTCGATTAGACATGGCTAGATTAATGGAACGCCCCGAAAATTCAATTTGTCGAATATCTGGACTTCTATCATAAATATGGACGGTATGACCTGCTTTACGCAAATAAATTGCTAACAGCGAACCTACTAATCCGGAACCAACGATTGCAATATTCTGAGGAGTTTGCATTACTATTTTATAAAAGTTAGGCAAAATTACTCATTTATTGCAATAGCCCCTTTAGTATCAATTACTTTTTATTAGGAATAAAAACCAATTTTGTTGAAGTTCTAACAATTTCAGCTTTGTTCAATTTCATTTTCCTGAACTTCCCTGTGTTGTACATTTCGGCTTGGTCTTTATAATGCGGACTCATCGGATTTCCAGATTGACCCGTTGGCAGAATACTCCAACTGTTTTCAATATCCGAAAAATCAATAATTCGTCTAGTTGAGGGTCCTCCTTTTACCAGATACTTGCCATCTTCAGTAAAATCAAAAAACAAATTGTTAATCACTTCCATTGAACCAGAAACTTCAAACGGGCCTACATTAAAAAACGGTTTCAATGCATTTACATTCCCTAAAGGATGTTGGTGTTCTACCGTATGTACTTTGTTCCAAGTCCAAGCAGTAATTGATTTTCCAAATTGATCTTCTAAAGCAGTAATTGCTTCTTTAAAAGACTTCGTTATGATTTGTACTCGAGTTTCTTTTTGATTTTTGGTTGCAATATTATCCCACCAAAACGAGTTGTTGTTAACTACTTGCCTCGCTACCACTTGTTTCATAATATGGGTTCCTAAAAACTGTTTGAAACCTGCCTCACCCATTTCATCTTGAAAGGTGTTTTTTAGATACAGATAAATCCATTTGTTATAAATCGTTGGCGCCACCTCTTCTACATTATTAGATCCTTTCCAATTTTTCAGCACAGCAAGAGCTTCTTTTTCGGTTTTAGAAAGAGCATTGTTATCTAATGCAGCCGTTAAATTTTGAACCACCGATGGTGCTACTGATGATGTATTATCAAAAATCATTTTACTTGCTGATTCCTTATCCCAATTGGATTTTGAATCCAATAATTGAACAATTCGCTTGGCTCTATCTTCGGGTAAATAATAGCCTGGATATAAAAATCCGTCAATCGCTTCGGGTTGGTTATTAGCCGAATACACATAATTCCAGCTCGGATTGACTGACGAAGGATTTTTGGAGAAATCCAAATATTCTTTAATATCATCTTTTCCGCTAGCTCCATCCAAAATAAAATTAGGATTCACACCCACATTGTGTTTGTATAATTTTCCGGTTGCCCACCAAGCTACATTGCCTTTGGCATCACCATACATCACGTTCAAACCAGGTGCAGCAATCAACTGAACACCTTTTCGAAAATCGGCTTTATCGTTAGCATGCGAAAGGGCATACACCGCATCCAAAATCAAAATAGGTTGTTGGGTATAAATCCACGACAGGGCTACAGGTTTGTCCTTTTGCAAACCATCAATCAAATCATTTACAATAGGTCCGTGACGACTTACTTTAACGTTCATAACCACATCTAAAGTATCTTTAACCTTAATTGTTTTAGTTCTTGTCTTATACGCACTCAATCCTGTAGGAGTTTTGTATTTTGTAGCGTCTGTCGCACTATTTTCTTCTTGGTACAAATCAATATCGTCATTTTCAAACATCGTCAATCCGTAGGCATATTGATGATTATGACCTAATAACGGAAAAGGAGTTCCTGCCAAATAACAGCCATACATTTCATAATCAGGTGTTACCAAATGCGCTTCATACCAAGTCCCAGGTTGCGAAAATCCAATGTGTGGATCATTCGCAAAAATCACTTTACCATTTTTAGTCTTTTGCGGGGCAATAACCCAACTGTTACTACCAATGAATGGTGGAATTGGTGATTGATCTAACAAAGAAGCTACCGATTTAGCTATAGCCGAATATTCTTGACCATTCTCCTTAGCATTTTTGATTTTAGTAGTATTAAATTCGCTTTCCAAACCAAAATCTTTCAAATACTCCATGCCGTATTTATTCCGCAAATCCGTCATCAAAGGATCTGATTTTTGTGCCATAGCAAAACTAAATGCCATGTACCCAAAAATATTGTACACATCTTTTATCTCAAATTTTTGCTTTTGAATACCCAGTAACTGAAATTCAATAGGCGTTTTTCCTTCTTCTAAATATTGATTGATACCATCCAAATACGCTTGCGTCAATTGGTAACTCGGACTGTTTTTATCCAATTGAGCAATGGCCTTCGCCGAAGCTTCTTCAATTCCTAATCCGGTAAAGAATTTATCATTTTTTAACGCCACCGAACCAAAAATTTCAGACAAACGTCCCGGTGCAATTCGGCGCATTAACTCCATTTGCCACAAGCGGTCTTGAGCATGAACATAACCCAAGGCTTCCATAGCATCGGTTGTATTTTCGGCGTAAATATGCGGCACGCCAAATTCATCAAAGTAAACTGTTGTTTCTTTTTGAATGTTTTTCAGCGGTAGTTCCCCTTCGTATTTGGGTTTGGAATAAAAGGCATAGCCAACCAATGCCAAAATTAGGAGTGCCAAAATTGAAACAATTACAACCAGTACTTTTTTAACTATTTTCATCTGTAAATGGATTTGATAAACAAATATAGCAGAATAATCTACAATTACTACTTAGTTATAATTCAATTATTGCAATTTTGTTTAACAATATATCGTTTTTAATTAAACAAAAAGTATCTTTGTTCAAAACCAATCAGATGAAAGACATTTCAAAAGAAACCATTACCGCAATGGATAAAGTACCTCGTTTGAATTTAATTAATTCGTGTACGGGATACAAATCGACGAATTTAATTGCTACTCAATCCATTGACGGGCAATCTAATGTGGCTATTTTTAGTAGTGTAACCCACCTTGGGAGTGACCCTGCATTGATCGGATTTATTATGCGACCAACAACTGTTCCTAGAGATACTTACAAAAACATCAAAGAAACGGGCTACTTCAGTATCAATCATGTAACAGTTGATATGATTGAAGATGCCCATCATAGTTCGGCTAATTATGATTTAGGTATTTCTGAGTTTGATAAAACGAATCTGGAAGCAGAATACAAAGAAGGTATTGCAATTCCCTTTGTAAAAGGAAGTCCTGTGCAATTGTATTGCAAATATGTCAATGAATACCACATTAAAGAAAATGACACCATTCACATCATAGCATCTATTGAGCGGTTGTTTTTTGAAGAAGAATTACAACACGAAGACGGCTGGTTACAACTAGACAAAGGAAAAGTAGTTACTGTAAATGGTTTAGATGGCTATTGTTTGCCCAAACTCGTCGATCGTTTTCAATATGCGAGAAAAGACCAACCTACAAAATCATTTTTTTAAGTCCGATAAAGATCAAACTAAATTTAGTCATTTTTTAGCTACGGATTTCACAGATTTTATCTGCGTTAATCAGTATAATCCGTTAAATCAGTGGTAAATATCGAGAATATAGTGAATGTGAATTTATTGGTTAGAAAAACAAATTGTAGATA
>JACCDX010717409.1_pt1 | contig 18151 bp, 19 predicted proteins | sample 7449681 | NCBI WGS metagenome assembly JACCDX01 (sample SAMN15323450, study PRJNA562643) | freshwater metagenome | isolation source: river surface water | place: USA:Blue River Watershed | collected 2017-08-18
ATATGCATATAGATATCCTCGAGGGCGCGCACTGCATCACCCGCAGCGATATTGTTCTGGTGATAGAGCACGTCTGTGCAATCTCCCGCCGCCCAGATGCCAGGAGTCTTGGTAGCCTGAGTGCGAGGGTCGATGACGACTTGTCCGTAAGGATTGAGCTCCACGAGTCCTTTTACGTAGTCCGTAGCTGGAACTAATCCCACTTCGACAAAGACACCTCCGCAGGGGATTTCCTTGACTTGCCCATCGTTCAAATCCTTGTAGACCATTGCGGTCACAAATTTGTCTCCCTTTACCTCGACAAGCTCCGTGTTGGTGATTCCACGCATCTTTGGGTTGGCGAGCACGCGCTCCACGGTGACGGGGTCTGCGCGATATTCAGCTCCACGCTGAAGCAAGGTAACAGAGTTCGTGTATGCCAACAGTTGTGCAGCAGTCTCGAATCCTGCGTTTCCTCCTCCTACCACCACGACATCCTTTCCAGCAAAGAGTGGTCCGTCGCATGAAGCACAATAGGTGATACCCTTGTTCTCAAAGAGATCCGCTCCGGGGATGGTGAGCTTTCTGCGCTTGGAACCAGAAGCAACGAGCACAGTCTTGGTTTGGTGCGTACTTCCTGATTCGGTTGTGACGGCGAAGCCCTCACCATTCTTTTCGATTTTGGTTACCAGGTCATGATCTTTGATTTCGACAATATCAGACTTGTATGCCTCGAGATGCGCCTTCAGGTCTTCGGCGAGTTTAGTGCCAGGAATATTGATGGTGCCAATCCAGTTCTGAATACCATCACTCACGGTGGACTGGCCACCCCATTCTCCGGTAATAAAAAGAGTCTTGAGGCGCTTGCGTGCTGCATATACTCCTGCTGAGACACCTGCGGGCCCTCCTCCAATGATGATCAAATCGTACATAGTGATATAGAAATTTAGTGATTATTTGAGCTTAGAACGGCGGAGAAAGGAGGGGATGACACCCAGGTCATCATCTTCGTCATCCTCATCTGACAAAAGGTCTTCCCGGACATGCTTGCGGTCACGGGGTTCGGGGACGGTGTTAAAGATAGCCCGTTCCGCTTCGTTTTTGTCCTTGCGGACTGCGTCCACAAGTTTCTCCTCTTGTTTCACAAAAAGGGTCTCGGTCTCCTCCTCGTCATCCTCCTCGTCTTCGTATTCCTCCTCTTCTATTTGAGATTTTCGCGTGTCTGGTTTGGGGGTCGGACGTGTTTCAATGACGCGTTCGCGTTCCACTGGAGTTTCGATGGGGCGCTTTTTTGCGGGGCGATTGTTTGTTTCCGGAAAACCTGAGGCGATGACGGTGATTTTGATTTCCCCCTTTTTGAGCTTGGGGTTGATGTTGGCACCAAAAATAACTCGCGCATCTTTGTCTGCGGATTCTGTGATGAGTTTGGCCGCCTCTTGGATTTCGTTCATCGTCATATCCTCCCCACCCGCAATGGCAAAGAGCACCCCGCGTGCGCCATTGATGGAGACATCCAAGAGAGGGGAATTGATAGCCTGACGTGCTGCTTCGATGGCGCGACCTTCCCCACTCGCAAGACCAATTCCCATGAGCGCTGTCCCTGCATCTGCCATAATGGCACGGATGTCGGCGAAGTCGACATTGATGAGTCCCGGGGTAGTGATGAGGTCTGAGATACCTTCTACGGCTTGGCGGAGTACTTCGTCGCACTGCGCAAATGCAGAGAGGAAGGTGGTATCTTTGCTCCCATTAAGGAGCTTGTCGTTGGGAATCACAATCAGTGCGTCCACTTCTGCTTCAAGGTCATCGAGCCCGCGATCAGCAAGTGTCATGCGCTGAGTTCCTTCAAAGAAGAATGGTTTGGTTACCACTGCGATAGTGAGCGCAGAGAGTTCTCGCGCAGTGCGTGCCACAATAGGGGATGCCCCTGTTCCGGTGCCCCCACCCATGCCACTCGCAATAAAAACAAGGTTGGCGCCCTTGAGAGCTTCCTGAATTTCCTCCTTGGTCTCCTCAGCAGCACGCTTACCCAGATCAGGATTCATGCCAGTACCCAACCCGCGGGTCAGATTCTTTCCGATGTGGATTTTCTTTTGAGCAAGAGAGTTATGGAGGTCCTGCGCGTCAGTGTTGGCCACAATGAATTCGACGCCACTCACCTTGGAGCGTACCATGTGATTGACTGCGTTGCGACCAGAGCCTCCGACACCGACCACTTTGATCCGTGCGAATGCTTCAATTTCTGGGTTGATCTTCGGCATAATAAGAATTGCGAATGTGCGACATCTCCGCTGTCGCGTTATATGAGAGTAATGTGATTAGTATACCAAAACGCGCCCAAAAAGGCGAAAACAAAACGAAGCGTCACGAGTGTGAAGGTGTGTCAAATAACTCGACTCCTATGGGATAAACTGCTTCATGAGACCGGAGAAAAACTCCTTGACGGATGCAAAAGATGAAGGATGCTCTCGTTCAGAGGGGCGATCGTTAAATGCGCCCCAGACGGTGAGTCCATACGCCACAAACCACGAAGTATCTTTTCCGTGTCGGCGAGATTTGGGCAAATTCGGAATGTCTAAGGTGTTGGCAGGTGTGGTCGAAGGGAGATGCATGGCACCTCGAGCAAAGTCTTCCATGGTCTCAAGTCCTGACCCTCCTCCAGTGAGGACAATTCCAGCTGGGAGGAGCTCGTGCTTTTCGATTTTCTTGAGGTGAGCAATCACGAGACTAAACATGTCTTCGAGCCGTGCATGCACGATGTCGGTGAGTTTTTTCTTGGGATACTCATGTGCGCCCTTTCCCATTTTGATTTGTTCGGCTTCCTCCAGGGGGATTTTGAGCCCGAGAGCAATATCATTCGTGATATTGGTCGAGCCAACAGGGAAGACTTCGAGTGAAATAGGAATTGCGTTTTCATAGACGACAATCGAGATGGTCTCGGCGCCAATATTGGCCAGCACACATCCGGCCATTTTTTGAGATTTGGTGAGTGCCACAAATGAGGCAGCTATAGGGGAAGGGCATGCATCGAGGGGCTGAATACCTGCTTCTTCGACTGCGCGCACTAGATCGTTTAAGTGTTGGTCAATACACGTAATGACCAGGCATTTGGCTTCGAGTTTCAATCCTTTCATTCCAGCCGGGCGTCCATGTACGCGCTTGTTGTCGATGGAGTACTCAATAGGAATATTGAGTAAGACCTTCTTATTCTGCACCTGTGTGAGTCCCATTTCCGATGCATGGTGTGCGCGCTCCACATCGTGCTCCGTGATGAGTGTATCTGCTCTTGAAATGGTGGCGAGCCCTCGGGTCTGCGTTCCTTCGAGCCCCACCCCACCGACAGAAATATATGCTTCACGCACGTGAACTCCCGCAGCTTCTTCGGCCATCTCAACCGCCTGGCGGACACTCCGCACCGCATCAGCCATGTTCATAATGTAGCCGTGACGCAGTCCTCGGGATTCAGACTTCCCAACGCCGAGCACATGAGGAGTTGCGCTTCCTTGGGTATGTTCAGTAATCACCACGCGCACGGCGTGGGTCCCAATATCAATCCCTGTAATAATACGTTTGGACATAAAAAAGACGGAAGCGCATCCTCCATCTTCTATACACCAGTATTTGTGATGTTGAAGCGCGCGAGGACGTCTTGCTCTATCCCCTCCATTGTACTGCCATGTCGCTTTCCAATCAAATGGAGCATCGAGTGGATAAACAGCAGTGCCACAAAATATTCATAGGATTCACCTCGTGCTCGATATTCTCTCTTGGCTTGCTTGAGGTTGAGGTATATTTCTCCCTGCGTATCGTCGAGGGGGAACGAGAGGACATTGGGGGTGTAGGTCTTGTTGCGGTAGGTCGTATTGAGGGTGCGCGATCGTGCATCTCCCACAATGACGAGGGAGAGGTCGTATGCTGAGCCGAGCACATGCTCCTTCATAGACAAAAAGGGCAGGTGGGGAATCCTGTCCTTTGTGAGTGCAGTCACGCGAAAGTGACTATCGGCGGCTGGAGCCTTCGATTTTGTCAGCGATTTTGCCGAGCTTTTTGAGGCGGTCATAAGTCTTACGCTTGTCCATCGAGACGAGCGCGCGGCGCTTCATCTTGAGGGTCGACATTTTGCGTGTGTGATAGCGCTCCTCACGCACCTTCATGAGTGCCTTGGTGCCCTGCACGCGCTTGGTAAAACGGCGGATGATTGCCGCGCCCGACTCATTGCCCTGCTTTTTGACTTCTGCGATGATTTTCATACGTGGGGAAATACTAGCATGCCTGTTTCTGATGTGCAATAGGGGGTGGGCGACGAGGAAGCACTCCGTTCTAGCGAGAATACGAGATATTTGACCTACTTTAATATATGTGATATAATTCTCATGAATGTTCATTGATGAACAGCGGATGTGGTCATAGCGAAAAGTGGCTTAAAAATATGCCATTCCTCGCTATGACCACACAGGCCATGGTTCCTCCTCGGATGAGAGGGAAACGAAAACGGGCAAATGAGCCTAAGGAGTACCATAGATGAGCACAGAGTTTGTGATTTCAGGCGTTCTGCCTGGTAAGTTGAACGCATTGGTGAAGAACCTCATGCTTCAGACTGGGCAAACCGATCCGAACGAAGCAGTTCGCCTCATCAACTCGGGCGAATGGGTTGTCTCGCAATCGACCCGTTCGTGGCGCGAGGAAGACGGCGTTATCTACTTCAGTGTCACGAGTGACGGCACGGAGGGCGAGGACTGGATCCCTCGACTCGAGAGAAAGAGCTTCCGCGTCGGAGACTACGCCAAGCAGGCGCTCTGTTCTCCTTCCTTCAAGCCGACGAGTGGCATGACGACCGAAGTCGCCGTGTTGAAGGGCATGCTCTTCGAGGACCAGAGTCGGACCACTTCTAATATCCGCGCCGAGGCCGACAAGAGGAAGCTTCAGAAGCCGAACACCGAATTGGCCTGCCTCATCCGCGAGAAGTTCACGGATCGTGAGATCGAAGCGATGGGTCTGCGGTGGATCGTTGCCATGCACGAACCCGTGAGCGCCTCCCGCGGCTATCCGAGCATGCTGGGCGCGGGCCGTGGCGACGATGGTCGCTGGCTCATCACGTGCGGCGGCAGGCCTGACGACGAGTGGGGTCGTGGCAACGGGTTCGCGTTCGACGTTTCTCGCGATTCCACTAGCACAAGTGCGTGACTGCGTCAGAAGCGCAAACGCCTTGCTCCTATCTTGGAGCAAGGCGTTTTTTCATCGCGTGTGAACTACTTCAGTGCCTTGAGGTAGTCGGCAAGCTTCGCGATGTGGACGGTCTCTTGGGAGCGGGTGCCCATGTCGCGGACGATGACCGTCCCCTCGAGGGCCTCTTTTTGTCCAAAAATTAGTGCATAGGGGACACCCAGTTTTTCTGCAATACCGAGCTGTGCTCCAAGAGAGTCCTTGTTGAGCGAGTGCGTAACGGGAATGCGTGCAGCGCGAAGGACTTCGATAATCTCGAGAGACTTGAGTTTGGCCTCAAATCCAAGCTGAATAAAGTAGATCTTTGGCTTTTTTACCACGCGCGGTGCCGAGGCCTTGTAGTTGGGAGACAGGAGTACGCGGTCCACTCCAATTGAGCTTCCCACAGCAGGAACGTCTTTCTTGGAACCGAGGCGCTTGGCGAGATAGTCATAGCGCCCTCCTCCTGCAATAGACATGGGGCCACTCGCACGCTCTTCGCCCTTCTTTTTCTTGCCCGCATCATCTTCGGTGACTTCAGGCTCGGGAGTTTCGGCTTCGACTTCGGTAATCTCAAATACGGTGTGGGTGTAGTAGTCGAGCCCGCGCACGAGGAAGGGATTGATACGATAGGTGAGCTTGAGGGCATCGAGATACTCCAAGACCTCCTTGAAGTGCTGCTTGGCAGCAGGGGAGAGATGAGCAATAGATTGAGGTGCCTTTTCTTTGAATGGCTGGCACTCCGCACTCTTGCAGTCAAGCAAGCGCAAGGGATTCGTTTTGATGCGTTGTTTGCAGTTGGCGCACAAGTGATTGATATGCTTGCGGTAGTATGCGGTGAGCTCGCGCTGGTAGGGCGCACGAGACTCCTTGTCGCCAATAGAGTTCACATCAATAATAATATCGGTCAGCCCCACCTCGCGCAGAATCATAGCATTGAGATAAATGACCATGGCATCGCCAATAGACTTTCCCGATCCAATCATCTCGATGCCAAATTGCTTGAACTCGCGATAGCGTCCACGCTGAGGGTTGTCGTGACGAAAAAATGATCCGTAATAGTAGAACTTCACCGGCTGAGGCATGGTCTGCATGCCGTGTTCGAGGTAGGCACGCATCACCGGGGCGGTACCTTCAGGGCGCAAGGCGAGCTTGTCTCCACCCTTAGTCTTGAGGGTATACATTTCCTTCCCCACCATATCGGTATCTTCGCTATTCGTAGACAAGAAGACTTCCTCGCGTTCCAAAATAGGGACATCGATAGGCTGAAATCCATAATAGAGGGCAATTTCGGAAGCCTTTTCAAAGAATCCCTGATACTTGTGATGCTCATCTCCGATGAAGTCACGCATACCCTTGAGCGCGGTGGGAACCTCTTTCTTCTCGGTGTCTTTTTTCGTCATATGATGATATGTGGATCAGGTGATCCTTTATGGTGTTGAATAATCTATACCAAACCCCTTCACTCCTCCCGGAAAGAGGGTGATATCAGAGAATGGATACAGGCGAAGAAGGGCTTTACCGTCCATGAGCTTGCGTGGTACAGGTCCCCAAATACGGGAGTCGGAACTTTGGGCGCGGTTGTCACCCATAACATAGAATTCGTCATTCCCGAGCACGCGCACAGAGGTATCAAATTTAAGATTTTTGACATAAGGCTCGTCCAGTACGAGCGGGGTCGGCTGGGAAGTGCTGGTGATAGACACGATGCCATTCCGAATCGAGACCGTCTCACCAGGAAGACCAATAACGCGCTTGATGAAGTACTTGGAAGGGTCGTTGGGGTAGCGCAGGATGACGACATCTCCACGCTCATAGTCCCCGAGGTATTTTTTTGTTTCATCGACAATCAAATACTCACCGTTTGCAAATGTAGGAAACATGCTATTCCCAGATACGACGAAAGGCTGTGCAATAAATGTGCGAATGGGAATAATAATGAGTGCTGCGATGATAGCGTAGCGGACTGTTTCCCAGATTACTTCGAGGGTGGTGGGTTCGTGCGGGGGAGGAGTCGAGGAATTTCCATTGGTGGGAGCGGTGTCGCGCTTGAGGTCAGTCACTGATGGATTTTCCGTGTTCATGTGCAACCATCATACGGGAATTTGTGCCTTGACACAAGAGCAATTCGCATGATGAAGCATGTGTACATTTCAATTGAATATATGGATGGTCGAGATGCAAAATATCATGCTCGTGTTGAAGTATTATGAGTGCTTTGGTTCGCTGAATAAAGTATGTTGGAAATAGAGATAACTCAGAAGAGCGAGTGCGGCAATGGTGCATGCAATTATCAGCAGATAATATGTTGTCCCCAGTATATTTGTCAGAGTACGAACGATGAGCATCTGCAAGGCGGTAGACAATAGGCTAAAAATTGCAAAGGTGATAAACCGTTTCCCGTGTGCCCGAGTGGTTTGAAAAGTGAACACTGTATGTAAGAAAAAATTGTATCCCACATTCGCTATTGTGCCGACAGTGTAGGCGATAAAATATTGTTCTTGTCCTAATACCCATTCTGTGAGAAATAGAGTGATGAAAAGATTGATCAGTATGCCGGTGCATCCAGTCAAAAGAAAGCGAAAACCACGTGATGTGAATATAGTGCGAAACATGGGTGAAATCGTTGATTTTATAGTATCATGATGTTGTTCTATGGACTATTCGCTGATTATCCCTGTTCAAAATGAAGAGCTGTATATTGCGGATACATTACGCGACCTTGATGGTGCATTTCGCGCGCAACAGCGCCCCTTTGAGATTATCGTGGTTGATAATGGGTCAATCGACCACACTGCTCAAGCAGTTTTAAGCACAGCACTCGATTCGATTATATTGTTGCACATACCCGTGTCAGGAAAAGGTCGCGCACTGCGAGCTGGATTTGAAAGAGCAAAAGGAAAAATTATAGGATTTACTGATGCAGATTTGTCCATTCCGGCTCATTATGTGGTTTCCACTATGAATGCGTATCGAGATATTGATGGGGTGTGTTACGGATCGCGATACCATCATCAGAGCTCTCTTGACGATCGTGAATGGTGGCGTACGGGAAGCTCGCTCTTGTTTTGTGCACTCGCAAACGTGATTGTCGGCACGCCAGTTTCAGATTATCAGTGCCCGTTAAAGATCATGAGTGATGAGGGTCGGAGATGCCTACTCGCCACTCAGGAAAATACCTGGTTCATGGATGTGGAGTTTTTGGCACTCGTGTATCAAGCCGGGATTCCACTGAAAGCAGTTCCAGTTCCCTGGAAGGAGCATCATTACCTCGGGCGTGCATCAAAGCTACGACTTGCTGATACATGGGGTGCAATTCTTGCCATGTGGCGCATACGACGCAGATTGGCACTTTCCCAAAACGACAGAACTGCGTACAATCAAGGCATGAAATGGACAATGGTGGGACTCGGCAACCCTGAAGCATCGTACGGGAAAACACGCCACAATGCGGGGCGTATGGTGGTGGAATACGTGCGCACCCAAGCACAGGGTGAGGAGTGGCGTGCGCATCCCGCACAGCATCATGAGCGCGTCGTCGTCACGATTGAGGATACCCCCGTGACCTTGATTCGCCCCTCCACCTATATGAATGAGTCCGGGAAAGCCCTGCAATTTCTTACCAAGGAAAAATCATCCATCCCCGCGCTGGTGGTGTGCTATGACGATGCCGATCTCCCCATCGGTTCGTGGAAGGTTTCATTTGGGAAGGGAAGTGGTGGGCACAACGGTATCACGAGTCTCTTCGACACACTCGGTACGCGGGACTTTGTGCGTATCAGAATAGGGATTGCTCCCATGGGGGAATCCGGCGTGCCTGCCCGTCCGACTGGAGACGGGGCACTCGCGGATTTTGTGCTCACCTCCTTTCGCCCCGAAGAACGTGAGGCACTCCTGCGTGTTGCAGAAGAAGTATGGAAGACCCTCCCTGTGTTGCTTCAGGAGGGGAGAGAGGCATTTATGCTTCGTGCAAATACCGCTCCCCACCTTCGCGCCCCATAAACGCACACACCCCGCATTTGCGGGGTGTGTTGCTTTGATTACTTCTTGTCGCCTGTGTAGGAGAGCGTCATGCGCTGATCCTTCGGCTCAAAGAGCGTAATGGTGAACGGATAGACTTTACCCATCTCAATTGTGGCGCGCAACTTGTCTTCGCCACCAAACTCAGAGACATGGACGAGTCCTGCGACACCTTCTTCGATAGAAGCGAGTGCTCCATATTTATTGAACTTGATGATGACACCCTTTACGACATCACCCTTCTTGTACTTCTTCTCTGCTCCCTTCCAAGGATTTTCCTTGAGCACCTTGACCGAAAGAGATACCTTGTTGTCTTTGATCTCAATAATTTGAGCCTTGACGGTCTCACCTACACGGAAGAGCTTGCGAGGATCGTCGACGAGTCCCCAGTCCATTTCAGAAATGTGAATGAGTCCTTCGAGTCCTTCCTCGAGCTTCATAAATGCCCCAAAGTCGACGATGCCGGTGATTTCGCCTTCGACGATAGCACCCATGCGATACTTGGATACAATTTCTTCCTTCTCCTTCTGGTTGTGCTCTTTCTCCGAGAAGATGAGCTTGCCCTCCTTGGGAACGGCGGTAATCATCACGACCGAGAGCTTCTCGCCGACGAGGCGCTTCAATTCCTCGAGAATCTTGTCCTTGTCGCCGTCTGAGACGCGAGGATAGTGATCACCAGAGAGCTGGGATGCAGGGAGAAATCCAGCAATGCCCTGCCAGTCCAAAATCAGTCCACCCTTGTTGGCATCCTTGACCGGAAGATCAAGCACGGTCTTCTTCTTGACGTGGTCTTCTGCCTCACTCCAGATGAGTGACTGACGAGCCTCCTTGAGTGACAACTCGACGTAGCCGTCTTCGTTCTCGCTCTCGACGACCTTGGCGGTCACGACATCTCCGACGTTCATGTGCTTCACCAAGTCGCGGGCATTCATATACTCGCGTCCATAGATGATCCCAATGCCAAATGGTGGCATGTTGATATAGACCGCCTTCTTGTCGACCTTGATGACTGCGCCATCGACAATCTCTCCTGCTTCGGGGCGCTTGCCGATTTCGCTCATGTACTTGGACATGGGGTGATCAGGGGAGAGCACTTGCTCGCCACCAATCACGACTACTTCTCCGTCTGCTGCTGTGATATTGGACATAAAATAAAAAGTTCCGCGCGAGGCGGACACTGAATGTCGCCCCGTAGGGGTCGTTTCGCCAAGGGCGCGAACCGGGTTACTCCTACATGGTGTGGTTAATATTCAGTTGTGTGTAAAGATTAGCATGAAGAATGAAGAAGCGCAAGGAGTAAAGAAAGAGGGGTGGGAGGGGTAAATGGACAAAAGAAAACCCTCGCCGAAGCGAGGGGTTGTGGGTTGAACGATTTCTGTGGCAGGATTACCCCAGAAAATGGCGAAACGCGCGCGATTGGCTGGTGAAGGTGCTTGCCCTCACCGGCCAGGCCGCCGCGTCAGGCGCCGGCGCCGAGCTCGATTTGGATGATGATGGAAAAGGTCTTCATTGCTCGTCCTCAAGTCCTTTCTGGGAAGTTCGGCAGGCCACATGGCATACCGTACAATCTATTATACACGCTTCCTTCCATCTGTCAATACCCTTAAAAAGAACGGTCAGGGATGGGGATTATCGCCGTTTGAGTTCTGCCTTGGAAGCGCGATAGGAGAGGAGTATCACGACCAGTCCAATGAGTCCGGTAAAGACTTCGGGAATATGGACGATGAGGGATGCGAGCATGGCAAAGGCAAGACCAAAAATGGCCCAGTGTGCCCCATGCTCCAAATACGGGAGCGCATCAAGCATGCGTTCTTTGACGAGAAAGATCGTGAGCGAGCGCACAAAGAATGCTCCAATCCCCAGTCCAATACCAATCACGACGAGGTCTGTCGAGAGGGCAAACGCCCCCACCACGCCGTCGAGAGAAAACGCGGAGTCGAGAATATTGAGATAGACAAAGAGTGCTACACTGCTCCCCGCCACATCACTCGCTTCCACATCAAATGCATTCGCAATACCTTCTACGAGGATAAAGAGGACGACACCGATGACCCCCGCGAAGAGGACGGTTGCCGCATGAGCGTCTCCCACAAAGCGCGAGAGTACCAAAATGGTGATGAGCGAGAGCGCAATTTCGAGCGACTCGATACCTCCCCATTTGGCCAGATGGCGTTCGATAGAGCGAATCCAGTGCACATTTTTTCGCTCGTCAAAAAAGTATCCGAGTGCCACCAGGAGGAGAAATACGCCACCAAAAGCCCCAATCGCATAATGGGCATCCGAGACCAGCTCCGCGTAGCGGGCGGCGTCTTGGAGTGCGAGCTGGGTAATCGCAAGCGGAGATGCGCCCACGCTCGCTGCGACAATGAGGACGGGAAGAATCACCCGTGTGCCGAATACTGCCACAATAATACCCCATGTCAGAAATCGTCTTTGCCATGTTTCGTTCATGCGTTTCAAGATTCGCGCGTTTACGACGGCATTGTCAAAAGACAAGGTGACTTCGAGAACAGCAAGGAGTGCGGTGACGAACAGTGCTGCTACGCCACCCCACCAAAATGCGACGATGAGACCAATCACGGTCACTGCACCTGATGTGTAGAAAAGTTTGTATTTCATCGCTGTATCATATCAGAAGTCGCAAATAAGTGGAGCGCTTTGACACCCACCCTTTCGCGCTCCTATAATACAGCCACTCATGCCGTGCGCCGTGCGCGCGACCTTTGAATCCATTTGAGAGTAAAAAGAATTGCATGAGCATTATGAGTAGTTCAATAAGCAAACTATGGCAAAAACAAAGGACAGTAGCAAAGTTCATACCATCGTGCCCTTAGGCGATCGTGTGCTTATCCGACCACTTGAGACTAAGGGCGAGGCCACGACCGCATCTGGGTTTATTCTCCCTGGCAAGGATGGGAGTGAGAAGCATGAAAGGGGCGAAATTTTATCCACCGGCCCAGGCAGACTCGCTTCTGACGGTAAACGACTCGCTATGGAAGTGAGTGCAGGAGACACCGTCCTCTTTAAGCGAGGGTACGACACCGAAGTGGTGGTGGTGGATGGAGAGGAATTTATTTTGATGAGCGAGTCCAACGTGCTCGCTATCGCACGCGGATAAGACACTTATTATTGAGATAACGCAATCACTATGGCAAAACAGATCATTGAAGGAGAGGCCGCACGAAAGGCACTCAAGGCTGGTGTCGACAAGGTCGCGGATGCAGTCAAAATCACGATTGGTCCTCGTGGGCGCAATGTGGTCATGGACAAGGGTTTTGGTACACCAACGATTACCAACGACGGTGTATCTATTGCCAAAGAAATCACCCTCCCCAATAAGATGGAAAACATGGGAGCGGAGATCGTCAAAGAAGTGGCAGGGAAGACCGATGAAATCGCTGGAGATGGGACGACGACTGCCGTTGTCCTCACTCAAGCACTCGTGCGCGAGGGGATGAGCCGTATTGCGATGGGCGCAAATCCGATGGGAGTGCGCAGAGGAATGGAAGCAGCACTCGCAGATGCGGTCGGCATGCTCCATGCGATGGCCAAGCCGATTAAGACTGATGCGGAAATTGAGCAGGTCGCCACTATTTCTGTCGAGAGCGACGAAATGGGGAAGAAGATTGCCGAGACCATCAAGAAGGTCGGGAAGGATGGTGTGGTGACGGTCGAAGAGTCGCAGTCTTTTGGTATCGAAGCGGAGATTGTTGAAGGACTCGAATTCGACAAGGGCTATGTATCGCCATACATGATTACGAATGGCGAGCGCATGGAAGCAGTCTATAAAGATGCGTACGTCCTCCTCACCGACAAGAAAATTTCTGCGATTCAGGATGTGTTGCCACTCCTTGAGAAGATGGCGCAGACTGGGCACAAGGAACTCGTTATTATTGCTGAGGACGTGGACGGAGAAGCACTCACCACTTTTGTCGTCAATAAATTACGTGGAGGATTCTCGACCTTGGCTATCAAAGCTCCAGGGTATGGCGAGCGCAAGAAAGATTTACTCGCCGACCTCGCGGTGGTGACCGGTGCAACAGTCATTTCAGATGAGGTGGGGCTCTCCTTCGACAAAGTAGGACTTGATATGCTTGGGCGAGTGGGCAGAGTGATTTCCACCAAGGACAAGACCGTGATTGTGGATGGAAAGGGGAAGAAGGCCGATGTCGTAAAGCGCATTGAACACTTAAAGAAGCAACTCGCCACCACGGATTCGAAGTATGACCGCGAGAAGATTGAAGAGCGTATTGCCAAGCTCTCAGGAGGCGTTGCTATTCTCAAGGTGGGAGCCGCTACTGAGACAGAAATGAAGTATCTCAAGCTCAAGATTGAGGATGCGGTGAAGGCAACCAAGGCCGCTATTGCCGAGGGGATTGTTCCTGGAGGTGGTTCGACTCTCGTGCGTGTCTCGCGTGGGCTGGAAGAAAAGATTGGACAGAGCGAAGCATCGAAGAAGGGACATCTCGACAAGGAGAATTCAGAGTTCTTGATCGGCTACCATATTGTCTCTGATGCGCTCACTGCGCCATTCAAGCAAATTGTGCTCAATGCTGGTCGAGATGACTCAGCGGTGTTTATCAAGGAGATCACTCTCGCCAAAGGAAATGCCGGCTATGATGCCGCGCGGGATGTGATGATTCCTGACATGCTCAAGGTGGGTATCGTGGACCCAGTCAAGGTGACTCGTGCTGGACTGGAGCACGCCGTGTCCGCAGCTGCGATTCTGCTGACTACGGAAGTCGCAATTGCCGATATTCCAGAAAAGAAAGAGCCTGCTCCAGCGCAAGGCATGGACGACATGGGATACTAATGCTCCGCGACACAAAAACACCCCGCATCAAGCGGGGTGTGGTGTTTTATGACGTGGTGTGTCGAGTGCGATACAGCACGCGTTCAGCGCGCCATAAACGCCACAGGCACCACACGGTGACGAGCGTGAGGGTGGTCATCGACACCATTTGCCCATGTGGAGGCATGTCTTTGTAGGAATACAGAAACATGGCGATGCCAGTAGTAAACACGAGAAAGAGCGCGGTAATCCAAATATTAGCGCTCCTTGCCGCCTCTTCCCGAGAAATAAAAGGGGAGTAGATATGCTCCGAGTCGACCGTGGCGCCTTCGTAGTATTCAGCCATCTTTATGCCTCAAGAGTGAAACAACTGTCGAAATATTGCATTTTAAAACGAGATTTGTCAATATCCACAGCATGACTGATGGGGGGCTTGCCAAGATATAAAAACTATGATATGATGTGTACGTGCAGGAATGACTGCACCCCGTACCTTCCACTCACAGGAGCACATCATGTTCGACATCATCGACACCACCGACACCTCCTTCGACCTGGCCGAACTGCCGATCGATGTCCCGACCGACCTCTTCGGTGACGATCACTGACCTTCGAGGTCAGCCCCCCACCCCCGGACTTCCGGGGGTGTACTTTTTATTGACTCGACAACCGCATTGTGGCATGCTCATGGCACACTACATGTGTAGTGCAACACAGAGAGAGCTTTCACATGCCTGACAGGATGCGACCCCGGAGAAGACAATCTGTCCCGATACTGGACATCAGTGATGATGGTGACCTCGATGTGCGGGCGAGTGGACTCGTCCCCGTCCCACCATCGCCCCCTGATGGCCCGGATATCGAAGGGTGGAATGATCGTCGAATGCGTGAGCGAGACCCCGTATCGCCACGCCCGCTTGATTTCGGTGGCGGACTCTACGGACGCAGGACTTAGGTCCAGTGCTACAAGCACCCCGCATGGGGTGTTTTTTGTGCCTCTCGGAATGACTTTACAATTATTTAATTATGATGTATGATGCAATTCATCTTTTGTTCCTTCCACTCTAGGAGTATTCCATGCGTCGTAGTCGCCCTCTTCGGACCGCCCCGTTTCCTGGGTCCCGTGATGTGCGTTCACTCGCCGAGCGTGTGCAGTTTGTGCGCGAGGCAAATGGGTATCGATACTTCATCGACACCAAGTACCCTGAACGTGGGGAGTTTTTTCTGATGAATACACTCGAGACCCCTGCTCAACTGGGCTACACCGGGCAAGAAGTTGAACGGTGGTACCCGAGTGACCCCCAGTATCCGGATCTCGGTCCGTACTATGTGGACGACAGTGGTCGCCACATCTTTGCCGATTCGCAGGGATACTTTTACCCTACGGTCTGGGAAAACGGTCAGCATGTGCGTGTGCGCGTGTCGCCCCGGATGAGCGTATCCGTGCGCTCGCGTGCTGGCGGTGGCTCTGCAACGTCGACGCGTGATGGCGCGTACTCTCGGGGAAGCACCCCCTCTGATTCCCGCTAGTCTCAGCATGTGTCCGCACCCTTTTGGGGTGCGGTTTTGTTTTGCCTTGCTATACTATCTTTATATTCGCTTATCCCTATTTTATGCAGTCTTGGAAATCATACCTCACTCCTCGAACCATCGGTTTGTGTCTTGCGCTCATCAGTGCGTTTGTGGTGTGCTATGCTGTGGTGACGGTACTCCTTGGGGCAGTGACACCATCTTTGGTGCCCGCAATGCACAATAGTGTTGGGCTTGCTCCTTCTCATCCCCCCATGCGTGGGCAAAACGAGGAGTCTCTTGTGCCTATGATGCCCGAGAGAAAGATGGGTGCCATGAGCGATTTGGCGTATCCCGTGGAGGCTCCTCCTCTCGATCTTCCGACCACCCAAAGCATGATGGTGCGTACTGTTTCACTCCAGCTTGGGGTGACAAGCATTACCTCGGCGCTCCGCGACATAGAGTCGGTGGGAACGACATACGACGGCATGGTGGGGGAGCGCGTGGAGGGTGGTGATGCGCGCTTCACATATGGACGTATCACGGTGTGGGTGCCCGCAGAGCACTTAGATGATGCAGTGGTTGAGATGAAAGCAGTAGGGAGTGTAGTCAAAAGCGAGCATTTGCGGACCGAAGATGTGTCTTGGGTTGCCGTTGATTTGGGCGCGCGATTGCGCAACTTGGAGGCGAGTGAAATACAGTATCAGTCCATCATGAAGCGAGCAGGGACGATCACTGAGGTGTTGCAAGTTGAACGCGAGCTCGAGCGAACACGCGGAGAAATTGAGCGCGTGAGGCAGTCGCTCACACAACTCGAAGGACGAATTGCGCTGTCGCGTATCGACATTGAACTGACCGAGGACGTTTCTGTGTCATCAGCATCGCACTGGCGACTCGGCACGGTGGTCAAGAATGCGTACCACGAACTTCTGTATCAGTTGTCCGTGTTTGTGAGTGAAGTGATTGTCTTCTTGATTTTACTCCCGGTCGCACTGGCAAAAATCGCGTTCTGGTTGGGGGTATTTTACCTCGCGTATCGCATGCTCTTGGGAGTATACGGGTATGCGCGTCGTCAATCCTTGCCCTGAGGGTGGGGTGAGGTATAATACCAGCACCTTTATAGGTTTCATTTTTCTTCTATGTCATCACTTATTTTTATCGGTATCGGTGTACTTGTTGTATTGTGGTTGATTAGTATGTACAACAATTTTGTCCGACTCATGGCGCGCTCAGAGGAGGCCTGGTCCGACATTGAGGTACAGTTGAAACGGCGCTACGACCTCATCCCCAACCTCATCGAAACAGTGAAGGGGTACGCCACACATGAGCAGACAACTCTGACCAAGGTCATCGAGGCGCGCAATATGGCTATGCAAGGTGGCGGGGACCCCAAGTCCGCAGCTTCTTCGCAGAATATGATTACCGATGCACTCAAGTCGGTGTTTGCATTGTCTGAATCATACCCAGACCTGAAAGCCAATCAAAACTTTCTCAAACTGCAGGAAGAATTGGCAGACACCGAAAACAAGATTCAGGCATCGCGACGTTTCTATAACACTAACGTGCGCGACCTCAATATCGCAGTAGATTCATTCCCAGGAAATGTGATTGCAGGCATGTTCCACTTTGCAAAGAAAGAATTCTTTGATTTGCCGGACAACGATGCTGCGCAAGCACCCGTATCGGTCAAGTTCTAATCGATGCATGAGTGCGTGATGCACTTTTGCCCATCTTCCTATGGCCACACTCTATACCCATCAATCATCAAATATCACAAAGACGTGGGGACTCCTCACGGTATTCTTTGTGGGAATTATCGCCCTCGGATTCCTCTTTGCGCAGGTCTATGGGAATCCCAGTATCATCTATGGTGCTGTATTTGTGAGCTTGCTTATGAATGTGGGAAGCTATTGGTACTCGGACAAGCTGGTCCTTTCGATGGTTCATGCAATTCCCGTGACCCGTCAGGACCATCCCGAATTATGGAATATCGTCGAAAATCTGGCCATTACTGCAGGGCTTCCGATGCCAAAGCTCTATATTGTCGAAGATCCCTCTCCGAATGCATTTGCCACAGGGCGAGACCCCGAACATGCCGCGGTCGCCGTGCACACGGGACTGCTCCAAATCCTAAACAAGACCGAACTCGAAGGAGTGCTTGCCCATGAGCTTTCGCATATCGGAAACCGAGACACGCTGGTCTCTACCGTCGTTGTAGTACTCGCGGGAGTCATTGCTATTATTTCGGATCTCTTCTTGCGTATGTCGCTTCATGGAGGTAACCGCAAAGAGGGTGGGGGACTGGTGCTCGTCGTGGCACTCGTTGCTTCTATTCTCGCTCCTATCGCGGCGACCATGATTCGTCTTGCCGTGTCGCGCAAGCGAGAGTATCTCGCCGACGCATCCGGGGCACTTTTGACGCGGTACCCCGAAGGTCTCGCATCCGCACTCGAAAAAATCAGCGGTGCCGCAAGTGCTCAGCCTTCGACGACTGCTTCCTCTGCCTATGCGCATCTGTATATTTCCAATCCCTTTGGAGATACCAAGTCATTCTTCTCTGGACTCTTCCTGACTCATCCTCCCGCCGAAGATCGCATTGCCATCCTGCGTAGTATGGATACTGGGCGATAGGCCACACCTTCGTACGTG
>JACCDX010823025.1_pt1 | contig 18150 bp, 32 predicted proteins | sample 7449681 | NCBI WGS metagenome assembly JACCDX01 (sample SAMN15323450, study PRJNA562643) | freshwater metagenome | isolation source: river surface water | place: USA:Blue River Watershed | collected 2017-08-18
CACGTCCGCCGCCAGTGATGTCGGTGCCGACCAAAGCTTTCTTTCCGCCTGCCCTGCGAACCTGATTCTCTTGCCTGGAAAGTCTTGTATATAGCTCTGTCTCTTGCGGTGTCATCGTTGCCCTGAGCGCCTCTGAAGCCATACGGGCTACTGGTTGACCGCCGTTGTGCCACGTCTCAGTTTGGTACAGTAGGTCAATGTTGTCAATAAGGAAGTTGAGCTTTGCAAGTCGGATGTCCTCAGCGTTTTCCAGCGTCGTAGCAAGTGGCCTCTCGCCTCGAGCATCTAGAATCAGCTCGCGCTCAAGCCGCCCGAGCTTGCCGCTCTTGTCCGAAACCTTAGACGGAACGTACGCCTTGGCAACTTCTTCTGCCTGAACTCGTGCAATCTGCTCAACGCGTAGACCGTCCTTGCCGCGCACGATTTTGTATGGTGCGACTTTCGGCATACCAAAGGCAAGTTTGTAGTTCTCGTCTGCATCAATGATTGCCCCGCCAGGGAGAGCCCTGAATGGAGACACGACGCGGACCTGTGGCTTGCCCCTTACGATCACTTGGTCAGAATACGGGATGCGCGTGTACTTAGCGAGCATGTTGCTTGGCAAAGCGACAACTGTTGACTTCAGAATTGAGCGAGCCAACCGGGCACGCGTAGTAAGTGTCTCGCTCCCGTCTGCCGCTACGGTCGTGCCTTCGCGCATAATACGAACAAGGACACGTGGGTCGGCTGATCCGCCGTCTTTGATAAGACCAGAAAGCTCCATTGAGAGCTCGGAAGCTGGCCCAACCAGATTCCGTGATACAAGCCGCTGTGTTGACCTATTCTTTGTCGCCGGCGACAGGTACTGCATCATGATTTCGTTGAATGCCATGTCGTTCTGCGACAAATTGTACAGCGAAAGCACGGTAACGTCCATGCTCTTGCCCTTTGCGTCAAGCAAATAGGCAATTCTTGCAGCTTTGCCCTTTTTCCCGTCGGTTGCCAGCTCTGTTTTGGCCCCGCTCTGCAACGTTCGGCGCTTTGTATTGATATCAACAGCCAGTTTGGCGTCGTAGCCACCTTCTAGCTCATAAATTGGCCTAAACGAGCTCTTCTTTGCAGGAACAAAGTCCTCTGGAAGCCCGTGGTTCCTGAAAATACCAGGGAAAAGTTTCTCGGCAATGACCATCGCAGCGTTTAGGTCAGTATCTTTGTTGCTGCTGAGCCCACCCTTGACCACTGAGTAGTCTAGCGAAGCCTCAATTGATGCTCGTGACGAGCGCGGTGACTCTTCGTACGGGTCCGCACCCTCTTCGCCGAAGAGCGAGAATAGCCAACTCTTTGCCGTGTCGTCGTCAATGCCCTCATTGCGGAGGTTTTTCAGTACATCGTCGCTGAGGTCTTCAGTGAGTCTTGCCTCAAATAGCTCGTTTGACCGAATAATGCCCGCGTTGGTGCCTCGGAACGGCTTCTTTACGGCAGTTACTTCGCCCTCTAGGAGGTCTTGGCTGTCAAGGAAGCGCTGGGCTTCGCTCGTAAGATCGTCAAAGGCCAACGGTCGGCTATAGATCTTACGAGCCCTGTAATCACCAGGCTGCTCCATGTACCCTTCGCTATCTGCAAGGACCTGCGCAGCTTCGGCGCTAAGATTTCTAAATGGGCTGTAGACGTCTTCAATCTTGCTTGGGCGAACAACTCGCGCAACAGCTCCCTCTACCGCCCGTGGCATCAGGCTTTCTGCTGCCTGTGGGTCTACTCGCGGGAACTGCCCTTGGATCTCCGCAACCTTTGCAAGGGCTTCAAGTCCTGGGGCGATGTTGCCGCGCTGCCCAGCTAGCGATCTTGTCAAACCCATAGAGCGGAGGCGCATCGCGGGATCGCCGTAGTCTTTGAGGATCTCGTGCGCCTTCATGAGTACGTCGTAAATGCTGCGAGCCTGCTCTGGCGTAATGCCAAGCGACTTGCGGATCGGATGATCTTGCGGGAGGCCAAGCTTATCCATGCGCTGATTGAACTCAACCAGCTTCTTCACGGCGCTGTCAAAGCGTCGAACAAAGCGGAGCACCGATGCCCGGTCGTTGATGTTCAGCATGGACTCCTTCCCCTTCGGAGCGTTGATGAACGAGTTGGCGTCTTGGCGAGAACCGCCCATGCTGATGTCTACACCAGACTGCAACGCAGCTGCGCGAAGCGTGTCCTGAACTGTTGCCTGCTCGGCGGTAGTCGGAAGGATCTCTGCGATGGAGCCGCGGCGCGTAAACTCTGTTGCCTCATACGGCATGCCGAATGCGCCAGTGGCCCCGACGGTGCGGCGCATGATGTCCTTGTTCGCCTCTGTGATTCCGGCGGCCATGGTCTGCATACCAGTCCACGAACGAGTCGCCTTGCCCAGTGGGATGGACGTGTCAGCGGACAAGAAGTAATTCTGCTTGCTGCGGGTCCGTGGGCTGCGGTCAATGCTCGGGAAAAGCTTCTGGTTGTCTGGGTTCTGTGCCCACTCAACTAGCTTGCGCTTAATGAATGCCCCGCGCTCATCAAGCTCAGCATACGGATCTGGACGCAGCTCGTACGTTTCGTATCCAGCAATCAACGAGCGAATGAAGGCTGAGTCTCGGCCGGCACCTGTCCAGTCGGAGCCTGCGCTTGAATCCTTGCCGGTGTAGTGCACCTGCTCTTCCATCCACTGGACTGGTGTCTTGCCGCTCTCGCTTGCCACCTTCTCCAGCAGCGTTACAAGCTCTGGGTTCTGGCGGAACTTCTCAAAGATGACCTCCGCCATGATGGCCTCTTTGCCTGGAAGGTCTAGGCGATCACCGCCAGCTCGCTGCTCCATGTAGAAGAACGCGTGCTCCGCGGACGGGAACACCTTGCCGTCCATAACAACAGGGATAGCCTTGTCAATGTTCTTGGCGTCCAGCGAGTTGGTGCTGCCACCTTTGGCGGTGCGGATGATGTTGTTTGTAGGATTGGTGAGCGATGCGCGTAGTCGTCGCTCGTCAGGAGACATCTCAATGTTCTTGCCAATTGAGCTGTAGATGTTGTTCGGGATTTCCCACGCTGGTCGATTCTCAACGGTACGGGCCGCGGCTGCCGGAGAGGAGGGGGAAACGACAGCCGCGGCACCGAACCTAGCTAGGAATGCCTCGCGCCCTGTTTGGTTAGTATGCTGTCCGCCTGGCGCCCCCGTGCGGAACTTCCAGCCTTTAGGGGCCACAACCTTTGCTGGGATGCCCAGTTTAGCTGCAGCCTTGACGCCAGCTTCGTCAGCACCAGTCTGCCCACCAGAGCGAACAAGGACAATGCCAACGCCCTTCTTCTGTAGGAATGCAAGATCCTTGGCAATCTCTTCCGTGAGCTGATCGGTAGAGATCATGCCCCGCTGGTACTCGCCGTTGCCGGCAATATTAATGATTATCTCTTGCCCAGCGTTTCTTTCGTAAATAGGAGCTAGCCTATTTGCTCGTTCAACGTCGTCGCCAAACTGTACGCCGAACTTGTAGAATTGCTTCTTCGCTGCCCTAACTTCCCGGTCTGTTGCAATCTCACCAGCGGTGCCGTAATCAGAGGCGTAGGCAATAGTGATGTCTGACTCGGTTGCGTTGATGCGCGTGCGCACGGCGTAGTCGGTGCTGTCGCTTTCAACAAACTCAATTTTTCCGCCCTGGGGTCGCGGGAATGCTGACTCTCCAGCTGCGCTTGCCACCTTGCCCTCATACGCCTCGTCAACGTCCATTGTCTCCACAGGGGCAGGGCCGACCTCAATCTGATTTCGCGCAGCAGTTTCGGAAATTTTTTGTGTATTTTCAGGTGCTGGTGTTGGCTCTGCCGGAAGTGCCTTTTTCTCTATGCCAAGCCCGGCTAGTGCCTGCCGAGCTGCCTTCTCTCCCTCTTGGGGAGTATCGGTTGGCCGATATAGGTTTGTGTAGAATTCCGTGAGCAGCCCATCCCAATCATACGATAGGACCTTGGCCTCTTGCTCTCTCGTTGGATTATTTTGCAGACTCTCAATGGCTCTGTCAAAAATGTCTATGTAGTCTCGGTCCATTTCGCCATATGAGCGCTCAAAGTAATTCAGTTCCTCTTGCATATCTCCTGCAAGTACTTGGAGGCGCTCAACAAGTTGACCACCGGACTGGCGCTGCTTTAGCAGCGCCTCCTCTGGCGTCATAGCCGTTGTTGGGAACTCAATCTTTGAAGAGGCATTGACTTCTTTGGCAATCAAGCCGGACTTCTCTGTTGGCCTACCCTCTGTATTGTTGTCATTAATGATTTTATTTAGCGCTTCCGTCATCTTCTCAAACAGCTCTGGAGCTCGCTCACGAAGCTGTGCTTCGCCGGTTCCAAAGCCGTTGCTCGGCATGTATACGTTCTTACCGTCAGCAAGCGCAAGCTTGATTGACATGATTGCCCCGCTGATACCATTGATGGCCTTTTTCATCGCTCGGCTTCGAGTGTCTGTCCCGGTGATTTCGCCCAGGATCTCGTCAGTAATAAACGCGTCATCCGTACGCTTGCCGAACAGCTTGGTTGGAAGGGCGATCCAGCCCTTGCGTCCCTTAGCCGATGCCGCCTGCCCAATGCCGCCGCCGGACTCCATGTTCATCGTATTGGACGCCCACACAGCGATCTCGCCCTGAGGCACATCGCTTAGGTTGTCAATGAAGATGATCTTCCCGTTCTCAGCCATTGAGTCTCCTGCGGTTCACGTGCTTACTTTGCAAACGCAAATTGGCAAGGCTGTTGTTCCGCGGATTTCCATCCTTGTGATCAACATCCTTGCCCTTGACGGCAGCCTTACCTTTGGCCTTCACCACTGAGCGGCGAGCCTTATTCCTGGACGCCCGGTTCTTAATCTGTTCGTCCTTGGAGTGGTACCTGTCGTACTCTTGCTTATAGTTGCGTGGGTTGGCCGGCATTACGGCTTTCGCGGCTTAGGATACGCTGGCATTGGGAACGGGCTTGGGTTGCTCCGTGGCTCCTTAGCGACCGTGAACTTCGGCATGCGAATGACCTTGTTCGGGCCAAACGCCACCGGCTGACGTCGGTTGTACGCCATCACTTCCATGTCTCGACCAAGGAGCTGCGACGCGGCGCGGACCTGGTCAAGCTCGCGGATGTACTCCGCCTGGCTTGCTGGTCGCAAACCCTTGGACTTAGTTGAACGACGCTGTGGAGATCGGCCGCCAGCTTGGACGCCAGTGCGCGTCATACCGCGCATCTTGACTTCCTGCTTGCCGCCCTTCTTAGCTACCATTATCGCTTCTTGCTGCCAAAGCGGTTATCTCCGCCAAAGCCCTCGCGGAGTCCGGCAACGACGCCAGCTCCAACAAGACCGGTAATAGCACCAGCGCCGACGATTGCGGCAATCTGGCCGCCGTCAAAGCTCTTGCCTGCTCCGGTTCCCTTCTTTCCCTGCTTAGGGTGCGCGTTTACCGGGGCACCGCCGCGGGTGAACCCGGCCATCTTTCGTCCTTTTCCTGGCATTTCTTTCTCCTTTGCCCATACGGGCATATTTAGCCTTAAACCCCTTCTTGGGGTGGCCGTTCCTAATCTTTGGTTTTTTCCGTCTTCGCAAAAGGCTGTCTATATATATGCACTATTTTCGCTGTTTTCTGCAAAAACTTGCATGGATAAGTTTTCTTAACGCTTGGTTTGAGCACGATTATTAAGAAGTCTTATCACAGGGGGGGTTCTGTTGGGAAGGCTGGGTAATCCATTTACTCGGCTTTCTCCCTCAAATGCTACGGGAGGAGCCCCCCCCTTTCCAAATTTGGCGTCGCGCTCTTCGGTTCCCGCCAGCTGGTCGATCAGTTGGCTTTGCCTCCTCCCCCCCATCTTCGAGCAGCGTGTCTGAGGAGTAGCGTGTGTGCTATTCCGCACCTGCTCGGTATCCCCTCAGGGGAGAAAGGAGATCATCGTGTCGCTGAAGAAGCTTCCGATTGATCTTAGCATCGTCAGCTCGGCTGTCGGTGCCGGCGCGGGGACGATCCTCGTGGCTCGCGGGGTTCGCCTCCAAGGTGCTGGTGCTAATGTTCCAGCAGGTGTGGATTACAAGGGCAATCCTGCCATCAACGGCTTCCGTGTCAATCGTGATGCGAGCGATGCCGTGCGTTCCGTTACTATCACCTCGCAGGTTCGCCGCCCTGGTGTGCTTGCCGATGGTAATAAGCGGTCGCTGATGTATCCGAAGTTCACCTTTGGTGCCGACCAGGCTGACGCAGCCATCGCTGCCGCCAAGTCGTGGGAATTGGTTGACATCGTCGCCAACTTCTCCACAACTTGGAACAGCGAAGCCAAGTATATCCCGCTCAATGTGTTTGAGGCATCGCCTCAGCAGTATCAGCGGGCTCTTGGCACGGACGGTGCCGCGCTTCCCAATGTGGTCTGCGTGCCAGTCAAGAACACTGAGCATTCCTATGCTGCTCAGGTGCTAGACTGGTCAAAGTCTGACGCTGCGGCGTCAGACATCGTGGGTCAGCCAGCTGCCGCGCAGGCAGCAGCAACGGGTGATCAGCCCTTCTGATCTAGCCTAGCCTATCGGCTAGGTGTACCCGCCAGCCTCACGGCTGGCGGGTACTATCACTCTTAGGAGGTTATATGCGTTACTGGGACTTCATCGACTTCGTTATCGTTGCGTTCTATGCGTTTGCTGGCATCGCTGCTGGCATCGCCTTCTTCAACGGTCACGAGCTTCTAGATGTCGCCATCGTCGGCTTCGCCGTCGCTGGTTTCGGCGTCACGCTCGCTATGGTACTCAGCGCCATCGACAAGGCGCTGCGCAATCATTACGGACGCTAGCGCGTCCTAGTGCCCCGTCGCCAGCTCACGCTGGCGCCGGGGCGCCCGCCTTCGGCGGGCTTCCCCTCTTTACGGCTGGCCTCACGGCCAGTCGTTGACTGTGCGCAGCCTGCCCTCGTCGCTTCGCTTCGCTCGCTCACTCGGGCTTCGCTTCGCTCAGACGGCTGCGCCCCTACGGGTACTATCATGCCCAACGGGGTCCCCAAAGCGCAACTGATGCCCAACGGGCGGCCAATTGATCCAATTGTAATTTTTTAAATTCAATTGAGCAGCAATGGGCGGGGATCGAAGACAGATGTGGGAAGGTGGGGTGATGATTGATAAGGGTGGGGTATGGTGGGAGGTGACTGCAATACCCCTAGCTGGCATCCAATGCGCTGCCTCTTTCACCGCGCCTGTGTTCCGCGCTCCTGCGGCTTAGCGTGGTTCCTATGGCAATTGCCGCGGAAGGAGGTAGCATAATGACTCGTAACAGCAATGACAAGCAAGATGTACTTGCCAAATTATCAACTGATGGCATAGCTTTGTCACGCGAATACAGGAAGATCCTTAGAGATCATAATCCTAACATCAAGAACAGATACTGGACATATTACTGCCAATGGGACAAAGATACCCATAAGTACACCGTAGGCATCATCGACCGTGTTACACGAGATTGGATCTATGCTGTAACAAACGATGACTTGCTGGAAGCCAGCTTGCTCTTCAACAATGGCCTTACTAGTATCCTAGATACCTGTAATAGGCATTATACCCTAGCAATAGGGCTAACGGAGTCAGAGCCAACCCCTAGTGGCGATTGGCAGGAAGGAGCTGTACTATGATGGACGAAGGAGAGGTCATCTCAGTAACAATGCCAATTCTTGATCACGATGCGGCCGAGAAGCTGGTAGACAGCGGCAAGATTATTTACAGTATGCTCAATTATCTAGCGTTGAATCCTCAGATTACGCTAGATATCTTCCCAACTCAGGAGCGGTTCAGTCAGATTGCTGACCAAGAGGGCATCAGCATCCCTGAGGTCAAGCAGGAGTTCATCAGGAACCATCGAGCTGCGTTGATTGCCATTGCCTATTGCGGCAAGGTGGTGCTCAACCAGGTGGCTGAACACTTTGACCTAGGTCACACATTTGACCTTACAGCTGACAATATGCTGATGGAACAGTTCAGCAAGGATTACGCAGAGCGACACAAGCCTGACTTTTTTGACTTGGAGACTGCTCTAAGGGAAGTTGAGGCTATTATGGGTAAAGACAAGGAGGCAAACTAAATGGGTTACGATCTGTCAAGCGTAGATAACGATCCCAAAGTAGCAGAAGAATTTGCCAAGAAGTTTGGTTATACCTACCTGTTTGACAAGGAGACCGGTGCGTATCAGGGTGGACCTGATGTGTATTTCCGAGCAAACATCTGGGGTATGGCGATTATCCGTGGCTTCATCCTGTGGCTTGTTGCCCGATATGAGAATGGTGTTGACGAGCCATCGTACAATGCGCCTCAGTTCACAATGGTAGAAAAGATGAGTTTCAACGACGGCGAACATGTAACAAAAGAAGAGATCATTGATCTGTTCTTGCTATGCTCAGCTAACTCAGACTTTGAAGTTGATATGAACCTCGGCAAGCCAACTGATCAGGACACCTTCAATCAAGTGATTGCCAAGGTACAGCCACTGGTATTCGAGTATGCCAAGGTGCGCGCTGAGCAGGACTCATTGGCTACCACTAGCGAACAGCTAGTTGTTGATGCTAATGGCCAGCCTCAGGTTGTGCCAACATACAATGAAGAGCAGGTCAATGACCTAGCTGGACTCATCAATGAGTTCTTAGAGTACAACAAGTACTGCTATGAGCTCGATGGGTTCCGAGTGTTCTAAGATGGCCGGCACTTGCCGGCCACTTGGTTTAGTAGCTTGCCCGTACGGGGGCAGAAAGGGGTACAGCAAATGAAGGATTGGAAGTCCTTTGAGCTTGAAGTCAAGCGCAAGCAAGTTGATGGAAGATCAGTACGCATTGAGAGGCCAGCTGATATGGCTGGGTATTTCAATATGGTAGCTGAAGAAGAGATGGGAGAATGCTTGTTCATTGCCCACCTAGATGGTCGCAATACCCTGATTGGGTTTGAGAAGATCTACAGTGGCACATCAACAGGTCTCTCCGTGAAGATTGGTGAGGTACTTAGAAGTGTCATCGCGTCCTCTGCAGCTGGCTTTGTGCTGGTTCATAATCATCCATCTGGCGATCCTCAGCCCTCAGATGAAGATTATCGTCTGACATCAGATGTGCTGAAGGCAGCACGACTGATGGACATTGAGTTCCTTGACCATCTGGTAATTGGCGAAAACAAGTTCAGCAGTTGCCGGTCTGAGAAGCCAGGTATCTGGGAGGCAGCATGAGTAAGCCAGATCCTGCTCTTCAAGAGCAGTATATTGCTATGCTGGAATGGCACTTGACTGGCAACTTGTATCCACCTGCGTCATCTATTCCGCACTATATGGAATTTGCTCGACAGGCAATCTTGCTTGTCTCTTCTGGCTTGGGGGAACGATCAGTAATTATCAATGTTGACGGCAGGGAAGGATCGCTGTTCAACAGGAAGACCGATCAACCAGTATCGGCACAAGAAATGGTAGATAATTGGAGGCTACATGACTTCTGTGGTTCGGAACAGGCTGAAAACAGTGATGCCTCAGAGCCTAGCCAGCTGGGAAATAATTATTATAATTGACGGACAGCGGTTCATGTGGCGCGGTGGCCCATACATTGACATTCTAGATGACGATGGCAATGCGCTAGATTGTATCAATGTATGGGACTACCAGAAAGGTAAGTGCCAAATCAGTACAGTTGCTCAGCTAATCAGTCGTATTAGAACCTATATTGTATCAATCCAAGGAGGAATCGATGAGCGATGAAAAGATCCAATTGATCCCCGCAAGTGAGTGCCCATCGGGGAGGCACAAGGTCAATATCCGTGTAGTAAGTATGGAGGTAGAGTATAAGCCAATCGGCACAAGTAACATCATTGTCTACGGTAGCTTGGTTGACCTGCCAAAGAAGGTACGGCCAGCTGACTTCAGTGTCAATGATCACGCTGAGATTGTTGAAACCTGCTGCTCAAAGGCAGCAGAAGTAATGAATATGGAGGTAAATCTGTATGAGTAAGCACGAAATCCAGCAAGCGTTGTCAGATCTGAGCCTTGTAAAGGACTCAATTCGTGGCGCTTTGTTTGACCTGCGCAACGCTGATGTGCCAAATCTTGATCAAGTGGCCGAAGCTATTGACAATGTTATGTCAGCTGCTCAAGACCTGCCAGATATCAACAATTACAGTCTTGAACTTCCGTCTGAGACGGATCTTGTAGATGCCAACGAGAAGCTTGACGAGATTGAAGAGCGACTTGAGCAGCTACTAAGCGAAAGCTCACAAGACGCAGACAGGTTGTTCGCAACAAATGTTGTGGACATTGTTCGCAATGCTGAGTACATCTCTAATGATGTGCTGGCTCAGTTCTTCGCAGAGTTTGACAAGAACAAAAGTTACCCAGCATTTCAGCGACAGGCGTTCTATGATGCCATCAAGTCATTCATTTATCGGCTAGCAAACGCCAATGCGAAAGCAGTTCAAGAAGCAATTTACGCATATCTCAACAACTTGGATAATGTAGAACCACGGATTCCCGTGGTCGAAGTGACGACTCAATCTGAGATTGAGCGCAGCGAAAGGAATAAGTAAAATGGCAAAGGCAAAGAAGGTTGTTAAGAAGATCCTCAGTGTTCCACCAAAGCTTAACCAGCTGAAGGACATTGAGCGCTTGTATTCTTTGGGTATTGATAACCACATTTTCTCGCAGATTGTTGGTTATGCTATTCCAGAGGTTGGCCGACAGATCGCTAAGGGTGGTAATGTTGCTCGTTTTAACAAGACCATCCAGGCGCTTGGTGCTTTGTCAGATGTGACCAGCGACTTTGAAGAGCTGGCACATTACTACACTTCAAAGCAGCTTATCGCAAAAGAGCTTGGCTTCAATGATGCCAGCTGGCAGCAAAATGTTGGAAGCGATTGCGATGGCAATGGATCACTAAACAGAGACTTTGACGATCTGTACGAGCGAGACCTTGAAGTAGAAGTTGTCGTCCATGTGCGACGCAAGCTCAAGTCAAAGGCTTGCTTGGCACAGTACGGGATCAAGTGATCGGCACGAGAAGCCGATACTGGCGAGTATCATTGGCAAAGGAGGCGGTGTCAGATGATGGCTACCGTTCTCCTTTGCCACTCGTCAATCGGTTTAGAGAAATCGCAATGACATCACCAGTGTCTGTGCTGGAAGAAAATGCTGAGTGGTATGCGAATTATCACACGCAGATTGAGGATGTCTCAGAAGAGTTCCCAATCTTGCCATCAGTTGCAGTAGCAGCTGTCGCAGCATTGTCGCCAGCTATGGCACCAGATGCCGGCCTGTTGGCATATCAGCGTGTCTGTGAACATGTCTTACAGGATAAAGATCTGCCACCAATCAGGTCGTTTAAGCAAAATGTCAAACTAGCTATTGAGATTATCAAGCATAGTGACATCAGCTTGCTCAAGGGCCAGAAGGTGCGTGACTTTTACCACGCAATTTACCACAATGGGGCGTCAGATCGCGCACCTATTGATCGATGGGCTGCCCGTGAGTTCCCAAAGTATCAAAAGGTAAAAGGCAAATGGCCGGAAGTAGATCTCAACGCAACCGAGTACAAGAAGATGCAAGACCAGTTCCGCAAAGCGGCAGACAAGCTTGGCTTATACCCAGCTGAGCTTCAGTCAATCCTATGGGTACGAAGGAGGAACAATGGCTGAGGAACGAGACTTCTGGCAAGACTTCAAGCGCAAAGAGATGATGAAGACATTGCTAAAGAATGTCAAAACAGTTCGCGATCTGATTGATGGTGATGGCCATTCAATCTACAAGAGCGAGTATCTGATCCAGCAGGGCTTCCCTGAGGAGATGATCAAGCGACTTGAAGAGACTTACACATCAGATTTCTCAAGTGCTAAGTCAACCATCTTTGATGGCAATGGCAACATTGTGGAGTCGCTAACTGGGGTGTATGCGCTTAGACTTCACTACGAAGTGGCGTATTACCTGCTTCTTGAAGCTGGCGTGGACTACAATGACACGCTACTGGGTCGAGGGTTCCAAGCAAAGGAACTTGCCCGGGCAATCAAGAAAGAAGTTGGGCTGATTGATGCCTGACACGAGTATTCCAATTAGAAATACCTATTATCTTGGTCATCCTCAACGGTCAAGCACTTATGCCAAATGCGACGAATGTGGTCTGGTGTTCATTCTGGACGATGAAACATCAGCAGCTGAGTGGGCATATGGTCATGATTGCCAGCCCAAGAAGGAAGACTAGCTAGACGCCTGTAGCCAGCTGACACACCAGCTGGCTACAGGTATTTTTTTATTGTCGACAAATGAGCGTGCGCGCAACGGGAGCCAGGGGCGGGAGCGCGAGAATATGCCCGACGGGGATTGCCGGCCGTAATGTGCCCGACGGGGGGTGCTGGGTACTATCACATGCCCGAAGGGGGGGCGGCCTAAGCTCCCAGGGCCACGTGGACGAGTCTCCGGCCTACCCACTCCGCCACGGGAGAGACTACCCCGTTCCCGCAGCACTCGTATCTGCGAGAGTCTAGCCCCCTTACAGAATCGCCGTAGAGGCCTATTTCCGCCCCGTAGAGCCCTTCTTTTTCATCCACTGGGGGTTGACAGTCCACCCCGGTGGCCACCCCATTAAACGCTCGCATTCCGTTGGCGTCAGTCTCCGTGCCCAGTACGAGCTGTCCTCCGACGGCGTCCTCGGCTGAGATTCGCCACCCTCCGCTTCCTGCGTGGAGATTTGAGATAACACGTCTTGCAGATCCTGAGGCACGTTCACCTTGCGCTTTTGCGTCCGGCGCAAGATGCCTGCAGCCGCCTTCGCACTCAAAAAGTACTTCGCCGGCACGGTCTGATCCAAGACTTGCCACAATGAAGACACGACGGCGTCGCTGTGGGACTCCGAAGTTTTGCGCGTCCAATATGCGCCACGCCACGCCATACCCGAGTTCATCCATTTCACCGATGAGTCTTCCGAAGTCGCGGCCCTTAGAGGAACTGAGTAGGCCTGGGACGTTTTCCAACACCAGCCAGGAAGGCTTGTATCTTTCCACAAGGTCAAGGAAGGTGAAGGCAAGGACGGATCGCTCTCCGCCAAATCCTCTGCGTGGTCCTGCGATGCTGAGATCTTGGCATGGGAATCCTCCGGAGAAGATGTCCGCGTCCCGCCAGCTATGGCTGGTGGACCCGCCTTGATCGTCAGTGGGTCCGCTATGTCGTTGAACTTCGTCGGCTGCATGCTGTAGCGGCTGGGAAAGCTCATGAGCGGCAAGCTTGACGATGTCTCCAAGGTTGGGGACTCCTGGCCAGTTGTTGGCAAGGACTCCGCTTTGGTATCGCTCAATTTCGCTGAAGCTAACTGTCTTGATTCCTGCTCGTTCAAATCCAAGATCCATCCCTCCTACTCCAGAAAAGAATGACGCGTTAGTTAGCGTCCTGCGACGTACGTCCAATATCTCACCGTCACCCATAAAACACCCCTACTCAGCTTTCCTCCTAATGCGATGAATGCAGCCGGAGAGAGATCAATGAAGTTCCCTTTCCTGCTGCATAGACAGTCGCGTACAACGACCGTCACGCACTTGCCATTGTAGCACACGCTTGCCTTGTACGGTTTGTCGCCCCACTTAAACCCAGGGACTGCAGCGTACATTACCTTCTCGCCCTTGCTGTATGGGCTGCAACTGTTCCGGTATCCCTGGTAGCAATACTTCTTGCTCTGCGGATGAGTGTTGCCATACCAAGAGGCCCTGACCTCGGTGCCATCCCCGTGTGTTGGGAGGACCAGGGCCAGGGCCAAGAGGAGGGCTGTCAATTGAGCTTCTCCCGCTTTTGCTCTTGAAGTATCTCTCGCTCCGCCTGAGCGAACTCCTTCGGGTAATGCTTCTGCAAGAACGATGTGATCCGATCCATGGCGTTCGTCGCCCCGTCTCTCACACCATCGTTGTATGCCTTCTGCATTGCCTTCTGCACTTCCGCGACAAGATGCTCGCACATCCCGTCACAGTCGCACTCGAACTCAATCGTTACCTTCGTTTTCTCCTCAAACTCTTCGTACTTCGGTGTCATATCACGCCCCCTTAAACGTTGCCGTCGTCCGGTTGAACATCAACTCGGTCCGACCAGTTGGTCCGTTGCGGTGCTTAGCTACCTTACAATGAACTGTCTCAACTGATACGTCAAGTGATACGTCTGTTGACCTCCACAGCATGAGCACAACGTCGGCGTCCTGCTCAATGGCCCCAGAATCCCTGAGGTCAGAGAGCTTCGGCTCGTTGTTCTCCCTGTACTCCGATGATCGGCTGAGCTGGCTGAGTGCCACCACAGGAATGTCTAGTTCCCGGGCAAGGGCCTTCAGGCCTCGGCTGATCTCGGCGACGTCGTAGACTCGGTTGCTGTCCTTGTTGCCACGGTCTGGCGACATGAGCTGCAAGTAGTCCACGACAACAAGGTCAAGACCGTGCTCTGTCTTGAGCCGTCGGCACTTGGACTTCATGTCACCAGGCGACGCAACTGGGGCATCTTCAACGAAGATCTTGCTCTTCTTGATGCGGTCAGATGCGGCCATGACTTCGGTCAGTGCAGACAGGTCAAGTTGGCCATGACGGATCTCGTGCAGGCCAATGCCGGAAACAGACGACAGCAGTCTGCTGCCGATCTGCTCCCTGCTCATTTCAAGTGAGAAAATTGCAATGGACTTGGCGTTCTTAAATGCTGCGTTAGCTGCCATAGTTGTAGCGAGTGCTGTCTTGCCGACGCTCGGCCGCGCTGCGACAATGATGAGGTCTCCGCGCTGCCAACCGCCGACGATGCTGTCAATCCCAGCGATGCCAGACGGCACGCCAGACGCACCACCGGCCTGCATGACCGCAAGCCGATCCATGGTCTCAGCCATGACCGAGTCCATGTCGGAGAACTTCCCCTTGCTACGCACCCTGCTGATGGACGACACGGCCCTCTCCGCCTCCGCCAACGCTTCGTCGGCAGTCTTGGCTAGGCGTGACGCATCAGCGATACGAGCAGCGGCCTGGTGCACATCTCGTCGGATTGCATTGTCAATCACGATGTCAATGTACGACTCAAAGTTGTAGCTCGTTGGCGTCTCTCGGATAAGGTCCGAGATTCCTGCAGCTCCACCAGCTTCCTGAAGCTTGTCGCACTTGGTCAGCTCCTCAGAAAGCGTAACGATATCAATGCTGACGCCAGCTGCCAGCAACACCTTGATCGCATTGAACATGTGCCGGCATTGCATGTCGTCAAAGTCCTGAGCCGTCACGCGCTCAGCTACCTGAGACGCCACCTCACCGGAGATGAGGCAGGCCCCAATCAGCGCCCTCTCGGCTTCCCGATTGGTGCGCGTCATTAAAAGATCTCCCTGGTGTGGTAATCCTCTTTGGCGGCTACCAAGACCTCTTGGAGGCTCTCGACCCCAATGTTCTCCTGGCGTCCTTCCTCGTCAATGCTAGCTGCGCACTCATTGCAGAGTCCGCGCTCCTCATCAAAGTCCTCAATGAAGTCCACCGTGCATTCGTCGCAGCGGTAGACCTTGTTCCCGTAAGCATCTTCCCTAGGCATCTTCGTCTTCCTCCTCTTTGATGCGCTCCCACATGAAGCAAGGCTTCATCTTTCCGGCATCAATCCTCTTCTTGTACTTCCCACAAATAGGGCAACTGCCGTCATTGACGTAGTCGCCGGCGCCGAGGACCTCCTCAGCTTCTTTCTTCTTTCTCGCCATGTAGTGCCTCCTCTAACGGTACTTCCTTTACCGGACTAGGATACCCAGTCAGTTGGTAGTAGTCAATACCGTGCTTGCGGCAGTACGCCCGCAGGGACATCCCCTGCTCCTTAGCGTCCTCCACAAACAATCTTAGCACATCTTTTTCAACCCGTGTTTTCTTCTCTCTAAAGACCACGTTGCACCACCTTTGAGCAGCCTCGGTAATCCCTGCAGGCGTGGTAAATAGCTCGCGCCCGGTCCGTACCTTTGAGCCACCTGTTGATCAGGGCGACGAACAGTTCCGACCACTCAGCTGAGTGGAACCCAGGAGTGGCCACGTGAGCCAGCTCATGGAGCGCGGTGTCGTAATCGTCGTAGAACGTGCACAGCATGATCTTGGGCTGGTCCTTATCGGCCTCGCCCAGGGGACACTTCGTGCGGTTCCCGGCATGGTAATGGATCGTGAGCGACGAGACGTAGATACCTTCGGCTACCGCCACCTTACGCAGCCACTCAATGAGCGGCTTCCACTGGAGCCGGAGCTCCTTTGGGGCGTTGTTGGTGAAGGTAATCCTAGCGACGCCGCCCTTGCTTTTGGATCCACCCATCGAACACCTCGTCCAATTTCGCAGCGGCACTTAGCCTGTCCAGTACTTCGCTGCCTTCTCCTATTTTATACGTTTTCGTTGCATCTTTCAAGTACCAAGCGCTGGCCTTCCAGCCCTTGTCGCCGAAGTAGATGATGCCTTGGACCTTCCCGTCGGGCCAGACCATCCCCTTCTTACTAAGAAAGTTCATCTTGCAGCTTCTCGTCCAGCTTCTCGTCCAGAGCAGCCCAGCTCTTGGGCGGTACGCCGCGGGTCACAAAGGACCACTTCCCTTGCCCAAGGGCAATGAGGATCTTGGCGTAGTTCTGGATGTCGATCAAAGCGTCGTGGACGCTGTCGTCAAACCAGTCCTCAGCTACGACGGCCTTGCCGTCAATGATCTTGCCCTGGAGGGCCGTAGCCACGCGTGAGCACTTGTCCTCTGCCAGGCGTGAGAACACGCCGTAGGGCCCGAGTGCCTCAATGTTGCCCGGGCCGTACCCGGCCTGGCGCTCTACCATGATCTCGTGCGACTCAGTAGCCAGCTCACTGAAATACTGCGTAAAAGCTTCTGGTACTTCTCGTCTAGCGCTCATCTTCCAACTCCTCTACAATCTTCTCTGCCATCTCTGGCGTGATGAACTGGGTCACAGATATTGTTCTAAGGCCGCATGCCTTGCAGTCCATCACCCTCAACGACTTGTTGTTCACAACGACGGCCTTGGCCCTGTTTGGAACGAGACTAGGCTCGCTGCAAACAGGGCACTTTAGACCGTGCTTCATCGCTTCTTATCTACCAGTGCGAACGTCAGCAACGACGCACCTAGTGCCAAGGCCACGTTCGCCGAGACGCCAGCCACGACTCCAAAGACTCCCGCAGCCGGAATAAAAGTGTCTCGGAACCTAGGGTGCGTAACAGCTGCAGACGCTCCACGCTTGACGTTACTAAAAAAACCTTCAGTCTGCTTCTCTTCATCGGGCATCGTCGCCATCTTCAAGCTCCACAATCTTTAGGGCTACGCCTGCAGAAAGCTGCAGCACTGCGTCATACGGAATCTTAACCTCTTCCCGCTTGTCCTCTGGGACACCCTCAAAGTACTTATCAATGAACGAAGCGGCAACGATATTAAATGCCACTCCCCATTTCGCCGCTACCAGGGCTACGTTCCCCTTCGCTGGCTTGCCCTTCTTTGGTACTGCCATAAAGCTTCTCCTTGATCTCCAACCAATCCCGCTCATCCATGATGACCATGACCCGCCGCTGTGTGCCAGCTCCAGGTGCATCGCCGATCACGAGGTAGGGGATCTCCCCAGCCTTTACAACGATCTTCTTCAACCATCCCCAGTACTTATTGGAAAACATCGTGCCGACCTTGGTCTGGATCTTAAACAGACCATCCACCGTCACGTCGTCTGGGCCACCGAACATGCCAGTCCTGCGGCCGCCATGCTTCTTCGCGGTCTCCCGCTCAAAGGCATTACCCCTGGACCGGTTCAGTCGACCCTGTCTCGCCTTGTCCGTCATCCGCTTCCTCCACAACTGCAATAGGTGCGCCGACTCCCGTGCCGGCATTGCGCATCAGCTCCCAGAAGAGCTTCTCTCCCTCTTGCAGCAGCTGCTCTGTCTCGCCCTTCTTGTAGGCGCCATGAGCGTTCATGAAGTCAATAGCCTTATCCTTGTAGGCTCCCATCCATGCCTCCTTGCTGTAGATTGCGACGTACCTGGGAGAGCCATCGGCTTGGTACTGGATACCAAGACCGATGAGCCCCTCCTCAAGTTCGTCTACAAACTTCGTCTCGTCAATCACGAGCGCTTCTTCAGAGGCCCCCAAATCAACGGGCTTGCCTCGTTGGCGAGCAGGCTATACCCCTTCGGGTTGCCGTCCTTGTCGCTGCGCTCCTCCAGCTTGCCAATGACGTGC
>JACCDX011215417.1_pt1 | contig 18148 bp, 15 predicted proteins | sample 7449681 | NCBI WGS metagenome assembly JACCDX01 (sample SAMN15323450, study PRJNA562643) | freshwater metagenome | isolation source: river surface water | place: USA:Blue River Watershed | collected 2017-08-18
GGCGGGGGCCGAAGCCGCTGCCGCAACGGGCAGCCCCTCCGAGGGCGTGCTCGTCACCTCCGGGGGCAAGTCCTTGGGTTCGATCAACTGCGCGGGCGCCATCACCGTGAGCCAATGGCAGATGTTTTCCAGCTGGCGCACATTGCCCGGGAAGGCAAAGCCGGAGAGACGCGCGAGCGCCGCATCCGAAATCCGTTTGGGCTCCACGCCCAGTTGCTGCGCCGACTGCTGCAGGAAATGGCGCGCCAGCATGGGCACATCCTCGCGCCGCTCGCGCAGTGCGGGCAGGCGCAGGCGGATCACGTTCAGGCGGTGGAACAGGTCTTCGCGGAACACGCCGTCCTTGACCCGCTGCTCCAGGTCCTGGTGGGTGGCGGCGATCACGCGCACATTGGCCTTGACCGCGCTGTGCCCGCCGACCCGGTAGAAGTGACCGTCGGACAGCACCCGCAAGAGACGCGTCTGCAGGTCAAAGGGCATGTCGCCGATCTCGTCCAGGAACAGCGTGCCGCCCTCGGCCTGCTCGAAGCGGCCGCGGCGCATGGTCTGCGCGCCGGTGAAGGCGCCGCGCTCATGACCGAACAACTCGGACTCCAGCAGGTCCTTCGGGATGGCCGCCGTGTTGATCGCGATGAAGGGGCCACTGGCGCGCGGCGAGTGCTTGTGCAGCGCGCGCGCCACCAGCTCCTTGCCCGAGCCGGATTCCCCGGTGATCATGACCGTGACGTTGCTTTGCGAGAGGCGGCCGATCGCGCGGAACACGTCCTGCATGGCCGGCGCCTGCCCGAGCATCTCGGGCGCGTCGTTCATGCGTTCCTCGGCCACCTGTTCGCGCTGGCTTTCCTGCACCGCGCGGCGAATCAACTCGACGGCCTTGGGCAGGTCAAAGGGCTTGGGCAGGTACTCGAAGGCACCGCCCTGGAACGCCGACACCGCGCTGTCCAGGTCGGAGAAGGCCGTCATGATGATCACGGGCAGGCCGGGGTTGCGTGCCTTCACCTGGGTCAGGAGATCCAGGCCCGAGCCGCCCGGCATGCGGATGTCGCTGACCAGGATCTGCGGACCGCCCTCCTCGCCGCCCGCCTCCAGGGCCTGCAGCACCTCGCGCGGGTGGGTGAAGCTGCGCGTGGGCAGGTCTTCCCGCAGCAGCGCCTTTTCCAGCACGAAGCGGATGGATTGGTCATCGTCAACGATCCAGATCGGCTTCATGGGTGCTGCTACCTCGTGTCTCGTTTCAGGGCAATGGAATGAGGATCTTGAAATCCGTCCGTCCCGGGAGGCTGTCGCACTCGATCAGCCCATGGTGCTGCTGAACGAAGGTCTGCGCCAGCGTCAGCCCCAGCCCGGAACCGCCCTCCCGCCCTGACACCAGGGGATAGAAGATGCGGTCCTGGAGCGCTGGGGGCACGCCCGGTCCGTTGTCGATGACATGCAATTCCAGTGCCAGTCGATAGCGTTGCTTGCCGAAAGTGACCTGGCGCGCGACACGGGTACGCAGGACCAGTTCGGCGTCGCCCTGTTCGATGCGCTCGGCCAGCGCCTGGCAGGCGTTGTGCGCGATGTTCAGGACCGCCTGAATCAGCTGCTCGCGGTCGCCGCGAAACTCGGGCAGCGAGGTGTCGTAATCGCGCACGACCCGCAGCCCCTTGGGAAATTCGGCCACGATCAGGGAGCGCACCCGCTCGCACACCTCGTGGATGTTGACGTCGCCCACCACGTGCGGGCGGCGGTGTGGGGCCAGCAGGCGGTCCACCAGGGTCTGCAGCCGGTCCGCCTCGTGGATGATGACCTGGGTGTACTCCTTGAGGTCACGCGCCTCGATCTCCATCTCCAGGAGCTGCGCCGCGCCGCGAATGCCTCCGAGCGGGTTCTTGATCTCGTGGGCCAGGTTGCGAATCAGCTCCTTGTTCGCCTGGGCCTGGTCCAGGAGGCGCTCCTCGCGCTCCTGGCGCGCCTGCTGCGCCACGGGCAGCATCTCGATCACCACCTCGCCGGGCCGCTCGGTCTGCGCCAGCACCACGTGCACGGGCATGGGTTCATCGCCCGGGCGCACCAGGGCGGCGTCATAGCGCAGGACCGCGAACTCGTTGCTGCGGGCCCCTTGCAGGGCCACCTTCAGCAGCTCGGGGTCGGTGAAGGCCTGCGGGAAGAAGGAGCCCTCGATGTGGCGGCGGGAGGTGCCCAGGGCCCCCTCCAGGGCGGCATTGGCGAACACCACCCGGCCCTCCACGGTGACCACAGCGACCAGGGTGGCCAGCAGGTCGAAGGGAGTGAATGCGTGGGCGCGTGCAGGGTGGCTCAAGCCACCTATTTTGACGCAGTCAGGCGCGAGAGTTCACGGCGCAGGCCCTCGATGTCGGCTTCGTTGCGGGCGATGCTGGCCTTGAGCCGGGCGACCCGGTCCAGGTACTTCTGGTGGTTGCGCGTCTCCGGGCCGAGCTTCTCGGGCTCACCGTTGTTGTACTCCTGCAGGAGTTCGGCCTGGGTGGCCTGGGCCTTGCGCAGTTCGGCCTCGAGGATGGCGCGGGCGTCGGCATCGCGGGCGCGCTGGTCGGCGCCATCGACCTTGAGGGCGGACCCGGCCGACCCGGCTGCCCCGACCGTGGACGGCGGCGGCCGCAGCGCCCCCGAGGCGCCCCGCGTGCCCTGCACCACGGTGACGTGTGCACCTTCAAGGAGCTTGCAGCCCCGTGCCTGGGCGTCGGCCACGTCGTTGGTGTATTGGTTGCCACAGCGGTATACCCGCCCGCTGAATGGCACTCCGGGCGCTCCGGGCGCCTCGGAAGCTGCGGGCACCTTGGACGATGCCGCAGGCGCCGCACGCGTCTGGGCCACGGCGGCGCCCGCAGCGCAACACACCAGACACGCCAGCCCGGCCACCCGGACGAAATACCTCATTGCCACCTCCCACGAATGCAGCCATTAAGTATGCATTTGAGGGCGCGTTCGGGGCAAGGCGGCGCATGCTGCCTGCGAGCGCCGGAATGAAAAAAGGGGCGACTCGCGCCGCCCCTCTTGCACGTGCCCGGCGGCCGAAGCCGCCTGCGCGCGGGATTACAGGCTGTAGTACATGTCGTACTCGACCGGGTGCGGCGCCATGCGGAAGCGCGTGACCTCCTGCATCTTCAGCTCGATGTAGGCGTCCAGCATGGAGTCGGTGAACACGCCGCCCTTGGTCAGGAAGGCGCGGTCCTTGTCCAGGTACTCCAGGGCCTGATCCAGGCTGTGGCACACGGTCGGCACCAGCGCGTCTTCCTCGGGCGGCAGGTGGTACAGGTCCTTGGTGGCGGCCTCGCCCGGGTGGATCTTGTTCTCCACGCCGTCCAGGCCGGCCATCATGAGGGCCGAGAAGCACAGGTAGGGGTTGGAGGAAGGATCGGGGAAGCGCGCCTCGATGCGGCGGCCCTTGGGGTTGGCCACGAAGGGGATGCGGATCGAGGCCGAGCGGTTGCGCGAGCTGTAGGCCAGCTTCACCGGGGCTTCGAAGCCGGGCACCAGGCGCTTGTAGCTGTTGGTGCCCGGGTTGGTGATGGCGTTCAGGGCACGGGCGTGCTTGATGACGCCGCCGATGTAGTACAGGGCGAAGTCCGACAGGCCCGCATAGCCGTCACCGGCGAACAGGTTCTTGCCGTCCTTCCAGATGGACTGGTGCACGTGCATGCCGGAGCCGTTGTCGCCGGCGTAGGGCTTGGGCATGAAGGTGGCGGTCTTGCCGTAGGCATTGGCCACGTTCCAGACCACGTACTTCAGGACCTGGGTCCAGTCGGCGCGCTCCACCAGCGTGCTGAACTTGGTACCGATCTCGTTCTGGCCAGCACCGGCCACTTCGTGGTGGAACACTTCGACCGGGATGCCCAGGGATTCGAGGATCAGGGACATCTCGGCGCGCATGTCCTGCGTGCTGTCGACCGGGGGCACGGGGAAGTAGCCGCCCTTGACGGTGGGACGGTGGCCCTTGTTGCCGCCTTCGATCTTGGCGCCGGTGTTCCAGGGGGCCTCGTACTCCTCGATCTCGTAGAAGGTGTTCTGCGGGTCGGTGCTCCAGCGGATGCCGTCGAAGATGAAGAACTCGGGCTCCGGTCCGAAGTAGGCGGTGTCGCCCAGGCCGGAGGACTTCAGGTAGGCCTCGGCGCGCTTGGCGATGGAGCGGGGGTCGCGGTCATAGGCCTTGCCGTCGCTGGGCTCGATGACGTCGCAGGTCAGGATGAGGGTGGTCTCTTCGAAGAAGGGATCGATGTTGGCGGACTTGGGGTCCGGCACCAGCAGCATGTCGGAGGCTTCGATACCTTTCCAGCCGGCGATGGAAGAACCGTCGAACGCATGGCCGGAGGTGAACTTGTCTTCGTCGAAGTGCGACACGGGCACGGTGGTGTGCTGCTGCTTGCCGCGGGTATCGGTGAAGCGGAAGTCAACGAACTTGACCTCGTTGTCCTTCACCATCTTCATCACGTCGGCGACGGTCTTGGCTGCCATCAGGTTCTCCTGGTTTCGATGGTTGTTGATCAATGACGGGGAGTTATTGCAGGTTCCATGCCACGGCAGGCGCGATGCTGGTGCACGACAGGGGCCGCAAAGACGTCGATTGTCGCTGAAGTTGAGCTGACTTCCCGCCCATCCGGGCCTGATTCTGCGGCAATTGGCACCGCCTTTGCACCACGATGGCGCACTCTGCATAGCACCTTGATGGTGCAACACTCGCGACGCACCACCTTGGTGCTTACTGACCCCGCACCAATTCCGGGCCGAGCCGGACCCCGAAGCCGGCCAGCCCCTGCAGCAGCTGGGCGTAGGCCGACTCGACGGCGGCCGGCTCGCCCTTGACGCCCAGGTCGATGTGGCGGCCCCACTGGGGGTGGTCCACGCTGGGCAGGCTGAACACCTTGATCGCGGGGTGGTCGCGCTCGACCTGCTCCATCAGGGGCGTGAGCGTCGCCTCGATCCCGCCAAAGACGATGACCGACTTCTCCACGTAGGCTTCGGCGCGGAAGCGATCCTGGTAGTAAGTCTCCAGCACCCACTCCATCATCGGCCAGGCCATCACCGGGAAGCCCGGCACGAAGTGCACGTCGGCCACGCTGAAGCCGGCGATCTTGTTGTACGGGTTGGGGATGATGCGCGCGCCCTGGGGAAACACGGCCATGTTCAGGCGGTGCACGTTGTCCGGCCGGTCGGGCTCGTAGGGCACGCCCTGCTCGCGGGCTACGTCCTGCATGCGCTCGCGGATGAAGTCGGCCGCCTGCGGGTGCAGCGCCAGCTCCACGCCCAGGGCCCGGGCGGCGCACTGGCGGGTGTGGTCGTCCGGCGTGGCGCCGATTCCCCCGCAGGAGAACACCGGCAGGCCGCTGTCGAAGGCGCGGCGCAGCGTCGCCGTGATCCGCTCGGGGCTGTCGCCCACGTACTCGGCCCAGGCCAGTTGCAGCCCGCGTGCGGACAGCAGCTCGATGGCCTTGGGCAGGTGCTTGTCGGCGCGCTTGCCGGACAGGATCTCGTCACCGACGATGACGAGGCCGAATTCGTTGGAAGGTGCAGTGGTCATTCGAGAAGTCCGGTTCACGCCCGCCATCATGCCTTGCCGGCCAGCCGCCTGAGCCCCAGCCACTGCTGCGACCAGAAGCCCCGGCCATAGTCGCGCCCCTGCTCCACCTGGTCGCGGACGCCGGTCGGGTCGTAGCGCAACTCGAAATTCGCGGTGCCGAACAGCATGTCCCACCAGGGCAGCAGCACACCGAAGTTGCAGCCGCCCAGCGCGCCCGTCTGCGGCATCTCGTGGCCGATGCCGATGCAGTGGTGGCGGCGGTGGAAACGCGGGCTCACCCACAGCCGCTCGCCGACGCGCCCGAACCACAGGCGCAGGTTGGCATGCTGCAGGCTCTCGCTCAATTGGGTGATGGCGACCAGGGCCACGAACTGCCCCGGCGCCACCCCGATCAGCTGCGCCACCACCACGAACACGCTGTCGCGGATCACGTCGTCGAGCAGGTGGTTGCGGTTGTCGCTCCACATCGTCATCTGGCGCTGGGAATGGTGCAGCGCGTGCAGCTTCCACCACCAGTTCCACTGGTGCTGGCCGCGGTGAATCCAGTAATCCACGAAGTCGAACACCAGCAGGTAAATCAGCAGGCTCACCCAGCCGATGTCGGTCACGCCCGGCCACAGCTGGTCGAGGTGGAAGGTGCCCCAGCCGGCCACCCGCAACTGCCCGAAGGCCTCGTCGAACAGCGGCTGCAGGGTGAAGAACAGCGCCACCCGGAACAGGCCCAGGCGGTGGACCAGGGTGTAGACGATGTCCGTGCGGATGGCGCGCCGGTCGGTCACGGGTTCGGCCGGCCGCCAGCGCTGGAGCGGGCCGATCACGGCCACCAGCACCGCCACCTGCAGCAACCCCACCAGCAGCCAGCCGCTGGCGGTGTAGCCGTCCGGCAGCAGGTTGCCCAGACCCAGGGCGAACATCAACGGTTCGATCACGGCCTCGAACAGAGCTTCCTGCCCGTCGGAAAAAAGGGTCTCCATCCAGTCCATCGTGTTCAGCGTGCCTTGATCCAGGCCGGGTAGTCGGGGTGCTCGCGCAGGGTGCGAAAGCAAAAGCCGCGGGCCTTCAGCCCTGTCACCAGCGGCTCCAGTACCGCCGGCGCCCAGGGGTCGCGGCGCGACCAGATGCCCAGGTGGGCCACCAGGATATCGCCACGGCGAATGCCCTTGAGCGCCTTGTCCAGCAAGACCGCGTTCGGAAAGGCCTCACTGGGCAATTCGTCACCCAGGAAGCCCGCCGGCGACCAGCCCACATGCGCGTAGCCGCAGGCGCGCGCGGCCGCCAGCAGCTGGGGCGAGGTCTTCCCGCCCGGGGCGCGGAACAGGGGCAGCGGCGGGCGCCCCGTCAGCTGCGCCAGCCGGCGTTCGGCGCGGCCGATCTCCTCGCAGTACTGGGCGGCGGTCCACTCGCGGTTGACGTCCTTGTCCGGCCCGGCCGAGGCACGCACCCGGAAGCGGGGCGGCTGCCCCGGCAGGTCGCCGCGCCAGTACACGTGGTCGAAGGTGTGGGAGGCGAATTCGTGGCCCTCGGCGGCACGAGCCTTCCACCAGCCGGCCCAGTGTTCGCCCAGGCTGCCATCGCCCGCCTGGGTGGCCTCGTGGGCGGCAAAGAAGGTCACCCGCACCTGGTGGCGGGCCAGCACCTCGGCGATGAGGGGGGCCACGCCCATGTGGCCCGTATCGAAGGTGAGGTAGACCGGCTGGTCGCAGCGTGCCGGCGCCGGCGCCTGCGCGCCTGCGAGGGCGGGAGCGCCTGCCACGGCCAGGCCCAGGGCCAGCCCGCGGCAGGCCCTGGCGACCCGGCCGTCCCGGCCAGCAGGCCGATCAGCGGCTCGCGTGGTCCAGCGTCCAGACGCCATGGGGCGACTTGCCAACGGGCACCTGGCGGACGATCTGGCGGGTGCTGGTGTCCAGCACGGTCAGCTTCCTGGCCCAGCGCGAGCTCACGAGGAGCGTCTTGCCGTCGGCCAGCACGTCCATGCAATCCGGCCCGCCCGGCACCTTGTAGGTATCCACCACCTCCAGGGTCTGCAGGTCGATCTTGCTGATGGTGTCGGCCACGCGGTTGCTGGCGAACACGTGGCGCTTGTCACCCGCCGCGCGGAAGGCGTGGGCGCCCTGCCCCGTCTTGATCCGCTTGGTGACCCGGGGCTCCTTGCCGCCCACGTCCCACACTTCCACGTGATCGGCGCCGGTCATGCCCACCAGCAGGGTCTTGTCGTCGGGCAGGCCGTAGATGTCGGCCGGCAGCGAGCCGGTCTTCGCGCGCCACTTGACGGCCTGGGTCGCCAGGTCGATCGCGACCAGTTCGTCGCTGTCCTGCATGGTCGAATACACCGTGGTGCTCTTGCTGTCGATCCACAGGTGGCTGGGCGTCTTGGCCGTGGCAATGCGCTTGGCCAGCTGCATGTCCTTGCCGTCCCAGCGGTAGATGTCCACGTGGTTCAGGCGGTTGGCCGCCGTGACGAACCACTTCATGTCCGGCGAGAAGCGCAGGTGGTAGGGGTCGAGGATGCCGAGCACCGTGCGCTGGACCTGCGCGGTGCGCGGGTCGATGAAGGTCAGCGAATCGGCCAGCGCATTGGCCACGATCACGGACTTCTCGTCGGGGGTGAGGTACAGGTGGTGCGGCTCCTTGCCCGTGGGCAGGCGCGAGACCTCCTTCCACGTCGAGGGATCGATCACGCTCACGCTGGCGTCCAGCGAATTGAGAACGAAGATCGGCCGGGCCTGGGGCTTGGCCGCAGCGGTGGCGGGCGCCTGGGGAACGGCTTGTACGGCAGGCGAGGCGGCGGGCTGTGCCACGGCGGCACCAGCCATCAAGGCCAGGCCCTGGGCCGCGGCGAAGAGACGCAGGAAACGGATCACGAACGGACTTTCTCGGGGAGCTTCCGCTAGTGTAGCGTCGCCCTCCCGGGCCCCACGGGCTCGCCGCGCCCGCACGGGCGCAGGATATCAGCCCTTGGCCTGGATGCGGGCCAGGTCGTCGGCGCCCAGCCAGCGCCACTGCCCGGGCGCCAGGTCGTCCGGCAGCGCCAGCCCGCCGATGCGCGAGCGGTGCAGCGTCTCCACCCGGTTGCCCACCGCGGCCAGCATGCGCTTGACCTGGTGGTACTTGCCTTCCGTCAAGGTCAACCGCAGGGCACGTTCTCCCGTGGCCTCGCACGCGGCGGCGCGCACGGGCTTGGGATCGTCCTCCAGCACCACGCCTTCCAGCAGGCGCTGCACCTGCCGGTCGTCGACCGGGTGCTTGGTACCCACCTCGTACACCTTGGGGACATGCCGCCTGGGTGAACCCATGCGGTGGATGAACTGGCCGTCGTCGGTGAGCAGCAGCAGGCCGGTCGTGTCCTGGTCCAGCCGGCCGATCGCCTGCACGCCCTGCACCGCGCCCTTGTTCGGGCGCTGACGCAGCGGTGCGGGCAGCAGGGTGTAGATGCTGGGCCAGGCCGAGGGCTTTTGCGAACACTCGGTGCCGGCGGGCTTGTGCAGCATCAGGTAGGCCTTGGCGTGGTAGGCCCAGGGCACGCCCTGCACGGTGAAGGCCAGGCCCTCGGGCTCGAAATCCGCCTGCGAGTCATCGCAGGGCTGCCCGTTCACGGTCACGAAGCCTTGCTGCACCAGCCCCGCGCACACGCGGCGCGTGCCGAAGCCCTGGGAAAAAAGGATGTCCTGGAGTTGCATGGAGGCGCCAATGGTACGCGCCCCGCGGGCCGGGCCGCTTCAGTCCCGCCGGTGGACCTCGATCGTCGAGTGCACCACCTCCTCGTGCACCGCCAGCCGCTGGCGCACCTTGGCGGCGGTCAGGTGCGGGTCGCGCGTCACCACGGTCAAGGCACAGGCAAAGGCCAGGCGGCCGACGCGCCACACGTGCAGGTCGGTCACGCGGGTCAGGCCGTCCGTGCCCTGCGCGGCCTCCCGGATTTCCTCCACCACCGGGTGGTCCATCTCGCGATCGAGCAGCACCCGCGCGGTCTCGGCCACCAGCCCCTTGGCCCACACCGCCACCACCACGGCCCCCACCAGCCCCATCACCGGGTCCAGCCAGCCCCAGCCCCACAGCCAGCCCCCGAGCAGGGCCACGATCGCCAGCACCGAGGTAGCGGCGTCGGTCACGACGTGCAGGTAGGCGGACTTGAGGTTCAGGTCATGGTGGTCGGGCGCCTGGTGGCCGTGGTGGCCATGGCCGTGGGAATGCCCATGGGAATGCCCGTGTCCCCCGTGGTGCACCCGGCCCAGGATCACCGCGCACACCACGTTCACCCCCAAGCCCAGCACGGCCACCACCACCGCCTCGCGGTAGTGGATCGGCTGGGGCGACAGCAGCCGCTCCACCGAGCCCACCGCCATCAGGAGGGCCACGCCGACGAGGAAGACGGCGCTGGCGAAGCCCGCCAGCACCTCGATCTTCCAGGTGCCGAAGGCGAACCGGGGGTCGCTGGCGTAGCGGCGCGACAGGGCGTAGGCCGCGGCCGACAGGCCGATCGCCACCACGTGCGAGCTCATGTGCCAGCCATCGGCCAGCAGCGCCATCGAGTTGAACCACCAGCCAGCGCCCACCTCGATCACCATCATCACTGCGGTGATCCAGGCCACCCGGCGGGTGCCACGTTCGGCGGCGTCGCTGCCGGTGTCGAAGGCGTGGTCGTGCGCGTGGACGTGGGTCAGGTCGTCTGGGTCAGGCATACCGACGATGGTAAGGCGATCCGGTACCGGCCTTTCCCCTCGGTCTTGGCACGGTACATGGCTGCATCGGCCTCGGCGAACAGGGTCGCCGGGGCGACCGACCGCCCGCGGCCGGCCGTGGCGATACCGATCGAGCAGCCCACGCGGACGGCATGGCCATTGGCCAGGGCCAGCCGGGCGGAAACCTGCGCCACGATATTCCCGGCCACCCGGGTGGCCGCATCCAGGTCGGGCAGGCCCGGCAGCAGCACCACGAACTCGTCGCCGCCCAGGCGAGCCACCACGTCCGCCTGGCGGACGTTGGCGCGGATGCGCCGCCCCACCTCGACCAGCACCTCGTCGCCCGCGCGGTGGCCGTGCCGGTCGTTGATCGACTTGAAGCCGTCCAGGTCGATGAACAGCAACGCCAGCAGGCCCGGCGCGTGGGGCAGCAGGGCCAGGGCGTGCAGCAGCTCATGGTCCAGGCCCTGGCGGTTCCACAGGCCCGTCAGGGCGTCGACCCGGGCCAGCCTCTCGGCCTGGTCCTGGCGGCGCTTGAACTCGCTCATGTCCATCAGGAAGCCGATGTCCACGGCCAGCCCATGCTCGGCCACCCGCACCAGCGACAGCCGCAGCGGCAGCTCGGTGCCGTCCGCCCGGGTGGCCTGGACGTCCAGGGACCGGGTGGTGATGTCCGCCGGCCCATCATCCACCGGGCGGGCCGTGCCGCCCGGGTCGGGCCATTGCGGCAACAGGGTGCGGATGTCCCGGCCCAGGAGGGCGTCCGCCTTCAGGTCGAACATCCACTCGAACGAGGGGTTGACCGACAGCACCATGCCACGGGCGTCGGTGGTGATGATGCCGTCCAGGGCGTGGTGGAATACCGTTCGCAGCTCCCGCTCGCGCAGGCGCAGTTGATCGACCGTATTGCGCAGCCGCAGCAGCATGACGCCGGCAGCCACGAGCCCCAGCATGCCGAACACGCCCATGGCGACGATCCAGGTCAGTACCCAACGGCCCTCGGCGGGCGCCGGCATCGCGGTCTGCGCCTCGCCAACGAACCGGGCCGAGGCCATCCCGACGTAATGCATGGCCGTGATCGCCGCCCCCATGCCCAGCCCGCCCACCACATGGCGCCAGCGGGCCCACGGGGCGCGCAGGCGGGCCACACGTTCGCGCACCCACAGGGCCAGCATCGCCAGCGCCACCGCGCCGACGATGGACAGGGCGAACAGGCGAGGCTCGAACCGCAGCGCGGGCGCCATCTCCATGGCCATCATCCCGCTGTAGTGCATCACGCCGATGCCCAGCCCCACGGCAGCGCCGCCCTTGAGCAGGTGCAGGCCCGAGGGGCTCGGCCGTTCGAGTTCGTGCAGGGCCACGGCCGCCGCCAGCATCGCGGGCGCGCTGGACAGGACGGTCAGGCCGGGGGAGTAACGGACCGCGGCGCACAGCTCGAAGGCCATCATGCCGATGAAATGCATGCCCCAGATCGCGCTGCCAAGGGCCAGGGTCCCCGCGCCCGTCACCACCCAGCGTTGGGGGCGGGAGTCCATCCGCCGGCGCACGGCCACGATGTACAGCGCCACCGTCGAGGCGCTGGCCGCCATCAGGTAGGACAGCGCGGCCAGGGGCCATCGCAACTGGCCCTGGACGGTCGGTACCCCGCCGTCCATGAAGAACCATCCCTGGAAGACCGAATCAATCGCTGCAAAATCCACGTATTGCCTGGATGACGAGCCGGAAGGCTCCCTCTCTTGAATGGAATCGAGTCTACATGGACCATCGTGCAACCGCGCCCACTACCAAAGTTGCAGGGCCACAGGGTGAGGGCGCCTCGGCGCCACCGGCGCAGGCCCGCCTGCGCGGGGTGGGCATCGACGCGGGTGGCACCCGCCTCTTCGACGGCGTGACGGCCGACATCCCCGCCGGCCTGACCCTGGTGCGCGGCGGCGACGGCCGTGGCAAGACCACGCTGCTGCGCCTGCTTGCGGGCGGGGTGGCTCCCGACCGCGGTCGGGTCGAGCGCCTCGCGCCCTTCACCTTCTGGGTCGATCCGCGCTCGGCCGGCGCGGACGATGCCACCCCTGCGCGCCAGTGGCTGGCAGCGCAGCGCGCGCACTTCCCGGATTGGCGGGAGGACGTGGCGACCCGCCTGTGCGAGGCTTTCGCGCTGGACGAGCACCTGGACAAGGGCCTGTCCATGCTGTCCGCCGGCACACGCCGCAAGGTGGGCCTGGCGGCCGCCTTTGCCAGCGGCGCCGCGCTGACGCTGCTGGACACGCCGCTGGCCGCGCTGGACGCGCGCAGCCGCGAGGTCGTCGCCCAGCTGCTGGACGAAGCGGCAGGCTCCCCGCAGCGCGCCTACGTCGTGGCGGACTACGAGTTGCCGGACGGCATCGCCGAAGGCCGGCTCGCGGCGCTGATCGACCTGGGCGACTGAGCGCGACCGGCCCCGGGTGCGCCGGGCTTCACCGGCGTCAATCCATCTTGCGGTACAGGGTCTGGCGGCTGATGCCCAGTCGGCGGGCCGCCTCGGACACATTGCCCCGGCAGTCCTGCAGGGCCTGGCGGATCGCCGCCCGGGACAGCTCGCGCAAGCTGTGCGCGCCCGGGCCTGCGCCCGGGCCCGGTGGGGGGTTCCACCCCGCCACCGGCGCGGCAGCCCCAGCGGCTGTGGCCAGCGCGATATCCGCCTGCAGGTCCTCCGGCAAATGCGCCCAGCCGATGCAGTCCTCCCCGTCATCCAGCAAGGCACAGGCCGTGCGCAGCACGCTGGCGTACTGCCGCAGGTTACCGGGCCAGCTGTAGCCGGCCAGGGCGCCCAGCACCTGCGGGTCCAGCCGCAGGTCTCGCCCGGGCGCATGCGCCTGCAGCAGGCGCTGCGTCAGGGCCGCGAAATCATCGCGTTCGCGCAAGGCCGGCAGTCGCACCGCCAGCCCGTTGATGCGCCAGTACAGGTCGGCCCGGAACTGGCCGGCGGCCACCGCCTCGCGCAGCTTGCGGTGCGTCGCGCACACCAAGGCGAAATCCACCTTCACCGCCGGGCCACCGCCCAGGGGCACCACCTCGCGCTCCTGCAGCACCCGCAGCAATCGGGCCTGCAAGGCCAGCGGCATGTCGCCGATCTCGTCGAGGAACAGCGTGCCGCCGTCGGCCTGGCGCAGGCGTCCCGGGTTGCCCTCGCGCCGCGCGCCGGTGAAGGCGCCCGGCGCGTAGCCGAACAGCTCGGACTCGATCAGGTGCTCCGGGATCGCGGCGCAATTGATCGCCACGAACGGGCCCTGGCGACGGGCGCTGCTGTCATGCACCGCCCGAGCGAAGAACTCCTTGCCCACGCCGGACTCGCCTTCCACCAGCAGGGCGATGGGCTTGTCCAGGATGCGGCGCGCCTTGTCCGCCGCCGTGCGCCATCGCGCATCGCCGCTGTCCAGCGCGGCCAGGGCATCGGACGGCACGGCGGGAACCGAGGCCGAGGCCCCAGCCGCTTCCAGCGTGCGCACCGGCACGCGTAGCGGCGTGCGCGCCAGCGCCCCGCCGCTCAGGAGGACGAACACCGTCCGCCCGTCATGCAGCCGCAGGGGCATCGGCTCGTGGGGATGGCGGTGCTGCTGCGCCAGCAGCTCGTGCAGGCGCAGGTCCAGCACGCTCTCCACCTGCGCACGGCCGAAGGCCTGGGGTCCCATGCGCAGCAGGCGCAGGGCCGTCGCGTTGCCGCCGGTGATCCAGCCGTCCTCCGTCAGCACCAGAAGCCCCTCGGCCAGGGTGCCGATGCCTTCCGGCGCCGTGTGCAGCTGCATCTTCAGGTGGCGCCGCGCGCCGTCGGCGATCAGCCGGTTCTCGATCATGCGGGCGGCCATGCTGGCCAGGCCCAGGGTGTGGGCGTGGCCGCGGTGCTGGTCGCCCGAGATGTCCAACACCCCGAGCAGGTCCCCCGTCGCCGAGCGGATCGGCGCGGCGGCGCAGGTCAGGAAGCCATTGCGTTCCAGGTAATGCTCGCCGCCGTGGATCTCCACCTCGCGGCCCTCGGCCAGGGCCGTGCCGATCGCATTCGTCCCCCGGTGCTCCTCCAGCCAGGAGGCCCCGCAGGACAGGGCCACACGTTCGGCCTTGCGCTCGAACGCCGGTGTGCCCACGGTGTGGATCAGGGTGCCGCGCTGGTCGGACAGGACCACCACGCTCTCGGAATCGCGCACCAGGTCGAACAGGTGCTCCATCACCGGCCGGGAGTGCGCCAGCAGCGCATGGTTGCGGGCCAGGATCCCGCGCAGGTCGCCGCCGCAATGGTGTTCCGGCTCGAGCAGGCGCCCGGCAGGCATCAGCCCCGCGGCGGCGCTGCGCTGCCAGGAGCGCGCCAGCCGCTCGTCGATGGCCCCGGGCGGGCAGTAGCCATGCTGCAGCAGGTGCTGCCGGGCCTCGCGCAGGGCGGGCGTGTGATTGCGCATGTTGTCTCCTGCGCGGGTTCTGGGTCCCGCTGCATGGCAAGGATACGAAGAAATGCAAGGGCCGCCATCGCCGGCAGGCACCTGTCCGCCTGACTGTACCGATTTGTGACACCTGGTCCAGCGTGGATCACCCCGCCGTCCCGTCCCGGGCCGGATCGCCAGGGCCGGATCCCAATGAAATCAAGGACTTGGCGAATTCGAGGCCGTCCGTTCCGCCCTGGCACGGTGTTTGAGAAGCCTGCCTGCCCCCTCCGGGGCGATTCGTCACAACACATCCAGCAGGAGACCGCATGATTTACGCAGCCCCTGGCGCCGCCGGCGCCAAGATCGCCTACAAGCCGCAGTACGACAACTTCATCGGCGGCCGCTGGGTCGCCCCGGTCAAGGGCCAGTACTTCGACGTCATCACCCCCATCAGCGGCACCCCCTACACCCGGGCCGCCCGCTCCACCGCCGAGGACATCGAGCTGGCGCTGGACGCCGCCCATGCCGCTGCCGACAAGTGGGGCAAGACCTCGGTCACCGAGCGCGCCGGCATCCTGCTGAAGATCGCCGACCGCATCGAGGCCAACCTGGAGCTGCTGGCCTATGCCGAGACCGTGGACAACGGCAAGCCGATCCGCGAGACCCTCGCTGCCGACATCCCCCTGTCCGCCGACCACTTCCGCTACTTCGCCGGCTGCCTGCGGTCGCAGGAAGGTGCCATCTCCGACCTGGATGCGACCACCGTCGCCTACCACTTCCAGGAGCCGCTGGGCGTCGTCGGCCAGATCATCCCGTGGAACTTCCCCATCCTCATGGCGGCCTGGAAGCTGGCGCCGGCGCTGGGCGCGGGCAACTGCGTGGTCCTCAAGCCGGCGGAGTCCACCCCCATCTCCATCCTGGTCCTGGCCGAACTGATCGCCGACCTGCTGCCCCCGGGCGTGCTGAACATCGTCAACGGCTTCGGCCGCGAGGCGGGCATGCCGCTGGCCTCCTCCAAGCGCATCGCCAAGATCGCCTTCACCGGCTCCACTGCCACCGGCCGCGTCATCGCGCAGGCCGCGGCCAACAACCTGATCCCCGCCACGCTGGAACTGGGCGGCAAGTCCCCCAACATCTTCTTCGCCGACGTGGCCGACAAGGACGACAGCTTCCTCGACAAGGCCATCGAAGGCCTGGTGCTGTTCGCCTTCAACCAGGGCGAGGTCTGCACCTGCCCGTCGCGGGCCCTGATCCACGAGTCCATCTACGACAAGTTCATGGCCCGCGCCGTCGAGCGCATCAAGGCCATCAAGCACGGCAACCCGCTGGACACGGACACCATGATGGGCGCGCAGGCCTCCAAGGAGCAGCTCACCAAGATCCTGTCCTACCTGGACATCGGCCGGCAGGAAGGCGCGCAGGTCCTGGTGGGCGGCGAGCAGGCCCGCTTCAAGGGCGAGCTGGAGGGCGGCTACTACGTTCAGCCCACCGTCTTCAAGGGCCACAACAAGATGCGCATCTTCCAGGAGGAGATCTTCGGCCCCGTGCTGTCGGTCACCACCTTCAAGGACGAGGCCGAGGCCCTGGCCATCGCCAACGACACGCTGTACGGCCTGGGCGCCGGCGTGTGGAGCCGGGACGGCAACGTCGCCTACCGCATGGGGCGCGCCATCAAGGCGGGCCGTGTGTGGACCAACTGCTACCACGCCTATCCCGCGCACGCGGCCTTCGGCGGCTACAAGGAATCGGGCATCGGCCGCGAGACCCACAAGCAGATGCTGGACCACTACCAGCAGACCAAGAACCTGCTCGTGAGCTACAGCGAGAACAAGCTGGGCTTCTTCTGAACGGCACCGCCGCGGCGTTGAATCCCTGGAGGCGCAGCGGGCCGACCGCTGCGCCTTTTGCCTTGGCGCCCACCGGCCCGGACATGGAGACCGACATGGAGACCCACATGCCCCCCACCCCCGTCCCCCGCGTCATCGCCACCGACCAGGCGCTGGCGTTGATCGAGCAACTGCGCGCCGAGCACGGACCGATGGTCTTCCTGCAAAGCGGCGGCTGCTGCGACAACAGCGCACCCACCTGCCTGCTTCCTCACGAGATCACGCCCGGCCCGGGCGACGTGCGCCTGGGCGAGATCGGCGGCTGCCCGTTCTACATGGCGGCTTCCCAGTATGTGCACTGGCAGCACGCGCAGCTGGTCATCGACGCTGTCGATGGTTTCAGTGGCAACCTGTCGCTGGAAAGCGGCACCGGCCGGATGTTCCTGGCGCGCTCCCGGCTGTTCGCCGACGATGAGGAGCCCGTGTAACCAGACGCGTTCCCTTCGCGGCGATCCGGCCCGATCGTGAGAAAGTGAAACAGGGCTGTGCCGCAGCGTCCCGTCGAGCTAAAAACTTCCTGTCGTGTGGAGTCCCGCAAGGGGTTCCCGACTCACAGGAGGATCTCACGATGAAACGACTGCATTGGCTGTTCATGGGCGCGGCCTTGTCCGCGCCGCTGGCGCCCTGGGTTGCGGCCCAGACGGCTCCCCCGGCACCCGCACCGGCCCCCGCGCCGGCCACGAATCCCGAAATCCAGCTGGTCAACCAGTTCAGTGCCTGGGCGGGCTCGACGGCGAATGCCACCGCGCTGGTCCAGGGCCTGCGCAGCGGCACTTCGATCACGCTGGTGGGCGCGGCACCCGCACCCGCACCGGCGCCGGCGCCGGCCCCCGTCTCGACCACCTTCACCACGGGCACGCAGCCCATGGGATACGGCAACATCAACATCGCCCTGTCGCTCGCCCGTGCCGAATTGGCCAGCCAGGGCATCACCCAGCCCACGGCGGTCCAGATCCAGTCGGCGCTGGTGGGCAGCGGCCTTGCCGGCAGCGCATCGTCAGGGGTGCTGTCGATGCGTGCCGCGGGCATGGGCTGGGGCCAGATTGCCAACACACTGGGCTTCAAGCTGGGCCCGGTGGTCAGCGGCAAGCAGGTCGTCACCCCGACGACGACCCCGACCGCCGCGACCCAGGCCCGGGCGACCGGCCGGGAGGCTGGCCGGGACAACGGCAAGTCGACGGCCTCGGCGGGCGGCCAGGCCGCGGGGCGCAGCAGCCTCTCTGCACTGAGCGCCGGTGGGGGGAACGGCAGGTCCGGGGGCAGCGGCGCCTCCAACGGGAATGGCAACGCCAACGGCCTGGGCGGTGGCAACGCAGGCGGTAACGGTGGAGGAAACGGCGGCGGGAATGGAGGCGGTAACGGCGGCGGCGGCGGCGGCGGAGGTGGTGGTGGCGGAGGAGGCAGCGGCAAGTAACCGCCCCCGACTCACCGCCCCCGCATCAGCTCGACCAGCTGCGCCAGGGCGGCGCTCCAGCCGGCCTCGAAGCCCATCGTTTCGTGGGCGATGCGGCCGGCCTCATCCACGTGCCGCACGGTGGCCTGGTAGCGGGTGCTGCCCCCGGGCAGTCGGTCGAAGCGCAGTTCGCACACGAACCCGAGACCGCCCGGCCCCTGCGGTGGGTTCGGCCGGAAGCCGGGTCCCAGCAGGTTGGTCCACAC
>JACCDX011200472.1_pt1 | contig 18145 bp, 19 predicted proteins | sample 7449681 | NCBI WGS metagenome assembly JACCDX01 (sample SAMN15323450, study PRJNA562643) | freshwater metagenome | isolation source: river surface water | place: USA:Blue River Watershed | collected 2017-08-18
CGGCCAAATATGGCGCGATCTCCCCCACAACAGTTATCAAGGCCTACAAGGAAAAAATTGATAACAATGCAATGCGACCAATAGTAGGTACCGTACTTGATAAAAATAAGGCTGAGTTAATTATCGATTGCCGATCATCAACATATCAAAGCGTATGGCGCTCGCCTGTAGAAAAAACAGTTGAAATCAAGGTCTATACAAAAGTTGACGGGGTGAAGAAAACAATCACGCATATGTCAAAAAAGACACGAGGTGAAGTTGTTCGAGAGATTTTGTTATCAAAGACTGCCCCTAAGGATCCTGGGCAATTGGCACAAATTCTAAAACCGAGCTTTACCTGCAGGTTAATTAAAGGTGATGAAACTAATCCTTGGATATTGGAGATTTATATCTGATCAGAGATGATCGGATACGAGAGTGTCTAATTCGAAGTGTCTAATTCGAAGTGTTTTAAGCGATGCGGGCCGTGCGCTTTATGAGATCTACAGTTAAATCAGGATAGTTCCACATGATTACGTGGGCACAGTTTTCAACCACTATCCACTCTGCATGTTCTGGTGCCACTTCCCGCTTCTGTGCAATGTTTTCTGGCAACGTTAAGTCGTAGTCACCAAAGACGATAGAAACATCAACGGAATTATCTATTTGAGAGTCGAATTTTTTACCAAGCAGGCCCCTCCATGTTGGCATGTATCCCTTCGAATTTGCCATTGCAATGACAGAATCCCGGCAGGATTCAAAACTAAGCTCTCGCCATAAGTGTGTGATTTTTTTGTAACCCAATGCCTTTAAGACGGGTATCCGGTATGCAGTCCGCATGAAGTATTGAGAAATCTTGGCAAGTATTCTTGCAAACAAACTTGGTGGAAATTTAGATGTGGGTACTTGATGCCAAAGCCCGGCAGGAGCTAACGCGGTCACACTTGAAACGTTTTTTGGTGCGACCGCTCCCATCTCTAAAGCAATCCATCCGCCTAACGAGTTTCCAGCAACATGCATCTGTGAGACGTTGTGCTGGGTGCGCATAGTCGAAACAATCGAGCGGGCCAATGACTTTGGGTCTAACTGCTCATCTGGCCCCAAATCTGCATCTCCATGCCCAGGAAGATCAAGGGCATATACAGTGAAGTGCTTCTTAAGTTGAGGCAACAGGGACTTCCAAATACTTCCTGCAGAACCTAAACCATGGACTAGAACAAGGGCTGGAAGTTTTTCATTTTCTGTAAATACTTTTGCTTCAATGGGCACTACTAATACCTGTATTTCTCTGTCTGAATTGGGTGAGCTTTACATACAGCTTTCCAAATCACATCTGGTTCAAATCCAGCAGTTAAAGCTTCATTTACTGATTTACTTCCTAATTCAGAGATAGCAATATCTGAGGAAAAAGATGGCGCCCATGATTCGCCAAAAGAAAGTGTGATGCGCTCACGCAAATCAGAGATTCGCACTTTTGATAATCACCTCTGCCTGTTGACGCGATTGACTTGGAGTTAATGGATGTAAGGCCTGTCCGATTAACCAGCGAACTGTTAACTCACTCATCACTGGATCAACTACAACTAAAGATATTGCAGACGATACCGCCTTCCATAACCGATCTTCTTGAGAAGAAAGAAACAATGTCAAACTTTCTGGATCGTTTTTTCGCATGTTTTCTAATGCTTTGTCCTGGCTTATCTCTACTGAGAGTTTTTCTAAAGCATCAATCGCACTAGTACTGTTCCGAGCTAGATTTACAAATCTTTCAGTTTCTGATTCACATAGCGCGCGAAGAACACTGTCTTTATCACGATAATGGTTATACAAAGTTGCGCGAGAAACTTGGGATATATCTGCAATTTCGATCATGGACATTTTCTTCAACCCAACGGTTGCAATCAAAGATTTTGCACCTTCAAGAATAGCTACTTGTGTACGGCGGTGATTTGCTACTTGAGGCGCGTACTTGTTAAGCGGCATCGACAACAGTGAGAGTGAGACCCTCTCGGCTCTTAAGCTCTTCTGAAACATCGCTAAAGACTCCAGACAATGTCAGACCTAAGGCAGTACAAATTGCACTGAGAAGCTCGGAGGAAGCTTCTTTTTGTCCACGCTCTACCTCTGATAAATAACCAAGAGAAACGCGTGCATCACGTGCAACATCTCTTAATGTTCGCCCTTGCGCTGTGCGTGCAGAACGAAGGATTTGACCAACAGCATCACGTACTAGAACCATCGTCATCCCTTTTTTCCATTCACATCTTTCGATTAAACCGTGAAGTTGAGATTCTGACCGAGGGCCAAAAACTAAACTCGAGAGTTAAGGATACGCGCAAATGCGGCGATCGCGCTTGATGTGGCAGCGTTTCGCACAGTTTCACGCTCGCCAGATAGGGCTAACGCCGTTGTTTGGTTAACGGGCCCCCGAATCGATAGCCATACAGTTCCGGCAGCGTGAGAACCCACTGGACCGGGACCTGCAACTCCAGTTGTTGCAATTGCCCATGTGGTCTTAAAAGTTTCTATCGCACCTTGTGCCATTGCATCTGCAACCTGTTCACTAATCGCGGAGTGTTTCTCAATGAGTTTTGGATCAACTTTTAATTGAGCAATTTTCACTTCATCGCTATAGGCAGTTATCCCGCCCTTAAAGATTTCAGAAGCACCAGGTACTCCTACCAAAGCAGAACTAATGGCTCCGCCTGTAATTGACTCAGCAGTGCTTAAAGTCTCGCCGTTTTTTTTCATTGCATCGATGATCTGGGCAACTAAGCCTTCATTTTCATCGGATCGCAACACGGTCTGCTCTTTTCTGTTCTTGCTTCTAATGAATCTAAGTTTAGTGGAGTTTTGGATCGTTTGGAGCGTGAGGTGGATTTTGAGAGAATGCAGATTTTACATAATACAGTCCAGTAAGAATCGTGAGAATTATCGCGATGTACATGAATCCATCTCGAAACCAGAATAAAGATGGGCTCAGCGGCAGCACATAAAATCCAACTCCAAAGGATTGCATCATCGCCTTTATCTTTCCGCCTTTATTTGCTGGAATGACTCCACGCTTGAGAACTGCTAAGCGCAAAATAGTCACACCTATCTCTCGAGCTAAGATCACAGCTGTAATCCACCATGGCATGCGTCCCAAAATAGACAGTGAGACCATGGCAGTTCCAAGCATGAATTTATCTGCAACAGGATCTAAAAACTTTCCAAGCTCAGTTACGGCCCCACGGCTTCGAGCTAGCTTGCCATCTAGAATGTCTGAAAGGCCTAAAACAAAAAATATCGTCCATGAGATGTACTGCCACATGGGATCATCGCCACCATTTTTAAATAATGTAAAAGCTCCGACCGGCACAAATGCCACTCTTAAAACCGTAATGAGGTTGGGAGTAACAAATTTTGGAATCCTCATATCGGCTTTGCCACCAAGTCTGCTCCCATAGAGTCAATGACTATTGCATCTACATACTGACCAACCTGAAAATCGGTTCCGATAAAAGTAGTTGTTCCATCAACTTCAGGGCCTTGATGGGCAGCTCTGCCCTCTTGCAGTTCTTGATCTTCGATCAATACTCGAATAGTTTCACCGATTCTTGCTTGAGCGCGAAGTGAAACCATCTCATCGGCAAGAGATGACAAAGTTTCAACTCGCTGCGCGATAACTTCTGATTCAATTTTATCTGTGTGATTGAGCGCCTCTGTGTTGTCCTCATCTGAGTATCCAAAAACTCCGACAGCATCTAGTTTTGCATCAGTAATAAACTTAGCTAGATCATCAAAATCTTCTTGGCTCTCTCCTGGAAAACCCACAATGAAGTTAGAACGGATGCCGGCTTCAGGTGAGAGTGCTCTGATTTGATTAATTAAATGTAAAAACTTATCTGCATCCCCAAAGCGCCGCATTCGTCGAAGTACGGATGGACTGGTGTGTTGAAAAGACAAGTCAAAATACGGTGCAACTTTCTCTGTTGCAATCATGGCTTGCAGCAAAGTAGGTCGCATCTCTGCTGGCTGAAGGTAGGAAAGTCGCACTCTCTCGACCCCTGATAGCGCTGCTATCTCAGGAAGAATTTTCTCCATTAGCTGTAGATCGCTTAAATCTTTTCCGTAAGAGGTTGTATTTTCACTGACTAAGAAAAGCTCTGTGACTCCATTGTCGGCCAACCACTGTGCTTCCTTAATTATCTCTGTTGGTCTCCGGGAAACAAATGAGCCTCGAAAGTAAGGAATGGCACAAAATGAACATCGACGGTCACATCCTGAAGCTATCTTTAACGGTGCCCATGGCGCAGTACCAAGTCTTTTTCTTGAGAACTTTTCCACTTCTTTAGATGTTGCACGCTCTGCTGGAGCGATAGGAAGGAGCGCTCTACGATCGCGTGGAACATGGGCGGTATGTGATTGACCGGCCACAATTGCTTGAAGACGTGCTGATATATCTTTGTAATCATCAAAGCCTAAAATTGCATCGGCCTCCGGCAGGGCCTGGGCTAATTCATTTCCATAGCGCTCTGCCATACAACCAACTGCCACAACAGCGCGTGTGACTCCATGGCCTTTAAGAGAATTTGCTTCAAGAAGTGCGTCGACGGAATCTTTTTTTGCTGACTCTATAAACCCGCATGTGTTAACAAGTGCAACTTCTGCTGATTCAACATCTTCTACAAGTGTCCAACCATCGGCTTCAAGTCGTCCTGCTAACTCTTCAGAGTCAACTTCATTGCGCGCACAACCCATTGTTACAACTGCAACAGTGCGCTTCATTTGCGCGATCTTACCGTGTTTAAGGGTATTAGGAATCTAATCCGTAGGTTACGGTCACAACCTGTCCGGATGTACCAATAGATGGGACGGTTTTTCCATTAACTCTCAGATCAAGCGCCCCGGCATTGCCAACCTTGAGGGTCAATTTTGATGTTGATGAATAAATCTTTTCTTCACCCTGTGAAATTTGTCCATCGAATAGAACTTGTCCCTGTTCATCGCTGACCCGTAAGTAGCTTCGTCCTCTAGATGCCGTGATCGCAATATCAACCTTAGTTCCATCCGAGACTATCTCTGATTGCTCATCTGGTGCAGGCGAAGTTGTCGTCGATGTTTCAAGCGGTGTTGCAACCGGTGTAGGAATTGGTGATTCAGAACTACCTGCGAATAAAACCTGTGCTAGTCCGATGACTAACAATGAAGCAATCGAAATTCCTGCCAATACTTTCCAAGAGACCTTACGTGGCTCCCCTGGTTCTTCCATAAGAGAGTTTTCTACCCAAAGATCTTGAATGGATCGAACTGATTGTCCTTGTTCACTTTCGTATGCATCTAATAATGGTTGCGGATCGATGTTTAGCTTCTTAGCAATATTTCTTAAATGTCCGCGAGCATAGGTTTCGCCGCCACAATTTGTGAATTCATCTGCTTCCATCTCGCGCAATAAAGCGCCACGGATATTTGTCGCATCTGAAAGGTCGTCAATACTAAAGCCCGCATCTTTGCGTGCCTTAGTAAGCATTGAACCTAGCGACATAGCGACCCTTTTGAATCAAAATGAACCTGATGGACATCAAATTGTAAGTCCCAAGACCTATCAGTAACAATGAAAATGGTGTGAATAAATGGGGTGAGTAGTCCCCTATTTGGTCTATCGGAGAACTACCGGATGCAGATCAGGCGTAAATTTCTGGCTTAGTAATCCCGCAATGTCGCTAGGACTGAATCCAATTCGTCGGCCTTGATCAAAACTGTTCTGGCTTTTGAACCCTCTGATGGCCCAACGATTCCACGTGACTCCATTAAATCCATGAGACGACCAGCCTTTGCAAATCCAACTCTAAGTTTTCTTTGCAACATCGATGTCGAACCAAATTGAGTTCCAACAACTAACTCAACAGCCTGACATAAAATATCTAAATCATCACCAATCTCTTTATCAACTAGCTTTGGGTGATTTTGCGGGGCAGTGACATCCTCGCGATATCGAGGCTTTAACTGTTTTTTAACGTGAGTAGTAACCGCTTCAATTTCACGTTCTGAAACATAGGCACCTTGAATTCTAATTGCACGACTGGCTCCCATAGGAATAAATAGACCGTCACCTTGGCCAACAAGTTTTTCAGCACCCTGTGTATCAAGAATTACTCGGCTATCGGCTAAAGAACTTGTAGCAAATGAAAGTCGAGAAGGAACGTTTGCTTTAATTAAACCAGTGACAACATCTACCGATGGACGTTGCGTTGCAAGGACAAGGTGAATTCCTGCAGAGCGCGCAAGTTGAGTAATACGCACGACAGATTCCTCAACCTCTTTTGCTGCCACCATCATCAAATCGGCAAGCTCATCAATGATTACTAGAAGATATGGATAAGGTTCAACTGTTCGGTCACTTCCTTCTGGAACTACAACTTTGCCAGCTCGCACAGCCTTATTGAAATCATCTATATGCCTAAATCCAAAGGTTGAAAGGTCTTCATAGCGAAGATCCATCTCACGCACCACCCACGTAAGAGCATCTGCTGCTTTCTTTGGATTAGTAATAATCGGAGTAATTAAATGTGGAATTCCTTCATATGCAGTCAGCTCTACACGCTTTGGATCGATTAGAACCAACCGAACATCATCTGGAGTAGATCGCATCAAAATTGATGTGATCATTGCATTGATCATTGAAGATTTTCCAGCGCCCGTTGCACCTGCTACAAGTAGATGAGGCATCTTCGCAAGGTTTGCACAGATGAAATTACCCTCAACGTCTTTACCTAGAGCAACCAGCATTGGATGTAAATCTTGTCCTGCAACCGTCGAACGCAGAACATCACCTAATGCAACAATCTCTCGATCTGCATTTGGGATCTCGATTCCAACTGCCGACTTTCCAGGAATAGGCGAGAGAATTCGAACATCACTGCTTGCAACTGCGTAGGAAATATTCTTTGCAAGGGCGGTAATGCGCTCAACCTTTACTGCATTTCCGAGTTCTACTTCATAGCGCGTGACGGTAGGTCCACGCATGAATCCTGTGACCTGCGCATCTATGTCAAACTGTAGAAAAACTTCAGTAAGAGCTGCAACTACTGCATCGTTTGCTTTACTTTTCGCTTTTGATGCAGGACCAGAGCGCAATATGTCTGGTGCTGGTAATTCATAATTACTATCAGCAGTTAAAAGTAACTGTTCAGGCCTTCTGTTACTTGTTGTGCTCTCAGGCCTGATCGGAGCTGAACTTACTGGCACCTCAACGGTGAACTCTTCATCAAAGCTCTCTTCATCAAGGTCATCGATTAGATCTTCCTCATCATCAAGGTTTTGATCATTCCAAGCAGCGACAATTGGTGACTCAAAGGGAGGTGTATCTGTTATTTCAAAATCAGTTTCCACGCGCTCTTTGCGCTCTGGTCTTTTGCTCCAAAGCCACTTACTTGTGCCAGTAAACCGTGAAAAAAGTTGAGATACAGGCGTTGCTGTAATTACCAATAGTGCAAAGACCAGGACAATTATCAAAATCGGATAAACCAAAACCGATGTCATCAATGAGACAAGAGGGGTTGAAACTGCATATCCCAACCAGCCGCCACCTTCGCGCATTGCAGTGGCACCTGTTCCGACAGATCCATTGATCAGGTGAGCCAAACCTGTTGTTGAAAGTAAAAGTGCAAACGTTCCTACAATAATCCGGCCTGTTGCTTGTGAGTCATCAGGAACACGAAAAAGTCTAAATGCAAAATAAATAAGTAGAACTGGGGTTAAAACTCCCAGTCGACCGAAACCGCCGTAAACAACAGAATAGACATTTCGCCCAACTATGTTGTCTGCGTTAAACCAAGTTCCTGCTGTAGCAATTAACGCCAGAATCAAAATTAAAAAAGCAAGTCCGTCGCGTTGATGAACAGGATCTAGATCTCGAGCTCCACGCGCCAAAAATCGAACACTATTTCCCAAACCTTTTGCAATGAAACGCCATATTGAAGTGATTAATCGGGCGAATGAATTGCCAACCGACTTAGATGCGCTTTTCGATTTTTTTCTTTTTGCCACACACGTGATCTTAAAGGTTGAATAAAATCAAACCTACTAGGCTCGCCGCGCTTTTGGGGCTAGCTTAAACCTCGATTACTACAGGAACGATCATTGGCTTACGCCGATGTTCACCCCCTACCCATCCCCCGATGGTTTTTCTTACTATTTGTGAAAGTTGATGAGTTCCATTTACACCATCGGCTACTGCACGTTCAAGTGCTTTTTCAATTCTAAGTTTTACTTCATCAAACATTGCTACATCTTCATTAAATCCGCGTGCATGAATATCTGGTCCTGCAACAATTTTTCCACTCTGTGAATCGACTACAACCACACAAGAGATAAATCCTTCTTCACCGAGTATGCGACGATCCTTAAGAGAGCTCTCCGTAATGTCGCCAATACTTTGACCATCAACAAAGACAAAGCCGCAAGGTACCGCTCCTACTACCTCGATTTCATGATTAATCATGTCAAGCACGACACCGTTATCAACAATAAATGTGTTACTTCGTGTGACACCTGATTGAATTGCCAATTCAGCATTTGCTTTCAAGTGGCGCCATTCACCGTGAATTGGCATGACATATTTTGGTTTAACGATGTTATAGCAATAGAGAAGTTCACCGGCTGCAGCATGGCCTGAAACATGTACGAGTGCATTTGCTTTATGTACTACCTTTGCTCCGAATCGAGTGAGTTCATTGATGATTCGAAAAACTGAATTTTCATTACCGGGAATTAAGGAGGATGCCAAAATTACGGTATCTCCTTCACCAACCCGTATTTGGTGATCGCCGTTGGCCATTCTTGATAACGCCGCCATGGGTTCACCTTGTGAACCAGTGCAGATTAAAACCACATTGTCATCGAATTGGTCAAGCTCTTTGGCATCAATGACAAGATTAGAGGGCACTTTTAAGTAACCCATCTCTTCAGCAATTTTCATGTTGCGAACCATTGATCGACCGATAAAGACAACTTTTCGACCATGCAGTGCCGCGATATCAATAACCTGTTGAACTCGATGCACATGAGATGAGAAGGATGCAACAATTACTCGTCGCCTCGTCGATGAAATTACACGGTTAAGCGCGGGCATGATTTCACGCTCTGATGGCGTAAACCCTGGAATATCGGCGTTAGTTGAATCAACCATGAATAAATCAACACCCTCATCACCAAGTCGAGCAAAGGTTCGTAAATCGGTGATTCGGCCATCAAGTGGAAGCTGATCCATTTTAAAGTCACCTGTTGCTAAAACACGTCCTGCGCTTGTATTGATGACAACTGCCAAGGCATCTGGAATTGAGTGATTGACTGCAACAAACTCCAAAGTAAATGGACCAATATCTTCTGTTCCACCTTCTTTAACTACGCGCGTTAAAGGTGAGATTCGATGTTCTTTTAATTTAGCAGTAATTAAGGCAAGCGTTAATGCTGAGCCATAAATTGCTATGTCCCCACGCTCTCGCAGTAAGTAAGGAACTGCGCCTATATGATCTTCGTGGCCATGAGTGAGAAATATGCCCACAACATCATCTAATCGATCTCTAATGTATGAGAAATCTGGCAAAATCAAATCGATACCGGGTTGATTATCTTCCGGGAATAAAACACCGCAATCAACAATAAGTATCTTTGATTTGTACTCAAAAACGGTCATGTTTCGACCGATTTCAGTAAGGCCGCCTAATGCGACAATGCGCAATCCTCCATCAACTAATTTTGGTGGAGTACTTAAGTGTGGATGAGGATGATTCATTATTTCAGGACAACGCCACCGGCGCGAAGATCATCACGCAACTGCGCAATCTGCGCCTCTGTTGCATCGACGAGTGGTAGTCGCGTGTGGCCACCTGGTAAGCCCATTAAGTTAAGTGCAGCTTTAGTAAGGATTGCACCTTGAGTACGGAATGTTCCTGTATATACAGGCAATAGTTTTTGATGAATCTCCAAAGCTCTATTGGAATTGCCGGCAAACCATGAATCAAGCAGCTCGCGCAAATCTTTACCCACCGTATGACCGCACACTGAAACAAAGCCAACAGCTCCAACTGAAAGTAGTGGGAGATTGAGAATGTCATCTCCTGAATAAACAGGAATTCCACAACGCTTAATTACCCAAGAAGTTGATGCAACATCCCCCTTGGCATCTTTAAGTGCAACGATTCTAGGATGCTCTGCCAATCGAACAATTGTGTCAGGTTCAATCGGAACTCCAGTTCTTCCTGGAATGTCATAAATCATCATAGGAAGATCAGTTGCATCTGCAACTGCGCGAAAGTGCGCCTCGATACCAGCTTGAGGCGGCTTGTTGTAATAAGGAGTTACGACAAGTAGTCCATCAGCTCCGGCTTGTTCTGTGCGCTTAGCTTGGTTAATGGAGTATTCAGTTTCATTATCGCCAGCCCCAGATAGAACCTTAATTTTTGCCCCAACAGTTTTGCGAACAACTTTAATAATCTCTTCTTTTTCAGATGACTTTGTTGTTGGAGCTTCTCCAGTTGTACCGTTAACAACAATTCCATCATGACCGTTTTGAACTAAGTGGTCAGCAAGTTTTTCTATTCCGGCCCAATCAATTGCCCCATCTTTTTTAAATGGGGTAACCATTGCGGTCAAAAGTCGACCAAATGGGGCGTTCGTTGTCATAGGGCGAACTCTACCCGTTCTATGGGGCGATTCGTCCAGACTTTTCAAAGGCTGCGTATGTAAGCGGCATCAATTTCGCAAACTCGGCTTCCATTAACTCAGCCACCATCTCAATTTCACGTTGCGGATAGCTTGGAAAATGTGATCCCTCGCGGGCAGTGCGAAGTGACAAAAAGTTCATCAGTGCGCGAGCATTCATCGAAACGTACATGGATGAATATGTTGATACAGGCAAAACAACACGAGCAACTTCACGTGCTACTCCTGCATCTAGCATTTTTTTATAACTCTCATAGGCAATGACGTATGCCTCTTTCATCGCTTTGACCGAAATCTCAAACTGTTCTTTTGTTCCATTTTCAAAAGTATAGGAGCCTGTTTTTCCAACTTGAACGAGTTTTCTCTCTTTAGATGGAATGTAGAAAACTGGATTCAATTCGCGGTAGCGACCACTTTCTTCATTATAAGAAGCAATACGGTGGCGCATAAATTCACGAAAGACAAAAATTGGTGCTGAGACAAAAAATGTCATAGAGGTATGTTCGAAAGGTGAACCATGACGTTCGCGAGCTAGATAGTTAATGAGCCCTGCAGAACGAGCTGGATCCTCTCCGATCTCATCAAGGGACTGTTCGCCGGCAGTTGAAACTCTGGCCGCCCAAATGACATCGGCATCACTTGCACTGGCCTTTACTAGTTCAACTGTTACATCGTCACGGTAAATAATCTCGTGGTTTGCATTATTTTCACTCATTATTTAACCCTATCTATTTGCCCCTATCGGCCCCTGCATTTATACGGCAGAATGTCCGCGTGTCCACACGCTTCTCCCCTACTTTGCGCGATTCGATGAGTGTTTCCATCACAGTTGGGGCATACGGAGTGGCATTTGGCGCAGCTGCCGTTGCAAATGGTTTTTCTGTACTGCAGGCCTGCCTTTTGTCTTTGCTCACATTTTCTGGCGCTTCGCAGTTTGCTGTGGTCGGAGTTATTGGAGCGGGCGGAAGTTCAATAAGTGCAATTGCAACCGCGTCATTGCTTGGAACACGTAATGCTCTCTATGGGGTAATTATGGCGCCACGATTGCATGTTAAGGGATTAAAGCGGGTTCTTGCCGCGCAGATAACAATTGATGAATCCACTGGGGTTGCACTTGGCCAGGAACAACGGGGAGATGCTGCAGTACAAAAAGGTTTTTGGTACACCGGCATTGGTGTTTTTGTCTTTTGGAATTTGTTTACTTTAGCTGGCGCACTGGGCGCACAAGCTATGGGAGATATTCGAAGCTTTGGTTTGGATTCTGCCGTACCCGCAGCATTTTTGGGTTTACTCTGGCCACGACTTACTTCCAGAAGTGAAAAACTCCTAGCAATTACCTGCGCAGCATTTGCTGTGGTTATGACACCAATACTTCCGGCAGGACTGCCGATTATTGCCACAGCATTCATTGCTATTGCGATTGGACTTCGTCAATGAACGCTTTTTGGATAGCAACGTTAGGAACAAGCGCAATGGCCTTTGCCCTTAAGTACTCCGGGCACTCAGTACCTGAGCGTTGGTTATCTCATCCGAAAATACAAAGAGTTAACGCTCTGATTCCAATTGCACTTCTAAGCGCCCTAGTTTCGGTTCAAAGCTTTACCGATAAAACAGCGCTTGTAGTTGATCAGCGAATTATAGGTTTGGCTGTTGCCATAACAGCGCTACTGCTCAAGGCGCCTTTTCCCATAGTTGTAATCTCTGCGGCAGTCTCTTCGGCAATTTTTTATAATATTTTTTAGCCAAGAGTTTTAGCCCATTTAGACCTTAGAGACTAAATCAATTTAAGTGAGGCAAGTTTGGCTTTGAGATCGTTATCTGATGGCTCTGTTAGATGAGTTGAATCTGAAAAGACAATAACAGGAATAGATTGCGCTCCCCCATTTATCTCCATTACTTTCTGGGCAGCACCTTGAGTCTTTTCAGTATCTATTAACGTGTATTCAACATTTAACTCATCTAGAAGCCTTTTGGATCGTCGACAGTCTCCGCACCAATCAGCACCGTAAAAAACTATTTGATCCTTTGACATAATTTGCACTCCTTAATTACATGAATTTTTCAAGGCCATGAATCAGGCCTGGGTTTTCAATAATCTTTCGAATTCCGAGAATTACTCCTGGCATAAAACCGGCGCGATCTAGTGAATCATGTCTGATTGTTAATGTCTCACCAAGGCCACCGAATATAACTTCCTGATGGGCTACTAAGCCGCGTGCTCGAACCGAGTGAACTGGAATATCGCCAACGATCGCACCACGGGCACCATCGATAGAAGTTGTTGTTGCATCCGGCATCTTTGATAGCCCTGCATTTTTGCGAGCTTGACTGATTAACTGGGCAGTGCGAGAGGCAGTGCCAGATGGCGCGTCAACCTTATCGGGATGGTGTAGTTCAATAATTTCAGCAGACTCAAAGTAGCGTGCGGCTTTCTCGGCAAACTCCATCATCAGTACTGCGCCAATAGCAAAGTTTGGTGCAATTAAAACTCCAACTGCTGGATGATCTTTGAGTAGTGACTGGATTTTTTCAATTCTTTTTTCATCAAATCCTGTTGTTCCGACAACGACATTAATGCCTGCTTTGACAAGAAAATCTAGATTACCCATAACTGCATCAGGTGTCGTGAAATCCACGACAACTTCAGCGCCGGATGTGACTAATTTTTCAAGTGAGTCGCCGACATCTAATGTTGCAACTAAATCCAAACCCTGTGCTGATGAAACGGCCTTAACTACTTCACTGCCCATGCGGCCATTAGCCCCAAGAACTCCGACTTTAATCATCGCGCTAGCACCTTCTCAAATTTAGATTCACTTTTAAATGGTCCCACTAGTGCAAGGGTAGGCGTTTTTGTCAGAAACTCGCTAGCAATTTGCTTGATTTCGTGGGTGTTAACGGCTGAAACCGCCTTTAAAATCTCGTCAAATCCCATTACATGGCCGTAGACAATTTCATTCTTTCCAATTCTGCTCATGCGAGAACCCGAATCTTCTTGACTCAATACCAATGAGCCTCGTACTGCGCCCTTTGCTCGTTCAATTTCTTCATGTGACATTCCGTTATCTGCAACATCGGTGAGTACTTCGCGGATGATCTCTACAACTTCAATAGCTTTACTTGGATTACAGCCGGCATAAAATCCAATCTGTCCGCTACCAGCAAACTGTTGAGCATATGCATAGACCGAGTAAGCCAAGCCGCGCTTTTCGCGAATCTCTTGAAATAATCGAGATGACATTCCGCCACCTAACGCTGAAGCTAAAACGCCCATAGCAAAGCGACGAGCATCATGGCGCGCGACACCTTCCATGCCATAGAACATGTGTGCCTGTTCTGTTGGTCTTGTAATAATCCCAACAGATTTTTGAACACTCTTTCGCACAGGCGCGTTGGGACGAATAACTGGAGCGCCTAGACAATCTAAGAATCCATCCTGAGATAACGCTTGCTCCACCATCGCGACTACTTTTTTATGCTTGATATTTCCAGCAACGGCAACAACTAAATCTTGTGGCAAATAGCGTTTTTTGTAGTAGTTAAAAACAGAATTTCGAGACATGGCCTTTATTGATTCGTTAGTGCCAAGTATTGGTCGCCCAAGGGGTGTATCACCATAATATGTTTCGGCGTAGAGATCATGGACCAGATCACTTGGATCATCATCGCGCATTGCAATCTCTTCCAAAACTACTTTGCGCTCAGCATCAACATCTAGGGCTGTCACGATCGAAGAGGTAATCAGATCAGAGATGACATCGATTGCCATTGGTAAATCGGTATCGATAACACGTGCGTAATAGCAGGTGTACTCCTTGCTCGTAAATGCATTCATCTCACCACCTACAGATTCGATGGCTGAAGAGATTTCAAGTGCGTTACGGCGGTTGGTGCCTTTAAAAAGTAAATGCTCTAAAAAGTGAGAAGCCCCAGCAACAGCCGGGGTTTCATCACGTGATCCAACATTGACCCAAATACCGATTGCGGCGCTACGTACCGAAGGAACTTCTTCAGTAACGATACGCAGACCGCTAGGTAAAACTGAACGACGAACGCTCATTTATTCAGCTGAACCAGTTGTTCCATCTTCAAGAACTGGTACCAAAGAAAGCTTGCCCTTTGGATCAATCTCACCGATTTCAACTTGAATCTTGTCGCCAACCTTCATAACTTCCTCAAGGTTTTCAATGCGCTTCCCGCCATGCATCTTTCGAATCTGAGATACATGGAGCAAGCCATCTTTACCTGGCATCAATGAGATGAAAGCACCAAATGCTGCAAGCTTTACGACGGTACCTAGATAGCGTTCGCCAACTTCAGGCATCTGTGGGTTTGCAATTGCGTTGATTTGAGCACGGGCAGCTTCAGCTGATGGTCCATCGGTTGCACCAATGTAAATTGTTCCATCATCTTCAATCGAAATATCTGCGCCAGTCTCTTCTTGAATCTGGTTAATGATCTTTCCCTTAGGCCCAATGACTGCGCCAATCTGATCAACTGGAATCTTGACAGAGATAATGCGAGGAGCAAATGGGCTCATCTCATCCGGTCCATCAATTGCTTCATTCATCACGTCAAGGATTGCAAGACGAGCTTCCTTAGCTTGAAGGAGTGCGCCTGCAAGAACTGAAGCAGGGATTCCATCGAGTTTGGTATCGAGCTGCAAGGCTGTAACAAAATCCTTTGTTCCAGCGACTTTAAAGTCCATATCACCGAATGCATCTTCTGCACCGAGAATGTCAGTTAAAGCAACGTATTCAACTTTTCCATCAACAGAATCTGAGATCAGACCCATTGCAATTCCTGCAACTGGAGCGCGTAGAGGAACACCAGCGTTATAGAGGGCAAGAGTTGAAGCACAAACAGAACCCATTGAAGTTGAGCCATTTGAACCTAAAGCTTCAGAGACCTGACGAATTGCATATGGGAACTCTTCACGTGTTGGTAGAACTGGAATCAATGCTCGCTCTGCTAACGCACCGTGACCAATTTCGCGACGCTTTGGTGTGCCAACTCGACCAGTCTCACCCGTTGAATATGGTGGGAAGTTGTAGTTGTGCATGTAACGCTTATGGTTTTCAGGATTTAACGTATCTAACTGTTGTTCCATCTTCAACATATTTAGCGTTGTAATTCCTAGAATCTGTGTTTCTCCACGTTCGAAAATCGCCGATCCGTGAACACGAGGAATGACTTCAACCTCTGCAGACAAAGCACGAATATCACGTAAGCCGCGACCATCGATGCGAATTTTGTCCTTGAGAACGCGAAGGCGTACAAGCTTTTTGGTCAGAGATCGGAAAGCTGCTGAAACTTCTTTTTCGCGACCTTCAAAAGCTGCCCCAACGGACTCTTTTGTAGACGCGCTAATTTCATCAATCTTAGTTTCGCGCTCTTGCTTTCCTGCAATTGTTAATGCTTTTGCAAGGTCGGTGCTAGCCGCTTTTTCAACTGCAGCAAAAACATCATCTTGGTAATCCAAGAAAACTGGGAACTCTGCTGTTGGCTTAGCTGCAACTTTGGCAAGCTTTGCCTGTGCGTCACAGAGAATCTTGATAAATGGCTTTGCTGCATCAAGACCTTGCGCAACTATTTCTTCAGTTGGAGTTGGCGCTCCGCCCTTAATTAATTCAATTGTTCGCTCTGTTGCTTCAGCTTCAACCATCATGATTGCAACATCGCCATCATTGACGCGACCTGCAACAACCATGTCAAAGACTGCGTTTGCAACCTGTGAGTGATTAGGGAAAGCAACCCACTGTCCTTCGATTAACGCAACACGCACGCCACCGATAGGACCAGAAAATGGAAGACCTGCAAGTTGTGTTGACATCGATGCGGCGTTAATTGCGATCACGTCATACATGTGGTCAGGATCAAGTGCCATCACTGTCACAACGATTTGAACCTCGTTGCGAAGACCCTTAACAAAGGATGGTCGCAATGGACGGTCGATCAAACGACACGTCAGAATTGCATCCTCTGAAGGGCGACCTTCACGTCTAAAAAATGATCCTGGAATTCGACCAACTGCATACATCTTCTCTTCAACATCAACTGTTAATGGGAAGAAATCAAATTGATCTTTAGGTGTTTTTGATGCAGTTGTTGCTGAGAAAATCATTGTCTGATCATCTAGATAAACTGCTGCAGCTCCTGCTGCTTGGCGCGCTAAGCGTCCTGTTTCAAAACGAATCTCTCGTTTTCCAAATTTTCCGTTATCGATAACTGCAACGGCTGACTGAACCTCTTGACCCTCCATGGGTCCTCCTTTGTTAATTTCATTCAATAATGAATGCTCGTCTAATGAAGCACGACAGAATTGTCTGCTTCGTTGACTGCCGAGAGAATGTATCTCCGATCGAAGTTCACGCAATTTAAATTAAGTGCGGAAACCACTACCGAGGACCATTGCACTACGGCAGGTTGTTGTACTTAGTTAGCGACGAATACCGAGTTTCTCGATAATCGCACGATAACGATTGATATCTGTCTTTGCTAGATACTGAAGGATTCGGCGGCGCTGTCCAACTAACAACAAAAGACCACGACGGTTGTGGTGATCATGTGGGTTAACTTTCAAGTGCTCGGTAATCTGATCAATTCTCTTTGAGAGAAGTGCGACCTGTGCTTCAGGTGATCCCGTGTCAGTAGGTGAAGAACCATATTGAGCGATGATCTCTTTTTTAACTTCTGGTGTTAGTGCCATTGTGATTCTCCTTGTTTACTGAGCACGAATGCTTTTCGGTCTGATTCACGAAAAACTCGCTATCTCGATTGAAGGGCTAGGTTACCAGCGAGCCTTCCAAAGGGTGAAATCCGGAGAAAATCCCCGCTTACATCTCTGTGAGAGTTCGGGCTTTAGCGCAGTCCTTAGCCATTTGTTCAAGCAATGGTTCTAACCCATCAAATTTCAACGTATCTCGAAGTCTCCAACCAAATTCAATGGTTGCACGTTTTGTGTAGAGATCTAAATCGGTTTGATCCAGAGCATAAGCCTCGACCTGTCGACCACGAACGCCTTCGAACGTTGGATTTGTACCGATTGAAATTGCAGCTGGCCATCTATCAATTCCAACAGTGAGCCACCCTGCATACACACCATCTGCTGGAATAGTTTGATTCTCCAAGTCACCTAAATTTGCAGTCGGATAACCAATCTCTCGCCCTCTTTTTTCACCATGCACAACAATTCCATCTAAACGATGAGGGCGCGTGAGCATCACACGTGCACTTTCGACATCACCTTCAATGACTGATTTTCTAATTCTAGTCGATGAAATTGTCTCTTCATTGTCATTTTCTAAATCCAAAACAACCGTTTCAAACTCTCTGTGCATCCTTAAGCTATCGACTGTACCGACCGCTTTATGGCCATAGGTAAAGTTCTTTCCAACAACTACCTTTGAAGCCTTGAGTTGTTCAATAAGGACTTTATTAACAAAATCTTCAGGTGACA
>JACCDX011821497.1_pt1 | contig 18143 bp, 18 predicted proteins | sample 7449681 | NCBI WGS metagenome assembly JACCDX01 (sample SAMN15323450, study PRJNA562643) | freshwater metagenome | isolation source: river surface water | place: USA:Blue River Watershed | collected 2017-08-18
GACTCTCTTTCTCAATGGGTGCCTGTGGCGGGCACGGGGGCTGGCGTACCAAACTGGCGCAGGCGGGTACGAATTTCGGGGGCAGTGAGGGTGTTGGCCGATCGCACGGCGATGTAGCGGTATTGGCCGTCGGCCACCTTCAGGCTGAATAGGTGGACCAGGCCAAGTTCGCAGGCGATCCAAGCGCGTCGGGCCAGGGCATGGAGACGGTTGCGGTCCTTGGCACCCAGGCCGCTGCCTGAGTCGGAGCGGTCAAGCAGCAGGAAGCCCTCGTGGTACTGGATGGACTGGCCGACAAGGGCGTTAGCCATCCAGTCACACAGACCGGACTCGGTGAGTTTCTCGGGTGGCATGTACACGGCCTGCAGGGCCGCTTTGCCAGCGTCCACGCCAAGCCCAAGGTGGCTGCGCGTCGTATCAACAATCGTTTTTGCGTTCAACATCAAATCTCCAGGCGTGAGTTGGCCCACCACCACCGCCCAGAGGGGCGCGGCGTTTGCGGTTCATGAAGGTTCTTACCGAGCGAGGGGGCTGGTTTTCTCAGCCACCCCGCGGTCGGTCAGGCGGCCGGCCGAATGCCGAACATGCGCAGGTGCATCTGCAAGTCGGCTACACGGCGGTAGAAGGTGGCGCTGGACATCCCGGATGCCTTGGCGGCAGCGGGAACGTCTTGATGGGTGGCAAGCAGATCAAACAGGCTGCGCTGCTCGCCGCTCATGTAGGTCAGAGCAGTCGCAAGGTCATGCAGGGCTTCCGAGTCGGCGAACAGGTCAGCGTCATCGGTCCAAGCGGGGATAGCGCTTTCGAGAGACCCGTCTCCAGCGAGCTCAACGGTGTCATCGTTTGCCGCCACTTGCGGTCCGATGAAGGTCAGGCGGGCACGGTCTTTTTTGAGCCCAGCGATGAACTCCGCAGTGCGATGCTCCGAGACCATGCCAGTAAAGGTGCCTGCGCTTCCCCTGTTGGGGTCGTAGTGCTGAGCTCGTTCATACAAGTCCAGCATGATTGACTGGTATAGGTCATCCCTCTCGGAGGGACTAAGTACTGCGGTAACCGCCGCGCGATAAGTCCGAGTCTTGGCCGCAGCGACGGCTGCATTGAAGAACCGGTCGTTTGCAGCGCCTTGGCTCAGTGAAGGCTGGGCGTCGTTACAGACATCGTTTGCGCCAGGCTGATGAACGTTTTTTTGTTCCACGGTGACCACTCCATTTGCGTTTAATGGGGTGATCATCGCGATAGGGATGAACTATTGAAACAAGGGTCCGGCGGTCGCCGCACATTCTCAAATGGACATCGCACAGGCACCGCTGGAGATAGCACGTTCAACAAAAAAGCCGGAACACGTACGTGCTCCTACGGAGACCGAAAGCGTCTCAGCGGAATCTAATCCCGTTTGTTCTAGCGTATTCGCGGATCCAATCAGCCACTGTCCGATGGCCCCTCTTGGTTCCCTGCTGCTCTAAAAAATCTATGTAGTGATCTGCCGCTTTTTCCGCGCTATCAAACCGACGGGGATTTTTGGAGAAGTCATCAATAACGGACTGCTTAACGCTCCGATTTTCTTGATGGCGAATATCATTATTTGCCTCAGATCGTTCCCGCCTCTGAAGCTGAGCATCCTGTTGTATCTCCTTCTTTATTTCTTCCCGCAGATTTTCATAGTCAGCAGCGGTTAGTTTTGTAGCAACGCCCGCCTGCAGCTTTTCAATTTTGGCTTGGTATTTCGCCTCTATTCGATCGACGTCTCTATATTTTTCGGAAAGACACACGGCCTCGGCGGCCTCGAGCAACTTTTTGCCAAAGGATGCAACTTCACTAGACGTGTACTCCTTACCTTCCCTGGCAACCCAGCCAAACGGCTTTATCCGAATTTTGTGCCCCAGGTCTCTCACATAGTCAGCCAACAAGCAAAGTGCAGCGACAGCAAAGTACTCATGCTGCTGCAAGTCCTTCACCTCCACAGAAACCGGATCAAAGCCCCACTCCAGCGCCTCTTCCAGCGCATCAACCGAGGCCGTGTTATCTGAGGTGTGAATGTCATATTCATCATGTGCCTCAGATCGAAAGTCAATGAACCTTCCGTCCTCATCAGTTTCCAGTAGCCCGTGTCTGCCGTCTCGCTGGATTTCTTCGAGTTTGACCTCTTTTTCATGATCGAAATATTGATCAATCAGTCCTGCAGCATCTGTCGCGATAGCCTGGATATCGTCTACTGAACGACTATTTGCTCTCAAAATAGATCGAGCTCGCATTGCGATATTTCTCGCCTCAAAGAACGGCGCCCAAGGTATTTCGCCATTAACTGGATCCAAATATTCAAACTGACTGAAGTGACGCATGATTTCGCCGTTCTTTTACGTTTTCGTTTTGGGGGGACGCTGGCAAAGCACCCTGACATATTTTCCCTTAGGACCAAGCATTTGTCACCGCCACGGGGTGAGTCATGAGAAAGCGCACGGGGTGCACCGGTATGAACCTTCATGCCAGCAAAAGCCCTACGCCCCGTACCCAAGAAGCCAGTTGATCGGTCCCCTGCGGCCGTCGTGGGCGTCATCTTGGCCATGGCCGTCATCCGCATGCACGACCGCCAAGATGGACTTGATAACCTGACCGAACAGAGCGTTAGTACGGGGTGTCCTGACCACCAAGGAGAACCCCAGTGACCGAACCCGTTGTGGCCCGCGTGGCCGCCCTCAAAGCTGCCAGCACCCCTGAACTCAAGCAAATGTGGCGGGAGCTGTTCCACCAAGAACCGCCCCCGTTCAACCGGCGCTTCCTTGAAACCCGCCTGGCGTACCGAATCCAGGAGTTGGCCTACGGCGGCCTCAAGCGCGAATCGCTCAAACGTCTAGAACTGCTGGGGCAGCAACTTGACGGAGGCAAACAGGAGGTCCGGCGTCGACGCCTGGACAACAGACCGATCGCCGGAACACGCCTGATTCGGGAGTGGCAAGGGACCTCCTGCGAGGTCGTGGTGGGGGTTGAACACTTCGACTACCAGGGGCGCCGCTACAAATCGCTATCCAGCATTGCCCGCGCTATCACCGGCACCAACCGCAACGGCTGGGCCTTCTTCGGGCTCGGCTCAGCAAGGAGCGCCTGATGACGGCCGAGCGTCGCCGCATCTGCGCCATCTACACGCGCAAGTCCACCGAAGAGGGGCTGGAACAAAACTTCAACTCACTGGACGCCCAACGGGACGCCTGTGAAAACTACATCGCAAGCCAGAAATCCGAAGGCTGGCTGATGGCGCGGGAGCGCTACGACGACGGGGGCTACTCTGGCGGCAACATGGAGCGGCCCGGCCTCAAGAAACTGCTGGACGATGTCCGCTCCGGCATGGTCGACATCATCGTCGTCTACAAAATCGACCGGCTGTCGCGATCGCTTGCCGACTTCGCCAAGTTGGTTGAGATTTTTGATGAGCACAAGGTCACCTTTGTCTCGGTGACGCAGGCTTTCAATACGACCACCTCCATGGGCAGGCTGACGCTGAACATCCTGTTGTCGTTTGCCCAGTTCGAGCGCGAGTTGGCAGGTGAGCGGGTGCGCGACAAGATCGCTGCCTCACGCCAGCGCGGTATCTGGATGGGCGGCATGCCGCCGCTCGGCTACGACGTGTCTGAGCGCAAGCTGATAGCCAACCCGGACGAGTCGAAGATCGTGCGGGAGATGTTCACGCGATTCGCAGCGATGCCATCAATGGCCACCCTGGTGCGAGACCTGCGCGCCAGGGGCGTGACATCCAAGTCATGGACTACGGCCAAGGGGATCGAACGCAAAGGCCAGCTGATCACGAAGGGCTACGTCTACAAGGTCTTCAAGAACCCCGTCTACATAGGCATGGCCGCATACAAGGGGCAGCAGTACCCCGGAGAGCATCGCGGCATCATCGATCAAGAGGTCTGGGACACGGTGCAGGAACTGCTCAAAGCCGGCGACAAGCACGTCAAGGGCGGCACCGCCATACGTGAGACGAAGGCACCCTCGATGCTGCGTGGGCTGATCTTTTCTCCAGAAGGCCGAGCCTTTACGCCAGGCTGGACCAGCAAGGGGCCGAAGCAGTACCGCTACTACATCAACACCGACGCCATCAAGCTTGGCAAAGAGGCCTGCGAAGTCCGCCGCATGCCAGCCGGTGAGATTGAAGGCGTCGTTGTCGAGCAACTGCGCGGCGTATTGAGGGCGCCTGAAATCTTGGCGGAAGCGGTCAGAGAGGTCAACCTGGCAAGGCCAGACATCAGCGAAGCCGATGCTATCCAAACGCTGCAGTCGATTGACCAGGTCTGGGACCATTTGTTTGCAGCCGAGCAAGCCTGCATCGCCAAAGCCTTGATCGAACGGATCACCGTGCGCAAAGACGGTATCACCATCAAGTGGAAGACCAAAGGCATGACCAAACTGCTGTGCGACTCGGTCATGCTGCAAACCTACAAGGAAGCCGCATGACGCAAGCTGTACAAATGCCGGAAACCACTCATATTCCGATGTCGTTTCGGCCTCGGGGTGGCAAGACGGTGATCGTCTTACCTGACGGATCGCGCGGGGTGGCTCGCCGTGAGGCCACGATCGACAACACTTTGATCAAGGTGATCGCCCGGGGATTCCGATGGCAGCGGCTTCTTTACGAAGGGACGTACTCCACTATTGAAGACCTTGCAGCTGCGGAAAAGATCAACGCGTCTTATGTCAGCCGCATTCTGCGACTGGCTTATCTGTCGCCGAACGTGGTACAGGCGATCTTGGACGGGAAGCATCCAGCCCGACTGACCATGAAGGACCTGCTTGCACCATTTCCCTCAGACTGGGTCCTCCAAGAGAGGCTTTACCTGACGGACTGAAAAATGAACGATCACAGGGCCTGATCAGACGGGTGACCGCCCGTATCAACTTTGCTGTGGAGAGCTCTAGTGATCAAACGTCCACCGGTAGGTACCCAGACAGTTTGCTGCTAGCTCTGCCAGCGTTTCACCGCTAACACTCAGTTCGTGAGGGCCGTAAACCACATAGCCTTCGTATACACCGGTGCGGCGCCAGTTGGCAGTGCCAGCCTCAATATCGAGTACGTGATCAATCAGGACAATTTGGCGTCCGTAGCTGAATTCCTGCGCGGCCCGAGCGTCTACGACCAGCAGTCGCCTGTTGCGATACAGAATAGGCAGCTCCGCATCAGGTCGCTCCCCAACGGTATATCTGGCTTCGCTTGCGAGCGCTGTCTTCGCCGTAGAACGGGTCGGCTGTACACAGCCGCGCTACCCATGTACGAAGATCCGCTTCTGAAACGGGTAAGCCTGTGAGTTCAAACCAAAAAGTTCTGATGGCGACCAAGAAGTCTCTGCCGACGGTCAGCTCGAACGGCGCGATGCTCTCTACATCCTGAGAAGCATAGGAAGCTGGTACTGCGCAGATGAATCTGCGGCGGCCGCGCAGCCTAACCTCTAGGGTCCATGTGAGGGGCGTCTTCGAATTTTTGTGTAAACGGTTCGGACTGCAGCTGACGGAGACGCGATCTCCGAACTGAATGGTAAACCGCGTGAGCGCAGCCTTCCAATCGCGGATCGGCAGGGTGCATTTGCGGCTGATGTTGCGAAGGGCCAGGTAGAACAGCTTTGTCAGCGCCTCGTCACTGGGGTACGAGCCCCGGTTCTTGGTCAGCTTTCTCAGGCTCATGTTCACCGACTCGATGGCGTTGGTGGTGTAGGTGACCTTGCGGATCTCCGGCGGATAGTCAAAGAACGGCGTGAGCCGGCTCCAGCTCCTTCGTCAGGACTGTCCAATGGGCAGGTACTGCGAATCCCAGCGGTCTTCGAATTCGCCGAGCATCACTTCAGCCTCCTCGGCGGTGGCGGCCGTGTAGATGCGGCGCAGGTCGGCTGCCTCCTCTGGGCGGCGCTTCCATAAAACGTAGCTCAGGCTGTGGCGCACCATGTGCACGATGCACAACTGCACCACCGCTTTGGGGAAAACCGCCTCGATGGCCTCGGGGAAGCCCTTGAGTCCGTCAACGCAGGCGATGAAGATGTCCTGCACGCCTCGGTTGCGCAGCACCGTGACCACCTGCAGCCAGAACTTGGCACCCTCTGTCTGCGCCAGCCACAGGCCCAGCACCTCCTTCTCACCACTCATGTTGATCCCGATGGCCAGGTACACCGCCTTGACCCGCACCGCTGCCTCGCCCACCTTCGTTTGGATGCCGTCGAGGTAGACGATGGCAAGGAGGGTATCCAGCGGGCGGGCCTGCCAGGTTTGACCGCCTCGTCGACGGAACCCGTGACCGGTGAAATCAGACGGGGCGGACCTCCGTGCCGTACATCACCTGCGGGTGGTTTTGACTCTCACGCACCGTCATGCCACGGCGCACAGCGAGATGATCTTGTCATCAAAGCCGTTCCAGGGGGTCTGGCGCTTTGGGGATGAGCTGGGGCCCGAAGCTAACGTGGCGGTCACGAGGCACCAATATGGCCCGCTCACCGAAATTGCCCTTGAGGGTCTTGCTTTAGCCGTTGCGGGTGTTGACGCTGGCTACCGTTTCATGACGCTCGTGACCGAGGTGTTCGCTCAGCTCCGCTTCAAGTGCCTTCACCACCAGCAGCTTGGTCAGTTGCTTGAGCAGGCCTTCTCGCGGATCAGGTCTTCAGGCCTCTTGCAATTGGCCAGCAGGCTGACCAGCGATTCCTGGGGTACGCCGTGCATCTTGCTTGTCATTGTGTTGACGGACAAACAGGCTAGCGCCTCAGGTGGTTGGTTCGGTTACACCCACTTCTGCACACGACCACCACCGGTCTCGCGTCACGCTGTCGCGACCTTGCCAACCGTTCTTCCCAGAGCATTGCTGGGTCTGGTAAGTCCATGCCATACTTGAGAAACTTTTAGTTAAAAACGTTGCCTGCTGCATCACTGTAAAGGTATATGCAAATCATTAACGTCTCTAACGCTCCGGCGGAAAAATTCCAACAAGAGTTTGATGTCCAGGAGACACACAGCATCGAACGTTGGGATCGAAATAAACTGATTGTTCAGAGTGAGGGACGAGGTTGGTCAAATTTGTATGCGGCCGTTGCGACGGTCACTAGCTGGTCCGGGACCCTCAAACCAACTGGTCATTATTGCATCGGTTTCTGTTTGCGCGGGCCCGCACGATTGCGCGTAAGCGTGCATGCACATTCAACACCACTTGAGGCCACACTCTTACCCCGACAATTTTTGATAATACCGGCCAACGAGTCATCTCAGTGGGATAGGCGCGGTTCGTCAGAAATGCTAATGCTGTATTTGAAAAAAGAACTCGTCGAGGCGGTGAACAAAGATATTTTCGGAAGGCTACAGATGGATTTGGAAATCCGTCTGGGTGCCACAGATCCCTTGCTAGAGCAACTGGCTTGGGCGATTCTGGAGGCCTTGCAGCAGCCCACACTGTCGACCACCCCTGCCTTTGTAGATACGCTGGCCAGGACATTCGCCACACAGCTGCTTAAAGCTCACTCGATAAATACAACGCAAAATAGACCCGCTGCCGACTGTTATAACAGTTTTCGATCAAGCATGGCGCGTGTTCAGGATTTCATAGACCGTACTCTGGGGGAGGACCTGTCGCTAGAAATGATTGCCAGCCAGGCAAATATGAGTGTAAGCGGATTGAAGCGCTTGTTTCACAAGCATCACGCTTGCTCACCTTATCAGTATTTGCTCGAGTGCAGAATCTCGAAAGCTTCGCGTATTTTGACCGAGACAGAGCTACCTATTTCAGAAGTAGCCCTTGCAACGGGCTTTTCGAGTCAGAGTCACTTTGCAACAGCTTTTAAAAAGAAAGTGGGCCTTACACCAAAAGAGTACCGCCACACAACTGCCTCGGCTATCCATGACAACACAACGTTTAGCGTGCAGCCAACGCTTGCATAATCGTCACTCGATCTGATCCCGGTGGGGTGGCTGGGTTTCCAGCCATTAGAGGTGTGCGCGAGAGCCGTGCAACAGGTCCGATGGTCCTGATCATGCCAATATCCTTGTGCTCCCTATTTAGACTAAGCCCATGCTTGACGACCCACGGATCAGTCATCAGCTCTTGCACTGTGATCAAGCGTTGAATAACAGGATCGCAGGGGTGCAATTTTCTGACCCAAAAATCGAGTTCTTGATGGCTGAAAGTTTTAGCGAGCAAGTCTTGCAGATCCGCATCAGGAAGTGACCCTAACAGTGGCAACTCAAGCATCTGTTGCAGATGAAGAATGGATTCCTGATCTAGCTTGAAGAAAAACCATTGATCACGTGCTCGGTATAAACGATTAAATGCGTGCCGACCGAGGGTACTCTTCAATTCAGGTGGAGCGTGATTTGGTTCAGCGAGTTCAGCAAAACGTAGCGATTGAAACAGCGTCGCAGTGTACCCAAGAGCGCTATGGATCTGCTGGCCCTGACCCGTACGCGCGTGATGCAACAGTGCAAGCGATAGCCCAAACGCCGTGAGCACACCTGTGCCGTAGTCGTTTATTTCATAGGGCAACCGAGCAGCGTGATCCGGCCAGCCGAAATCCACTTGTGCGCCGACAGCAGCTTGCGCTTGCACTTCATAGCCACGACGGCTGCACCACGGACCGTCATAGCCAAAGGCACTGACCGAGGCGTAAATGATATCGGGTTTGATCTTCACGAGATTTTCATAACCCACACACAGCCGCTCAGCCACACCATGTCTGAAGTTCTGCAGGACGATGTCGGCGGATTTGACGAGCTGATAAAAAATCTCCATATCCGCTGCGTCACTAAAATCAAGCAAGATACTTCGTTTTCCGCGATTCACATCGTAATGCGACATGATCGGCAGATGCGGACTGTTAATTTTTATAACATCAGCCCCGAATTCGGCCAAGGCACGGGCTGCGGTCGGACCAGCCCAGATCTGGGTGAGATCAAGTACTCGCACTCCCTTGAGTGAAGGAGTGGTGCACGGCCGATCAAGCTTGAGCTTTGTATGCCGCAGGGATTGCGTACTTGGCGGCATAAATTCAGCAAGGACGCTGGACCTATCGGCATTGAGGGGGTGTCTCGGGCTTTGAATCCTCTCTTTCGACACTGACAACCGAACGGGTATGCCCGGTTGCTTCATCGGGCCGTATTCAATGTCATCTATCGACACCACTGATTGAGAGGCCAAGGCATGGGCTGTATCAGCCCACTCGCCAGTCGTTCTGCAGACAGCCAGCGGAACGCCCGCTTTTTCGGCCAAGTCCTCCCACGCAAGCGCAGTGCGTGTCATGAATAAGTCGGTCAACTTGGACCTCAGGCGCAAGGCGACTTCTGGATATGTGGCAAGCCTATCGCGGTCCAGTAATCCTTCCATCGCCCAATCAGCGACCCCCGCTGCAGTAACAAACCAGTCCATGAAACGGGGTGCAACAGGTGCAAAGTGAACGTGGCGACCGTCTTTGCATTCGTACACGCCGAAGCCGGTGATATCCAACGGCAAGTCTGCTGGAGGGGGCCTCTGCATGCCGCGAGCTCCGATAGCGGTAAACATTGCATCAAACAACGGCACTTCAATATGCTGCCCCAAGCCATCGCGCCGCTGTGCATTCAGAGCATTGACCGCTGCAGTTGCAGCCAGCATGGCGGCAAAATAGGAGGCAACAGGCAAGTTCCAAAACTTGGGCTCTGACCCTATGCTGCCCGGACCGGGGCGGTAAGTATCGGTGGCAGCCGCGATCACTGACTCCCAGCCTGCGAGAGAGGAGCGCGGGTCATCTTGTGCAAAGCCAGGCAAGGAGCAATACACCAGTCGGGGGTTTCGCTCGGCGAGGGCTGCGTAGCTCAGGCCAAGGGAGGAAAATTTACCAGGCCGAAAGTTCTCGATAAGAACATCTGCGGTATCGACCAGCTGCAAGGCGACATTTTTATCTGCCTCGCTCTTCAAGTCCAGTACGACACTTTTTTTACCACGATTAAAAATTGCACCAGCAGCCGATGGGTCCCGGGGCCCACCTGGCGGGTCAATCCGGATGACCTCGGCACCTTGATCACACAAAAGCGAAGCAGCTAGAGGGCCAGCCACGTATTGCCCGAAATCAAGAACGCGAATACCGCTTAGTGCACCAGACATTGAACAGTTTCAATCATGTTAATACCGTTTCACATGGAAGTTATAGGGGCGGGTCCCGTCGCACCGGAACGACACCCGGAGCCAATACTTTAAAAGTATCGGCACTGCGCATGGCGCTTTCAACGCCAGCGGGTGAATAGACCGCAAGTATTTTCACGGGCTCCCAGCTATTGTTCATGGTGGAGTGAAACGCATTTTTCGGAATGGTGATCAGATCACCAGTACGAACCACGCGGTGCTCTGGATGACCTTCGTTAAACTCGATCATCATCTCCGCCTCTCCGTGAATTATGAAAATTAGCTGATCTGCTCCGGTATGCTGGTGGCGCGTATGCCCTTGGCCCGGGTCGAAGTAGATCGAGACTGCGCTGAGCGAACTCACGCCCGTTACCGCAGGCTCGGACAGAATCTTACCAACCACCCAGTCCGAGACGATTGACTCAACTTCATGGGGGCTGACAGCAACTGGTGGCATGTTCATCTTGTTTCTCCGTATTCAGAAGTTTTGGACGTTAATTTTGAAGGACGCACGCTTTGCACTACGCTACCCGGTCTCGAATCACCTGGGGCACCGGCACGGTACCCATAAATGAAGGGCGCAATTCAAGCCGGTCTGAGTAGATGGCCAAGTTGGGAAATTGCTCACGCCATGGCATGCCGGGCCAGCGCACGGTCAGATACCGCAGAAAGGTTCCAACCGCAACATCGGCAAGCGTTAGTCTGTCGCCATAGCAAAATTCTTTGGAACCAACCGAGTCGGAAAACGACCGCAAGGCACCGTTGACTTTGCGTTGATGACGATCAAACCATGGCTTGCTTTGCTTGTCGGGATCGCGAGCAATTTCAAAAAACATTTGTACCAGCGCGTCGCAGGCACCGTCGGCAATGACTTCATAGCGTTTCACGGCCAATATTCCGTCAATTTCCTTCGGAATGAGCGGTGGTGCTGGATGCTTGTACTCAATCCATTCATTGATATAACGGGACTCGAATACACTCGTTCCGTCAGGACAAATTAAAACAGGAAGTTTTTCGAGCGGGTTATACAAAGGTGTCTGTGTGTCAGAATTCCATGGTACTTCGGTGATGAGTTCAAAGGGAATTTCTTTTTCTGCCAACTGAATCCGAACTTTGCGAGCATAGGGGCTGGGCGTTGCACTAATGAGCTTATACATGGGTCCGTTCCTGATTTGAAGTTTAAATACCATCGACCAGATGGCAGGCCACTTGATGACCATCGGCGCACGTTACCAAGGGGGGAGCAACCGATTCGCATTTTTCTAACTTGTGCGGACACCTAGACGAAAAGCGGCATCCCTTGGGTAAGTCCATTGGGCTCGGTATTTCTCCCTGCAGCAGTTGTCTGCGCCCACGTCGTATCGTCGGATCTGGCACGGGTACCGCCTCCAGCAGTGCGCGGGTGTAGGGATGTAGCGGCTGTTGCCAAAGCGTTTTTCGAGGCGCGAGTTCGACTATCCGACCCAAGTACATCACCGCTACCCGATCGCAAAAATGTTTAACCACAGACAAGTCATGCGAGATAAACAAATACGACAACCCGAGTTCGTCGCGTAAGTCTGCAAGTAAATTCAGCACTTGCGCGCGAACTGAGACATCAAGCGCGGACACTGGCTCATCACATATGATGAGTTTTGGATTCAATGCCAATGCACGTGCGATACCGATGCGTTGACGCTGCCCGCCAGAAAATTCGTGTGGGTGACGATTTGCCGCGTCAGGGCGGAGCCCGACCCGTTCCAGCAACCAGTTGACACGCGCAGCTCTCTCACTCCGGTCGCCCATACCATGCACGATCAGTGGCTCTTCGATGGCTCGCCCGACGGTACTTCGCGGATTGAGCGAGGCGAAGGGGTCTTGAAAAATCATTTGCGCCTCGCGGCGGAAAGACCGGACCTGCTGGGCACTCATCATGGACAGGTTTTGTCCAGACAGGTGCACTGAGCCTGCATCTGGCGCGAGTAATTTAATGATGGTGCGTCCAAGCGTTGACTTGCCACAGCCTGATTCGCCAACGAGACCCAAGGTTTCACCTTCAGCCAGACTGAAGCTGACGTCATCAACAGCATGAACTCGACGTCCGCGACCTGCATCAAAGTATTTCACGAGCTTTTCAACGCGCAGAAGTTCGACGGTCATAGCGCGGGCTCTTCTTTACAAGTAAACGTTTTTGAATCAATCTGATACTGACGATGGCACGCCACGTGATGGGCCACGTAGTACTCGCTCAGTGCGGGGGGGGTGTTACGGCAAACGCCAATGCCCCATTCGCAGCGCGGCTCGAAGCTGCAGCCTGCAGGCATCTCATGGAGCGCGGGAACTTGTCCAGGAATTTCCTTCAGTCTTGTAGATACCCCCTCTGAAGAGGCGGGCCCAGCCTGGAGCAAGCCTTGTGTGTAGGGATGTTGCGGACGTTGAAATAGATCAGATACCGAAGCCTCTTCGATTTTTTTCCCTGCATACATTAAAGCAACCCGATCGGCAACTTCGGCAACGACACCCAAGTCGTGTGTAATTAGCAGGATTGACATTCCGAGACGTTCTCGCATCTCCAGCAGCAAATCAAGAATCTGCGCTTGCACAGTTACATCCAATGCGGTGGTGGGCTCATCCGCAATTAATAACTTGGGCTCACAGGCAAGCGCCATGGCAATCATTACGCGTTGCCGCATGCCGCCGGAAAGCTCATGTGGATACTGGTCGAGACGCTGCCGTGGGGCGGACATACGCACGAGGTTCAATAGCTCGCAGGCTTTGTCGGTGGCATTTTTTAAACTGTCGCCCCGATGAGCAATCAGGGTCTCAGAAATTTGTTCACCAATTGTCAGAACAGGATTAAGCGAGGTCATGGGCTCCTGGAAAATCATGCCAATTCCGTTGCCGCGTACTTCCTGCATGGATGCTGGGCTGAGGCGTAATAAATCCTGACCATTAAATAACACTTCGCCACCCACTATTTTACCGGGCGGGGTTGCAATGAGTCGCATAATTGAGAGTGCTGTGGCAGATTTTCCGCAGCCTGACTCGCCAACGAGCGCCAAGATCTCGGCCCGTTTAATGGTGAAAGAGACGTCATTTACCGCCTTCAATACACCTTTTGATGTATGGAAGTGTGTGCTCAAATTTTTAACTTCCAGCACGGTGCTGGTCGATGATTCGCTCATCGAAAGCGCGTGTGCATCATGCATGTTGTTCATTAGCGATTCTTGAGTCGTGGATTGAGGGCATCGTTGAGCCCCTCGCCCACCAGATTTAAGCCGAGAACAGTAAACATTATTGCCAGTCCAGGGATTGCGGTTATGTACCATGCACTTCGTAGAGCGTCACGTCCTGCCCCAATAATCGTCCCCCAGCTCATGACGTTGGGATCGCCGAGGCCCAGAAAAGCGAGTCCGGCCTCAGTCAAAATCGTTGTGGCGATCATTAGCGAGCTCGTGACGATGATGGGTCCCAGCGTGTTCGGCAGTATTTGTGTGGTGATAATTCGAAAATCGCTCATTCCTACAGAAATGCCTGCCAGTACAAAGTCCCGCTCCCGCAGCGTCATGAATTCCGCTCGAACCAGGCGAGCAATTGCAGGCCATGAGACAATCGCAAGCGCAAACATCACTGTGGTGACGGTGGGTGCCATAATCGCCACGACGACAATGGCAAAGATAAATTGCGGAATGGTCTGAAACAGTTCGGTAAGCGCCATGAGGGCATTGTCAATCCACCCCCCATAGTAGCCAGCTATTGCTCCGACCGCCGTCCCTAGCAACACCGCCGCAAATGTGGCTGTAAAGCCCACCAGCAAGGAAATTCTTGCGCCATGAAACAGTCCACTCGCCAAATCACGGCCCATGATGTCTGTGCCCAACAGAAAATCCGGATCTTGTCCAGGCCAAATAAATGGTGCTGCCACCATATCCCAAGGGTCCTCAGGAAACAACAACGGCGCACAGATCGCCATCATGGCCACACAAATAAGAAGCAGCAAACCCATTACTGCCGCTCGATTTCTGGAGAATCTTTTGGAAAAATTTATGAAGGAGTTCATAATGTTCAGCGAATCCTGATGCGCGGATCAAGTCGTGAATACATCACGTCAACTAAAATGTTTGACACCACAACCAGAATAGAACACATCAGCAGGATACCCAGCAATAAATTGATGTCGCGTTGAAAGACCGCTTCAAATGCGAGGCGTCCGAGACCCGGCCATGAAAAAACAGTTTCAACCAGTACGGAGCCGCCCAGCAAGGTGCCGAATTGAACCCCTACCAGCGTGACAATAGGGAGCAGCGCATTCCGAAAGACGTGCCTGAAGGTAATTCGTCCTTTACTCAGACCTTTAGCGCGTGCCGTGGTTACGAAATCCTGGTTGAAGACTTCAAGCATGGATGCGCGCATGACCCGGGTATACAGTGCAACATAAAAAAGACCGAGCGTAGTGACGGGCATGACCATGTGTCGCAAAATATCCAGCAATCGCGCCATACCAAACTTGCCGCTTGCCATGGTTTCCATTCCGCCAGCGGGAAACCAGCCGAGATTCACCGAGAAAACAACTATCAGCATCAACCCTAGCCAGAAGACTGGGACGGAAAAGGAAAGGATGGCGAAAACAGAGATGATGTTGTCCTGCCATTGATTCACGCGTTGCGATGCAAGCATGCCCAAGGCCGCCCCTAGCACCACCGCCAGCCCCATGCCGCTGAACATCAAGAGTAATGTTGCTGGGAGCCGGTCAAGTATCAGCGATAGAACAGTTTGGTTGTGGCGAAACGAATATCCCAAATCAAACGTGACTAACTTTGCAATGTAGTTCCACAGTTGAAGGTGCACCGGTTGGTCGAGTCCGAAACGAGCTCGCAATTCGGTCAGATATTCAGCCGTACCAGCTGCTGCCTCGCCAGCCAGCACTTCGGCTGCATCGCCGGGTGCTAGCTTGAGCAAGATGAAATTGCATATGACAATCGCCAGTATGAGCGGGATTGCCTTGAGCAATCGATATCCGATCAGGCGCAGCATTGGGGACTGAATTTGTAATAATTCCATGGCTCGCTGTTCTTATTTTTCAAAGTACGCATCGGCAAAGTTTCCGCCAATGATTCCATCAGCACTAATCGTATGATTCTTCAGTTTTGAACTGGAGAGGGTGATGAAGCGTGTTTCCATCAACGGGATGATGGGTAAATCTGTCATGGCAAGACGTTGCATGTCAATGTAAAGCGATTTACGCTTTGTCGGGTCATTTTCATCTTGCGCGGCTTCTATGATGCGATCCATGTCTGCGCTTTTATAATCCGTCGCGTTCGTGAACACCACCCCCTTCTGGATCGCTTTTGACCAGAAAAGTCGCTGCACGCCCTGCGTCGGGTCTGCGAAAGCTCCGTAGTAACCACTGGTGCTGTCAAAGTCGTAATCGGTAAATACTCGCCTTAAGTAAGATGGTAAATCTTGGCTGCGCAGTTCAACATCAATGCCAACTCGGGCCAGTTGTTGCTTGATAAATTCACCGGTGCGCTGGTAGTCTGAGCCCAATGGAAACAGGTCATGGGTCATTTTGAAACGCATGCCATTCGCTCCTGGTTTCAACCCGGCTTCATCGAGAAGTTTTTTAGCCTTCTCAACGCTGTATTCATATTTGGGTACATCGCTTGAATGAAAGGTGGTAACCGGGGATGGGATCGGGCTGACGGCCGGTTTGCCATAGCCCATCCATACAACCTGGGTCATGCGGTCACGATCAATGGCGTGTGCAATGGCACGTCGCACCCGCACATCGTTCAGGGGCGGCTTGCGCAGATTTACTTCCATCAACATGTATGGGGACATATAAGCGTAGCCTCGTGTTTCCACCATGAGCGCTGGATTTTTGGCTATACGCGGCATGTCGGTGAGTGGCACAGGACTCAGACCGCCTATGTGTACCTCCCCCGTCTCGAAGCTGGCTGCACGCGCAGATGCGTCATTTATGATTCTGAATACGATGCGCTGCAGCAGCGGCTTTCCAGCTTGCCAATAATTGGGATTTTTTTCCAGAAGAATGGATTCGCCTTTCTTCCACTCTTTGAATACGAATGGTCCTGTTCCAACTGGCTTGCTAATGTATGGGTTTGTGGCAGGATCGGAGCCGGCAAACAAGTGTTTGGGCATCATCGGTGATTCGTAACTGGAAGCGAGTGCAGTCAGCATAGGAGGTGCGGGTTTGCTGAGTTTGATGATGGCGGTGAGAGGATCTGGTGTCTCAACACTGGTGATCTTTGCAAGGGCGGTGCGGCCGCGAGGATGTATTTTTTTAAGCACCTCCAAAATTGTGTAGCTGACATCGGCAGAGGTAAAAGGTTGCCCGTCATGCCACTTGACATTTGGACGCAATTTGAAGGTGTATGTTAGGCCATCTGGGCTGATGTTCCATTTTTCAGCTAACAAGGGCTGTGGTTTCAAATCGCTATCCAGATAGAGCAAGCTTTCCATCACTTTTGAGGTCACCATGCCCATTTGCAAGGTGGTGTTAATTGCAGTCAGCAAGAAAGGTGGTTCTGGTGAAAGCGCAAATTTCAGTGTGCCACTTTCGATATCCGCTGCGCTTTGCGCTGCAGCCGGAAGCGCAAGTGCTGTAAGGGCCACCATTGCAAAAGAAGAGAAGACGCGCTTATATGCAATCGAACTGCTCGCAAACATATCAATTCCTTTATTTAAACAGGTTCCACTTGAATGCAAATTTTTTCTATGCTGTCATTGATGGCGATTTCAGATTTCATTATGAAAGATAGATTTTTTATGTCTTTCAAAATCTGTTCGTGTCCTTTCGATATTCGTACGACCCTCTTACATCTGGCAGTTGTGTTTATCCCTAAGTGCCGCTCGAGAAAAATGGACTCTTCTGACTGCGCCCACCAGCCCTGCCATCTTTAAGCTGGTGAAGCCCGTCAACCCCTCTGTGGAATGACGGACATGCAGTCGAGCAGATTCCGCGAAGCGCACAACGGCTTTCTGCTGCGGGCCGAGGCGGGCATGCCGATCAATGAGCGGTGCCGCTGCGGCGGCGTCAGCAATGCCACCTTGTACAAGTGACGCCCGAGTTCGGCGACATGCAGGTACCCGAAGCGCAGCGCATGTTTGAAGTCGAATCCTGGAACGGCATGCTCAAGGGGCTGCTGGCTGAGGCCCACCTGGACATGCACGCGCTCAAGAACGTTCTGGCTATCAAGCGCTGGCCCCGCAGGCAATGTGTGAGGCGGTTGGGCGAAGGGTCAGCGCTAACCCCTGTCCAAACGCCACGCGTGCCGGCTTGTGGGGATATCCCGCGACGGCTACCGCCATCCACTGAAAATCGACTGCTGCCACGCGTGAACGGCTGGAGAAGATCGTCGAGATCGGCCCTGTGGGCCGGCGCTTTGGTAACCGTTCAAACGGCACGGCGCCAGACTCATCGCTGTCGCAAATATCTCTGATCCGTACCGCCCCCAAAAAGTCAGGAGGTTTTGAGACGAAACGGGATTTGAGACGGATTCCGGGGGTGGGTGGCAGTGGGGTCAGTCAGGAGCCCAAAGCAAAAAGCCCCGCGTGGTGCGGGGCTCAGAGCGCCTTACAGCCTGGCTCAGCGAGTTGGAAGGACTTGTTCTGGCGGGCAAGGAAGGATACGAACGGTCGGTATCTGCGTTAACAGTCTGCTGCTCCACTTTTTAAATATCGCCTGAGCACCTACCAAACAAGCAACTGTTAGCACTCAGCCGCGTAGAGTTGCTTTTATTGCTCAACTCTCCTAAGCGCGGCGTCAAAAAGAATGGCACTTTTTGAGAGTGCGTAAGTTGTTGATTTTTAAGGGGTCTGACTTGTTGACTGGCTACTCTCAAGTCCGCAAGTTTTGGAGAATGGAGAGTAAAAACCGCCCAAAACGGTGTTTTTCAGGGCCTATTTTTAGGACGAAGACAACACCTAAAAACGGCGAAACCCCGCAGAGACAGGGCCTCCACGGGGTTCTTAAAAAGTGAGAGAGTGTTTCTCTCAAGATGCAAATGGTGGAGCTGGGGGGATTTGAACC
>JACCDX010561581.1_pt1 | contig 18134 bp, 8 predicted proteins | sample 7449681 | NCBI WGS metagenome assembly JACCDX01 (sample SAMN15323450, study PRJNA562643) | freshwater metagenome | isolation source: river surface water | place: USA:Blue River Watershed | collected 2017-08-18
TGCAACGGTAAGCCCAACAGGATTAGTTACAGGTGTAGCGGCTGGAACATCTGTAATTACCTACATGGATGTCAATGGTTGTCAGATAACTGCGACGGTGACTGTAATTAGTTTACCAACATTTACGACTTCTTCAACAAATCCAACTGTTTGTAATGGTACGAATGGAACTATTACGTTGAATGGATTACAAAACACAACGAATTATACTTACACTGTAAACGGTGGATCAGCTAATGCTGCTACGAGCAATGGTTCGGGTCAGATAGTTATTTCAAATTTGGCATCAGGAAGTTATGTAATTGGAATAACATTGGTATCAACAGGATGTCAATCAACGACACAAACCGTTAATTTAACTAACCCAGGAGCCCCTGATGTGAATGATATTGCAGATCAAGTTTTGTGCGGAGGTTCTTATACCTTATCGGCAATAACTGGAACAAACTTAACAGGAAGTAATCCAGCTTACTATACGGGAGCGAATGGAACAGGAACAACATTGGCAGTTGGAAGCTCAATTAGCACAACTCAAACCATTTATATTTATGCAGCAACTCCGGGTGGATGTTCAGATCAAGAGACATTTACAGTAACTATTAATGCTTTGCCAAATGTTTCTGCCGGAAGTACGTTGTGTGTTGGAAATTCGATTCAACTTTTGCCTTCAACTGGTGGAACATGGGTTTCAAATTCACTTTCAGTTGCATCTGTAAATTCAACTTCTGGAATTGCCACCGGCTTAACTTCTGGAACTGTTACATTCACATTTACAGAATCAGTCAACGGTTGTTCTTCTACTACATCTTTAGTTTCAGTAAACGCTACTCCAACTGTAAATGCTGGGCCCGATACATTAACCGTTTGTGCAACTGCTACAACTGTAGGTTTAAGTGGAACTTTTGGAGGGTCAGCAACTTCAGTTACTTGGACTCACAATGGAAGTGGAAGCTTCACTTCACCTAGTACTGCTTCAACTGACTATAACGTAAATTCAAGTGATGTTTCAGCTGGCGGCGTTTGGGTTTTCCTAACAACAAATGATCCAGTAGGAGATTGCTCTTCAGTAAAAGATTCTTTATTTATTAAAATAAACCCTGTTGCAATAGTTAATGCCGGAGGTGACCAAGTAATTTGTAGTAACAATACGCTTTCATTGAGCGGAACAATAAGTGGTGCTTCCACTTCTGCAACTTGGAGTACATCAGGAACGGGATTGTTTACTCCTGATGCAACTACATTAAATGCTACATACAACCCATCACAAGCAGACATCAATGCGGCATTTATTCAAATCACATTAACTTCAAACGATCCTATTGGGCCATGTCCAGCAACATCAAGTTCATTCAACCTTTCAATTAACTTGAATCCTACAGCAAATGCCGGGGTTGATTTTGTTTCTTGTTCAAATGTTCCTGTACAGTTAAATGGTGTTATAGGAGGTGGAGCTTCAACTTTAACATGGACAGGCAATGGAACATTTAACAATGCAAATCTTGCAAACGCTCAATACACGCCAACTGCAGCAGAATTGAGTGCAGGAACAGCGACACTAACCCTTACAACAAATGACCCTGCCGGTCCATGTAATGCAGCCACAGATCAGGTGATTGTAACATTTACACTTCCTGCGACATCGAATGCGGGCGCGGATCAAACAATCTGCCAAGGAACAACCGCGGCGTTAGGTGGTTCATTTGGGGGAGCTGCCACTTCGGCTATTTGGACAACTTCTGGAACAGGAACATTTGCACCAAATGCGAATACATTGACGGCAACATACACACCAAGTAATGCCGATATTACCAATGGATCGGTTGTTTTAACCTTAACAACAAATGATCCTGCAGGACCATGCGGGCCAGTTAATGATCAGATGACCTTAACTATTAATCCAGCACCAACGGCGAATAACTTACCTGTAACGGCTATTTGTTCTGGTCAGACATTAAATGTACAATTACCAAATACACCAACTTTCGCTTACACATGGATTGCCAATGATAATGCAAATACGTCCGGAGAATCTCTAGCCATACAAACAACGTCATTGATCAATGATCAAATAACCAATAATTCAGCGGTTGATCAGCAAGTTGTTTATCAAATTACACCTACGAATACTGTTACGGGGTGTTTGGGTCAAACAATTAATTATTCAATTACAGTAAGACCGGTATCTACTGTTGCTCAACAGTCAAATCAAACCATCTGTGTTCCAAATAGTACAACTGCCGTAATTTTCTCAGGATCACCAGCCGGAACTACTTTTTCTTGGACTAACAGCCTACCAAGTATCGGTCTAACAACATCTGGAAGTGGTAATATCCCTTCATTTGCACCTACTAATTCAGGTAACGTCATTGATACGGCGACAATAACAGTAACCCCTAACTATCAAGGTTGTCCTGGGACACCAATGACTTTTAACTATTATGTTATTCCAACTTTAACAGTAAATCAAATTCCAAACGACACTTTATGCGGTGGTGATTTATACGCCGGAGCTGTATTTACAGGAAATGCGCCGGGTGTAACTTATATTTGGCAAAACAACAATACGTCAATTTCGAATCCAATTGTTGTACCTGGACTTGGAGCAGGAGATATTGCACCATTTACGACTTCAAATTCAGGTAGTTTGGTACAGGATGCAACAATAACAGTAACTCCTACATTGGCCGGTTGCCCGAATGGAACTCCGATGATTTTCCATATTGTAGTTAAGCCTTTACCTAATGTATTTGTGAATCCAAGTTCTCAAAATGTTTGTCATAACAATGCAACACAATTTGTTAATTTTTCTGGAAATTTGGATGGTTTAGCAACGTATAATTGGTTTCATGATAATATTTCAATTGGACTGGGATCGCCTGGTTTTAATGATATTCCGCCATTCACTGCAACTAATACAGGTAACATTTCCCAAACTTCGAACTTTACAGTATTCGCATCCTATGATGGTTGTACAGGTCCAAATACAGCATTTGCAATAATAGTGGATCCAGTTCCTATTATTACTCCAATTCCGGATCAACAATTATGTGGAAACACCTTATCAAATACAGTTACATTTACCAGTGTAAACAATGTTGCTGGCTCAATTTACAATTGGACAAATTCTGCGTCAACCATTGGACAACCGGCAATTGGTTCAGGTAATATTCCAAGTTTTACTGTACCTGATTCAATTCAAAATACATTGACAGCACAATTTGTTGTAACTCCTTCTTTCAATGGTTGTAATGGGACGAATGACACGTTTAACATAGATGTTCTTCCGGTGCCATTGGTATATCCATTAGCTAGCCAAGGAGACTGTTCAGGCTCTCCAACTAATCCTGTTACAATTTTAGGAAGTCATGATCCATTTTCAACGTACGTTTGGGAAAATGATAATACTGTTATCGGTATTTCAGGACCTGTCACGAGTAACACCGTTCCATCCTTTACTTTAGTTGGTATTTCGAACACTACAACAATATCAACATTTACTGTGACTCCAAGTTTAGTAACGAATGGTCAAACTTGTACGGGTATTCCTCAGCAATTTACTATTACCGCTGTAGATCCAATTCCAAACATTTATCCAACTTTAGATACAGCGTTGTGCAGTGGTGAAACATTTAATCAACATATTTTCACTGGTACAATTACCAATCCAAATGTTACTTACAACTGGCAAAATAACGAAACGGCATCAGGGTTGGCTTCAAACGGAATTAATTCGATTCCAACTCAAATATTAACGAATAATTCATTGGCTGATATAATTTCCCAAATTATCATTACACCAACAGTTGGCGTTTGTAGTGGAGATGCGGATACGTTTAACATCACAGTCAGACCGCGGCCAGATTTATTCCTTTCTCAATATTATGATTCATTATGCGCAGGTAATCCAACTGATTTAATTATTTTCTCCAGTTCGCTACCCGGAACAACATATTCGTGGATTGGAACAACAAATGTTGGTTATACTCCGAATAATGGAACAGGAAGTTCGATAGCTTCAGTAACGGGTGTAAATAGCGGAAACACACCACTAACCGATTCCATATTTGTTTCAAGTTTCAGTGTTGATGGATGTGCAGGTGACATTGATACCTTAACAATTACGGTAAATCCTACCGCGATTGTTTCGACAAGTTTCCCAAGTTATGAGTATTGTTCGGGCGAAACGATAAATATTCCTTTTAACGGAAGTGTAGTTGGTGCAACATATTCATGGATTAACAATAATACAAACACGGGAATTGGTTTTACAGGGAATGGAGGCGCATTAACCTTAACGGTTTCCAATACCTCATTGGTTGATCAAGTTTCTACAGTCACTGTTACACCAACGTTCAATGGTTGTCCTGGACAAACGTATTCGTTTACCGTTAAGGTTAAGCCATTGCCAAATATCTTCCCTGCGGTTGCGGATATTGCTCTGTGTGCAAACACGAATACACCTTTAATTGACTTTTTGGGAGATTACAATGATTCAACTAATTTTAATTGGGTGAATAGTAACATTTCAATCGGCGCGGGTGGAAGTTTAGCGGCCACCGGTACGGGAGATATTTTACCTTTCCTAACTGAAAATACGAGCGGTGTAACACAAGTTGATAGTGTAATTGTAACCCCTGAATTGAACGGATGTTTTGGTTCTCCTGATACTTTCTTGATTACCGTATATCCTGTAACACAAGTTGTCACTAGTAATATTTCTGTTTGTTCTGGTGTTACAATTCCGACATTTGTATTTACAGGCTCCACACCTGGGGTTATCTACAATTGGTCATCTGACAATGTAGGAATTGGAATGAATGGTTCAGGAATAGATTCAATTCCAATGTTTACGGCAATTACTGGAACAACTGTACAAACTGCTACAATTACGATAACTCCTACATTCAACGGATGTCCAGGACTTGTTAATACTATGCAAATTGAAGTAAGACCGGTTCCGGTAATTAATGTTAACCCCGATTTAACTTTCTGTGATAATGAATTTGCTGATTCGGTTTACTTTAGCTCTAATATTTCATCAACTTATTCTTGGACTAATAACAATATTTCAATTGGTCTTGGAGCAAACGGAGATGGAAATTTGGACTCCTACGTAGCTTCTAATGAATTTTTAAATGAGCAAATTGACTTAACAGCGGAAATAATTGTTACTCCGACAGCTTTTGGGTGCGTAGGAATAAAAGACACATTTAACATTACAGTTCATCCATTGCCAATTGTCAATGCGGGATTAGATACTTCGTTGTGTTTTGGACAATGTCTTGTAATCGGAGCAACAGGAACTGCCATAACATATATTTGGGACAATGGGGCTCTTCAGGGCCAACAATATTGTCCTTCCGATACAACGATGTTTCATGTGACAGGAACTGATGTCAATTTCTGTCAGAACACAGATTCAATCTTAGTGAATTATTCTCTTGAACTTCCTCCGGTTGTGAACGCTGGTCCTGATGATGCAATATGTTTTGGTGAGTCTTACACGTTGACAGCTACAGGTGATGCTGATGTTTATATTTGGAATAATAACGTTACTGATGGTCAATCATTTACTCCATCTCAAACGAATACGTATGTTGTAATTGGAACTGATATTCAAAATGGATGTATTGCAAGTGATACTATGGAGTTGGTTGTAAATCCACTTCCAGTGGTAACAATTTCCACATCTGATTCCATTCTTTGTGCGGGTGAAACAGCAGTTCTTACGGCAAATGGCGCAGTAAACTATCAGTGGACAAATGGACCGTCAACTCAAGTCTATTCATTCATTCCAACAGTAACTGCAGATTACGAAGTGGTAGGATATGATATAAATGGTTGTACGGATACTACTGATATTACAGTTGTTGTGAATCCTTTACCAATACCACTTTTTTCATCTGATATGAACTTTGGTGGCTGTCTACCGTTTAGCCCTACATTCACAGATCAAACCGGGGTGAATGGAAATGGGCCAACTTCAGCATCAGTTGTCTGGGACTTTGGGAATGGTTCAACTTCTAATCAAACAGGATCAGTAATAAACATTTATGATAATTATGGCTGTTATGATATTACGTTAACATCAACAACAGCAGAGGGTTGTTCTGCATCGTTGACCCAACAGGATTATGTTTGTGTTAATGAAATTATAGCAGCATTTACTCCGAGTTCATTTGATCAGCCTATAACCAACCCTATTTTTGAGTTTGATAATAATTCTCAAAATGCCACGGCTTACGAATGGAATTTTGGAGATAATACGAGCTCTGACTTCATTAATACATCTCATACATATGGAGATATTGGAGTGTATACAGTTATGTTGGTTGCCTCTGCACAAGATGGTTGCTCTGATACGGCCTATCATGTAATAAAAGTTTCAGATGTTGTTATTCTTTATGTACCAAATTCATTTACGCCAGATGGTGATGGATTAAACGAAGTTTTTATTCCTCAACTTACTGCCGGATATGATAGAGATAAAGGGTATGAGTTTTTAATTTACAACCGTTGGGGTGAAGTAATTTTCAAAAGCACTCAGGTTTTAGAAGGTTGGGATGGAACCTACAAAGGAGTACCTGTGCAGATTGGTACTTATACTTGGACCATTCGATTTAAAGATTCTATGTCAAACAAAATTTATGACTATCAAGGACATGTTAATTTAATTCGCTAATGATTAAAATCCTATTTTTTCTAGTCTTTACCAATGTTGCTTTTTCTCAGATTATACTTCAAGAAAATGATTTTGCGTCTCCAGGAGACACAGTTAGAATGAGTTTAACTGATCAAACCACATCGGATTATGTTACTACGGGTAGCGCATTCACCTGGGATTTCTCAAATTTGATTGCAAATAGTCAAATCTTGAGGGAATTTACATCAATTGGGTTCAGCCCGGTTCAGTTTACCTTCGGAATTGGAGCTCCACAAGAATATCAAGCATCTTATTTTATTCCCGAGACAGCTTTGGATTTTAGTCAATTGAATGGATTTTTACCTGTTACACTTTCAGATGCTAGGTCATATCAAAAGTCAACAAATGATTCCATTACAAAAGTCGGATATTCGATTAAAGTAAGTGGGTTTGATGTTGCATTTAAATCTGATACTATTGAAACAAAGTATAAATTTCCAATGAATTACCAACAGTATTTCACTACAAAAGGATACACGTTTATTGATTTGAGTCCTGCTGCGGAATTAAAAGTGAAACAATATCGAAATGTCACAAGTACAGTGGACGGATACGGTCAATTGATATTGCCAACCGGTTCATTTAACGTACTGCGATTAAAGCGCGAGGTTAATGAAATTGATTCCATTTATCAATCATTTTTCGGTGCACCTTCTTGGTTTGGCGCCCCTCCAATACAAACAATAGAATACGAATGGATTGGACAAAATAGAAAAGACGTATTATTGAAAATTGTTGTAAATAATGCAAATGGAATAGAACAAGTTCAATCAATTGAATACCAAGATGTTTATTTGGGATTAGATGCGAGTATTGATGAGAATAAATTTATTTTTTCCGCATATCCAAACCCTACAGTTGATTATATCAATATCAAGTCCACAGCGCCAATCAAAGAGGCAAGTTTATTCGATGCAAAAGGAATGAAATTAGAAGTTATTACTTTGTTCGATAAAACGGAATTATCTATTGATTTAAGAGATTATTCACCTGGATTTTATATTTTAAATCTTGATGGTTATTCAAGTTCGCAAACAATTCGGGTAACTAAAAACTAATCCGTAAATTTGTTCAAGGCAAATCAGTCTATCGCTGTTTTGAGAAATCAAAAGAGAGGAAAGTCCGGGCAGTGAAGAGCATCGTACTTCTTAACGGGAAGGTCTCATAGGTTAAAGCTTGTGGGAACAGAAAGTGCCACAGAAAGGAAAACTACCCGAACAAGTTCGCTTCGTTTGGGAAAAGGTGAAAAGGTGGAGTAAGAGCCCACCGCGTTGTTGGTGACAAGAACGGCAAGGTAAACCTTACGAACTGAAAGACCAAATATACCGAGGCTTGAGGGTTGCTCGCCCAATCTCGGAGGGTAGGTTGATGGACGCTGATGGTGACATCAGTGCTAGAGAAATGATAGACTACTAAGCTGCTTGCAGCAAAGGATACAGAACCCGGCTTATGATTTGCCTTTTTTTAATATGATTAAAGAACACATTTCCAGATTAACTGATTCACTTGATTTAATCAAAGATTCGCACCGAGCTGTTGCTATGAAACAATACATGCGCAATAAATTTGATTTTATTGGTGTCATGAGCGTTCCAAGAAAAGAAATGTTTATAACTTGGAAAAAAGAGTTACCAACTAATATGGGGAGAGAGGAAAGATGGGAGCTTATTTATGAGCTTTGGGAAAAGGAAGGGAGAGAATACCAATATGTGGCAATGGATTGGCTTAATTCATGGAAAATGACTGATATTTTTGAAAATGATGCTGAACACTTGAAATTTTTAATTTCAAATAAATCGTGGTGGGATACGGTCGATTTGTTGTCAAGCAATGTTCTGGGCAAATACGGTCAAAAATTCCCAACTAACATGTTGAATGTAATTGAAGAATGGTCTGAAGAAAAAAGCTTTTGGTTGCATCGAGCGACAATCATTTTTCAATTGCGATATAAAAAGAATACAGATTTAAAGATTCTGTCTACTCAAATTAATCGTTTTCAATTGAATAAAGAATTTTTTATCCAAAAGGCAATTGGATGGTCGCTTCGTGAGTTTGCCAAAACAGATTCAAAATGGGTGATAAATTTTGTTGAAAAAAATGGAATTTCAGGTCTTGCAAAAAGAGAAGCGCTGAAACACTTATCGAATTAAAGTAATGTGCCCATGATAAATTTCATCATTTTCTTCATCACCAAATAAGTCAAATGTAACTTTGTAAAAATAAACCCCATTTACGGCTTCCTCGCCACTGGTTGTTGTTCCGTCCCAACCTTCGGTCAAATCGTTAAATTCATAGATTTTATTTCCCCATCTATTGAAAATTTCACATTTTACGCCTTCGATGCATTCGGTGTAGATTTTCCAAATGTCATTGGTCTCATCCTCATTGGCGGTAAGAACATTTGGAATGCGAATCACTGTTTCACCAGTAGTCATTATTAATGCTTCAGTTTGATTGTAAATACAGCCATTGGCATCAACCACATTCAAGAAGTACGAACCGACACCCAGATCTTGTAAACTATATTGAAGCGGAGTACTAGTTCCATTAACAGTGTATAGATAAGGCGCAGATCCCCCAATAGTTCCATTGATAATAAGCGCACCATTGTTTAATCCACAATTAGGATTAGTTAATCCAACTTGGATAAGTGTTGGGCCGGCAAACATAGGTACTAAAGTTTGTTCTTGATAAGAACAATTGTTCGCGTCGAGTACAGATATCGTGAAAGTTCCTTGGGCCAAACTATCAAAAAATTGAGCAGAAGAATAAATACCATTATTTATGGAATATGTATAGGGCGAAGTTCCTCCCATTGTTGTGCCAATTGCAATTTCTCCCGTATTCTCATCGCATTGCGTTGCAGTAATGTTCGTGGTAATATCCGTTGGCGGCGTTGTCGTGGTAATTAATATAGTTGTGTCACCAGTACAAATTCCGTTCGTAAAGGAAACTAAATAAGATCCTGCGGCTAAATTAGCGGCGCTATCAATTGTGGAATTAACACCAGTCGGCCAAGTAAACGTATAAGTTCCATTTGGGGAAACATCGATATCGGCAGCACCATTCGCTTGTTGACAGGTGGAATTATAAATTGTTGCAGTAGAGGTTAATCCCGAACTTGGCAAAATCGTTATCGTAGTATCAAAAGCACATGAATTATCAGATATGCTTACTTGATAAGATCCTGGAGCAAGGTTCGTTGCACTGTTTGAAGTTGTTACAGCTGGAGTCCATGTATAGGAATAAACCGAACTGTTTGGTGTATTGTCAACGATAATCAATCCATTATCTTCTCCACATGTTGTTTGCTGTATTTGAAAGAATGATCCAAAAGGAACTGGGTTTTGCAAAACTATTGTAGTATCATATGTACAATTGAATTGTGTAATTGTAATTTGGTAAGACCCTTGTGGTAAATTCGTTGCACTATTTGTCGAGGACACATTAGGTAACCAAGAATACGTATAATCGGCATTATATGGATCAATGCTAATGGAACCATTTGATTGTAAACAACCTGGTTGTTGAATATTGGTGGTTAAATCAAAAGGATTTGTTATTACACTAATATTGTAAGTTTCTTGGCAGTTGTTTGCATCTGTTACAAGAACTTGATAGTCACCTTCACACAAGTTTGTAGCCGTTTGAGTGGTTTGATTTAAATCGTCGTTCCATAGAAAAGTGAATGGAGCTTGACCTGATGTTATGTTTACAGTACCAGTTCCGTTGCAGAAACCAATTAAAGAGCCCGTAAGGCAATTATTAGGATCGTTACAAATTGCATAGGTTGGTTGACCAATACCGGCCCAATTTCCTCCATCAGGTATTCTACGAATTGTTTGGCCAAAATGACTGCTACCATCAGCAGTACTTGCATAGAATTTTAAGTCATTGGGTATTGAATTGTAACTAAGCAAACTTGTTGTATTCGAGCAGCCTCCATTGGAAGAAATACATGGTTGTCCGGCTAAAGATGCTGTATTTCCTGGGCCCCATCGCACAGCATCAACAGGATTCCCATTGGCGTCGTAAAAAGCAAACCATCCTCCTAAATTTGGAAACCAAACACGAGTACCAGTGCAGCAAATTCCTGTTTGATTGATTTCTCCAGGAACAATCACTTCGACTACATTTCCACCATTTTGCACTAATAAATTACTAGGAACAGCTGCGGCATTAACTCCCCTAACCATGCAAAAGCCATTTGGGGGGATTATGGTCCCGGTTGGCAATCTGAAGCCACCAGATCCCTCGGCAGTTGAATTCCCAAGATAATAACAAGATATATCCACACTATCACATAAATCAGGATTGTATAATTCAATCCATTCTCCTCTTCCTCCATTTGGCCCTGGACCAGAAATAGAACCGTCATTAACAGTAGGTGAAATCATAAGTTCATTAATGAGAATAGGTGGCCCACTATAAAAACAAGGTTCACAAACAGAATTGGGAATTACGGCAACAGATGCAACAAGACCGCAACCTATCGGTGCAGTTGGGGGTTCTATACAACAGTTTCCTCCTTGAGAAATTGAATAGGTGCTATTTTGCCAACATCCATATTGAGTATTGTGAAAATATAAATTAGAGTTTGTTGCATTTTCAAAAAAGTAAACAATCTCATCAGGCGTATTTACTCCTCCTGTATTTGTTAGTGTATCACATTGACTAGCACCAATCATTATTCCTCCCCATGGTCCTGCTCCATTACCATGAGCAGGTGTGTATCCAACTGGCGGAGTTGTAAGTATTGAGGTAATAGAAGCCGGAACCCCTGTAATACTTGTGGCAAAATTTCCTTGACCGCAATTGTTGTTGTTTTGCGTAGAATTGAATCCTGCATAAATTACTTGAACAACATTACCAGCAAAAGCTCCGGTAATAGTAACTTGAACAGGTTCATAGGTGCAAATGGCAATTACTAAGTTTGGAATATTCTGATCAACGTCAATGGTAACAATACCACCATCGTAATTAGAGAATATGGCGAGATTTCCATTTTGGTTACAAATTGTTTGCCCGTGCGAATTAAAAATTGAAGCTAAGCAAATAATTGATAAATAGAACTTTAATATCAGTTTCATTTTACTCTGACATAAATAAATTCCTATTCGTTGCATAAATTAATAATTTATCATTGCTTTTATAGCATCATTCACACGTTGAGCATTGGTAAGTAACGCAGCCTCAAGCGTGCTGTTCAAAGGAATTGCTGGCGTATCAACAGAGCCAACGATAGAAACGGCCGCATCTAGAAATTCAAAATTATCGCGCTGCAGTCTTCCTGCTAGTCCTAATGAAAAAGAACACTCAATAGATTCTTCAGTAACAATTATAATTCTTCCGTGTTTCCTGCACAATGCATTCATAGCTTCGTGATCAAGTGGATTAATACTTCTGAGATCTAAAATTTCAACATGACCCGGGAAATTCTGTGCCGCTTCCATTGTCCAATAAACACCTCTTCCGTATGTAATTACTCCTATTGATTTTCCCGATTCAACTAGATTTGGGTCAGCCTCCAAAACTGTTCTCGCTTTTCCAATTGGTATAACATAATCTTCGCTTGGTTCGATAGACATAGCACCTTCCGTTCCTGGAATTTTCGACCAATACAAACCTTTGTGCTCCAATATTACAACGGGATTGGGATCATAAAAAGCCGCTTTCAACAATCCTTTCAAATCAGCTCCAGTGGATGGGTAAACTACTTTAATTCCACGAATATTAGCTAAAACAGATTCAACACTAGATGAATGATACGGTCCCCCAGATCCATAAGCTCCAATTGGAACACGAATAACACAACTAACTGGCCATTTTCCGTTCGATAAATAATAAGAGCGCGATACTTCTGTAAATAACTGATTTAATCCTGGCCAAATGTAATCTGCAAATTGAACTTCAACCAACGGTTTTAAACCAACAGCCGACATTCCAACAGTAGAACCTATAATAAATGCTTCTTGAATTGGTGTGTTAAATACACGGTTATCACCAAAAGTTTGTGCCAAAGTCGCCGCCTCACGGAAAACTCCACCAAGCCTACCTCCAACATCTTGACCATAAAGAAGAGCTTCTGGATGAGCGTGCATAATTTCTCGAACAGCGAAAAGTGCTGAATCAACCATAACGGTTTTTTTCTTTCCTTTTGGTTCGCGCTCACCTTTTTCTTCTGTTATTGGTGTTGGAGCAAAGATAAAATTTGTGATACTTTCAGGTGAAGGGTCCTCAGCATTCAAGGCGAGTTCGTAATCGGCATCGACTAATTTTCGAACATCTGTCTCTGTATTTATGAAGTAAGACAAAGGTGAACCTTGTTCTTCCAATAATTTTTTCAATTTTGGATGGGGATCGTCTTTTGCATCTTCTTCCAAATCATCGCGGTACCATTCTTTTCGAACACCAGAAGTATGATGACCTAATAAAGGGACTTTGGCATGAACGATAAACGGTCTTCGTTCTTTTCGAACAAGTTCGAATACCTCTTGAATGCACGAATAAGATTCCGCAAAATCGCTTCCATCAATGCTTCTAACCTCTATTCCTTTAAATCCTTTTGCGTAATGAGAAATATCCTGAGCTCTAGTTTCCGCTGCATTTGCAGAGATATCCCAATCGTTATCCTGAACCAAATAAATTATTGGAAATTGCTTCAAGGCTGCCATTTGAAACGCTTCAGAAACTTCTCCTTCAGTACAAGAAGCATCACCAAGTGAACAAACAACCACAGGAGCCTCCTCCCATGATTTATATTCAACTAATTTTTCTTTCTCCTTGTATTGTATTCCCATAGCAACACCGGTAGTTGGAATTGCTTGCATTCCCGTTGCCGAAGATTGATGAGGGATTTTAGGCATATCTTCCCGATTTAAGGATGGATGGGAATAATAGGTTCTTCCTCCTGAAAACGGATCATCGTTCTTCGCAAAAACCTGAAGCATCAATTCATAGGGAGTCATTCCGATTCCAAGTAGGATACTATCATCACGGTAATAAGGAGACACCCAATCGTGTGGTTTCAATTGGAGACCAACGGCTAATTGAATGGCTTCATGACCGCGGGAAGTAGCATGAACATACTTGGCAGTAAATTCTTTATTCGCTTCATACTTTTCAGCCATTGTTTTGGCCGTAAACATCAAGCGATATGCTTTTTCCAATTCTGTTTTATTGATACTTAACTTGTTTTTTGGCATTTCAGATATCATGTTCAAATATACAAAATCTAACTTACTGCGGATTCAAGAAGAGTTAAAGATCCAATGTCAGCATCCATTTCTACTTCAATTCCTATTGGAAGTGTCCATTTGTTTGCAACATGTCCAATCGGAGAACCATAACTAACAGGTATTTTAATTTCTGAAAAATGTTCACGAATGACCTCAATCGTCGGAATAGATTGCATAGGGTTTTCTGCCAAACACCTTGAACAATTTCCGAATACTACACCATTTAGTTTTTCGTAGACTTTTGCCAATTTTAAATGTGTCAGAAGTCGATCCACAACATAAGGTTCTTCATTTGTTTCCTCCAAAAACAAAATCGAATTTTCAGGAATTTCAAAATAGGGACTTCCAACTAAACCACTGATCACGGATAAATTCCCACCAAAAAGTTTACCGCTTGCTTTTCCTTTGTTTAGGGTAACGAAATATGAAGTTGATAAAGGATCCAATGGCAATGAACATGTTTCTCCGTTGCAAACCACCCGATTGAAAACATCCGTTGAAAATTCATTCCAAGAGTTTACGCCTACCAAACCGTGAAATGTCACTAGACCAGTTTTAATGTAAATAGCATTAAGCAAACTAGTGATGTCACTAAATCCCATTAATACCTTCGGATTTGATTGAATAATAGAATAATCAAGTTTATCAAGTAATCGAGCACAACCCCAACCACCGCGCATAGCAATTATTCCATCTACAGAAGAATCAACGAAAAACGACATGAGTTCGTTGCTGCGCTCTTCATCTGTTCCGGCAAGATAACCTTTCTTTTTGGTCAACGTTTCACCCAAAACCACTCTGAACCCCATATTTTTTAGCAGCAGCTCAAAACGTAAAACATCTTTCTGATCCCAAATTGCACCTCCAGGAGCCGTAACCGCAATTTTATCGCCTAATTCTAGTTTTTTTGGTTTCTGTAGGCCAAATGTAGTAGTAGATGTATCTAAGTCGATTAAATTTAGTTCCGGTAATACCATCGAACTAAGTCCTAAAAGTGAAATTGACTTTAAAAAATGCCTTCGTGATAAAAAACTCATTTATCAAATATACGAAATGGAAATTTGTAAATTAAATTTGTCACTTATATATATGGCAATGCTTGGATTAAAAATGGCGACGGACCCAAGATGGGTGAATATCGTTGAAAAGAACATAGAAGAAATACTTGTGGATCATGCATTTTGCGAGCAAAAAGCAGCTAGCAATGCCATTTCGATTATTGTTCAGTACCCACACTATACAGATTTAGTTCAAGCGATGACCGCCATCTGTCAAGAGGAAATGGAACACTTTGATTTAGTTCACCAAAAACTTTTAGAGCGAGGATTAACCTTAGGTTTTGAGCGAAAAGACACCTACGTCAATGACCTAAGTGAATATCTACGGCGCAATAAAACCAATAGTACGCCTGATGGAATGTTCGTAAACAAAATGCTTTTCGCAGCAATGATTGAAGCGCGCAGTTGCGAGCGTTTTAAAATACTGTCAGAAGAATTGAAAGATGAAGACCTAAAATCATTCTACCGATCTTTAATGGAAAGCGAGGCTAGGCATTATACAACATTTTTGGGCTTTGCTCGCAAATATTCCAAAGGAATTAACGTTGATAAATGTTGGCAGGAATTCCTTGAATTCGAAGCCAGCCTGATGGAAAAATATGGTAAAAGTGAAACAATGCACGGTTAATGACTTGTTATTCAATTACATCAGAAATGTACGATTACACCTGCTGAAACCATTTTTGTAGTAGGAGCAGTGTTTTTTTCGAACACATTCGATAAGCCGTAATTTACATAGAGACTTACCTCATCATAACCTAAAATCGCGACAGCATGAGCTGTGAAAGGTCTGAAATTAAAATCACCTTTTGTATTGGTCACATCGTTTCCAACTTTCGTACGCCAACTCGAGCCTATCCGTAATCCCCCGACCATTCCTAAAGATAAATGCCATGCTTTTTTCGGATCTTTGTTTGAACATAATTCAAGAAGAAGTGGAGCTTGTATAAATGCTGATCTCAACGTGCTTCTTTTGTATTCTGAATTGGAAGGAGTTGAATATAAAACGGAGTCATTATAGTTCAAGTCAATAGAGTTATTGTCTAGTGTAAATCGGTTCCATTTGAATCCAAGTCCTGTGGTCACCCCAACGTAATTTTTATATACTGGGAATCGTTTTTCAAGAACATTAAATTGAACTTCAAAACTTTTTACGTAATCGAATTTTAGAAAAGAAGCATCTGTTTCATTTGTAAAACCTCCCGTTTCATTTAGCATGCCATTGGTGCCGTAACTGAGCCCAGACCAATAAGATTTTGGTTCAGCGGTTTTAATCTTCTTAAGTGATTTGTCTGAATATTTATGCTCAGAACGATTTTCATCTTCCATATCCATTCTTATTTCTTGGTCTATTATCACTTTTCGTTTTCCACCGTTTTCTCTTTTTGCAGATTTATCTTTATTTTCAATGATGACAATTTTCATATTCCCAAGTTTGATTTTCACTGAATCATCCTTGCTTAATTCATTTTCAATTTTAATATCGAAGTCTTCGGTTATTATTGAGTCCATGGAAAATCCAAATCTCTTGATTTCTGACATTCCATCAAGATTATAGAATGATTTTAGGGTTTCTTCAATTATTGAATCGAGGTTTCCTTTCATTCCTCCCAATTCTAAAACTAAGGTGTCGTCACCATTAATATGAATAATTCTGTTTTCATTTTTTTGAGCGCTCACATGGCATGTTATAAAAAGGAATGCTGATAAAAGGGTGAAATATTTCATGTTTATTTTTTTTAGTTAGGACGTTCAGGTTTTTATTTTGTTACACTTAATTTCGTTCGTAGGAAAACTTACCAAAAACCAATTTCGATAGTTTTCTTTTCTCTGCTCTTTTTTTGGTTAATTTTATTTGAAAAGGAATACCTATTCTAGATTGAAATTTTGAAGAAATAAAGGCAAGTCGTTCTTCGTATGAACTACCAATTTTGCCGAATACTAATTCTTCGAATTTACCGCGTAAAAATTGCTGCCATGAAATTGTTTCGGCGCGTTCGACTTCTTCTTTTTGAAAGCTGTTAATATTGGGATGTGACTCTTGAATAAAAGTTGGTTTTTCATATTGTGTAATTTCCGAACCAGTTGAATCCTTTGTCAAATTGGCTATAGTTTCAATTTCTTCTTTCATGTAAAAAGTTGTATCAACTTTCCTTGGAGCAGCCCTGTAAATTGTTTTTTTGAAAACTGTGTTCGTCGTGTTGTTGCTTAAATTTGATTTTAGTGTCGTTCTATTCGTTTGAATTTCTTTTGTTTTTGCCAGTTGAGGTTCAGATGACGAGGATAATTCAAGCTTTTTGTCATTTTGATTGTAATAAAGCAAAAAGCCTGTTAGGATTGCCGCAGCTGCGTAATACATAAATCGAACAAAAGACAGTTTTTCCTTTTGTTTTAATCTAGATTTATTTGGAAATGCGACAACTTCCTTTTTAAGCTTAGTGATTTGGTAATACTTTAAAGATGTGGCAAAATGGTCGTCGGTAGTAACTTTGAGCCTCAGAAATTCTTCCTCCTTTTCACTAGTAATTCCCTCAACACTTGCAATCATTAATAGATCATCATCTTCTCCGTCTATGTCATTAAAAATTGTTGGTTTGAGTGTATTTGATTTTTTGAGTCGCTCTTTAAAATCAACACTTAGCTCCGTTATTGGATCTTGGGCACTCTCGTCAATATTTGATTTAGACTCAAGAAACAATGTGAATTGATCTAGTTCCTCATCAGTTAGGAGGCCTTGCTCAAAACGCCTTAAATAATTTGATATGTTGGAATCGTTGATCATTAGATAAGATTGTCGATAGAGACAAAATAATTTTTTAGTTGCTTCCTTGCTCTAAAAATATAGACTTTGACTTGTTGTTCACTCAATTTAGTGATTTCACCGATTTCCTGATAAGAGTACCCTTCGTAATCACGCAGCATAATCAAATGACGCTGTATTTCACTTAATAGTGTAACTGCATAATTTACATGCTCTTTGATGTCTGAATTAGGGATATATAAGATAGGTTCTTGTTGCTGTTTAACGTGTTCTTTTCTTAATTTTTCTTTTCTATGAAAATCGATGGCAGAATGATGCACAATCATAAATAAATAAGCCTTACCCTTTCCTGTTTGAACATCTGCCAATTTTAA
>JACCDX010263679.1_pt1 | contig 18133 bp, 18 predicted proteins | sample 7449681 | NCBI WGS metagenome assembly JACCDX01 (sample SAMN15323450, study PRJNA562643) | freshwater metagenome | isolation source: river surface water | place: USA:Blue River Watershed | collected 2017-08-18
CTGCGAATTACATCTTCGCGAAGATTCATATCTTCGAATTTATCATAATATTTCAGATCAATGTTTGTTTCATAATTCTCAAAAATATAACTGTCGTTTTTTTTTAAATCACCGTTTTCCATTTTTTATAAAATTGTCTAATGTATATTCTTTTGTTACATTTTCTTTATATTCAACACATTTTTAATATTTTATTTTTTTTATTTGAATTTGTTAATAAATATATTTTTCCTTTATATTCAAACTATTTTATAATATATAAATAAATCATTTTTGATTATTTTATTTTTTTCTAAATTAGATATTAAACAATTATTTTTATTTTTTCTTTTTCTGTATTATTATCTTCTTCTCCTTTTTAATAGATGGTTCAGAAATAGAAATCGAATCCATATTTTTTAATAATTCTTCTAAATCATTATACAAATCAATCATGTTTACATCTTCTTGTAAATCAAACTTTTTATTTGGAAGATATTCAATATAGAATTCTTTTGATAATATATATTCTGGATCAATAAATGTAATCCAATATTGAACAGATTTAATATCAGATAAATTATCATAAGATACATGAAATCGGGCAATCGATGTTTCATCAATACCCCATTTTCGATTATTAAATACTTTTGACGAGTTCATTACTTCGAAATCATCGCGTAGTAAGTTTTTCATAAATCCTTTCGAATCACGTTCATTTTTATCATTTTTTTTTCTTGTAGTGTGTTCAAAATCAGAAATTTCAAAAGGTTTTGTTTTTACAATCTTTTTGAATTTGTTCTTCATAAATTCTTTAAAGATCTTCTCATCATAATCAAAATATTTTTCATATTTTTCATATAAATCATTTGACAATAATAATAAAAAATTGTCAATTGTATTTTTAATTGCTGTTAAATCATTTGATCTCACATAATAAATACGCGCTCTCTTATTTTTCTCACGAAAGTATTCATGTGAACTAATTTTTTCATATTTTGATAATTCACAAGACATACGTTCCATATTACATATCATATCCTTAATACTATTAAAACCTAGATGTTTATTACGATATTTTTTAATAGTATGCGAATTTTGTGTAACAAAAATTATTGGAACACAAAAATTTGGTAATTTTTTAAAATTTCCACATAAACGTCCAACCAATTGATAAGCAGTACTATCATCATTAATAATAGGTGGTAAAATACCGTGTGTAATCATCATTTTATCACTTGAAATAGTGATACCTCTGCTAATACAAATATTACCAGTAATAGCAACTTTTTGATTTTTAAGATTGTATTTTTCATAAATAAAACCTAATTTTGTAGCAAGTTCACCATAATCTTTAATATCATCAAGTATACAAATAATTTTGTCTTGATAATATAAAGCTTTTGACTCTCCATTAATAAGAAATACATAGAAATTTTGAGACATTAAATAATTTTTAATATCAATATGAGATGATGTTTTTGAATTACCTGGTATAAACCAAACTTCTCCATTTTTACTCTCATAAGTTGATATTACATATTTAATATTGACAAATGTATCTTTTGTTTTATTTTCAACATATTCAAAAATACTATCCTTAAACATATGATATGTTTCAGGATTGTAAGAATCTTCAAGTGTAAATATATTCATAACAGAAAATTGTGTTTTAAAATGAGTATCTGGAGTAGCAGTAATAAAAGTAATCTTTTCTACATTTTCCATTTGTACCCACTTATTTAAATAAAACGATTTCATTTTATCTGTAAATGTTTTATCTGACTCATCAATCCATAAAAAGAATTTGATTCTTTCAAAATTAATTAATGAATTACTTTTAGTATTTAATAATTTATCAATTTGATTAATTCTACTTCCATTTGCACATGTAATAATATTACTACATTTATTTGAAAATATTGATGTAAATAAAGCATCATATGATTTTACGTTACTTTTAGATGATAAAATAACAGATATTTCACCGTTTTTATCAATAATTTCAGTTAATTCATTATCATTATCATCATTATCATCATTATCAGTTTCTTGATAATTATTCATTTTAGTTACAATTTTATTTAATTCATCATCATTCTCAATTCTGTTTTTTAGTTGTTCAGTTTGAAGCAACGAATTATCGCAGAAAAAGATATGAATAACATTTTTATCATTCGATTCCATTTGAAACAACCGTTTAATCTCGTAAAGAAGAACAAATGTCTTCCCTGATTGACACGGTTTTACAATGAGATTGAATTTATTGTTATTCTCCATCTTTAAATAAAATATGATTTACGTTAAATAAAAATTACAAAATATAATTTTATAATCTAAAAATCATTCTATTTAAAATCATTTTTATTTAAAAATCATTTTTTTAAATAAAATCAATTAACGTAAATAAAAATAGAAATAAAAAAATGACAGAAATCTTTTTATATAAAAATAGATAACAAAATAAGATTACAACAACTATCCTGACTTACTGCTTACGATTTTAATCTTACGATTCCAAAAATGAGCTCCCGTTACGATACCTACATTTATGACTTCCGTTTCCTCGATTTTCTTCAGAAAAAGAAGAGAGATGAAGAGATGACTCAACGTATTTATGGTCAGAGCTGTATTGCTCTGATCAGCGAAGTCATTTCGATTCATGAATCTTTGACCGAATCGCTTAGGTCAATGAAAATGGCCGAGTACTTCTACTACGAAGCCAAACAAACTCTCGTTGATGAGATGCGTGACGTAATGGATACCCAAAACTACCAATACGGACACAAACTCTCCGATCACCTTGATACTTGTATTGAGGAGATCAAACGGGTATGCCGCAAAGACATAGAAAATGTGACTCGACTGCTCGAGCTTACCGGCGTTACCATTCGCGACATTGATCGCGAGTACGTCTTCGGTTTGAGCGCCAACCGCACAGAAATGAGCGCTGTTACCGGAATCAAAATGATTCAACAATTTCTTGGTTACCATTAATTTGGTCACCCATTGCTCATTATATTTTTGTTCTATAAAAAAAACAAAATAAAAAGTTTATATAAAAAAAAACAAAATAAAAAGTTTATATAAAAAAAAAACAAAATAAAAAGTTTATATAAAAAAAAAACAAAATAAAAAAAATCATAAAACATATTTCTAAATTCATATTTTATTATTAAATCATAAATAATAAAATCAATGAACGTAAATAAAAAAATATTTAATATTAGCGGGAGGTTCAAAAGGAACCGAAGCGGTTCCTTTTTTATCCACATTTATTAAATTGATACATATTTCCTACATAATTGGCACATACATCACCTTTAAGTGGAATACAAGGTAAAGGTCCCATATTAGGATTCATATCATTAATATGAGGTCCGCGTCCACGAGGTTTATAATTATCTTTTGCCATCATACGGGAATCTACATTTACTTGTGTAGGAATGAATATGTTTGATTGGGGATCTAAACATAAATCTTCAAAACGATTGATGCCGGTACCGCGTAAATTACAAGAAGGGTTGCTTAAACGGGTATCTTCAGTAGGAAACTTTTCACAAGTAAAATCTACCATACGAATCATTGATTTAGGATCAAAAGTACGATCTTCAAAATCATTATTTCCTAATGAATCTAAATTGGATGGTGTATATTTCTTTGTAGGACAACGACTTGCTACACGATGTACACCCATTAAATCGGATTCAATATCAACTGGACCAGTATAAAAACGCCATTCTACATCACGGGGCATAGATACACCGTTATGTTGATTGATAATTCGGGGGTTTTCTTGTAAACAATGGGTAGTTAAAATGGGAGGTTGAGTAAAATAAGAAGCGGCTTTCGCACTGCTATTTTGGGATAAACGACTATCTTCGGAATCATATTTAAGACGATTAAAACTCATTTTGAAGTGATTATATATTTCTATATTTAAGAAAGAAAAAATAATTTGATTTTATTTTTATATTTTATATCTTATATTTTTTTTATTATTCTTTATTCAATTATAAAAGAAAATCCAGTATAATTTTGACAATAACAACATTTTGGTGTTTCATTACAACTTTCAAGATAATCTTGTAAACATGATTTATGAAATACATTTTTACACATATTACACTTTTGATAAGTACGTTCATTACTATCTTCATCTAAACATATATTACAAGTATAACTATTTTTACAAACAACTTCTCCATTGATCTTAATATTTAATAGTTTTTCTAATTCATCAATAATCATTATTATTTTATCATAATTTTCGCTATCTTTTACTCGTTTATATTGATAACTATTTTCATTATTCATCGATTTATATAAACTCTTTTTTGTATTATAAATATTATTGATCATTTCATATTGTGAAAAAATTTCAATTTTCATTGAATCATCAATCGTTTTTAAAAATTCATATAACGTATTTATATTATTATTACTAAATGATGTACATGTTAATATAATCATTGAAGAAAGCGGTACATCTATATCATATTGATATACTACGTTTTTTTCATATTTATTAAATAACATATTTAGAATAATCTCTTGAATATCGTCGTTATGATTTAAAAATAGCATATGTTGAAGGAGAAGATCGGAAAAGGTAAAGTAAATATTTGAAATTACTTTTTCATAAATTTCAAATTTATAGGATGATTCTTTTAAACTTCTTAATGTTTGATAAATCGTAGTATAATTTTCTTCATTTTTAAGATGTTTTACTATATTTTCTATTTTAAAAATTTCATTAAAATAATAAATATCCATATCACACATTCCATAACAGAGTATTGATTTTGATAATAGGAGAAATCCGTTTTTTTCATAATCTATTTTATTTGATTGTATCATTTTATGGAAAATATTTTTATAACCATTTTCCATAATATAATGAATGAGTAATTTATTATTATTTACATTTATAAAATTATAATCAATATCAAAATGATCAAACATATATTGTACAAAATCAACTTTATTTAAATGAATCATTTTTATAACTGTTTTATGTAAATCTTGATATGAAAGAGGTAAAAGTATATTTAATGAATCAATCATTTTATTCATATTATTTTCAGATGCTAAGTTATTTAAAAAATCATTATATTTTAATTGATATAGTTCTAGATATAGTTTTTCATATATTTTTTCTTCTTCAAGTTGTATAGAATAAACTTTTTCATATAAATTTTTATATTTTTGATAATTCATTTTTTTAGTAATAAAATATTTCTTTTCTAAAAAAGGAAAGTAACTCTTTTTTAGAAAAAACAAATCCTTTTTTTTATTTTTTTATTATATTTAGAAATTATAAAAAAATATATTTCTAAAATATAGAAGAAATAAATATATATCAAAAAAAATGAGTTCAAATCGTCTTATGTATGATGCCTGTACTTATGAAACACGCGTAAAAGCATCTTCTGGTCCTTATAACTACGCTCTTTACAACGGTAAATTTGAAAACTCTTCAAAATGTACCATTGAACGCAATATTATTGGTGGAAATCATGTAAGTCTTTATTCAGGAAATTTAGTCGATCTTGAATCTGATCTTCGTGGACAAACTCGTCTTGCCAGTAAATGCCCCACTCGCAAATATATTCCCAAAACTCTTGATATGACATCTCATCACTCTCTTAATCACGTACAAAATTGCGGTAAAGCAATTTAAAATATTAAAAATAAATATATAAATATATATAAATAAAATTATTAAAAATAAATGAATATAAAGGGAAGATATGTAATATATAGTAAAAAAGATTTACTATATATTTTAAATAAAAATGGGAAATAAAATTTTTGGTGGACCTGCTATGGTCATTGATCGTATTATTACAGCAGAACCTTATCCAGTATATGTTGGAGTAAATGGTGCTGTGGGACAAGAAGGAAATCCTTATAAAACACAAGTGATTCGAGTGAATAATGGACCGCTTAAGTCTCTTATTAATTTTACAGAAACAAATAATTCATTGATTTATGATTTTGAAGATAATGTAAAACTTCAACTTACGAAAAGAGATAATGATATTGTATATCATATTAAGACAGAAGATATTGAATATACAAATAATATACATCCTGTTGTAAGAAATCATTGGAAAACAATTAGTCTTGCTTCAGAAGAACTTGATAAAATTGCGACTTTTGTAAGACCCTTAGAGAGCAACTAAGAAAAAATCATTAAATACTATTTTTTTGTAAAAGTTGAACAAATGATAAATAAAAAAGAGGAGGTTCAAAAGGAACCTTAGGTTCCTTTTACGAAGTGAAAACAAACAAAACCGTTAATACAATTTTTATTTTGAGGTAATTTCCTATGTAAACCATTTTCATAAGAAATCAGTACATCACCTTTTTGTCCAGGAAAAGTTTTAATATCATCACGTTTAATTCCATTTGCTTTACCACTTGGTGTATGACTATTTTGAATAAATGATGGTGTTCCATAAGATATATCAGGTAAATCGGATAAATAGATCATAACACGAATTACATCTTTTAAACCATCACTATGATATCCAACAGGATTTTTAACATTATTTGAAATATGAATATTGGATCGATCTAATCTCCAACGTGATGATGTTGTTTTATTTAAAATCGCTTCAAATGTTTTTATTTGAAATATTTCATATAAATTAGGAAATATTTTTTGTGCTTGATGAAAATCATAAACACCGATATCAGTAGTGCGATTTTTGGCACCTCGGTTTTCGAAAACGGGTTTTTGATATCGTATATTTTTTTCAAAATTATCCATTTGACTATATGTATTATTAACATAAAAGTTTTCCAAATCCATATCCATGGGTTTCTGTAAATACATCATTACCTGATTTTTTGTAAAATAATCATTCATTTGAAGATTAAATTGTTCAATCACATCGCGTTGAAAAACATTTTTAAGAAATATATATCCTTGGGTTTCTAATATATAATTCGTTTCACTCATTTTTTTATAAATAGTATATATTTATAAATTATTTTTTAAGACAAAAATAGTCGCAAAGAAATTAAAAATATTATTTATGAATAATTATTTTGTAGAAGAATAAAAATATTGATTTTCATAAATAATATGAAATTGAAATAAATATTGTATTAAAAAATTGATTTCTATTTCTTGATTTGGATCAAAAGATATATTTTGATGATATTCTTTTGCTTTTTGATTTAGTAAATTTGCTAATTCATTTGTAAGAAAAATATATCTTTTATACATTTTTACTTTAATCATTTCTTAATAAATCAAAATAATGATATTCTTTTTATCACTTTTTTTAACATTTTTATATTTTATCTATTTATATAAAAATGAATTTAATAAAATATATATAATTATCATTTACTTACCTCCTAAATTTTTTATATAATCAGAATTTCTTACCACAGTACGAGTGCTCATACCTCCACGAACCCAATGTTCAGGAATAATATGTTCTGTATTTTGAACACTATCCGCAATACAAGGGATTAAAGGAGTGAAACGATCAATCGTAATACCACAAGTAGGAGCAGTACTCTTTTTTACATGGGTTTGCTCAGAATTCATAAGACGTGATTTAACATCAGGATTTTGAAGTGTGGATGAACCATTTCCCATAAAAGGAGGTCCCGCAAATAATACTGTATCTAATGTCTTCGCAACACGACCTTTCTCTGAACAACGTTGACCAGTACGTAATTTACTTTCATCATTTACATATTGACCTTTTCCGTCATAATTATTACGATATAAACCGCGAATTTCAGCATGGTTTAATGAAGAATCATTGATTTGACGAGAATCTAAAGCATATTGAGAAAGACGAGCATTTGTGGATTCAACACCTGAACGATAGCATTCATCATAGGATAAACGAGTATCTTGATTAATTACAAAAGTATTCATATTTATTTTCTATATATTCTGAAGTATAAATAGATTTTATTTTTATATAATTTACTTTTATTTTTCTATATTTTTTTAAATAGAAAAGAATTTATTTGAATCTTTTTTTTTGATTCTTTTATTCTTTTATTCTTTTATTCTTTTATTCTTTTATTCTTTTAATCTTTTATTTTTAAAAATAAAAATAAAAAAGAAAAACAAAAATAATCTTTATCAAATATAGAAAGATAATATAAATTAAATATGAATACTTGTTTTCAAAATAAAATTCCTCAATGTAATGCTTTAAATCCTAACAAACCTACTGTTTTTATTTATAATGATATTACACATGACACCGTTTGGACAAGTGATAAAAATTGGGTACTTATGAATTGTATTCATGTGATTAATAACTCCGTTTTAGCAATTGAAGAAGGAACCATTATTTACGCAAATAGTCCTGATTATTCAGATCCTCGTAATCCTCCTTCGATTATTGTAACTATAGGAAGCAAACTTTTCGCGGAAGGTTCTTGTAAATGTCCTATTATTTTTACTTCCATTTTACCTTCTTGTGTTATCTTTGCCTTAAATAATAAGAAAAATTGGACCTATAACGGTGGATTAGGTCCCTTTTCCGCTCTTTGGTCTGGTATTTATGTTTGTGGTAATAATGTTACAAATCTTACACTTGTCGAAGAATCATCTCCTATCAATTTACCAGGAACAAGTGTTACCTATGGTGGAACTATTACAAATACAAACAATTGCGTTTTATCCTATGTTCGTATTTACTATGCTGGTGATTCATCTTTAACAAATTCAAACTCTTTAACAATCGCTGCTCCTTCTTACAATTGTACTTTTAATAATCTTGAAATCTTATATGGTCAAGGCGATGGCATCTGTGTTTATGGTGGTGCTGCTCTTATTAAAGATAGTGTTGTCGGTTTTAAATATAAAGGAAATAATGTTTCCTTAAAAGATGGTGCTCAAGTATCTCTTGTACATAATATTTATCTTGATGGTTATTCAACACTCAATCCAACATATCAAGATGATATTCGTGCTTTTGTAAATATTCAATCTGTTACAGATTCTGAAATTAATGTTTATCGAAATTCTGTTGCGAATCTTTCTGCTTCTACATTTTTATCACTTGGATTTATGAAATATCACGTTTATACAAACAATTTTGGTGTATTTAAATCCGTAAATAATGTTCATATTGGACCTTGTACTTGTGTTTACTACGTTCCAGATAGTGTAACTTCTCCCTATACTTTTACAACCACTTATCCATCATCTTTTGTTCAAACTGAATTTTATTTAGGTCCAATTGCTTATGAACAATGTAGTGGTGATTTATTCTGTGGACCCGCGGAAACTTTACAAAATGCTTACAATGAAAGCGGTCAACTGTTACTTAAAATCACTTATTTAACAAGTGGTTATAATAATGAACTCTTATCTTGTGGTAAATTCCTCAATATTGCTCCTGTTCCTACATCTGATGTTTATAAATCAATTACAGGAGATGTTGCTAATTCACATGTTTTACCCTTTTTAGCAAATGGTTTCTTTGATTCAGATGTAAATCTTACTTTTGCTTTACTTTCCACCAAAAAATCATTCCACGCATCCGGCGCTGTTGAAAATGAATGTGATGAAGATTATTGGTGTATCGGTAATTTTGGACGTTTCCTCACTATTTGTCACGAAGATAATCACCCATGCTGCTTCCAACATTGTAAACCACACATACCTTGCGAACCTATACAAAATCCTTGTGTCCCTTGCCCTCCTCATCCTTGTCCTCCTCACCCTTGCCCTCCTTCATCTTATACATCATCTGAATCTTGTTCATTAGATTCTGATCATATTGATATGAATTATGATGAAAATAATGAAAATAAGATGAATGATATGATTACAAAAGGACTTGTTGTAGCAAACGCCGCCGTTATGGGATACTTCTTATTAAAAACAATCACCAAATCATCCCGCAAATAAACACTATTTTATTATTTTTATATTTGAATTTGTTAACAAATAATAATTTGTTAATAAAATGATTTTTAACGTGTTAGAGATATTGTTCGGGGTACAAAAAATATTTTTTTACATTTTCATATTTGTATGTTCGTAAGCATTTGATGTATCAACATATGGTATAGGATTAAATTCAGGTGCGCAATAAATGCTTCCTTCTTTACAAGTTTTATGTGGAATACCATAAAGCCATTTCGCAAATGTTGTTTGATCATTGGGAATTGTCGTAGCAGGCATAGTAACATATTGTCTTTGACTATTATTCTTACCATATAAATCTGAAGTATCCCTATATAAATTATAATTAAATTTATCTTCAATATCTGCCATTACTTTATCGTTATTCCAAGATGGAGTTGCTGGGGCACGTGCGCGATCATCAGTAATTAAATTAATATTCATGAAGGGATTATTTACAGTAGGTTTTACGGTTTCGGGTGTTAGTAACTCTTTTTCGTTAATGGCGTTATCTAAACTGTCGTAATTGTTAAAGTAGGTTTCAATATTTTCGCGTTGTGTTTTATACATAAATATAGTAAAAACGGGTACTAAAAATGCTAAATATAACCAATTATAATTAGAACTTACAATATATAAAGCAATTCCTAAATAAATTGCTAAACGGGTAATTGCGTTTAACTTTTCAATAAAGGTCATTTCATAAGTAGGGAAGAATTGAGCAATACGATCACTTTGAAAAAGGATCGAAGGTTCATCTAACCAAAAAGGATCGGATATTACGGATTTATTTTGAATCAATTGACGAGCATCGCGTTTAATTTTTCGAACTTCATGAGTTTCATTTTTATTGATTCCATTTAACTCTTCTAACTCCATTTTTTATTTATAAATAATTACTATTTATAAATAAGATATAAATTACTTCTTGATAAACATATTTTTTTTATATTTTTATATTTTTATATTTTAGATATAAAAAATGAAAATAAATTCATTATTTGAAAATAAAGAATTTATAAAATTAACTCAAAAAGTAGAAAAATGTAAAAAAAAACATTGTAAAAAAGAGTATAAAGAATTTCATAATAATATTGATAAAGGTACAAAAAATATTATTAAAAAATGTTCTTCAAATTCAAAATCTTTAAATAAAAAATGTTTAACAAATGAATTAAAAAAACAAAGTATAAAAAGTAAAGATATTTCAAATAAATATACAAAATGTATTCAAAGTAAATGTAATAAAGAAATAAAAGCAGCAAAAAAAATGTTTTCATAAAAAATAATTATAACATCTTTCCTAAAAGACTTATTTTAACCATAGTTATTGAAACTTTGGATAATTCACTATTTTCTTTAACCCTATTTACTAGATTTTCGATCTTTTCATATTGTGTTTGAATTACTGGAGTAGTAAAAGAAGATGCTAAATATAAATTACATAAAATATCGATCTTTTTTTGATTCTTCTCCACAATTGCTTCCTCAAATCTTTCAATAATTGTTTCAAAATTCATTTTATAAAATCTACTCTATTTTATAAAAACTCTTTTATATTCAAAAATAAGTATAACGTAAACAAAATTATTCAAAAAAATGATTTTTATATAAACAAAATATATAATCCTTATAAAAATAATTATAAATTATTTTCTATCATTTTATTTACGATGAGTACTGAAACAAAACCAACTACTACTGTTAGTGAAAGCACTGCTTCCACAAAACCGGCTCTAAACATTAGTTTAGACTATTTAGTACCTACATTAAGTGCTATTGGTGCTGGTATCATTCATCATATTTGTAACAAAAAAGAAGCACTTACGTATGTAGATGTTCTTTTGATTATTAGTCCTTCATTACCTGTTTTATTAGGTACAATGATTAAAATCATTGCTTTTATGATAAATTGGATTGCAAATGGCACTCAAAATATGAATTTGGGATTTTTAGGAACATTTATTCAAAAAATAAATGCTTATATGAATTTCAAACAAAAAGTAGATAATACACACTCTTTTGACAAAGAAGGTCGCATTATTTTTCACAAATATACTGTAGATATCGATATTTCGAAGAAGATGACTGAATGGCAAAAAGAAGGATATTATATAAGTATTTTAAAAGAAATTAAAATAGAAACTGATATATCATCTAATTTTTGGAAAGTATCTGGAATTATATCTTATTTTACTGGATTTACAATTTTACGTGATAACTATTTTGTTAATTTTTATCATGAATTTATGATAGAAAATGATAAAGTAATTATTTATTGTGAAAATACTAAAAATTTATATAATTTATATATGCTAAGTTCAAATAAAGATTATACAAATTATATTATTGTTTTTAATAAATTATTTCCTAAAACATATACTGAAAATACTTCGTATTATCGTATTTCTCGTATTTACAATGAATATCGTAAAGAATTACTTCATACCATTCAAATGTATAAAGAAAAATCGATGAGTAGGCGCAAAGTTTGTATGAATTTCTGTTTTGCGGGTCCTCCGGGAACGTCCAAAACATATGCTGCTCGTGCGATTGCCAAAGAGTTAGGTCGTGAAATCTTTGAAATCAATCTTTCAAAGATTGTTTTTGAAGAAGAGTTTTTAGCACTCTTTACGGAGGAAAATATTAAAAAATATGTTTATCTTTTAGATGAAATTGATTTAATGTGTCCTTCAAGAGAGTTTGATGATAAACTTATCAAAAGTGCCGAAGAAACACGACTTACAACTTTTGGTGTCAATACAAAAAGTATTGCTACGGAAAGTGAAAACGAAGAGAGTAGTTTAACGGAAGAAGATGGTTATGGAAATGTAAATAAACAATTACTCCATAAAATCAATCTTCTTCAAGAAGATATTCGAAAATTACACGAAAAGATGGAGAAAACATTTGATTTTCAAGAGTGGTTAAAGAGCTATTTGACACATTTTTGTCAAACAGCAATGGAATTTTTGTATATAATTGTATGTAAATCGTGTAACGTAAATCTAAAAGAAATAGTTGAAACAAATTTTTTAGAAGGATATAAAAATAACTATTTCACGGAGAGCAACGGTATTACAAAAATAAAATCAAGCTTTATCGAAGAAAAAACCATATCTTTTTTTAATCTCAATACTGGTTTTACATCAAATACTTCAAACAGTTCTTCTGAACCTAAAAGTCAAGACAAAACTCCTTTTACTCTTCGCACATTACTCAACTTCATTTCGGGTGGAAACACCCACGATGATTTGGTAATCATTGCGACAACAAATCGTGTTAAAAAACTGGATCCTGCGTTAATTCGTCCGGGTCGTTTGCGACTTGTTGAATTTAAGAATTTGCGCAAAGTTGACGCAGTATCAATGCTTTTGGAAAATTATCCGGAGCAACGTGACGCGATTGAACGCGGTTTAGATGAAATCGGTTATGAAGATTATATGTCGAATGGTGCTTTATTGGAGGCAGTTATGTCATCCACTTCGACACTTGAGAAGACATTACAAACTTTTCAACGAGAGCTTTCAAACATTCAAAACTATTAATTTACTTTTTTTATTTAAAAATAAATTAAAAAAATATTATAAAAAAAATATTATAAAAAATAAAACATTTTTATTCTTTCTTTCCACCTTCAGGATCTAAACTCTTTTGTAACTCTTTACCTAAACCCTCAAAGATACCCGCAAATTGAGAAAAGTCAGGAACTTGATCCAAATTACCATTTTCATCCATACTGGGTGGTTTCATTCCTTCCATTGCTTTAAGTGGATCAATTCCAGTTAATTTTGATAAACCACTCATCATACCTGATGCTTCACTCATCAAATCATCTTGAGTAATATTTGCCGTATCTAAACTGGTTTGAACTTCCGTCATTACAAATTTAATTAAATCACCTAATCCATTTTCACCATTTGGATTTGTTAATGATGCTAAAAATTGACTTGGGTCACGTAACATCGGGAAATCATTTTCACTCATCTTTGTACTAATATTCTTCGCAATTTGTCCAATCTTTGAACTTTCAAGATTCTTTACTAAATTGTCACCAGCACTCTTCGTAAAGAATCCAAAAGGATCTTCGGACTCATCATCTTTCTTTCCTTTCTTCTTCTTTTTATTCTTTTTACCATCATCCGCAGATTCACTCTTTGGCGCTGGTTTATAATCATCAGGATTATATTCATCAAAAATGGAATCTACATTTTCAATCATAAGTTTCATTTTGCTATAATTACGATTATCTTCAAAATTCTCATGAACATACTTTAAATACTCTTTACGGAATTCAAACATATGATCTTTTTTGCGACATAAAAACATAAAACCATTCACTAAAGTATCAAAAATTTTATTATTTGTCTCTTCCGATGCTTCCGCAATAACACGTTTAAGTGTCGTCTTTCCTACTAAAGAAGTGATCTTTACTTTTTCTACTTTACCATTCTTCTTTTTAATCTTATCTTCTTGATAAGTGAAATAATCACAATTGTGATCTTTAATTGCTTCTAAACAATAGAGAAAATTCTCAGTATAAACATATAAGATTTGGAGTAAACCATTTTTTTCAACCTTTTCTAAATAATGTTTTTTATCACGTACTAAAGCATTTTTTAACTCTTCATCGTGCTTAATAGAATCAGTTACAACATCAAGCATTTCAATATATTGATTATGGATAATTTGACAAACATCTTTGATGCTTAAAGTAGAAGGATCAACAAATTGTTCTTGCTGAACTTGTTCAGGTTCACCTTCAATGGGTGTATTTTCGAGAATTTGATCATTAGCGCTCATTTTTTGATTTTTTGTTATATATATTCTTTTATATAAATTCCTTTATATTAAACTATTATTCTTTTTTATTTTATTTTGTAAATTTTAACCGAACGATTTATTTTATTTATATAAAAATAAGAAATTAAAAATAAAAGTATAAGATAGAGTAAAATAAATTTTATAAAAATGGATAATAATTTAAATTTTTTAAAAAATGTGAAATTAAGTAAAAGAAAGAAGTCAAAATCGAAAAGTAAATCTTCTTCTTCAAAAAAACGTTTTAGTAAAAAAGTAAAAGCAAATGTAGTTTCAAATAACGAAGTTGGAGAAAATGCTTTAATTAACGCAATTAATAACTCAGAAAAAACAAATTTCAATGCTATTATTCGCGATTGTGTGAAAAATAAAGAGTTAACACAAATTTATAAACAAACTGGAAATAATAAATTTGCTCCAAAATATAAAACAAAAGAAGAGTATGATAGATCTTTTACTTCGATTGAACTCTTTTCGAAAAAGTTTACACCTGAACAATTAAAGACGATTGATACGGTTGTTTTTAATGAAAATAATGATGGATTTTTTGCTGGTGCGATTGCTTATCACGCATTAAAAGAGTTAGGTGCGGAAATAAAACATATTGTAAAAATTAAACCAAATGCTTCATATAAACCGGATCGTGATTTAGAACGCGGTTGTTCGGCTATTTTTATGGACGTTTCATTTAGTGAATTTTCTTTAAAATATATGTTAAATTATTGTAAATATATGATTGTAATCGATGACCACGAACCAAATATGAAACACGAAAATTTTTATAGTAGTTGGGTAACAAGTAAAAGCAAGAATGACCATGCGGCATGTGCTTGTACTTGGAAATTCTTTTATCCACGTGAAAATGTTCCAACTGTAATTACTTATATTGATTCAAGTGATACTAAATTATTCTTACCTTGGGTATCATATTCAAGTAAATTTACGGAAGCAGTTGGATTTAGATATACTCGTAGTAGAAGTCCAGAAATAAGAGCAAAAACGGAATCTGGAGAACTTTTTGAAGAATTATGGAAAATTATCATGCAATCAAATGTAAATGATTTAATCACATTTGGTCATTATTATTTTGAAGTTACTGAAAAGTTAAAGGATCAAATCGCAATTAATGCTCAAATCCGTGATTTCCAAGGTTATAAAGTAGGTATACTTAATTATCGTAGTCCAGCATTAACAAAAAAGATTGGACGACAAATATGTACAAATCTTAAAGGAAAAATAGATTTTGCTGTATTATGGGCATGGGAATATACAATGAATGGATATGGTATTACTTTAATTAACGACCATAAAGGTTCAAATATAAATCTAAAAGAGTTAGGTGATAAGTTAAAAGTAATCGGAAAACATCCAAAAGGTGGTGATGGTAGACCAGATGAATATAACTTATATTGGCCACGAAATGAAAAGACCGACATTTGGGATTTACTTGAAAAACAACTTATTTAATTCTATTTTGATTTTTATAAAATTTTTTTATATTTATTGATAAATATAAAATTAAAGAAATGCAGACTTTACAAGATAGTATGAAAATACAATCATCATACATTGAAAATATGTAATTTGAATATAATCAGGAATATTTCTAAATCCCAGTTTTCTTACCATATTTACTACAAGATATATAATAAATGAATTATATAAAATAACATATGCGTATAACATATATTGAGCAAAGGTAAGTTTTACATAAAGTGAAAAAATGGTGTCATCTTCATGAAAAAGGATTTTAAGAACCGGATCTTCCGGAACGGTAATGTTATATTTTTCATAAATAGTTGCCATTTTTAATATATATTTTATATATTTGTATATAAAGAGTAATTTATAAAAAAATCATTTTTTTTATAAAAGATTGAACGTAAAGGTATTTATAAAAAAAAGTGAAAATATATATTTTATAAATCATTTTTATTTCATTATATAATATATATATATTACTATTTTATTTCAAAAGATGGATAAGATTGAAATTTTACGTGAAAAAGGTTATACCTATTTAAGTCATGTAACAAAATCGTGTAACGTAAAGCAATTATATGATCTATTTCTAAAAAATCCGGATCAAAAGATTGGAACTTTATATGAGCGTTATCTAGATCGAATTCAAGTGGAAGGTGTTTATTCAAACACAACGCTTGATTTAGATATGCCGCACTTTGAAATTCCAAACCCGGCAGATTATCCTGGTCTTTTTTTCCATCTTTGTCATCAATCGATTGAAGAGTTGCGTGAAAGATATTCAAAATCATCATGTGTAATTATGCTATTTCCGCTCGAATTATTGCTTCAACGCAATTGGCACTTTAAGATTGTTGATAAGAATGGTATGATTGATTATGATACCTATTTTCCCGAAAATATGGAAATGATCCCGTCTTATGATGAAGCGCGTTCTTATTATGAATCTGTTCAAGGATATTATATTGGAAATGAAGTCGTTTTTCACGACGGAATTCCATTATGTAATTGTATTGAAGTTTGTGGTAAGAATATTGATTTTCAAATACCTTATCAATTAAAACTTGATTTAGAAAGAGCACCAAATTATATATTTTATAGTGATCGTCGATATGATGGAACGAAAGTACCATATTATCACATTGATCATCGAAGTGAATATACGACAAATGATGAATTTTATATTAACTTTATTCGGAAACATATGCCAGAAAAATATAAATATTTATGTGAAAATGTGAGTACAAAAGAAGAGTTAGAAACGCGTATTTTTGAAACAAAAGTGGATCATATGGATTTATTTACTTATTTATATATTTATCGATCAATATGTTAAAAACATTACAAAATCAATAAACGTAAATATTTTTTTATAAAAAATGATAAAAAAAAGAATATAAAAGAACTTCTATTTTATAAATATAATATAATATAATACATATATATATGAAGCAACCTTTTGAAAAACAAGGAGTATCTAAAACGCATCAACATAATCCATTTTATTCCCGCGAATTACCATGTAAAAAAGAAGTTTTATCTTCATCAAAATTAAAAATAATGGATCATGGATATGTATATGTTTTAGAAAATGAAAAGTATCCAGGTAAATATAAAATTGGTAAAACCATATCTAAAATTGGATTATCGCCAATAAAATCTATTGAAAAACGTATAAAAACATATCAAACAGGTACAGATGGTAAACTAAAAGTTGTATTTTATATTGAAACCCCCTTTTGTCGTAGAAGTGAAAAACTTATACATATTATGTTAAGTAAATATAATTGTCATTATGGCGGTGGTACAGAATGGTTTGAAAATATTTCGTTATCATTGATTCAAGAAATAATGAATTATGTAGTTCAATCCTATGATTTTATTGATTATGAATCGACATTAAAATGCCGAAATCTTATTTTTTTACCTTCGATGTATGAATCAAATGGA
>JACCDX011212491.1_pt1 | contig 18126 bp, 22 predicted proteins | sample 7449681 | NCBI WGS metagenome assembly JACCDX01 (sample SAMN15323450, study PRJNA562643) | freshwater metagenome | isolation source: river surface water | place: USA:Blue River Watershed | collected 2017-08-18
GACTACCTGTTAATGGCGGCCATGCTGATCGAGATTAAATCGCGGATGTTGTTGACGGTGCGCCCCAAAGCAGGCGAAGACGACGTGGAAGATCCGCGCGCCGAACTGGTTCGACGACTGCTGGAATACGAACAGATGAAAATTGCTGCGCGTCCGATCGATGCCTTCCCGCAGCTGGGCCGCGATGTGCTGACCGCCCAGGTGCATGTGGATCAGACCATGGCGCCGCGGCTTCCCGATGTCAATCCCGATGACCTGCGTGCCGCCTGGAGCGACATTCTGCGTCGGGCAAAACTCACCGCACACCATCACATTTCTCGCGAACCGTTATCGGTGCGAGAGCATATGTCCCGCATCCTGAAGTTCCTGCAAGGCCGGCCTTTTGTGGAATTCACCGAGCTGTTCATGGAAGAGCTCGCCCACGGTGGGGGGGTTCCGATTGTGGTGGTGCATTTTCTGGCATTGCTGGAACTGGCCCGCGAGGGGTTGGTCGAGGTCACACAGGCCGAGGCCTACGCCCCCATTTACGTTCGCCTCGGCTATACGCCGTCGTGAACCTGCAAGACCGCAATACGCTGGGGCTGCCCGCCCGGGCCGATCAGGTCATCGTCATCACCGATGTTGATCAACTCCCAGCGCTCTCGGACAGACTCCATGATCACGCCCGATGCATTCTGGGCGGTGGCAGCAATGTGGTCTTGCACGCCCCTATTCCCGCAACAGTGCTCTGCAATCAATTGCGGGGCAGGAGCATTTCCTCCACCGGTCTGCTCACGGCCGCCTCCGGAGAGCCTTGGCACGACCTGGTCATGTGGTCACTTGATCAGGGATTTGCCGGTTTAGAAAACCTGGCGCTGATCCCGGGAACCGTGGGTGGCGCTCCCGTGCAGAACATCGGGGCCTACGGCGTGGAGATCAGTCGTTGCATTGTGGACGTCCACGCCTGGGATTTCCATTCCCAACGCCACGTGGTGCTCAGTCACGAAGACTGTCAGTTCAGTTACCGACACAGCATTTTCAAAATGCCTGCGGTCCAGGGCCCCTGGAATGCGCCGCGCTACCTCATCACCCAGGTGAGCTTTCAATTAACCCCGATGTCAGATGCCGTGTTGCACACGGACTATCAGGAACTCCGGGAAATGCTGAAGGTATCTGACGCAAGACACCCGTACTCCGCGCATGATGTCGCGCAGGCCGTGATGGCCATTCGACAACGCAAACTTCCGGATCCCCAGACCCTGGGGAATGTGGGGAGTTTTTTTAAAAATCCAATCATCGGACAGGTGCAGGCGCGCCACTTAAAACTCCTGCATCCCGATCTGCCCCACTACCCCACCGACGATGGACGCGACGATGCGGTCAAAATCTCGGCCGCCTGGCTGATTGAGCGATGCGGATTCAAAGGCGCACGCCGCGGAGACGTGGGCGTTTACAGCGGGCACGCCTTAGTACTGGTGAACCACGGTGGCGGCACAGGGCGGGAGATTCTGGCGCTTGCGCAGGAGATTCAGCAGGCCGTCGTGGCCCGGTTCGGCGTGTTCCTGGAGCCCGAGCCCGTGTTCTTACCGGCCATTGGCTAGGTGCCGGTGGTCTCCACATCCGGATCCGTGCGCACGCCACATCAGGATGCCGTTGCCGCGTTACGCCGGAAGTACAAGGTATCCGGTGTCGAGGCCTTCGCATCAAAGGCATAGCCCTCCGAATCAAACGCCACCAGTTTTTTGGGATCGTCAATCTTGTGTTCGATCACAAAGCGGGCCATCAGGCCTCGGGCACGCTTGGCGTTAAAACTCACCACTTTCCATGTGCCGCCCTTGCGCTCTTGAAACACCGGCGTGATCACGGAGGCCGTGAGGCCCTGCACCGCCTTGAAATATTCCTCCGAGGCCAGGTTCACCACGACCTTGGTCTTGTGGGTCGCCAACTCTTTAGTCAAGGCTTTTCCTAAACGATCACCCCAAAACGCATACAAATCCTTACCACGAGAATTGGCCAATGCCGTGCCCATCTCTAGACGATAGGGTTGCATCAGATCGAGCGGACGCAATACCCCATAGAGTCCCGACAAAATCCGCAGATGTTTCTGTGCCCGATCCAACTGGGCCGACGACATCGTGGGAGCCGCAAGACCATCGTAGACATCGCCATCGAATGCCAACACGGCTTGTTTGGCATTTTTTGCGGTGAACGGCCGTTTCCACGCGGTGTAGCGGGCCACATTGAGCGCGGCCAACTTATCGCTCAGGTCCATAAGCTTGGCCACACCCGCCGGGCTCATGGACTTGAGGAGTTTGATCAAGTCGGCCGACTGATCTAAAAAATCACACTGCGTGCTGGTGGCCACCGTGGGCGGCGTGTCAAAATCAAGCGTCTTGGCGGGTGAAATCACCATTAACATGCGTGGACTCCTTTTAGTCATACATTGAACGGAATTGTAGACATGACCTCACGACTTCGCGCCGCACTGACTGTACTGTTGGCGGCCACCGCCTTGGCGGGCTTGGCGGGCTGCGGCGGCGCCCTGAAAAAACCCACCGTGGAAGTGGCCGAAGTGCGTGTGGCCGATTTTGATCGGGAGTCCGCGCAGTTCACCGTCACCTTGAAAGTGACCAACAGCAATTCCGTTGAACTCACCGTGTCGGATATCCAAGCCAAATTCACCTTGGCCGACCAGGAGGTTGGCACTGCCCAGGCCCTGCAACCCAAATACACCCTGCCCGCCTCCGGCACCGTGATGCTGCCCATGCGGGTCAAGCTCGACTTCAAAACACTGCCCACTCTGCTGAATAAAAGCGCATTGGCACTGATCAGTGGCGGTCTGCCTTATCGCTTATCCGGCAGCATGACCACCTTTAATGGATTACTCACCGTGCCGTTTGAGAAATCCGGCGACATCGCGAAACGCCGCTGATCAGGGCAGTCCCTGCCACCAGTTCTGGGGGAACTTTCCCGTCAGCCAGTGGATAAACCCCGACACCTTCGCGGGGACCATGCGCGGCGACGGGTAGACGGCATGGATTTCCTGAGACGGCAAGGTGTAGTCCGACAACAGAGGCACGACCGACTTGGTGCGCAAGGATTCATAGGCGACATAAGTGGGCAAGGCCGCCACGCCCATGCCAGAGCGTGCGGCCAACAGGAGCGCCGATAAATTGTTTGAGCGCAGTGGCCCCTGCACCAACACCATATCGGTGTCCCCGCTCGCACTGGTGAACTGCCAGCGGGCATCGCCCTGCACGGTGCTATAGATCAGGGCATCGTGCTTGGCCAGATCCTTCGGTTTCTTGGGTGTGCCACGTGCCTTCAGATAATCCGGCGAGGCCACGATCACCCAGGGATTGATCGCCAGATACCGCGACCCCAACGAAGAATCCGGCAAACGCCCCATGCGAATGGCCACGTCCATTCCCTGTTCCACCAGATCCACGTAACGGTCCTCGAAACTCAGATCAATCTGCAGTTTGGGATTCAGCCGCATGAATTCCACCATCAGCGGTGCCATGACCCGGCGCCCGAAGGCCACCGAGGTACTGATGCGCAGCGCCCCCTGGACCTGGGACTGCAGTAACGCCGCCACCGTGTCGGCCTCCTCCACGTGGTGCACGATCAGGCGGCATTTCTCGTAGAACAGGCTGCCGATCTCGGTGGGCATCACGCCGTGGGTCGTGCGATGCAGCAATCGTGCGCCCAGCCGTTTCTCCAACTGGGCCACCATCTTGGTGGCCGTGGGTTGGGTCACCCCGAGATCGACGGCCGCCTTGGAAAACGACCCCAGGTCCACGAGCCGCACAAACAGGCGAAGGGATTGAATCCGGTCCATGGCGACATGGTATTCCAAATTGGAATATGTGTAATGCAGTGCCAAGGGATTCCGTCCGGACCCAGCGACTGCCACTATGGGCCCCACGGAAATTCCCCCAACCGTTTTCTTGGAGACACCCACATGGCAAAAATGAAGGCCGTTATGGCCGCAGTGCAGGTAATGGAAAAGGAAGGCATCACCCAGGCGTTTGGCGTGCCCGGTGCCGCCATCAACCCGATGTACGCCGCGCTCAGAGAGCGTCAGTCCATTAGTCACATTCTGGCGCGCCACGTGGAAGGCGCCTCGCACATGGCCGAGGGGTACACCCGTGCCGCCCCCGGCAATATCGGCGTGTGCATCGGCACCTCTGGCCCCGCCGGCACCGACATGATCACCGGCTTATATTCGGCGATTGCGGATTCCATTCCGATCCTGTGCATCACGGGCCAAGCGCCCCGCGCCCGCCTCTACAAAGAGGATTTCCAGGCCGTGGACATCGAGAGCATTGCGAAACCAGTGACCAAGATGGCCGTCACCGTGCGCGAACCCGCGCAGGTGCCCCGCGTGTTTCAGCAGGCCTTTCATCTGATGCGCTCTGGCCGCCCCGGTCCGGTCTTAATCGACCTGCCCTTTGATGTGCAGATGGCCGAAATCGAATTCGACATCGATACCTATGAGCCGCTGCCGGTCTACAAGCCGGCCGCGAGCCGAAAGCAGGCGGAAAAGGCCATCGACATGTTGTTGGCCGCGGACAAACCGTTGATCGTTGCCGGTGGCGGCATCATCAATGCCGATGCGTCCAAGCTGCTGGTCGAATTCGCCGAGCTCATGAATGTGCCGGTGATTCCGACATTGATGGGCTGGGGCACCATCCCCGATGACCATCCGCTCATGGCGGGGATGTGTGGCCTGCAGACCAGCCATCGCTATGGCAATGCCACCATGCTCGCCTCCGACTTCGTGCTGGGCATTGGTAACCGCTGGGCCAACCGTCACACCGGCTCCGTGGAGGTCTACACCAAGGGCCGCACGTTTGTGCACGTCGACATCGAGCCCACCCAGATCGGTCGTGTCTTTATGCCGGACTATGGCATCGTGTCCGATGCCAAAGCGGCGTTGGAACTCTTTGTCCAGATCGCCCGCGAACGCAAGGCGGCCAACACGCTGAAGAACTACAGCGACTGGGTGTTCCGTTGCCAGGAACGCAAGAAGCTGATGCACCGTAAGACCCATTACACCGAGACACCGATCAAGCCAATGCGCGTGTACGAGGAAATGAATAAGGCCTTCCCGCGCGATACGATTTACGTGACCACGATTGGCTTGTCGCAGATTGCCGGTGCCCAATTTCTGAATGTGTTTGGCCCGCGTCAGTGGATCAACTGCGGCCAGGCCGGCCCCCTGGGCTGGACCATCCCCGCCGCACTCGGCGTGGTGGCGGCCGATCCCACCCGCACGGTGGTAGGACTCTCCGGTGACTACGACTTCCAATTCCTGATCGAGGAACTCGCCGTGGGCGCCCAGTTCCGACTGCCCTACGTGCAGGTGCTGGTCAACAACAGCTACCTGGGACTGATTCGCCAGGCGCAACGCAATTTCGATATGGATTTCAACGTGCAGCTCGCGTTTGAAAATCAGAACATCGATGATCCGGTGCTCAAGGGTTATGGCGTGGATCACCAGGCCGTCGTCGTGGGCCTGGGTTGTAAGGCGATGCGGGTCACGGACCCCGAGAAAATCGGAGAGGCACTCCAGCAGGCCCAGGCCATGGCCCAGGAGTACCGTGTACCGGTCGTGGTGGAGGTCATCCTGGAGAAGGTCACCAACATCGCCATGGGCACCGAGATTGATAACATCAATGAGTTTGAGGAAATCGACTGCCGTCATCCCGAGGGCCGCGAAGGGCTCAAACTCGCCGGTTTACTCGAATAAGAAAAGGACACGTCATGCCCAAGTTTGCCGCTAACCTCACCATGCTCTTTAACGAAGTGCCTTTTTTGGAGCGCTTTGAAAAAGCGGCAAACAACGGCTTTACGGCCGTGGAGTTCCTGTTTCCCTACGCCTTCGATGCCCAGGAGATCCGTGATCGTTTAACCCGCCACGCGCTCACTCTGGTGTTGCATAACCTGCCGGCCGGAGATTGGGAGGCGGGTGAACGCGGGATCGCCTGCCATCCAGACCGGGTCCATGAATTCCGCGAGGGTGTGGCCAAGGCCATCACCTACGCGACGGCCCTCGGTGTGGGTCAGCTCAATTGCCTGGCCGGCAAGACGCCATCGGGTGTCTCGGCCGACGTACTGCGCAAGACCTTCGTGGAGAATCTGCGCTTTGCGGCCAGTGAGCTGAAAAAAGCAGGGCTCAAACTGCTCATTGAACCCATCAACACCTTTGACATTCCCGGCTTTTACCTCAGCGGCACGCAGCAGGCGCTCTCCATCATGGACGAGGTCGGCGCGGACAACCTATTCCTGCAGTACGACATCTACCACATGCAACGCATGGAGGGAGAGCTCGCCGCCAGCATGCAGCGCCATCTGCCACGCATCGCCCATCTGCAGCTGGCCGACAACCCCGGACGCAATGAACCCGGCACCGGCGAAATCAACTACGCCTTCCTGTTTCAGTTCATCGATAAAATCGGATACTCGGGTTGGATTGGCTGTGAATACAAGCCCGCCACCACCACGGAGGCCGGACTAGGGTGGCGTTCGCTGGCCCGCTGAACCCCCGGCGTACCCGCGCTCAGCCGTTTGTCTCACCACCATAAGGAAAACAATATGTCGCAATCCCTCAATGTCGGTTTCGTTGGCCTGGGCATCATGGGTGCCCCCATGTGCGGTCATCTCATCAATGCCGGTCACCAGGTCTTTGTCACCACCCGCAGCAAGGTGCCCGAGAGCATCGCCCAGACCAAGGCCGTGATCTGCAAGACCCCGCAAGAAGTCGCCGAGAACGCCGACATCATCATCACCATGGTGCCCGATACGCCCGATGTGGAGAAGGTGCTCTTTGGCGATCATGGAATTGCCAAGGGGATTTCTAAAGGCAAAGTGGTGGTCGACATGAGTTCGATCTCCCCCATCACCACCAAGGAATTCGCCCAGAAGATCAATGCGCTCGGTGCCGAATACCTGGATGCGCCCGTATCGGGCGGCGAAGTCGGGGCCAAAAATGCCGCGCTCACCATCATGGTGGGCGGAAGCGAAGCCACCTTTGACCGCGTGAAACCCCTGTTTGAACTCATGGGCAAAAACATCACGCTCGTCGGTGGCAATGGCGATGGTCAGACGGCCAAGGTGGCCAACCAGATCATCGTGGCCTTGAACATCGAGGCGGTCTCCGAGGCCCTGTTATTTGCGGCCAAGGCCGGCGCCGATCCCGCAAAGGTGCGGCAGGCACTGATGGGCGGATTTGCCGCCTCGCGCATTCTGGAAGTGCATGGCGAACGCATGATCAATCGAACATTTAACCCGGGCTTTCGCATCGAACTGCACCAAAAGGATTTAAATCTCGCCCTGCAAAGCGCACGCGCCATGGGCGTATCGCTGCCCAACACGGCCACGGCCCAGGAACTCTTTAACGCCTGTGCGGCCCACGGCGGCAAGGCCTGGGATCACTCGGCCATGGTGCGCGCACTGGAAAAAATGGCCAACTTTGAAATTGGCCAGAAGTAATCGTTAACGGCCCATCACCGTGCGGGCGCCATCACGCCCGCACATCGCACTTATCCCGAGTAAAACGGGTAATCGATATACCCCTTCTCGCCACCGGCGTAAAACGTATTGGGGTCGGCCGTATTAAGCGGCTTGTCGCTCTGGAACCGATAGACCAGATCCGGGTTGGCAATAAACGGCACCCCAAAGGCTACCAGATCGGTTTTCCCGGAAGCCACCGCCGCCTCGGCCATGGCTTTTGAATAACCATTATTTCCCATCACAACGTGCCCGCCTGCCGCCTTGAAGGCGGCCTCAATGGCCTGGAAATCCACATCGGGCCGCGCATCCCGGGCGCCACCGGTCTGACCTTCGATCACGTGCAGGTAGCCCAGACCACGACGCCCCAACTCTTTTGCCACATGCATGAACACGGTCTGTGGGTGCTGATCATCAATGTCATTAAAGGTCGAGGCCGGTGAAATGCGCGATCCCACTCGAGAGGCCGGAAACACCTGGCATACGGCATCCACAACCTCCAGCAAAAAGCGCGCACGATTCTCCACACTGCCCCCATACGCATCCGTACGATGGTTGGTCTTATCGCGCAGAAACTGATCAAGCAAGTAGCCGTTCGCCCCATGGACTTCCACCATGTCAAAGCCGGCCGCCTTCGCCCGTTCGGCCGCCTGCCGATAGGTGCCCACCAACTCGGCAATCTCCGAGATCTCCAACGCGCGTGGCATCGATACATCATCAAATCCGGAAGGGATGAACACCTTGGCCTGCGCCCGAATGGCTGATGGTGCGACCGGCGCGGCCTGCCCGGGCTGGAAAAAGGTGTGTGAAATGCGGCCAACGTGCCAGAGCTGAAGGCAGATCTTCCCGCCTTTGGCATGCACGCGATCGACAATCTTTTTCCATCCAGCCGTCTGGGCATCGGTGTAGATGCCCGGTGTGCCGATATAACCCTGACCCTGTTGGCACACCTGTGTGGCCTCGGTGATGATCAGTCCGGCACTGGCCCGCTGCTCATAATAGGTCGCCATCATATCGGTGGGCTCGAGCTGGGCGCTCGCCCGGCTACGCGTGAGCGGGGCCATGACCATACGATTGGCCAAGGTGAGGTCGCCCATAGAGAATGGTTGATACAAGGCATGAACTTGCGACATCGGTGTCACTCCTGATTACGATTTTAAAAATTGTTCAATTCGACGCACGCCTTCGGCGAGCAGACTCAAGGGCTTAGTGTAAGACACCCGAACATAACGCTCCGGGGCCACCTGTCCAAAGTCACGGCCGGGCGTCATCAATACGCCCGCTTCATCACAAAGCCGCAGACAAAACCCATAACTGTCATCGGTCAGCGCGGACACATCCGCGTAGCCGTAAAATGCCCCATCGGGCATGGCCGGAAAGGAAAATCTGAGTCGAGAGAGCTCGCCCAATAGGTAATCCCCTTGCTCGCGGAATCGCTCTCGATAGCCTTCCGCGGTAGCCAGAGATTCCGGTTCGAAGGCGGCTAACGCGGCCTGCTGTGCAATGGCCGAAGGCGAAATAAACAGGTTCTGGGATAAGCGCTCCAGGCTGTCCATCATATCGGTGGGGGCGACCACCCAACCCAGCCGCCAGCCCGTCATGGAGAAGGTCTTTGAAAAACTGTTGACCGACACGATGTCCTCACCCAAGCCAACGGCCGATGGCGGGGATGAATGGAACATCAGTCGCTGATAAATCTCGTCCACGATCAAGACGCCGCCTTTTTCCCGCACTACCCCATGCAGTTGGATCAGCGTCTGCGCATCGATCGCGGTGCCCGTTGGATTAGCCGGACTGGCCACCAAGAGCGCTTTCGTCGCCGGTGTCCAGGCGGCGCGCACCTGATCCGGTGTGGGCTGAAACCGGGTCGTGGCATCCACGGCAATGGTACGGACGACCCCTCCCATGGCCCCAATGAATTCACGATTGCACGGATAACTGGGATCGGGCACCAGGACTTCGTCGCCCGGGGTGATCAGGGCCGCCATCACCAGTAGCAATCCGCCGGATGCGCCGGCCGTGATCGCGATACGATGATCCGATACATGCAGCTGATCACGCCGCCAGTAGTCGTGGGCAATGGCACGGCGCAGCTCCGGCATGCCAAGCGCGTGGGTGTAATGGATACGACCGGCCGACAGCGCGGCCTGTGCCGCCCGGACCACCGGCGGCGGCGCCGGGAAATCGGGCTCTCCGACCACCATGCTGATCGCCGGCCCCATGGTGGGCTCTCGCGCGGCGGCCCGCGCCAACAGCTCCATCACATAAAACGGACGCGTCGCGCGTGCTCTCAACGATAATGGCGTGGAAATTGTCATGATGTCGTGGTACGGTCGAAATTAATGATCTATTGTCACAGGTTTACCGAGTGAAAGACGTACGCGGATTCAGGGTACGTGGGCGGATCGGATTAGCGCTGATCGCGGGAATTGGCCTCACGGCATCGGCCAATGCACAACACCTCACCCTTCATTGCACCGGCATGCTGACTGTCACTGCCTTGGCCTCCGGGGCATCCAGCAGCGAATCCCATCAAGAGACCTTCCATTTTGAAAAAGGTCGGCGTGATGGTCTGATCCCCTATGAATGGCGTCCGGAGAGTATCCGCTTCGAATCGCGGGCGCAGTTCCAACACGCCGGAATCATCGTGGAGAGCTATCGGGTAGATATTCGTCGTAGCGACTATCGCATTCTAAAAGTCGAGCGCCTGACGGTCACGCCACCGGAATTTAAAACCTCGCATGCCGTCGAGCGACGTTTTGAGGGGCGCTGTACTCCATAATGGCGCCGTGATCACGTCCCATCTTTTCCTCGCCTCCCAGAGTCCGCGCCGACGCGCCTTACTCGAGAGCATCCATATCACCCCGATTGTGCTTGCGCCGGATACGTCCATCGATGCGGAAGCCCTGGAGCTGCCGCTGCCTAACGAGGCCCCACTCGACTATGTCGAGCGGGTGGCCAAACTGAAGCGCGATCACGCGCTGGAGCGACTGAAAAAACGTTTCTCATCAACATTGTCACCGCGCGATCAAGATCTGGTGCTCTCGGCGGACACCACGGTGGCACTCGATCAGCAGATTCTGGGAAAACCCGCCACACCGGAGCAGGCGAAGGCCATGCTGCAGTCCTTATCCGGCAAGACCCATAGTGTGCACACCTGTGTGGCATTGACCCGTGTGGATCAGCGCATGGAGCGCTCGGTGACCGTCACCTCCCGTGTGACATTTGCCGTGCTGTCGCCGGAATGGATCGATGCTTATGTGTCGTCGGGCGAACCGATGGACAAAGCCGGTGCGTATGGCATTCAAGGCATTGCGGGCAGCATGATCCCGTCGATCTCCGGCAGTTACACCGGCATCATGGGCCTACCGCTTTATGAGACACTGCAGCTGATGGATGCGCTGAGTCGCTATGGACAATCAGGAACTCATTGAACTGCTGGATAACCTCACCCCGTATTTTGTAGGCGGGCTGATCGGGTTTATGGTGTTGATCGTATTTTCGTTGGCCCGGGAGTCCAAAGGCGGTCGGATGGCCTACATCGTGTTATCCATTGCCCTGCTGGTCGGAACCAGCGGATGGATTGCCAAGTCCATCATTCAACATTTCATGAAAATCTAAGTCGTATGTTTGGCCGATGCGCGATCATCGCGCATGCGCGTCAGGGCCACCACAGCGGCCAGAATAATTGCGCCGCCCACAAGCTGTGTAAAGGTCAATGACTCGTGAAGAAAAATAGCGGCTGCGATGATGGTCACGACGGGCTCCAGCGTGGACAGTGTGGATGCATCGGAGGCGCCCAGCCATCGGACCCCCACAAAAAAACCAATCATGGCCACCACGGTCGATAGCACAGCGATCATGACCACCGACCCCCAGGCCAATGGCGTGGTGGGAAACCCTGGATTCGTGAGTATGACCAACATCCCAAACACGGCCGCCGCCGCAATCATGACCACCGTACCGCATGCATACGGCTCTTCCGAGGCCAGCACGCGACTGCCCGACAAGATATAAGCACAGTACAACACCGCCGATAAGGCGCCTAATGCGATGCCCATCGGCTGTCCATCCAACGCACCCCACACGGTCAAGGCGGTGCCCAAAAAGGCCACGACCACCGCAGTAAGTCGTTTGATCCCCAGTGGCTCTTTGAACAGTAACGCGCCGAACACCGCCACTAGAATCGGATAAAGGTAGAGCAACAAGGCCACCAGTCCCGCCGAGGCATAGTGCAAGGCCGAGAAAAATGAAAACGACTGGCAGACATATCCGAGACCACCCATGGCCGCTAAGATTAGGGTGTTCCGTCGTGATGGCCATGCACGCCTGCTGAAGATCATCACCAACGTCATGACAATCGCCGCAATGAAAAACCGAAGAAACAGCAAGGCGATGACATCTGTTCCGGCCGCATAGGCATATCGCGCGAAGATCGGCATCACGCCGAACCCAAATGCCGAGACCGCGACGGCCACCACACCCCAGAACCGCATCCGTGCGCTCACCACCTTAGCGATCCACCCTCCAGGCCGGAATCTGCCAATCCAGTTGCATGGCCACCATGCGGGACAGCGTTGCCACCAGCGCGGCCGCTACCAATCCGACCCACTGGGCAACGCCCATGGCGTGTGTTGCGACGAGGACCCACCCCCCGCAGAAGGCACACAAGGCATACGGTCGGTGATCACTGAATACCTTGGGGATGTCATTGCACACAATGTCACGCAGCACCCCACCGAACACCGCCGTGACCATGCCCATCAGCACGGCCACCAAGGCGGGCACGTCTGCGGATAAACCGATCTGCGTTCCGCTTGCCGCAAAGAGTCCCAACCCCACGGCATCGGGCCACTGCATCGCCCGCTCCGTCGGTTCAAAGTGCCGGCCCCGCAGAAACACCATGGCCGCAATGGCCAATATCAACACCAACCACAGCAGTTCGGCATGCGCCACCCAGAAAAACGGCCGGCGGTCCAGCAACACATCGCGCAATGTTCCGCCACCAAACGCCGCCAGTCCCGCCACCACGCATACCCCCACCGCGTCCATCCGGCGCCGGGCTGCCTCGATCACGCCCGACAGGGCGAAGGCCACCGTGGCCAGTGTCTCGACCAGGTACTGTGCGGTAGTAAGACTAAATCCACTCATGATGCTGACGAATCCTGGTGATTGGCCTCCAGCAGTTCAATGTCTGCGGTCAGTCCAAGGTGATCGGATAAATGTGCCCAATCCGTAAGTGTATGTGCGGAATGCACCCGCATGCCCCGGACATAAATCCGGTCCATCGGCAGCATGGGCTGAAGACTGGGAAATGTTCTGGCCGGTGATCCGGTCAGGGTTTCAAAGACCTCCTGAAACCCCCGTGCCTTCATCGCACTGCCCACCCGATTGCGCCAGTCGTTAAAGTCACCCGCCACGATCGCCGGTGCCCGTCCTGCCAACTCATCAATAAACGCCGTGATGGAGGCGAGCTGCCGAGCCCGCCCGCGCTCAAATAGGGCAAGGTGCACGCAAAAACAATGCACCACATGGGTCTCCCCATGGGCGTCCTGCACCTGAATCACACTGTGCAACAGCCCCCGTCGTTCGAATCTGTAGGCGGAGATATCGTAGTTCTGACCCCTGCGCAGTGGATGTTGGGACAAAATGGCATTGCCGTGATGGCTGCGCAACTGCACCGCATTACGGCCGTAGTGCCATTCCGGCCAATACCCTTCGGCCAGGTACTGTGTCACGCCGGGTGCCGCACCAATTGCCCGACGTCGACTGCGCCGCGCCGACTCCTGCTGCAACTCCTGAATGAATATTAGGTCGGCATCATGCTCGCGTATTTTCTGGCGCAGGCGTTGTACGGTCGATCGGACCTGCAACGGTGAGCGCCCTTTGTGCATGTTTAAGGTCATGACCCGCAAATGGCGCGACCGCACCTTGCCCATTACCCCAAATCGTTGCCCCGATACCAACATCGTCCCTGCCTTTTTACCCCTACCCCAAATCACGAAGAGTCGTTATTCTTTACCGATCTACACCACACTGTAAGCGAAGTCATGAGTCTGACAAAAACCATCGCTGCACTGGCTGTCATCGTTCAGATGTTCGGCCCATCCACCGCCCGGGCAGCCGCCGACCCGGGGCAAGCGGCTCCCGATTTCCGGGCGACCGATCTGCTCGGAAAAACCGTATCCATCACAGGATTAAAGGGCCGCTGGATCGCCTTGGAATGGACCAATCCGGAGTGCCCGTTTGTTCAAAAACACTACAACAGTGGAAACATGCAGTCCACACAGCAGCAGGCGAGTGCCGCCAATGTCGTATGGGTGCAGATCAATTCCACCACACCCAAGCACAGTGACTACAAATCACCCGAGCAAATGGCCGCGTGGAACAAGAATATGAAGGCCGTGGTATCCCACGCGGTGCTCGATCCCCAAGGCATCATCGGGCGCGCTTATGGTGCGAAAACCACACCGCAGATGGTCCTGATCAATCCGGATGGGCGGGTGGTCTATCACGGTGCGATCGACAGCATTCGTTCTGCGAACCCCGCTGACATCCCCAGAGCGACCAACTACATGAGAGACGCCATGACGGAGGCCCTCACCGGCAAGACGGTGAGCACGCCCTCATCTACGCCGTATGGCTGTTCGGTGAAGTACTGACGCTTATCCTCGCAAAGAGGCGGAGTACACCCCGTCCGCCTCGTGGGCCCAGGCGATATCTTTTTTAGTCACGCCACCCGCATCGTGGGTGGTCAGGTCGACATCCACCCGGTTGTAGACATTGCGCCATTCCGGATGATGATCCATCGACTCACTGAACCGGGCCATAGCCGTCATGAAGGCAAAGGCCGCTTCAAAATCTCGGAATCTGAACGTACGGGAGATTCGACCGCCATGCTCCGCGCTGTAGCACCAATCAGGATGCGCCTTTAGCGCGTCATCACGTTCTGCATCGCTCAGCATGACCGTTCCTTTAAATTGCTCATATAAGACACCCCGTATCGATCGTGTAGCCGGAGCCAGTGCGGCCGCGCACTCTTATGCGGCAAGATCAAAGACAAGGACTTCGGCACCTTTGCCCTTTGCCAAGGTGAGCTTCGACTCATTGGCCATCAGCACGGCGTCCCCACCGCCAAGCGAATGCCCATTGACCTCTATCTCCCCCTTGACCACGTGTACATATATCTTACGATCCGGATCCAACTCCTGCGCGCTGCACTGATCCGCATCGAATAGGCCCGCATACATTCGGGCATCCGCGTTGATCGACACGGAATCGTGGGCACTATCCGGTGAGGCGACCAGTCGTAATGTGCCCTGCTTTTGTAGGCTCGGAATGGTCTTTTGCTCGTACCCGGGCCGGATTCCAGTGAACTTCGGTCGGATCCAGATCTGTAGGAAATGGGTCACCTGACCCTGAGCATGATTGAATTCACTGTGCACAACGCCGGTCCCGGCCGACATACGCTGTACATCGCCTGGGGGAATCGTCTTCACGTTTCCCATACTGTCTTTGTGGGCCAACTCGCCGGAGAGCACATAACTGATGATCTCCATATCCCGATGGCCATGGGAGCCAAAACCGGTTCCCGGAGCGATTCGATCCTCATTGATGACCCGCAGATTCCCCCAACCCATAAATTCGGGATTTACATAATCGGCGAATGAAAACGAGTGATAGCTTTGGAGCCAGCCATGATCGGCGTAGCCGCGCTCCTTGGATCGACGAATCTTGATCATAGGCACTCGTTACTCAACCGCTGACCGTACGGTGAAATACGGAACGTATCGTCTTGAGTGCCCCGATCGCCTGGGCCACATCACTCTTCCCCAGCTTGTTAAACGCCTGCTCCAGGTGGGCGACGTGCTCAGGGAATGCCTTTTTAAATAATCGATCGCCGACTCTCGTGAGGGCGATCCGATAGCTACGGCCATCCTGCTCATTGGGGATCTTGTGAATCAGTCCTTTTTCTTCAAGACGATCGAGCACCCCCGTCATGGTGCCTTTGAGAATCAGGGTCTTCTCCCCCAATTCCTTGCAGGTCATCGGGGGTTGATTGCCCAAGGTCGCCAGGATGTCGAACTGGGTCATGGTGAGCCCCAGCGCCCGGACATGGCGCGTGGAATAGGCCTCGAAGGTCTGGTAGGTCAACGCGAGTTCTCGAATCAGGGGCAGCACGCTCACCACGGACATCCTTGAATAGTTGCCATATTTGTTATTTTAGTACGAGTGCGTACTAAATACCCGCTCGCCCGCCGGGGATTATTCCTTGGGTGCACCGCATTCCCCGTTGTTGTATCGTCTTGCCGTGAAGCTCATCGGACTCATTCATGTACAGGACCCCGCCGCATTTTCGGTCTACCGCGAACAGGTGACGGCCACTGTTGAACGCTATAACGGGAAAGTGGTCGGTCGAGGTCGCCTAACCACCATGTTGTGGAACGAACTGGATTGCCCACCCTTTGAATTCCTGGTGGAGCTCGCGTTTCCCAGCGCTCAAGACGCCCAACAGTGGGCCGACAGCCCAGAGTACTCGGCCCTGCTGTCCGTGAGGACTCAGGCCATGCGGCTTACTCTCTTCGGCGTGGAATAGCCCCTCACTCACAGACGAAAGACTCTATGGAATCCCTATTGGTCTCCACCGGCGTGGTCGCCCTCGCTGAGATTGGGGATAAGACACAGCTGCTAGCCTTCATTCTGGCTGCACGGTTCAAAAAACCCATACCTATCATTGCCGGAATTCTGCTGGCCACGATCGTCAACCACGGGTTGGCCGGAGCGCTCGGCGCTTGGATCACCGCATCCATCAGCCCCGAAGTCTTGCGGTGGGTCCTGGGACTGTCGTTCATCGGTATGGCGATCTGGACCCTCATCCCAGACAAAATCGAGGAAGAAGAAACCCAGATCGCCAAGCGGTTTGGCGTCTTCGGGGCAACCCTCATTACATTTTTTCTTGCCGAAATGGGAGATAAAACCCAGATTGCCACGGTCGCAATGGCCGCGCACTACTCTGCACCACTGATGGTAGTCATCGGCACGACGCTCGGGATGTTGATCGCAGATGTGCCCGCCGTATTTGCGGGAGAAAAGCTTGCCAATAAAATTCCGATGAAATTCGTTCACTCGATTGCTGCTGCAATCTTCGCTGCGCTCGGGGTGGCGACACTACTCGGCGCAGGATCACGCCTGGGCTTCTAACAACACGCATCGTGACGCACCCATTGCGGGATTGCATCACCCAATGCCAACGAAGGGAATTGCACCCCTGTCTTCGGCTCACACCGGACTCAAGATTCTAAAGAGAACCTTGAGAATAGCGGTAAACCGATGTTCTACTCATTGAACTACGCTGGCTCCGAACAACGATAAACAAAGCCCAGTGTAGCGATCCCACTGACGGGCCGATCCAACCAATGCGGGGAATTACTGGATCACCACGTTCCGGCGCGATGCTCAGTAAGCATAAAGACGTCCGACATAGCGATGTTTTATGACCAAGAGACCCCCACCACCACACCTACTCGAAATTCACGTTCAATCCCGTAAATCCTACTTCGGATCGATAAGTCTTAGTGCGAATGGATCTCGAGCATCCGTGTCCACCGTGATGCGAACGGCGCGTACGTCCTGATCTCCAGGAACAATTAACTGATAAACGTTTTGAAGCGGCTCTCTATTGATTGAGAAGGGACTCCCGAATCGAAACTTATGTGTATCGCCATTGATGAGCAACACCGGCTTAGCGAATTGCTTTGCTCTGGGTAACAGAGCCTCTCCCACCACGTTGAAAAATCCGGAATACCTTGGAAAAGTAGCCTCATGGGACGCGCTCTCAAATACGTCGGCTTGGAAGGCAATTACTACGGCCTCCATCCCAAGTAGGCTGGCCAGATCAAATCCGGCATTAATCCAGGCACGATTCGCAGCGTCCCGTTCAAAAAATTCCGCCACCGCTTTCGGATCACGTGTCTCGAAATTGTTATTGCTTCCCACGATGTGGACGGTCATGAAAAGAACCCTTTCCACCACCCAACGCTGGTTCTCGACATACCGGGCAAACGTAGGATGAACACCAGATTGAGACTCAATCGGCATTGCCATCGCACCGAGCGACTCTTTTACAGAGAAAAACGTACTTCGGAGTTTTTCTAAACGCTCTAATGGATCAAAACTCCCGTTATTTTTACGGTGGCAATCGGTCCACTCGTTATCACCCGGGGTGTACACCACAGGACGACTGAACCGATCGAAATGCCGACGTTGTCGCTGAAACTCCTCGTCAGAACAAAGTGTCGAACCCGACTTGAAATCGCCCACGTGGATTGAAAACTGAGAATCGGTACGATTAATCGAATCGATCAGAGATCTGTATTTGGTCCCCGCTACTGGACTACCCCCGATATTCAGACAGGTCCAAGCCTCAGGCTGAGGCACGTTCAAACGCCTCGACGACTTTGGCCTGCTTGGCGGCCCAGCAGGGGGCGCTTCGCTAACTTGCCGAGGTCAAAATAAATCAAGTTCTGGTGGCGTTAGGGATTCGAACTTGCGATCCTAGCCCCTTTACAGACGCCTGTTTTTGTATATACAATAACCCATGCGAATTCTTTACGATGCAAGAAAACGTGAGAA
>JACCDX010777225.1_pt1 | contig 18125 bp, 17 predicted proteins | sample 7449681 | NCBI WGS metagenome assembly JACCDX01 (sample SAMN15323450, study PRJNA562643) | freshwater metagenome | isolation source: river surface water | place: USA:Blue River Watershed | collected 2017-08-18
ATCGCTCGTGTGACTTCTCCAAAGACAGCCCTAACAGTCCTTGCCCTTGTCTTTGCATTTATTTATATCTGGACAGAGAAGGCATCGACTGCAGCAATTGCAGGAGCCATCTTTGCTATTCCATACTTTGTTGGATTTATCCGTTTTGGATCTCAAGGAAAGATTCAGATTAAGTGGGGGCGCAACGCTCTCCTTGAATCGCTGCTCGCCTCATCTGTCATCTTTGTAATCTTCCGCGAACTGGCCCATCGCCCAATCCTTCTCGACCAGCGAGTGAGCGCACTCCTGGCTCTCAGCGGAATTCCAGCCGTTCTCCACGCGCTTTATAGCGCGGTCTATGCATCCAATGAAGAGACTTTCGTATCTGATGAGATTCATGGGAGAATAGAGCAATGAAGAAGTTAGCTGGCCTTCTCTTGGTCGTATCGTTTCTACGCATAGGTTTCGCTTATGCCGATACAACCACGGTCAACTCTGTCGAATATCTGACAGGTTCAACCAGCTCAACGGATGCTGTGAATCAGATCCTCGTAACCCTGATTGGACCTCAAGGTGAGCCTGGTCCTGCTGGTGTTGCAGGTAAAGATGGCGTCAATGGAATTAACGGAATTGATGGCACCAATGGAATTGATGGGGCTCCAGGAGTTGCTGGTGTTGCAGGTGCTCCAGGTGAGAGCGTTCAGCTGGTAGGAGATGCAACCCCTGCAGATTGCCCTAGCGGCGGAAAGATTTTCTCACTCGCTGGTGTTCGCACTGCAATCTGTAATGGAGCCAATGGTCTTAACGGGGCACCAGGTGCGACAGGTGCAACTGGTCCACAAGGTGCTGCAGGTACTGGCGGCACAGGTGGCGGTGGAGGATTTACATATGCACAAGGTGAAATGACTGCAGGTGCTTGCGATACCTTTATTGCGATTAAGCCAATCAGAAATTACACACGAGTGGGATTTGTATTCGGCGGATTTAAATTCGGCGACACAACAATCACCAAGCTCGACACTGTAACAAGCACAACCTTAAGCGGCGGAGTGAACTCAGGATGCCTTGGTCAGTATGTCAAGATTGAATTCTTTACTGATTCAACTTATGACAACTCAAAGTATTCATCGACCGATCACATCGTCTGCACATCTCGCCAGACGCTAGGCAACTATGGCCCTGGCACTAATGGCGCCTACACCCTACTCGGTGGTGAGCCAGGCGGAAGTACTGCTTCAAATGGTGGTGCATTCCTCTGTACTTCAAGTCGTAGCAACGACATAGTTCTCGCCGATATTAGTACCGCTGATTACAACGACAAGATTGGTTTCTCAATTGGCTAATCAAGAAACCGAGAAATCTTCCCCTAAGGTTTCCAAACTTCCCCTTCCAATCTCTGACTCACCTTTGGTCATTGATCTTCCAGATGGGCAGAAAATTGTTGTGGGCAAGATGGTGCAGGGAAGTGTTATTGAAGTTGCTACTTGGAGAGGTGTTGGTCGTCCCGATAGCCGCACATCACGCTTGATGCTTGGTATGGGTAGCGGCAATGTTAATGAAGACACTGAGGCTGAAGGTTCAGGACAAAACGCCCCAGCCCACCAAGCACCACAGAAGCCTCAAGGTCTTGCAGGTGTTGTTGCAACAGTGGAACATTTCTTTAAGAATTTCAATCGCATCAATTGGTCTGCAACATTTAAAGCTCTTCTTGCATCGCTAACCGCGAAGAAGAGCAAGAAAGTGAAGAAGCAAGAGGTTTCGACAACTCCAGCTACTAAGGATGAGGGAGTGCGTCCAACAATCACTGTGACTCCTGCATCAGAGGATGCCGATATTGAGGCGTGGCTCAATAAGATTACAGAGAAGGCGACTCGTGATACTGCCAAGAAAGCACCTGTAAAGAAGGCTGCGCCTAAGGCAACGGTCAAAAAGGCTGCCCCGAAGACGAGCAACGCTCGTGGTTCGAAGAAGTAGTAGGTTAGACTTTCCCAATGAAGACTAAGCTCATTGCCCTTGCAGCAATTGCCGCCGTCCTCTTTGCACTGGGATTCCGAGTAGCACACCCACAAGATGGACTTGAGTCTGTCATGGGATCTGCTAAATCAAGCCTTGTGATTTATAAGAAGGCTGACAAAGTCGCAGTGGGTCAGAAGGTTGTTGTAGTTGTCGCAGGAAGCGGCAATCAGCTTGGTGTGGTTAAGTCAGCAACAGATGAGACTGCAGATGTTGATACAAAGAGCGCCTTTGTCCGCGTGAAGCAGGATGAAGTAGTTGGAAAGCTCGTTGCAGTTATTCCATTCTTTGGAATTCTCTTCGGCCTCGTAGGTCTTTAATTTCCTACTCTGGCGATAGAGTCAAGCGCAATACAATCTGATTTCTCTTTAAAAGTTTACTCGAACCTAGATTAATCTTGGCATTTTCAAAGTAGGCGATATTAGCCTTTTGAATCTGGGCGCTAAAGAGCAGAGCACGAAACTTTCCATCGTTATCGTTCTCAGTCTTCGGATCAAAGCCACCAACAATCTTGGCAAAGAGAACTACTGAGCTACGAGGAAGTTTCTCGCCTTCAATAAAACCATCGATATCCTTCTGGATTTGGGCAGGATCGAAGGATTCATAGGCAATATTGAGTCCTTTGACATAATTTCCGCCTGCAATATTTCCAATATTTCCAGTTCCGGTCAGTCCTCCGCCGAGTGATGGAACGAATGAAATTGTTGCAAGGAAGATCACCATCAAAGCAAGGAAGGAGTCGGCAAAGAGCCACCCACCTTGATGGGTGGCATCTTCTTCAGTGCGGCGCTGGCGAACTTTACGCACGGCGTGACTTTCGAACCTTAGGTACTTCTTGTTCATCGAAGGTAAAGGAATCTAAGAATGAAGGGGCAGCAGGTGCTTGCTTCGGGAGTTTGCGTGCAGCTTTTTCAATAATGTGAGATGCATCTTCCAAATTATTAGTGGCTGCAACAAGGCGAGAGATCGCACCTGCAAGGCTTGCATTCATATTGACGGTGGTGATCTTCCGCTTATCGTGGAGTTGAGCCTGAATATCTAGGGCTAGCGCTAGGCGCTCACTATCGATAGCAGCCTCCTCGGCTATTTCCATCTCTTCTACTTTATGTCCTGCTTGGGATACATAGAGGGTGAGGAGAATAACGATGACCACAATGATGAAGTCAAGGCGGGCGACATTGCCGATCTTCCACTCTTCAGCGAGGATGTCATAGCCGTTCTGCCAGAAATCAAGGAAGTTGACCACATCGGCGCCATTGGCATCAATATATTTGGAGAAACCTGTCGTGGCCGCACTCACCGCAGCCCATGTGAGGGCAACGGGTGCAAAGACGAGGACATTTCGCACGACAATAAGAATGCGAACCAAGCGAGCTTTCGGAGCTGCGCTCACTGCTTCAGGGTGGGGGAGGTAATCAAGTGGATCAAGCTCTGCCCAAATATGAAGGTTCTTCTTACTCTCGATTGCTGAGAGGAGCCCAGAGATATATGGGTGGGTGCTGACTTGGTAGCGATCTCCAAATGATCGCAGTGAAGCTGATAAAGCTGTCAGCGGTTGTGGCTTACGCGGTGCCATAAAGGTCCTCCATCTATCTGGGCTGTGGCCGACCGCGAGTCTAACTCAGCAAGGGCAAAAGGTGAAAGGTAGGCTCTGCCACCATGACCCGCATCAGCAAAGCCCTCGCTATTGTCATCGTTCTTGCGATGTCTGGCCTCGTATTTCTAGGAGTGAACACAATGTCTGATAATTCATCTGAAAATGGCGCACCTCCTACAGTCAGTGCCGTCGCTGGGCAGGCTCCAACTATTTCAGCTCCAAGTGGCGCAGCTCCTGCCACGCTAACAACATCAGACATTATTGTTGGTAGCGGAGCTGAAGTTCTCCCCACATCAACTCTTACAGTGCATTACACACTCATGGCATGGTCAACAGGAAAGATCATTGAATCATCATGGAGTGGTCAGCCTGCAACATTCCCATTGGCTCAAGTTGTGGAAGGGTGGCAGAAGGGACTGCCAGGAGCAAAGGTCGGAGGACGCAGACTCCTCGTTCTTCCACCGGAGATGGGCTATGGAGCAGCAGGTGCTGGGCCAATTGGTCCAAACGAGACTCTCATCTTCGTCGTTGACATTATCGGTGTAGCTTAAAGAAAGTTACGCTTTAAACCAGACTGTAGTTCCTGCAGGGATTTGGCCATTTACCACTGGTTGTGATGCAACAAGAATTTCACCCTTTGGCATTGGATACTTTCCACCCTTGAAGTTGGTGATGCAGTTCCATCCATTTGGGCGAGAGAAGTGGAGCACATCATCTCTGGTGGTGTGGTGCCAAGTTAGTTCTTCAGCAGCTTGTAGCTCCTTGCGAAGTTTGAGCGCCTTGCGGAAAATCTCAAGAGGTGTCTGATCGTTTCCACTCTGTGCCTCAACTGAATAGCTTCCAAACCATTCTGGTTGTGGAAGATGAACTCCACCATCTCCGAAGCCAAAGTTCTTTCCATTGCGAGTCCAAGGGAGCGGAACTCGACAACCATCGCGGCCCTTAGCCTTCTTATGGTTACGAAGATAGACAGGATCTTGAATTTGATCCTCTGGAATATCTGCCACTTCATGGAGTCCTAGCTCATCACCTTGATAGATATAGGTACAGCCAGGGAGAGCGAGAATAAAGAGATTTGCAGCAACAGAGCATTGAGTACCTATCTGGAAATCAACAGGATGAGATGTTCCATTTGATAAGAGCCACTCTGTGCGATCCACGACTGGATGTAGACCTTGCTTAGTTGCATATCTCATCTGGTCATGATTTCCGAGAGTCCATGTAGAAGATGAGTTATTTGCCTTAGCAAGAGCCAAGCTGTCCTGCACGCAGTGCTTGAAGATTGCTGCGTCGAAGTGAGCATCAATAAAACGGAAATCAAATGCCTGTCCTAGAGTCTCTTCGCTGGCATAGAGAGGCATACGACTTGGCTGCACATTCGCTTCAGCAACTGCCACGCGAGGTGGGTCATAAGAGTTGAAGAGTTTTCTCCATGTCTTATAGACCTCAAGAACTTCATTGCGATCCATCAAGATGCCAGTGCCCTCAAGGTTACGAGGCTCGTCATATTCAAGAGTGTCACGCATGCGTAGTGGCTCAGAGAGATCTTTCTTAAGCGCATGAGCTACATCGACTCGGAACCCATCTACGCCGCGATCTGCCCAGAATTTGAGAGTGTGAAGGAAGTCAGCTTCGATTTCGGGGTTATCCCAGTTCCAATCTGGCTGTTCAGGTGCAAACCAATGCATGTACCACTGGTTACTTGTTCCGCCCCAGACTGACTCATGGGTCCAAGCAGAGGGCGCAAAGTGTGATGGCCAATCTGTTGGTGGAAGTTCACCATTTTCTCCGCGGCCATCACGGAAGATATATCGAGCACGCTCAGGAGAACCTGGTGCTGCAGCAATCGCATCCTTAAACCACTGATGAAGATTGGAGGAGTGGTTGGGAACGATATCTACAAAGACACGAATCCCAGCCTCATGGAGTGCTGCAAGCATCTCATCAAAGTCATCGAGAGTGCCAAGCTTGGGATCAACATTGCGGTAATCATCAACATCGTATCCACCATCGGCAAGTGCGGAGGGATAGAAAGGGCTTAGCCAGACTGCATCAATGCTGAGGGATGCTAAATACGGGACCTTGGCTGTAACACCCTTGAGGTCACCTATGCCATTGCCATCTGTATCTACAAAACTACGAGGGTAGATCTGGTAGATAGCGGCCTGGCGCCACCAATTCTTATCTTTACTAAGAGACATGAGGGGAATCGTACTGCAGCCACCATGCAGCATAGGAAGGCACGACCATCTCTTCATAGATATGCAGATACTCACCTGAAATCACCTCACGCAATTTCCCAGAGGCTATCCCGTGCATGATCACCTTCTGTGGCTGCTCAGAAAGGTTATAAAGCTGGATGAGATTTCCAGCGGCATGCTTGCGGCGGAAGATAATGACTGCAGGGTTATTAGTGGTGAAAACTTCAGTAGCGGTTGAAGCATGGAGTGAGGCGAGAGATTTACGGGCTTTAATCAGTGAAGAGATAGCCGCAAAGACCGCTCCTTCAACACCCTTTCCCTTAGATGCACTCTTGACCAACGACCAATCCATCTCTGGGCGGTGAATCCATCTATTGTCTTCTCGCTTTGAGTCATCTTTGAGGAATGAGCGATCATTGATCATTCCAAGCTCATCACCCATATAGAGCAAAGGAAGTCCGCCAAACCCAAAGACCATTGCATACGCGCATTTCAATCGATCGATAGCGCTAGAAAGAGAAGGGGCATCCTTCTTTTCAAGCGCTGCCTCAATGCCGATCAAGCTTGCAGCACTTCCTGATGTTCGCCGATCGCCTGTTGCAGGATTTGATTGAAAGTGCACGCCGCGAGCGAATGAACCAGAGAATTCATTTGCATAGAACTCCGCAAGGAATGCTCTGTGAGCATAAGGATTAATTCCTAGCTCGGATGCATCTGCATCATCGATCGCCCAACCAATATCATCGTGGCATCGAAGATAAGTTGCCCAACCAGATGTAGTTGGAACTGCAGAGAATTTAGAGAGTGCATGCGCCATTAATCTTCCATCGCGTGATGCTAGCGCTGACCAAATCTGCACCATCAAAGAGTTGTGATAGGCGATATCTGAAACCTTGCCTGCATGCTCGCCTTGACCAAGATAGTGAACAACATCTTTTGGTCCCACAATAGCTTCGGCTTTAAAGATGAGAGCAGGCGTTGAAATATGTGCTGCTGCACGGAGAGCTTGTGTAATGGAATGAACTTCCGTCTGATTCTGGCTATCTGTGCCAAGTCTCTTCCATATAAATGCGATTGCATCAAGGCGCAAACAATCTGTGCCTTGGTTTGCTAAATATCCAATAATGTCCACATACTCTAGGAAGAGATCTGGATTAGACCAGTTCACATCCCATTGATAATCGTTAAATGTTGTCCACACCCAGCCTTGGAGCTCTTCGTTGTAGGTGAAGTTGCCTGGAGCAAAGGTTGGGAAGATTTCAGGGAGAGTCTTTTCGAATTCATCGGGAACTGTACGATTATCGTACACATAGAAATAGTTGCGATATTTCTTATCGCCTGCTTTCGCTTTCATCGCCCATTCATGCTCTTTGGCGACATGGTTGAGAACCAAATCAAGAGTGAGTGAGATGCCAGATTCATGAAGTTCACCAGCAAGCTTTGCAAGATCTTTTATCGAACCAAGATCTTTTCTCACGCTTCGATAGTCCATCACTGCATATCCACCATCATTGGGAGAAGGTCGAGGAGTCAGCAGTGGCATGAGGTGTAGATATGTTGCGCCCAGCTCTTCAAGGTAGTCAATTTTCTTTCTGACTCCATTTAAATCTCCCGCAAAGAGATCTGCATAGGCAACATAGCCAATGGCATCTGGTGCCTGAAACCAATCTGGCGAGAGAATTCTTGATGCATCTCGAGCTCGCAGTTCGGGGGAGCGCTCTTGAAAGATTGCAGCGATTGACTCGACAACCTTCTCCATCACCTGTTCGGCCTCATAGACGGCAGATAGTCCGTCGTAGAGATCGCCTGCCCAACGGTCATAGCGCACCAAGAGATCTTCATGGTGGGGGTCAGATTTGGTAAGTGCGAGCAATTTCTTGCGTGCAGATGCGATAGAGGAAGCTCGAGTCATAATGAAGCGAGCCTAACCAAGGGCTAGAGGCATGAGAAGAGGTTAAAGGCTTGTGAGGGGCTTTGTAACCGAATTGAAATAGATTTTCAGAATTGTGCAGTCGGCAAACTACTCTTACTCCATGCAGATTAGACCCGCCACGATTGGCGATACAGACGAAATTCTTGCCCTCATCTTTGAGTTGGCCGTTTACGAGAAAGCCCCTGAAGAGGCAAAGGCGACGAGAGAACAGATCATTGAAAGTTTCTTCTCACCTAATCCGCAAGTCTTCTGTGATGTAGTGGAAGTAGAAGGAGTGATCGCGGGCTTTGCAATTTGGTTTCTCAATTACTCTACCTGGCAGGGTAAACACGGAATTTATTTGGAAGACCTATTTGTTCGTCCTGAGTTTCGCGGCCGTGGATATGGAAAAGCACTTCTTCAACACCTGGCTGGAATTTGTGAAGATCGCGGATATGGCCGATTCCAATGGTGGGTGCTTGATTGGAATACGCCTGCAATTGAATTCTATAAATCTTTAGGCGCGGTAGCGATGGATGAATGGACCGTATATCGCGTCAGCGGTGATCCACTCACATCTCTTGCGAAGAACTAGGAAATGTTAAGAGGAAATCACTCTTACTCCCGTATCCTTACTCTATGACGCTTCTGCATGCACTCGATCTTCTCTCCACATTTGTCTTTGCTTTAGTGGGAGCTCGCGTAGCGGCAGATAGAGGTTTGGATTATGGTGGTATTACCTTCATCGCCACCATTGCATCAATATCAGGTGGAACTCTCCGAAATGTGTTCCTAGGCATTATGCCTGTCTGGATTACCGATCCTTGGATTATTGCCGCTGTTTTAGCGGCAGTGGTTCTGACTTTGACATTTAGAAGAGTGACGCATGTGGGAAAGACTCTCCTCGTCATGGATACTTTTGCACTTGCCACAGCAACTATGTCAGGTACGCAGCTCGCCTTTGAAATCAATATTCCTTGGTATTCATCAATTATCTTTGGAGTAATTACTGCAGTCACTGGTGGATTGCTTCGAGATGTGTTATGCCAGGTAGAGCCAGTATTGCTTCACAGAGAAACAATCGGCACATCAGCGTTGATGGGGGCAAGTACCTTTGTGGTTTTGCACGCATTTGAATTTCACTCAGGGGTTTCAGTTATTGCAGGTGGTGTTGTAGTCATCCTGACTCGAGTGATATCAATTCAATACGATCTTCACCTCCCTAAATTTGTGAAGTGAGCTAGATAGCGGCCTTTATCAGCGCTGATTTCGTGAAATAGCGCATCCACGGTAGAATTTGCCCACGATGTAAACGCATCGTAAAAAGTAAATATGAGCCTAATTTAGGCTCTTCTTGCGAGTCTTATCTCCACCCTGGTTTGGCCCATAGAGGCAGTTCCTAATCGAGACGCGCTTGATCTCTCGATAGGAAACTTAATAATGACTTTACAAAAGCGTACAACCGCGCCTGGAAAAGCTCGTCGTGCTGCCTCAAAGGGCAAGCCTCGTCGCGCAGCAGCTGCAAAGGCAGCAAAGAAAGCAGCACCAGCTCCTCGCACAACTGCAAAGATCCCAGCTCGCACATCTTCAGCTGCGAAGAAGACAACTTCATCAAAGCCTGCAACAACTGTGCGCTACTCAGATCGTGATGATGTAGCTGCTACTCGCAAGAAGCAGCGCCTTACTGATCGTTCAAAACTTCGTGCAAAGCGCTTCCAAGAAAAGACTGCATCAAAATCAAAAGATGTTGAAGGCGCAGTTAAGGGAAGTCCTCGACAAACAGCCCAGGAGCGCACCTTTGAAAAGGGCGGTAAGCCAAAGACTCGTGCAGCTAAGTTTGTCAGCGACCGCAAGGAGCGCACAGATCGTCCGCGCCGCACAGAATCTTCAGATCGCCCTGCTCGTCCAGCTCGCACAGACAAGCCAGCTCGCTCATTTGATAAGCCAGTTCGCACAGAGCGTTCAGATCGTCCTGTTCGCAGTGACCGTCCAGCTCGCACAGACAAGCCAGCTCGCTCATTTGATAAGCCAGTTCGCACAGAGCGTTCAGATCGTCCTGTTCGCAGTGACCGTCCAGCTCGTACCGACAAGCCTGTTCGCTCATTTGATAAGCCAGTTCGCAGCGATCGACCAGCTCGTGATCGTCGTACAACAACACATCGCAGTGAGCCACATAATTTCTCTAAGGCACGCGGTCGCAATGTTGCAGAAGATTTCGGTGCAGATGATTCATACATCTCACCAAACTTGGCAGATGCAAATCTCATTGATGCAGCGCCAGGGGACAGCGTTCAGAAATCATTCCGTGATCTAGGAGTTCCAGCAGCTCTTGATAATGCTCTCAATGCACAAGGAATTTTGAGTCCCTTCCCAATCCAGGTGGCAACGCTTCCTGATGCGATTGCAGGTCATGACATTCTTGGTCGCGGGCAAACAGGTTCAGGAAAGACTCTTGCCTTCAGTTTGGCTCTACTTTCAAATATTGCAGGAAAGCAAGCTAATCCTCACAAGCCATTAGCTCTCATCCTCACACCTACCCGTGAACTCGCTCAGCAGATCGACGAAGTTCTTCTGCCGCTTGCCCGTGCTGTGGGCCACGCATCTGTTGTAGTTGCTGGTGGAATGTCATATTCCAAGCAGATTACAGCGATGCGTAAGGGAACGGCTATCTTGGTAGCAACGCCTGGCCGCTTGATTGATCTTCTCAATAAAGGTGAAGTTCAGCTCGACCAACTTCAAATTACTGTTCTTGATGAAGCAGATCAGATGGCAGATATGGGATTTCTTCCAGTGGTTCAGGAGATCCTGGATCAAGCTAAGCAGGGTGGACAGCGTCTTCTCTTCTCAGCAACACTTGATCGTGGTGTTGATGCTCTCGTTCGTCGCTACTTGAAGAACCCAAAGACACACTCACTTCAGAATGACCGCGCTTCTGTTTCAACGATGGAGCATTACCTCATCGTGATGGATCCATCAGATAAGGATGAGGTCACAGCAGAGATTGCAGCTCGTAATGGAAAGACAATTCTCTTTGTGAAGACCCAGCGCGGTGCAGATCGTTTGGCAGACAAGCTTGCTCATGCTGGCGTTGCAGTCGGTGCTCTCCATGGTGGAAAGTCTCAAGCCGTTCGTACTCGCACACTCGCTCTCTTCAAAGAATCAGAGAACGCAGCACTGGTTGCAACAGATGTTGCAGCACGCGGTATCCATGTTGATGGAATCTCACTAGTTGTGCATGTTGACCCTGCTCAAGACCACAAGGATTATCTCCATCGTTCAGGTCGTACTGCTCGTGCAGGTGAATCAGGAACAGTTGTCTCACTTGCTACTACTCGTCAGCAGAAGTCGGTAAAGAGCCTGACAACTCGTGCAGGAGTCAATCCTTCAACTGTGTATGTGAAGCCAGGCAGTGAAGATCTCATGCGTGTAACTGGAGCTCAGCAGCCTTCAGGTATTCCATATGTTCCACCAGTGGTGGAGGCACCTAAGCGTGCTCCTCGTAAGGGTGGTAGTGGCGGAGGTCGTGGTTATCGCGGCAATCGCAGTGGCGGCAATGGTGGGCGTGGACGTCGCTAAGGCGACCCCTTACCCTTTTGCAATGGCACCTACTGCTGAACATCTCCACGGAGAAATCTGTGCAATTATTCAGGACTTTCTCGATTTAAAACCCCTGCATAATCCGCATACTCTCGAATCTGTGATGGCTTTGGATGAGCCAATCCACTTTTCAGAATTCATCGAAGCTGTGAAAGATTCGGGAAGTTTTCCTATGTTCATTTCTCTGATTGCAGATGTGTATAGCGAATTAGTTAACAGCGATGATGAGAAACTATCTGGCCATCACGACATGACAATTCCTTATGGACCAGCCCTGGTTACCCTACTCGGTGCAGATTCTGTCATTGAGCGAGAGCTCTATAAGCATCCAAACCCAGGAATTAGGTGCCTAGTTGCCCACAGCACCGAGTATCAAACTCTTCTCAATCTAATGAGTTATGACAGATGTGCCCTAGTGCGAACAGGTGTAGCAATAAATCCAGACACTTCAGATCTGACTTTGATGAGACTGGCGGGAGATCCGTTTCAGCTGGTCCGTAAAGCTTTTGACTCCATCGACCCTGAGAAGGAGTTCGATTTTCCTGAAATTAGATTATTTGGAGGAGAAACCTGCGTCTGCCACGACGGAGAGCGCAATGAAGAGTGTGAAGACTTTTTCAATGACAAGGGCCTGGATATTCCGCCTCTTGATGAAAAGAAGATTACAGAGATAACGGAATTCAGTGATTGGCATTGGGCTACTCAACCTTTCCCTACACCTATGCAGGATTACATGCTCGACTGCGTTGAATATCTCAAAGGCCCTGTTCCAGATCAGTACTCAATCTCTCACGCAGGTCACGGAGTTAATAGCTACTCTCTCAATTTCCGTTATGTAGGGGGAGACTTCGCAATCATCGCTCAATCTGGGTGGGGTGGCGTTTATATGGATGAAAAGTCCGCAAATGATGATTGGGATTATCTCCAAGGTGTCATTGGCAATCTACTAATCAACGCATTTATCGAAGACAATGCAGAGATTCGCACTCGCAAGTATCTCGTCGTGTACTCCAATTTCAGGTTGGAAAACGATGTTCAACTCTGGGTAAATGAAAAGGGCAAATGGTCACTGATGAACGGATTTGTCACTCTCGAGAATGTGTGTGACTACCTGATTCGTGCAACTAATTCTTAAGGCTTAAGAACAATCTTTCCAGTGGTGGCGCGTGCAAGCATCGCCTCATGAGCCTTGGTTGCTTCAGATAGAGGATAGATACCGCCAATAACTGGCTTCACTTTTCCTTCTGCAATGAGTGAGAAGAGTTCGTCGACCACATCGCCCATCAATTCCTTCTTGGCAAAACAGTTTGCAAGCCAGAAACCAGCAACTGTCTTTGATCCGTGCATGAGAGAACCAGGATGGATAGGAGTTGGCGCTGTGCGCGATGCCATGCCATAGGTGATGAGGCGACCAAAATCACCTAGCGCCAGAAGGCTTTGATCAAAGGTTGTGCCACCGACCATCTCGAGGACGATATCAACGCCCTTTCCACCGTTTGCTTTCCTAATATCTTTTCCAAGTGATTCACTTCGAGCCTCTACGATTTCATCGGCACCCAGAGATCGTGCCAGTGCAGACTTTTCATCTGATGAGGTCACTGCAATCACTTTTGCGCCCCATAATTTTGCGAGTTGAATAGCGATAGTTCCGACGCCACCAGCTGCTGCATGGACAACAACGCTCTCTCCAGGGAGCAGATGTGCCATAGTTTTGAGAAGGTGCCATGCGGTAGTTCCTTGCACTAGAACACAAAGTGCTTGCTCATCTGTAACAGAATCAGGAATCGGGAATGCAACTGCCTTATGTGCAATAGCTTTCTCTGCATAACCACCAGAAGAAACTGAGGCGAGATATCTCTTGCCTCCATGAGTTCCCACAACCTCAATCCCAGGCACGAGGGGAAGAGTTTGAGGGGAGAGATAGCTATTTTCAGTTTGATGGGTATCGGCGTAATTGATGCCCACTGCGCTGACTTCGAGAAGGATTTCCCCTTCACCAGGTGTTGGATCTGGGAGGTCAACAATGGTCATTACTTCAGGTCCGCCGAATTGCTCAATTTGGATAGCTCTCATGCTGTAACCATAGGGGATAGAGCGATTATTCTCATCACATGGATATGGCTGAAATTGAGGCACTCGTTGCCGAGCATAAGAATTTTCTTGTGGATCGTTATATCCAGTCAGGGGATATGCCCACATCGCAGGCCGTAGAGCTTGCTTTGAAAGACCAGACTTTTCACTATGTCTTATCAAGTATTAAACCAATGACCGAGGAGCTCTTTCAAGCTCTGCTCAATAATTCTCAACCATATTTCCTTCGCCAACTAGCACTCAATGACACTCTCACCACAGAGATGCATCGCAAGCTCTATCTCGTGCAAGATGACGAACTTCAGCGACATATTCTTGCTCGTATAGATGACAAAGATATTCTGGCTCAGGCACTTGCAAGTGGTAGCAATTCTAAAGTCATGGGTGCTGTCCTTAATAAACTAGTCACACCAGAACAATTGAATCTGGCGGCAGATATCAATGACCCAGATATTCTCTCCCGAATTGCCAGCAATAAGAACTCAACTTTGGAGATATTGGAAAAGTGTGTAAAGAAGATTGCTTCAGTCTCTAAGCTCCCTTTTTACACATATAGCTCTGTCATCTCTCATCCGAATGTGACGAGTGAGTTGATTGACTATATCTACAGCACATATGGCCTCTTGCCGAAAGAGGATTGGAGCTACGCCTCCTACTTAGGAGATTTTGCAAGAAGTCCCAAGACTCCGAAATACATACTTCTAGAGCTAGCCAAGAGTGTCGAAATTCGGGATCTAGTTTCCAATCTCATGAAAAATCCCGCCGTTGATGCACAAGTGCAGGAGATTATCCTCAAACGAGGTGATGAAAATGAATTAAAGGTTATGTGCAAGAGCGAGAATGTTGACCCTTCAATTTTGGAGCAGTTGCTAAAACACTCAAATCCAGAAGTCAGAAGTGCGATAGTTTCACGACCAGATCTGACTGCAGATCAATCCGCACTTCTTTTTAATGATGTTGATGCGATAGTCAGAGCTGAGTTTGCACTCCGTAGCGATCTTTCAGAGGAGCAGATCAAGACTCTTGTGGGGGATAAGAGTGCGCTGGTGCGTCAATACATCGCTGAATACGATGTCGATAATCTAGATCTTTTGGCACCGCTTGCTGAAGATAAATCTGTGAAAGTCTTTACCGCAATCACCTCTCTCAAAAAGAGATGCAAGAACGGTGAGTATATTGATGCCCCTGAGCGCCAATGGTTGGTAGATGCGGCAACAACCTTTAAAGCAGGAGTAAAGCCAAAGAAGAAGCCGGTGACAATTGGAGATAAGGTTTCTGAGATTAAGAAAGAAGCATTGACTCAAGAGCGCTTCGATGAGTTAAGCAAAGAAGAGTCCGTGACTTTGCGTGTGGCTGCAATTATGCGCGGCCATGAGCTGGGTCTGATTGATTTACCAACAGCGGTAAAAGTTCTTGATGCCGCAGGCGCGACAGGCGTTGCTCCGCGAGAGGCTTGGCTAAAAGACCGCGCCCTTAACTGGCAGAAGATAAAGCTGCAGACTGCACTCGATATGCAGTTCTACTTCAAGTCTTCTATGGAGGATTTACTCGGCAAATATAATGAGCTTCCAGAAGACTTCCTCATTCGAGTCATCAAAGTCCGATATGGAAAATATAACTGGGCTATCTATCAGAACCAGAAGGTAACGAAGAATTGTCTGATGGAATTAGTAGATTCAGAAATGTTCTATGGTGATGGACCAGATTTCATTCAGGTTGAAATGCTGAGCAATAGACTCATGGATCTAGATGTTTATAAAGCTCTTACCGCTTGCAAATTCAAGGTAGTGAGAACTGCGCTCTATGCAGATCCCAAAACTCCACGCGAAGTACTCGATATGGGTTTGGAAGATAAGGATGGAGATATTAGAGCAGGTGTCATCGCTAATCCTCGATATAAATATTCAGAGGTGGAGAGATTCTTGGGAGATCGCGGATATGCATCCAAGATAGGTGTGCTGCGTCGAGAAGATTGTCCACCTTCGGTCCTCGAAGAACATGCAAGCAATAAGCAGATGGAAGTTCGCCTGACAGTCGCGGCCAATCCTTCAACACCAACAGATGTGCTCCTTCTGCTAGCGGCAGATGGCGAGAAGCAAGTTCGCAAGGCAGCTGTGGCCAATCCAAGAGCTAGCGCTGAAGTGAAGGCGATAGCAACTTTATTGAATTAGGTGACTGGTCACCATTGACCTTTGTCAGTGCCCTTGCCTACTCTTATGCCATCAGTAACACTCAGCGAAAGGACCACCATGCCATATTTTGAATTTATCGGAGAAGATCTCAGCCGCAAATCTGCAACAGCAGAGAAGTACTGGGAGATTACCCAGGTCGGAAAGAATGTCACAGTCCGCTTCGGCAAGATTGGCGCAGATGGTCAGCTCAAGGTGAAGGAGTTTGACACCAAGGAAGAGGCTGAAGCAGAAGTTGCCAAGCTCATCAAGGAGAAGACAAAGAAGGGCTATATTGAAAAGCCTAATCCTCACGCATAATTAATCTCGATCTGAATTAGCCGTCTCTGGTTCGCCAAAGACGGCTTTTTCATGTGCATGGAGGGCTCTCAATAGATCGACTTCCTCAAAGATGGAGACTGTAGATAGCCAACCGCAGGAGCAAATCCCTTGGTAGAAAATATTAGTGACATCGAAAAGACCTGTGACATGTGTTCGTGGCATTGAAGTGCCCAATCTGGGCCAATAGACCCGCTGCTTCTGACGGTGTCTTTCATCGTCAGCAGGTTTTCCTTTAGGGCCACCGAATGCGGATAAATCTGCGCGGAGGGCACTAAGCAAGCTAAAGGGCTTGGCGCTTAGTTCTTAACCTAGATAGAGAGTAGCAGTGAGAGCGGACAAATCTTTAGCGAGTGCCGCTTCTTCTAGTGATTGAGATGGGGAGGGAGGCAGATGCTCCTGTGAAATTGCTGTTGGTGGGAACTGATGTGGCGGTTAAGGTTAATGATCCATGAAGAGAAGGCTTCCAGGTGCATGTGGCAGTTGCAGTAGGTGCACTGCCTGTAGTCGATTTTGATGCACAACCAGCAATAACCTTTCCATTCCATCGGAAGGTGATCTTGGCAGGAATTGTCGATACAGCTGTAATTGTCGTCGGTGATTTATAAACAGCAGTTCGGGCATTACCTGTAATGGCAAACGAAGAGAGTGAGGAAGTTTCTACCACGTCAGTTACATTGACTGTGAATGTCTCAAGCTTTGCATTACTTGAGCTATCGACAGCCTTTAAAACCACGATATAACTATTATTTGCACCCACATCGGTCGGTGATTCGTAATTTGGTGCAGAAACAAAAGAGAGCGCTGCTGAGGTTTCGCTACTTCGGGTAAGAGAAAACTTGAGCTTATCCTCACCGCTATCAATTGTGATTGTTGAAGATTCATTTACCGATACATTGCCTACGGAAGTAGAGTTTTCAGCCACTGAAAATGTCGTAGGGGTCGAGAATGTGGGTGCTGTTGTATCGGTCGCAGTTCCTGTTTGGAACTCATATTGAATTTGAAAGCCTCCACCTCCGACGCCCCAAGTAAGATAGTCCGCTGTACTGGCAAGACCCTTAGAGGTTGAGGTGTTGGTCGGATCAAATGACCAACCTGAAGCTGATGTTGTTGTTCCACCATTTGCTTGGAAGTAACACCATCCCAGAGGATTTGAAGGGCTATATGGGTTCACCCAGAACTTCGTGGTGGCAGATGAGGTGAAAGAGCCAGTGTAAGTAACTAAATTTCCGCTATAGGAAACAGCATCAAAGGTAGCTAGTACCGAACCCGGAACTGAGCCGTTTTCACCGCGTATTTGAATTTTGCTAGTGCTCCAGAATGCAGTGTTGTAATACACCATCATCTTGATCTGAGTGATAGTGCCACCGCCAGAAATGAATCTATGTGCCCATTGACTGGGTGGCGTGTATTGATTCACACATGTGCCACCATTGAGAGTATCCATCACAATGGTTCCAGCTGAAGCTGCAGGTATGTGAGTGAATTGACCGAGAAGTAGTAGCAACGATGTTGCTATCGCCCTTGCATACCTCTTCGCACCCATCATTACCTACTATTCGTGCGCTTCAAGATGAAGACGGATGCAGTAGGGGAGTTTGATGAAGAGAAAGAAACGTCCGAGGGAGTCAATGATGCGCTTACTGTGTGGCGATTGACTGAGGCGGGTTTCCAAGAACAAGTGGCTGAGTAATTCGGATAGGAGCCAGCAGTAGCAACTGCAAGGCAATTTGAAATTCTCTTGCCATCCATAAAGAATCGCACTTTTCCTGGTGCATTACTGCTGACACTCAGCGAGAGAGTGACTCCCTTATAGATATTTCCTGACCAAGTTGGAGTTCCAACGGCTGAAGCCTCATTTGCATTGGTAATAGTCACTACATAATTGACCACAGTTGTGTTGCTCGATGGATCTGTGGCAGTGATTGTGATGGCATATGTGCGATTAGCGCCCACATCATTCGGAGCTTCATAATCAGGGGCCACTTTGAAATCCAGTGCACCTGTGCCGGTGTTAAAGGTGACCGATGCTGAATCAGCACCTCCAGTCATCGAGAGCACACATGTCTCATTACAGGAGACGGTAGCGATACTGGTGATGTTCTCTGCTTTAGAGATTGCAGCACTTGGCGTGACCACTGGTGCCGTGAGATCTAAGGTCACAGAGAGAGAAGAGGCAGAATCTTTGGTTGCACCGTTGATACTCGAACGGACAGTGATAGTTTTTG
>JACCDX011362610.1_pt1 | contig 18118 bp, 15 predicted proteins | sample 7449681 | NCBI WGS metagenome assembly JACCDX01 (sample SAMN15323450, study PRJNA562643) | freshwater metagenome | isolation source: river surface water | place: USA:Blue River Watershed | collected 2017-08-18
CGGGATGGTTTCTTTTGCGAACTGATCCATTGATGGGCTGCAGAGTGTAAGGGCGAAGAAGCTGGCCAAACCGGGACTTGACAGACCCAAAAAACCGGTCTCTGGACCCCGATTTGTAAACACGAAATTTTACCATGCGGCCCTGTCCCGACCGCCTGTTCCGGCTACCCGCGCTGAACCGGTGCAGAACCGGTGCAGAACCGGTGCGGGACTCAAGCTGGATAGCCATCGCGTTTGATTTTTCTAAAAGCTGACGCGGCCTCCGATGACACACTGGGTTGATCGTATCCACCCTCTGTCGGAGTGCTGCGCATGCGCCATCCCTCGTGCGTTTTGACGGGCCTGCTTGCCCTTGCCGTCGTTCCTGCAAGTGCCGCATTGGGAGCCAACAATGCGGCCGATAATGCAGCCGATAACGCGGCGGGCACCAGGATTGAAGGCTTTGCGACAGATTCCAGCGGGATACCGGTGCGTGCGAGTTCCGGCGAGTGCTGGCGCAGCAGCAGCTGGACGCCGGGCGAGCCCAACCCGCCGGGCTGCCCGGCCGTCAGCACGAGTGGCGCCGCCCCAGGTATCGCGTCAGAGTCCGCACAAGCATCCACTGGCTGGACCTGGCCTTCGTTTGCCGGATTCGGTGCCAGTCAGGCGGCCGCTGGCGGCGCCAGTGGCAGTGGTACACCGACCGGTGTTCCGGGTTACCTGACCGACAGCCGCGGGACCGTCGTCCGCAGCGGCTTCGGTGATTGCTGGCACACCAGCAACTGGACGCCAGCACTCGCCACTGTCGTCGGCTGCGACGGCGTACTGGCCAAGGCCGTGCCAGTACCCGCACCGGCGCCATCACGCGCAGCACCCCCGGGCAAAGCGGCACCGGAATCTGCACAGCCTGCGCCGCAAGCCGAGGCGAAACCCGAAACGCCTCCCGCCGCAGCCGCTGTTCCCACGCCATCACCAGCACCTGCGCCCGAAGCACGTGTGGCACCGGAAGGCGCAAAACCGGCTCCTGCTCCGGTGGTACCACTGCCATCAACCCCGTCCGCGCCATCAGCGGGACTGGCACCCGATGAAACGGCAAGCCAGGAAGCCCAGCGCGGCGTGCACTCGGAGAAGGTCACGCTCGATACCGATACCTACTTCGACTTCGACAAGGCCACATTGAAACCGGAGGGCAGGCGCAAGCTCGATGAACTCGCGCAACGGCTGGCGGCGATGCAGCTGGAGGTCGTGGTCGCCACCGGCCATACCGATGCGATCGGCACGAAGAAATACAACCAGGGACTGTCCGTGCGACGCGCCCAAGCGGTCAAGGCCTTCCTCGAAAACAAGGGCCTGCCGGTCGACAAGATCTTTACCACTGGTAAAGGCGAAACCCAGCCCGTGGCCAGCAACAAAACCCGCGAAGGCCGGGCGAAAAACCGCCGCGTCGAGGTGGAAGTCGTCGGCACCCGGGAAAATCGCTGAAATGCCGGGCCGCTGACGGATGCGCCCTTCCCGATCGTCGGCCGCTGTCGCGATCAGTCGCTAAAAGTTTCAATACGGCACATTTCTTCGGACAAAGCACATTCAGACACAATTTTGATCTGGATCTATTGCTTGCCCCACAAGAAATCCATGTAAAATCGTGACTTATTGGCATCACACATAAATGTGCGATGTACAGCCATGCCGGACAGGGTCTGCCGGTGTCACATTTTTACCTTGGGAAAACAATATGAAAAGCACTCTGCGTACCGCTGTCGCGCTGGTCGCGCTGACGCTGACCAGTTCCATCGCATTCGCCCACGGCGACAAGAACGGCTATCTGCTGGACAGCAATCGCGACGTCGTCCGCAGCGGCTTCGGCCTCTGCTGGCACACCGGCTTCTGGACGCCTGCAGATGCCATCGCGGAATGTGACGGCGACATCGCCAAGCCGGCCGCTCCGGCAGCAAAGGCCGAGGAGCCTGCTGCTGCACCCGCACCGGCACCGGCGCCAGCCCCTGAACCGGCTCCGGCCGCCAAGGCTGAAGAGCCGGCGCCGGCGCCTGCTCCGGCACCAGCGCCTGCGCCGGCACCTGCGGCCGCTGCACCGTCGTCGGAAAAAGTCACCTTCTCGGCTGACGCCTTCTTTGATTTCGACAAGTCCGTGCTCAAGCCGGCAGGCAAGGCCAAGCTGGAAGATCTGGTGTCGAAGCTGCAAGGTACGGATATCGAAGTGATCATCGCCACCGGCCACACCGACTGGACCGGTACCGATGCGTACAACATGAAGCTGTCGATGCGCCGTGCGAAGGCAGTCAAGGCCTTCCTAGTCTCGAAGGGTATCCCGGCTGATCGCGTGTTCACCGAAGGCAAAGGCGAAAGCCAGCCGATCGCGGACAACCGCACCCGCGAAGGCCGCGCGAAGAACCGCCGCGTTGAAGTGGAAGTCGTCGGCAAGCGCAACAAGTAAGCCGAACAGCATCGCCTTAAGCCCCCGCAGCGCAAGCTGCGGGGGCTTTTTCTTTGCCGCTCCTTTGCCCGCTCCTTCACCCGCTGCAAGGCCGGCGCGGGATTCGGCTATCATCGCTGCCATGAACGCCGATCCTCTCGAACTACAAAAATTCAGCGAACTGGCCCACCGCTGGTGGGACCCCACGTCGGAATTCCGTCCGCTGCACGAAATCAATCCCCTGCGCCTGGAATGGATCAATGCGCGCGTGCCGCTGGCCGGCAAGCGCGTCGTTGACGTCGGTTGTGGCGGCGGCATCCTTGCCGAGTCGATTGCCAAAAAAGGCGCGACCGTGACCGGCATCGACCTGTCCGAGAAGGCATTGAAGGTCGCCGACCTGCACAGCCTCGAATCAGGCGTACCGGTTCGTTATGAATACATCGCTGCCGAAGACCTCGCTGCACGCGAGCCCGGCCAGTACGACGTCGTGACCTGCATGGAAATGCTCGAGCATGTGCCCGATCCCGCGGCAGTGGTAAAGGCCTGCGCAACACTGGTGAAGCCGGGCGGCCATGTGTTCTTTTCTACGCTGAACCGCAACCCCAAGTCTTATCTGTTCGCGATCATCGGCGCCGAATATGTGCTGCGCCTGCTGCCGAAAGGCACACATGATTACGCCAAATTCATCAAGCCCGCAGAGCTGTCACAGTACTGCCGCAATGCGGGCCTTGAGGTGAATGCGCTGAAGGGCATGACCTACAACCCGATCACCAGGTTCTATTCGCTCAATCAGGACACCGACGTGAATTACCTCGTCGCGTGCACCCGCACTGCTTGAGCGACGCGATGAAAGCTACTTTGCCTGCACCGCGCGCGGTGCTGTTCGACCTCGATGGCACGCTGGCCGATACCGCGCCCGACCTTGCCGCAGCGGTCAACAAGATGCGCACCGACCGCGGGCTCCCCGAGACCCCGTTCGAACAATTGCGCCCGCTGGCCTCGGCTGGGGCACGCGGCCTGATCGGGGTCGCCTTCGGCAAGACACCGGCCGATGATGGCTACGAAGCGATGCGCACCGAATTCCTCGACAACTACGCAGCACGCATTGCCGAACACACGCAGCTGTTCGACGGCATGCAGGAACTGCTGACGGCGCTAGAGAAGCGAGGCATCCACTGGGGCATCGTCACCAACAAGCCGGAACGCTTCACGAACGCGCTGGTGCCGCTGATCGGCCTAGCCCATGCGGCCTGTGTCGTCTCCGGTGACACCACACCACACCCCAAGCCACATCCAGAGCCCTTGCTGGAAGCCGCGCGCCGCATCCGGCTCGATGCCGAGTATTGCTGGTATGTTGGCGACGACCTGCGCGACATCCAGGCTGGCAAGGCCGCCGGCATGCCGACCGTCGCCGCTGCCTGGGGCTATTGCGGCCACACTGAGCCGCAAAGCTGGGAGGCTGATGTGATTGCCGCCACCCCGGTCTCGCTGATTGCGCTGCTCGACGCCGCCTGAGCCTGTCCACCTGCAAGGCACCACGGCTCGCCTGTCAGCCCCCTTGAAATCAGTATCGCTGCCCCCAGCTAGTGGGCTAGAATGGCGTTTCTGCTTGGGGGCGACCTGGTTTCGACAGGGGTTACAAAGCAGCGCAGGGCATGCCGAGGGCTGGTCACCTCGTAAATCCAACCGGAAATCAATAACTGCAAACGACTCTCGTTTCGTAGCAGCAGCCTAAGGGCCGCTATCCTTACACCGCTTCGTCCCTGGGGCGGGCCGGCAACGGCACGTAAGGTCATCTACAGGGAATCGCGTTGGTTCGGGTCACTTGGTCCAACGTTAAATTTAGGTGACTCGTCATGTTGCAGCGTGTGCGTCCGCGTCCGCATGATCAAATCCAAAAGACAGCACTACGCATGTAGAACTGCCTGACGAGGGCTTCTGGACGCGGGTTCGATTCCCGCCGCCTCCACCAAACAAAATCGCCACCCCTAGGGTGGCGTTTTTGTTTGGTGTTCGTCATCTGCGGGAATCGAAGCCGCGGGACGCGGGGAGAGCCCGGGGTTTCGCCGAGCACTGCTCGGCGCCGGGCGAGCAAATTCGCACTTGCAAGTACGAATTTCGGGAGATTCCCGACGCCTCCAAAAACATGCCGCCCCATAGGCGGCATGTTTTTTACACTGATCAGGCACGCCCGGCAGCCAACATCCGCCCCAACTCACCCGAGTCCGCCAACGCCTTCAAATCCTTGTAGCCGCCAACGAGTACGCCATCAACAAAGACCATGGGAAAAGTCGGCCAACCCGTCCACATCTTCAGCGAGTTACGCCGGCGCCACTCACTGAAGTAGCTGCCATATTCCAGATACCGAAACTCAAGCCTGTGATCACTCAGCAGCGACCTCGCCTTGCTGACAACCGGATTGCCAGCCATGCCGACAATGACGATACGATGCTGCGTGATAGCGGTTTGTACCTCCTGCACGGTTTCCAGGAAATGCTTTGACACGAATCCCCTGATCGCAGGATGAATGTGGAATTCGTCCAATATTTGTCGGGCCATACGTATCCTCTTCTGAAAATATGCCAAAACAAGCTAAATTTTTAAACCAAGCCATCGATGTCAGAGCTTACCTTGCTGGAAGCTCGGACGCTTGTGGATGAAAAAACTGGCGCAGCACATGCCGCGCCCTGTTTTTGCGTATCCCAAAAGGAGACGCCGCTCTCCCCTTGACGCCCGCTAACGCTCAGCCTTAACGTCGTGCTTAACACTACTTTCTGGACCGAAGATGAAGGCCGTCATTCCCGCTGATGCCAATCGCCACTTCTCCAGCCTGCTGCGTGATGTCGCCGGCAGTGAAATCATTACCGTACTTTCGCGTGGCAAACCTGCCGCAACGATAGCGCCGGCAAATTCAGGTAGTAATGAGCGCTTGCATGCTCGCCTCCAACTACTGATACGCCTGCGTAAACAAAAGCGCAGCGTGCCATGTGCGTGTAATCGCGACGAGTTGTACGAAGGCTGAATTGTGCGAATTGCACTGGATACCAATATCCTCGCCTACGCCGAAGGTCTTGACGATGGATGCCATCGCAGCACCACGCCACGATTGATCGAACGACTCCAGCCTCAGGATGTTGTATTGCCCGCGCAGAACTTGAGAACTACAAAGCTGAGATTCGCTTACCCTTTCCTGAACTGCAGAGAACCATTGCTGCTGGCGGTTGCCCGAAGTTTTTCAGAGCGTGTTCACCTGGCTCGGCGTCACCGTAGTCAATTCCTTTGCAGAGCAACCCTCCGAATTGCTGGCGGAAATCCGGCGCAAAGAAAAATCATACGAGGTACATGTCATGCCACTCGCCCTCCCTGCTGATTACAAAGCTCTGATCCTCGGGGCGGGCGGCGCCATTGGCAACGCGTTTGTTCAATATCTGCAGAGCGACCCGGCATGCACGGGAATCTTGACGCTCTCCCGCTCCGGAAATGACTTCGATCTCGAGGATCCGCAAAGCATCGAACAACTCGGCAACAAGCTCGCTGGCCACGCCCCCTTCCACCTGATCATCGACGCGACCGGCGCTCTGGCCATCGATGGCATCGGCCCGGAGAAGGCACTATCGCGACTGGATTACCAGATGTTGCAGCGTTCATTTGCGGTCAACGCTATTGGCCCCGCCCTGCTGCTGAAGCAGCTGGCCCCCTTGCTCGCGCAAGGCGACGCAATCTACGCAAAACTGTCGGCACGCGTCGGCAGCATTACCGACAACCGCAAAGGCGGCTGGTATGGCTACCGTGCCTCGAAGGCTGCACTGAATATGCTGCTGCAAACAGCCGCCATAGAACTGCAGCGACGCAATCCGCAACTGCGCGTGGTCGCGCTACAACCGGGCACGGTTCGATCCAGGCTGTCGCAACCGTTTGAAGCCGGCGTACCGCAACTGCTGGAGCCCTCGGAATCCGTCACCGGCATGATGCAGGCGATGCTCAATCTGCCCGTCAAATCGGGCGCGCACTTCATCGATTATCGCGGCACAGAAATTCCCTGGTGAGCCCGGGCCAGCCAGATCAGTGCCCAACCGGTCAATACCACCGGCGCGATCGAGCCCAGGTTCAGCCAGCTCCAGCCCTGCGTTGTCAGCAGCGCACCCGACGCAAACGAGCTTAGCGACATCATCGCAAATACACAGAAATTGATCGCTGCCTGCGCGCGGTCCTTCTCCTCGGGTCGATAGGCATCCAGCGACAAGGTCGTGCTGCCGGTGAACAGGAAATTCCAACCAACGCCCAGCAGGAACAGTGCGGATACGAAGTAACGCAAATCAGTCCCATTGATCGCGATCGCTATGCACAAAAGATTCAGCAACACACCTGCGCCCATTACCTGCAACGCCCCGAAACGACGGATCAGCGAACCGGTGAAGAAGCCCGGCGCAAACATGCCGATCACATGCCATTCCAGCACCCATGCGGTATCACTGAACGGCATGCCGCAGACTTGCATCGCCAGTGGTGTTGCCGCCATCAGCAGGTTCATCACTCCATAGCTGGTCGACGCCGCCAACGCTGAAACGATGAATACCGGCTGCCGGACGATCTCGGCCAGCGGCCTGCCCTGCTCGCTTTGGGCGATCTTTTCCGGCACGGGTGGAAATTCGATCATCGATATCACCGCCAGCGAGATCAGCGCGAGCAAGGTCAGCGCTACATAAGCACCGGCAAAGGGCATGCTCAACCAGCCTTTGGTCTGGTTTGCCAGATTGGGGCCGACGACAGCGCCTATCAGGCCACCCGCCATGACCAGCGACACCGCCTTCTCGCGATAGGCACCATCGGCCAGTTCAGCAGCAGCGAAACGATACAGGTGGCCATTGGCACTGTAATAGCCAGCCACGACGGTGATGGCGACCAGCAGCCAGAAGGCTTGCTGCTGCACTGCGACGATACCGACCATAGCTGACAGCAGCGCGACCAGCAAACCCAACTGGAACGACAGCTTGCGTCCCCAGCGTCGCTGCGATGCAGCGACCAACCCGGTGCTCAGCGCGCCACCGACCACATAACCCATCACGGGTAAGGTCGCCATCCACGGATGCGGTGCCATCCGCAATCCGACCAGCCCGTTAATGGCAATGAAGGTGACGTTATTGGCCAAAAACAGACCTTGGGCAACCGCCAGTAGCCAGAGATTCTTGTTCATTGTTGTCGGCTCCGCTTGTCGAAAAAAGGCTGGTGCACTCCGGCGCTACCCGAGCGCGCAAGGGCCTTCGGGTAGCCTCGCACGCGTTCGCCCAGAAACTGGCAAACTAATCCTCAGGCCGCCCACAGGCCAGAAAAACAATGACCATAACACCGAGGATACAAGATGAAACTGCCATTACTGCCAGCGATGCTGGCGCTGCTGCTGGCCTGCCAGGGTGCTGCGTTCGCGCGCGATGACCAATGCGGCGAATACACCAGCGTCGATACTGGTGAATCCACCACCGAGCTCGGCAACAAGACCATGTACATGCATTTCCGTTCGTCGACCCAGATGAATGCGGCTGAAGGATCGAAGTTCAATAATCTGTCAGGCCAGTGCACCGGCGGCGCCGTGCTGTATCCCGACAAGACCATCGAAGCCGAAGGACTGTGCGCTGTCTCCGATGTGGATGGTGACGTACTGACGTATGGCTTTACCCAGATGCGCGGCAAGATGGAAGGCAAGTACACGCGCAAGGGTGGCACCGGCAAGTTCGCCAATTCGAATGAAACCGGCTGGTTCCGGCCGATCAAGCTGGATGGCGAGATCACCCGGGGCAACTGGGGCGGCGCGAACGCCTGCAAGTAAGCATCCATGCGCTGGCCGCTCCGCCGCTGATGCCGCGGGGCCAGCCAGCGCGACTGTCGCTTTCATCCAGTCATGCGAAAACAAATCATCCTGCTGTTGATGCTGTGCTTTACCGGCATCTCTGCGCACGCTTACGATCGTTCCGATGGCGTGCAAGTCCAGTGCGAGGTCGAGCGCAACGGCGAGCGGCGGGTCGTGCAGGAAGTCTGGCTCGGCCATGGTGATGCCGGCGACCGGCATCCGGAACTGGGGGGCGCAGCAGCCGTCGTGCGTCCCGATGAACAGGGCTGGCCGGTGATTTCTTTTGATCGTGTCACGATCAGGTCGATTCGCGAGAACGATCCACACATGCTCGACTTCATCTTCTACCATGAGTGCGCGCATGCGACCGATCCGGCGCGCGATGAAATCGAAGCCAACTGCGAGGCCTACCTGGCCATGGAACAGCTGGGCATGATGAACGAAACGCTGGAGCGAGCGCTAGCCCGCTCTCACAAGAAGATGATGCGCCTGCCGTCACGTTACGGCGGCAGCGGCGCCGCTTTCTGGGACAAGACGATGGCGTGCGTGAATGCACGCCGCGGTGATCCCATCAAGGCCGGCGAGACGGTCAATGACAGCGAGTCTGCCGCATCGGCCGCTCGCTGACCTTTGCCAGCAGGCTGTTCAGCGCAACGCCTGCACGAAGCGCACGCCGACGACATTGTCGGCAGGTGCCAGCGGATCATGGTTGGGCTGGATACGGCGCATCAGCGTCAGGCCGAAGCTGCCATCCTTGATCGGCATGTTCCAGTTCCACTCGTAACGCTGCTCGCGGCCGCGCGGCGTCAGTGCTACCGGCACGTTGCCATAGATCGGCGCACCGGTCTGCATATTCACTTCCACCGCCGCATGCAGGGTCACGTCGCCACTGCTGACACGCGACGGCAGCACCGCGGCCAGCGACATGCGGTCATGGTCGCCGAACACACCTTGCCTGAGCACGCCCAGCGAGAATGCCTGGGTCGTCAGCCTGTAGGTCGCGTCGCCCGCGCCGCCAAAACCATGACTGTTGCCCTGCGAGTAGCTGCCCAGCGCCGACCAGCCGGGCGCAAAGTCATAAACCGCCGACGTACTGGCAAATTGCGTGCTGCCGCGCATCGTACCTGCTTCATAGCCACGTGCGCCGAGGAAGGCGCCGTCCTCGTTCAGCATGCCTATCGTGCCAACCAGTTCAAGGCGACCGAAACGGACCGACAGGTCACCGACGGCTGCGCCACCGGCAACGCGATGCGTGTAGAGGTCATTCGGCCCGGGTGCGACGAACTGCGAAGCATTGCTGGCCGCGATGTAACCGAAGCGCATACCGACATCGTCGGACAGCGGCGCATCGTAGGCGATGCCGGTCGGTGCATCCACCATGCTCAGATAAGGAATCTTCAGCGCGTCGTCGCTGGCGAAGGCCGAGCCCTGATAGCTGCTGTGCGAGGTACCGAAGGGCAGCACGGATGTGCCGCTGAACATCATCACCTGGCCGCTGCCGGCGGGCATTGCGAACGCATACGCGCCAGTGCCGGTTGCGGCATCGCCCTGCAAGGCGAAACGTGTACCGCCATTGCCCTCGGTGATTCGCACCGGCTGGCTGGCAGCCATCCAGTTACCGAGATTGGCCGTCATGTTGACGCCACCCGGACGCAACAGCGATGCGGCAGAAAACTGGAAGCTGCGACCGAGTGCGTCATAAGCCATCACACGAGCGGTGGTGGTCATCGCCGCAGCGCCGGCGGCCGCCGGTGTCGCCAAAGTCTTGGTCTTGCCGCCGCCCTTGGTCGTTGTCGTGGTGGTGGTGGTGGTCGTGGTGCTCGTACCGCAGCTGTTGCTGGCGGTCGGCACACAGGTATCGCCAATGGGCTGCAATGCAGCGGCAACATTCAGCAAGCCCCAGCCATAGGTGGTATCGACGCCTTTGTCGCCCAGGTCCGTCGCCGACCACAGCAGGGATTTTACGACCTTGTCACCCGTCAGATAAGGCCATGCGCCCCACACCACGGCGGCTGCGCCGGTCACCGCCGGTGTGGCCATCGAGGTGCCGGACATCAGCGTATAGCCATTGTTGAAGTAGGTGGACTCGACGCGATAGCCGGGCGCGACCAGATAGTAGTTGCGCGTATCGCCGGCACGGTTGGAGAAAGAAGTGATCAGGTTGTTGCTGTCGACCGCGCCCACGGCAATCACCCAGCCCGCGACCGAGCTGTCGGTGGCATAGCGCGCAGGATAAATCGGGTTGGCACCACCGGCATTGCCGGCAGCGACCACGGCGATCGTGCCCGCATTGCGGATCGCCTGCAAGGTCGGCAGACCGAAGGCCGATGAACTACCGAGGCTCATGTTGAACACGGTCTTCTCGGTCGGTGCGCCAGATACGGGCTTCACATAGTTCGCGAGTGCCCAGCGCACGCCGGCATCGATCGAGCTTGCCGTCCCGCTGCCGAGGTTATCCAGCACACGCACCGGCAGGATCTTTGCATCAGGCGCGATACCGACCATGCCGCTGCCATCAAGTGCTGCTCCGGCGATGCCGGCTACGTGGGTGCCATGGCCGTACTGGTCATTGGTGCCGTTACCGGCAGCGTTATAGTAGTCATAGCCCGGCAACAGCCGGCCTGTGAATTCCGTGTGGGGCAGCACACCGGAGTCGATGATGGCGAGGGTCACGCCCTTGCCCTTGGTCTCGACCGGCGCAGTGATGCCGGTGGGGTAGCCGATCAGCTTATGCGCTTCATACGCCTTCACATTCAGCGCGGACCAGCGGTATTCGGCGGGCGCCGTCTGTGCAGAGGCAGGCGCGGTATGCAGCGAAACATATAGCGCGGCGATCAGCGCAGCCAGCGTGGTCAGGGGCAAGGCCGGCGACATGGCCGGCAGGGCGGACTCTCGTAACATTCTTTTTTCTCCAGGTCGCGCCCGGGACAGGGAGCGACAACAAGCAACAGATGCACATGCCTCGAAGCAAGTGTTGCCTGAGCTTAAGAGAAAAAATTTCCGTCTGGGAAGGTACTATCGAATGTTGAGAGAGTTCTATGCTGGCATTTTTTGCCAGTAAATCTTGGACCCGCAGGCTGAAAACGCAGCAGGCATGCGGATTCCGATCCTGACCTGGCTCCTTGGGTGACGGCTGGCGAACAAACTGGGGATGATTTCCCGCGTTGATCGACGTTTACGAAACGATGCAAACTTCTTCACAAGACACGGTTGCTGCAACCAAACCGCTGGCCGAGGTCATCTCCCGGACTTCATCGACGGACGTCGACGATCATTTTCGCCGCTACCGCAAAGTGGCATTGGCCGCCTGCTTCGGCACCTTCATCGAATGGTATGACTTCCTGACGTTCGCGACTCTGGCGGTACATTTTTCGGCGCTGTTTTTCCCGGCTGATGATCCGGTGGCTGGCCTGTTGTACAGCCTCGCGACCTTCGGCATCGGCATGGTGGTGCGACCGATCGGTGCGGTGATCTTTGGCTCGCTGGGCGACCGCCATGGCCGGCGCAGCGTGTTCATCGCCACCATTGCAATCATGGGCGCGGCCACCTTCGCTGTCGGCTTGTTGCCCACGCATGCGCAATGGGGCTGGTGGGCGACTGGTTTGCTGGTGGCGCTGCGCGTGGTGCAAGGGCTGGCGATGGGCGGCGAGATTGGTGGTGCGAATGTGTACCTGGCAGAGCATGCGCCGGTGGCGCAGCGGGGCGCCGTGACCAGCGTGCTGCAATGGATGGGCGGGCTCGGCATCCTCGCATCGACCTTCCAGATCGTGCTGCTGCAAAGCTGGCTGGGCGAAACCGAATTCCGCGCCTGGGGCTGGCGCATTCCATTCCTGCTGTCCGCGCTACTGTTGCTGATCAGTGTGCGCGCACGACTCGCGCTGCATGAATCACCGGTGTTCACTTCGCTGCATGACCAACAGAGCGAAGCGAAAGCACCGTTGCGGGAATGCCTGGCCGATCGTACGACGCGCGCGCGCATGGCGCTGCTGTTCTTCTGCGTATCGTCGGGCGGCGGCGTACTGTTCTTCTGCTCGCAGGTATATGCACCGGTCTATCTGAAAACCGTCGCAGGCATGGATGCCCTACTCGCCGGCCGCATCGGCTTGCTGGCAACGCTATGCCTGTTCCCATTGACACTGGCATGCGGCCATCTGTCCGACCGCATCGGACGCCGGCCCGTGGTGCTGGCAGGGCTGATGCTGGGCGCTGTCGCGATGCTTCCAGTGTATGCAGGGCTCGCAAAGTTTGCCGAATCGCCCGTGATCGTACTGCTGCTGTTGCTGGTCCTGGTGCTGGCGGTGGCGCTGGTCACCGGTCCGCAGACGGCACTGCTGTCTGAACTTTTCCCCGCACGTACCCGCTACACCGCCGTCGGCTTGCCGCATAACCTGGCCGCCGGCTGGATGGGGGGACTGTCGCCGCTGATGGTGGCCTTCATCGCCGGCAAGCTCGGCGTACCCGTGGCGGGCTTGTTGTATCCGACGCTACTGCTGACCATCGCCTTGCTGCTCGGCTGGCGCTATCTGCCCGAGACACGGGGTGCCGATCTGTCGCAATGACGATCAGATTCGCTGATTCGGTTGGCTCAAAAAGTTTTTCATTAAAAATCATTCCTTGAAGGAAGATTGCATTTTTCTCAAAGTTTGAGAACTCTCAAACAGGCTTGCTGGCAATCACCCTATGGTGCGATTAACAACGTGCATGAATCGTTAATCGACCATTCGTCCGGGTTCATCAAGCCCCGGCAAGTGAGGCCCGCATGGAAACTGTCGCCACATCTGCAGCCGCAACCGCCGTCCCTCCGCCGCCTTCCATTCTGAAAGAACTGAAGCTGCCAGCCTTGCCGGCGGCACTGGTCAAGCTGGCGATCGTGGTGCCCTGCTTCAATGAAGAAGCGGTGCTGAGCACGACAATGGCAAAGCTGGCCGTCATCCGCGAGCAATTGCTGAATGAGGGCCTGATCCATCCGGCCAGTCAGATCACCTTTGTTGACGACGGCTCGACGGACCGTAGCTGGCAAATGATCGAGCTCGCCGCGCGCCAGGCACCCTATATCCACGGCATCAAGCTGTCGACCAACAAAGGACAGCAGAATGCGTTGCTGGCTGCGCTGTTTCATGTGAAAGGCGATGCGGTCATCACGCTCGATGCGGACCTGCAGGATGATGTGGCCGCGATACGCGAGATGGTGATTCGGCATGTCGCCGGCGCCCACATCGTATACGGCGTACGCAGCTGCCGTGACACTGACAGCCTCCTGAAACGGGTGACGTCGGAAAATTTCTATCGCATCGTGCGCTGGATGGGCGTGGACATCGTCTTCAACCATGCCGAATTCCGGTTGCTGAGCCGGTCTGCGATCAACGGGCTGCGCCAGTATCGCGAGGTGAACCTGTTCTTGCGCGGTATCGTGCCCATGCTCGGCTTCCGGCAAGAGATCGTCTACTACAAGCGCGGCACCCGCGTGGCCGGTGTGACCAAGTATTCGCCGGCCAAGCTGGTGGCACTGGCATGGGAAGCGCTGTCGTCCTTCTCAGCGGCACCGCTGCGCTGCATCACGCTCGCGGGTCTTGCGCTGTTTGTCGGCAGCCTGCTGGCCAGTGGCTGCTTGCTCGCTGCCGTGCTGATCGGCGGCAGACAACTGCCCGCATGGGCCACGACGCTGCTGCCGCTGTCCTTGTTCACCGGACTGCAGGTACTCAGCGTCGGCATCGTGGGTGAATACATCGCGAAAATCTATGGCGAAGTAAAACGCCGGCCGCGCTACATCATCGAGAAATCGATCTGATGCACGAGCGCCTCGACGATACCCGCATGACTTGCCCTTCCCCGAGCGGACTGCCGCCGGAACCGCCGGCAGCGCAATCTGCATGGGCTGAGCGGCCACAGCCGACGACACAGGCATACGGACTCGTGCAATTCCTGTCACCTTGGCTGCGCTGGGCTCATGCGGCGCTGGGCAGCTTCACGCTGCCGTGGATGATGGCAGCGATCGCTTTCGTGATCGTGTACTGCTCACCTGGTTTCACCGACCCGGATTTTTACTGGCACCTGAAGACCGGTGAGCTGATTGCGCAGACCGGCGCCATTCCTGTCACGGATCCGTTTTCCTACACCGTCGCGGGCAAGTCCTGGGTCGCGCATGAATGGCTGACGGAATTGCTGTTCTACGCGATCGAGCTGACAGGTGGTTTCACTGCGCTGCGCCTGTTACCGGCACTGGCCGCAGCCGCAAACTTCATGCTGCTGTATGCGATCGCACGTCGACTGAGCGGGAATGAGCTATGGGCGGCGCTGGCGACCGCCTGCTGCTTCATCGTGTTGATACCTTTCTTCACTTTGCGTCCGCAGATTTTCACCTTCCTGATTTTCACCACCTACCTGCTGGTACTGGTGGACTTCAAGTACTTCCGCTCTGCGCGCTTGCTATGGCTGCTGCCGGCATTGATGGTGGTCTGGGTCAACCTGCATGGCGCATTCATGCTCGGCCTCGCGCTGCCGGTGGCTTTCATCGCTTGTGAATGGGGCAATCGCTGGCTGTTCCCGGTACGGCATTCACGCAGTGCGCAGCGGCTCGGCTTGCTGGGCATGACGATACTGGCGACCGTGGTCGCGACCTTGCTCAATCCGCAGGGACTGCGCATCCTGCTGTATCCGTTCGAGACGGTCGCAATGGAAGCGTCGAAAGGCATGATCGCCGAATGGCATTCACCGGATTTCCACGAGCTGCTGCCGCGCGTATCGCTGGCCTGCATCTTCGCGTGGTTCTGTGCAACCGTCTTCGCACGCAGGAAGCCTGATCTGACCGAACTGCTGCTGCCCTTGCTGCTGATCGCAGCTGGCCTCAGCGCCTGGCGGCATCTGCCGCTGATGGCCATCGTGCTGCTGACTTTTTTCTGCGCGATGCTGAGGCATGTGCGTCCGTCAGAAATCCTTGCACGGCGTTTGCGCTGGCATCGGCGTGAACCTGCCGCAGACGAACGGCAAGTCACGCGCGCACAAGCGGGCTTCGTGCACCTGCTGGTGCTGGCGGGCGTGGTGGTGGCTGCGCTCGCAGGCGGTGTCAGAATCGAGCGCGAAGGCGAGACCTCGACGTTTGTCCCCAGCGGCGCAGCCGGCTATGTACTGAGCCATCAGCTCAGCGGCAATCTGTTGAATGACTATGATCTCGGCGGCTATCTGATCTGGCGACTATGGCCGACACACAAGGTCTTCGTCGACGGTCGTGCCGATGTGTATGGCGATGACTTTCTGAAAGCTTCGTTCAGGCTCAACAAGGCCGATGAGGGCTGGCAGCAGATCATCGATGATCATGCGATCGACATCGTCATCTATGCGCGTCATGCGCCGTTGCGCCAGCTCTTGCTCGCCAGTGGCCAGTTCAGGGAAGCCTATGCGGATGAGCACCATGCAGTACTGCTGCGCGACCTGCCACGCTTCAAGGCGCTACTGGACCAGTCAGCGCATCGCTGAACTGGCTGCCGCGCGATCAGCACCACACCGTTGGTGTCATGCACTGCCGTCGTCACGCATGCTGTCTGCCAGATAATCGATCAGCACTCGTACCCGATGCGGTACTTGCCGGTTGCTTGGCAACACCGCATGGATGCCCAGGACGGGCAACGGAAAATCTTCCAGTATCTTTTGCACGCGCCCGTCAGCAAGGCAAGGCGCTGCAATGAAGTCCGGCTGTATCGTGATGCCCAGACCTTCCGCCGCCGCCTGCGTCAGCGCCTCGCCATTGTTGGCAGAGACGCGTGCCGTGATCGGAAAACTGCGCGGACTACCGTCCACCAGATATACCCAGCTCTGCTGCCGGGTGCCGGTGGTATAGCCCAGACATTCATGTTGGGCCAGCTCGGACGGGTGCCGCGGCCGGCCATGTTTGGCCAGATAGTCGGGCGATGCGATCGTCCACATCGGCATCGTGCCCAGACGGCGCGCGACATCGGTGGCACCCAGCTCGCCGGTGATGCGTATCGCAAGGTCGATACCTTCCTCGATCAGGTTCACGCGCCGGTCGGTGTAGTCCATGTCCAGCGTGACACCGGCATGCGCGCGCGCGAACGCCAGCAGCAGCGGCACCATACGCTTGAGTCCGTACGACAGTGGCAGGCTGATGCGGATATGGCCACGCGGCGCCTGCCTGTCTTCGGCGACGCCGGTCTCGGCCGACTCCACCAGGTTCAGGATCACGCGACACTTTTCCAGATACGCGGAACCGGCCGACGTCAGCGTCAGCCGCCGCGTGCTGCGCTCCATCAGCCGTATGCCCAGGTGTTCTTCGAGCGCCGCCACCTGCCGCGTGATCACGGAACGTGCGACGCCCTGCTGCTGCGCGACGGCCGCGAAGCTGCCCAGTTCAGCCACCCGGACAAAGACCTGCATCGCCCCCAGCTTGTCCATACCCCTCCCGACCCATTGTTGCGTTGAACGCAATAAACATTTGCGGATTGTCCCCTATTTAAAAACCAATTGCAGGACTATCTTGCAGTCCTCGACCGGAGGAAAGTCCATGTCTGCCACCCTACCCACCCTGTTCGTCCCGCACGGCGCACCCACCTTCGCACTGCGTCCCGGCTCAGCCGGTGCGGCGATTGCCCGCCTTGGCGACCGACTGCCGCAGCCGCGTGCGGTCGTGATCGTCAGCCCGCATTGGGAGACCGCGACGCCGGTGGTCGGCAGCGCAGAGCGCCCGGCAACAATCCATGATTTCTACGGCTTCCCTGAAGAACTCTATGAAATCCACTACCCTGCAACCGGATGCCCGGAAGGCGCGCGCGAAGTCAGCGATACGCTGGCGGCAGCCGGACTGTCGGTGCAGATCGCAGCTTCGCGAGGCCTGGATCACGGCGCCTGGGTGCCGCTGCGCCTGATGTACCCGAATGCCGATGTGCCGGTGATACCGGTGTCGCTGCAAAGCCACCTCGGCGTCGCCGGCGCTTACCGCCTCGGCCAGGCGCTGGCGCCGCTGGCGGCCAAGGGCTTTCTGGTGATCGGGTCTGGCAATGTGACGCATAACCTCGGTGACTATCGGCTCGCGCGTCAGAACGGCGGCCAGGGCCTGGACTATGTGCGCAGCTTCCCCGAATGGCTGACGGACAAGCTTCAGCGTCATCAGCTTGACGCATTGCTGGACTATCGTCGGCAGGCACCGGACGCCGTGCGTGCGCATCCGAGCGATGAGCATCTGCAGCCCTTGTTCGTTGCGCTGGGCGCGGCGGGCAAGGAGGCGACCGTCGAACATCTGCACAGCGGCATCAGCGACTATGTGCTGGCGATGGATGCGTATGCATTCATGCCCGTGCACTGAGGCCAACGGACATCTTTGCAAAGTCAAACGACACGAGACGACATCATGAACGACAAACCTCATTACGACGCGCATTACACGACGACAGCAAAGGCGCTGCACTGGCTGATGGCGCTGCTGCTGCTGGGACTGCTGGCGCTCGGTTTCATCATGAGCGACATGCCGCTGTCGCCACAAAAGCTGCAGATGGTGTCATGGCATAAATGGGCCGGCGTGAGCGCCTTCCTGCTGGTGCTGGTACGGGTCAGCTGGCGCATCAGCCATCGTCCACCGCCGCTGCCCTGGCAAATGGGCAAGCTGCAGCAGATCGGCGCCCACCTCGGCCACCTGGCCTTGTATGCATTGATGATCGCATTGCCGATCTCGGGCTGGCTGATGAGCTCGGCCAAGGGCGTGCAAACAGTATGGTTCGGCGTGCTGCCCATTCCCGATCTGCTGGCCAAGGACAAAGCGCTCGGCGATCTGCTGAAGGAAGTGCATGAATCGCTGTCGTGGCTGCTGATCGTGCTGCTGGTCGTGCATGTAGTCGCCGCGCTCAAGCACCACTGGA
>JACCDX010217968.1_pt1 | contig 18108 bp, 6 predicted proteins | sample 7449681 | NCBI WGS metagenome assembly JACCDX01 (sample SAMN15323450, study PRJNA562643) | freshwater metagenome | isolation source: river surface water | place: USA:Blue River Watershed | collected 2017-08-18
ATTTTCTCCAAAAAAAATAAAGGCCACCCGACTGGATAGCCTTTACTCAGTCTAGATTAAATTTTCTAAACTCTTCTAATTGAGCCCTCTTCTCCATCACCCATATCTGCTTCTAAATCGATGGCATCTGCAATAGAATCATATCCATCATCTTCTGGAGTATCAAGATAATTCAAGTCTGCTCCTGCTAATCTTCTATCTCTATTGTAATTTGTCATCTCTACTTCTCTTACAGATGACCCTCTAGTAGCATCTCCAGGAGGTTCTGCTACAAATGCCCTGCCTCTTGTTTCAACTCCAGAAACTGAACTATTAGCATCTAAATTCTTTTGCTGAGCTAAAAGTTGATTAATAATTCCAGGATTTCTTTGCACTCGATCAGCAAATTCTTCTACTGAAAGATCATCACCCTGTAATTCAGCCTGAGTTTGCGCAATATCTAAAGCCATAGCATAAGAAAGAGAATCATTTGCATATCCAGCTGTTGTAACATTGTTGTCTTTGTTTGTATATGCTTTTTCTGCATCAATACTCTCAGCTTCAATTGTTTTACCATCAACATCAACTGTGCGTAAATTGTTATTACTTTGCTGCTTAAGTAGTTCTTTTTTTCCCTTGATTGCAGCTTTCTCTTCGATATTGTCAAATTGCTCTGGAGAAATTTTCCTAAGAAGTCCAAGTCTAAGCGAATTTCTTAAATCCTTAGATGCCTTTACTACCTTTGGATCTTCCCAAGTTAAGTCAATAGCTTGTAAAGGGCCAAAATTCAATCTAATATCACTTACATAATGTGGTCCAAGAGTAACATTTTGCACAATAAATGATTCTGGCTCTTGATTTACACTTTCATTCATATATTTAATCCTTTTTATTCACAGGTAAAGATGTTATACCGTCCAAACCTTCTTTTCCGGTCCAGTATTCATTAGATTTAGACTCTCTTGAATTTGGATCATAGGAACTTTTTCTAACTGTTTTTTGGTCCTTAACAAACTCAGTCATTTGTTTTCTTTTTACTGTCGTTCCAAATTGTTTTTCTTTTGCTGTAAGGCCTTCTTGAACAGTAAAGCTATTGAAAACTCTTTTAGCCTCACCATTTCCACAAGGACAAGGAATTACAGGTAAATAATCACTATAAGAAAGAGATATTGTGAATGTTTTAGGTTCATTAGTGCATTCACATAGGTATTCATATCTAGGCATAATTGGCTTTTTAAAATCTAAGATTAAAGGTATTTGTACAATATATTTTGAAATCTTATTAAAGGAGTACTCACAAATGAGTTCAGAAATTACAGACGCAGGAACTACTCATCATATGTATTGTGTTAAGTGCAGAACTATGGTTATGGTTTCCGCTCCAAAGAAAATTGTAATGAAGAGTAGCAGACACGCACTTCAAGGAAAGTGTCCTCATTGCTCAACATCTACTTTTAAAATCACCAAAGCAGAATAAATCTTATGAAATTTGTATTCAATGATAGTCTTACAGCATCAATTGTTTCAGATAATAATTCTGAAGCATTGGTAAATAAATTTGTCAGTAGCGACATTATTCTGGAAAAAAGAATTGTTACTGCGACAATTAGAGATATGAATGATCTCTTTGCTAAATTGAATACACTTTCAAGAAATGATGAGATAAGTACATTTTTAACATCAACTGAAGTTGAAGATTTCTTACAAAAAGGTGATAATAGAAAAAATTTCTATGAGAAATATAGAAATCAATTGGCTTCAAGCGGCGGTAGAGGAAGTAGTAATACTACAAACACCTTAGATACTTTTATTCGTGATCAGATTCAAGAGGGTGCAAGTATGACAGAAGATCCAGCTTCTAAATTTGCACCTTTCTTTGAAACTAAAGACGCAATATTAGCTAGGCTTGATGGTGTAATGAGCAGAGAAGACGCTGGAGAAATTTTCTATAAATTAGAAGAAAAAGTAAAGCTTTCATTTACTGAAACTATTGGTATAGTTGATTATTGTCTCAATAAATCAAGAGCTTGTTCAGCAAAAGTTTCAGATATCCTAAACTTTTTTATTGATCATTATGGACAGAAAAGACAATACAGTAGAACGAAAGATATTATCAACATTGCTTGTGAATATCAAAAACTTAACCCTACAATTGATATTTTTTCTGTTCTAAGAGATTCAGCTGCTGGAAATCAACCAAAAGTCAATCTTGGGTATCTTTCTAAAGATCCTCAAGATCAATTAATTTTTAATAATCTAATTTTCTTATCACAAGCTAATGCACCTGAGCAAACTGAAGAAATCAGAAGAAGAATGCAGGAAAGTAGAGATGCTGTAGATTCCAAAACTCAAAAAATCAATATGCAAAGAGCTATATTTGATATGATGAAAATTGAGGAATCTAATAAGCAACTTGAAGGTATGATCAATAACTTGGGTGAAGTTTTTAAATTTTTACTTACGCAACCTATGTACAGGGCTCTCAGAGGAATGTATTACGATCTTAGAGCATCAAAAATCATATTAAATCAAGCCTCAAGTATTTTTGCCGGTGATACTTCTCCAGAACAAAAAAGAAATAAACCAAATGAGGATATGTATTTTAATAATACAACTCAATTTCCTACGATTCAAGAATCAAGAGTTCCATTTAGTAACTCTAGTAACAAATTTGTAAAACTTGCAAGCCCAGAATTGACAAGGCATATTTATTCACAAACTGCCCCGAATGTTTCTCAAACTAATAAGATCACAGCTTTAAATATGTTAAAACAAATTTATGATGCTATTGGTGCTAAATACAGAGGTGTTATTGAAGCAATTTCCGGTTTTATTGATGGAAATCCAATATTGAAAAAAGTCAAAGATTTTTTCTTAGCTTTATCTAATGCAATTTCAACAATTATTACTGCTATACAATCCAATAAAATATCTGCAAAAGTTGTAGAGGAACAGTTTAAAAATGTAGAAAAAAGTTTGCTCAGTGATGATAATTTATTTAAAACATCTTCAAGCAACAAGTTTATTAAGGTTGCTCAACTAAACCCTCAACAAGGCCCTGTTCAAATAGGATCAGGAGTTTCAGGAACAATTAGTAAAGTTTTAGGCATTCTTAATGGAATTGGTGGTGTAATTATTGGCGCTTTAGCAGTCAAAATGTCTTATGATAAAATTAAATTTCTTGAATTAATAAAAGGAAATTGGTTACAAGCTGTGCAAACGATTTTGCCAGCTATATTGTATTTAAAGCAGGCTGTAATCGAAGCTTTGATGCAATTTGAATTATTTGGTAGAGATGCTCCGCAAAGCAGGATGTTTTATGACAACGGGCAGCTTACTGATAGAGGGAAGCAAGTATTAGTTAATCAGCAAGAAACTCTAATAGCTGCTGGAGTTGCTGACCAAGACGCCAATGCTCTTGCTAAATTTTCTGTTCAATCTGGCTATCTTATGAGCCAACTTGTTACAAAAGAAGAAAATCTTAAGAGTTCTGAGCAGCAAATTGTTCAACTCGGTGGTGGTAGAACAGATTACACAGTTGGTGACTTGCCTGAAGACTTTACGAAAAAAGTCAGAGAATTTGTTGATTTTTGTACTCAAGTTGAATATCAGTACAAGGCTGCACTTAATATTTTCAAAAATGCATTTAAAAGTTTAAAACCTGGATATCTGAATGAAGTTCAGAAAACTCAAATGACCGGATTACTAGCAAAATTTGAAAAAGATTTAATTGAAGTACAAAAGAAAAAATCTGAATGGTCTAGTGTCAAAAACATTGCAAGCCATTTAAATAGAAAAGCTGTTTTACTTCAAAAGATTAAGCCTTTACTTACACAATTAGACACATTGAAAAAATTGGGTATACCTGTATCTGAAGCTATTGCATCTCCTAATGGTATTCTTGCTCAAGCTGGAGCTATAAGAAATGAAATTTATCAAGCTTTGATCAAGGTTCGTAAAGAGTACCTTGAACAGTCTCAACTTTTAAAAAATCCTGATGTAATTACTCCTTTAGTAAAATATCCAAATGACACTGGAGTTACAAAATTGCCTGAAAGCCCTAATCAAACTGATTCAGATGAATCACCTTTTGACGCTCCGGTTGGCTCACAATTTAATGAGGCAGCAACATAATGTTTAAAAAAGTTATTTCTCAGATAGAAATTGCTCCTGATTACGTTACATCTTTATCTAAAGCTGATTTTGATAAAAATGAAAGTAAAATTGATCAGGAAATTAAGAAAATAGAACAAATGTTTCCTTTGCATAAAAGATTTGCTGTCAAAGTAAAATTTAACAACAAAGAACAAACTGTTGATGAATTTCTTAAATTGTTAAAACAACAAAAAGCGGATATTTTAGAAAAGAAGAATATTAGACAAGTCTATGATACATCCTTGTTTCATAATATTGGTGGCAAAAATGTAGATGTCTCTACTGAAGAATCTAGAGATGGATTGAAAAGAGATTTAGCAGCTCTTCAAAGACAGATTCAAGCATTAGAAGAAGATTTAGCTCAGATTGATAATTTTATCGTTACCTTATATACTGGTGAAACTGCTACATTGAATATAACTGCACATACAAGTGCAGAGTTTGTTAAAACTGCAGATCAGCCAACTGAAGAAGAAGTCTTGGAGCCTGTGAGAGAATATTTCAATGATCTTTATGAAGAGACTCCAGGAAGCCCAGATTACGGCGATGATGTAACTAAAAAATACACCTCTTCTCAACCTAGATTCAAGATTACCAAAAAATAATCGTACAACATTTTTATGTCAGATATTGATTTTATCGAATATGATAAAATTTCAATTCAGTCAGATGCATTTATTACGTCTGCAGAATTAAATTGTTATTTTCAGTATTTACCATCAACTAAAGCTATTTCTTATAATATTAAGAAAGAGTCACATACTGCTGGAACAACTGAAGATCCTAATGACTACAAAGTTCCAGATGTGTCTAACAAAATTCTTCCTAGAAAATTGTTTAGAATCAATCCTTTTCATTCAAATTATTCAGAGAAATTAGAGCTGAATAAAGTAAATATAGATCCTGATATCATTTACCCTACAAAGATAAAAGAACATAAAGAAAAGGTAATAGATTATAGTGCTTTAGGCTTAAATGAAGATCAAATTGAATTTATGAAAGCCTTGCAGAGTATCAAATCACTAAAGTACGACGAAACTGTAAAGACACTTGACATAGAGCAGTTTGAAACAGTTGATGAAAAAGTTATGAATGGCTTTTTCCAATTGTATCCAAGATTTATGGAAATGCTCACAACTGGATCAGGCGTTGGTGCATTCAATCAATTTTATGAAGAAAATGAAGTTTCTGGTCCTGTAACTCAAGATGACCCACTAATACAAGAAAGTCTGAGAAAGATGGGTATTAGTGGTTCTGATGTAAGAATAAAAAAAAAATTTGAAGTAAGATCAGGTAATGCAAAAAAAGAAGAAATTAATGCTTACCTACAAGATATATCTCTGACAAACAACAAATCTCTTCAAGTTAACAATAATTCTACGACAAACTTAAATCAAATAAATTTACAAAATATTAATAATGTAAATTTACAAATGCGTTCTTCTAAAAATGTAAATAATATCAGAACTGCTAATAACACTGATTTTAATTTCATCAACAATACTAACAAAACAGTAAATGAAATAGTTACTAATGTAAATAAATTCTCTCAATCTTCAAAAATAGATTTTGACAATATTTACAAAGAATTTTTAAAGAATTTAAATCTTGCTCCAAATATTGATATTCAATATAATAAAGTAATAAATCAATATAGCAAAAACTTAAGTATAGAATTCAATAGAATATTAAATCATTCAGAAAGAACTGTGTATGAGACAAATTTAAAGAATTTATCTACATCTTATAATTTTTATAGACATATTGAAAATAGATACAGAGAGTTTATTCAAAACTTAAATTTCTTTAATGACACTGTTCAACAAATTAAGCAAACAGAAATCAATCTGAAAAATACCTATCAGAATATTCACCGCCATAGTGTCACTCATAAAAATAATCATTATAAAAATATAGTTAATCTTACTAAGAACGTAAATTACGAATACACTTCCAATGATTATGAATTTCAATATGCAGTTTTGAAAACGATAAAAAATAGCAATCAGTATGTAGAAAATAAAATCACAAAGATAAAAAATGATCTAAATATAGCCCAACAAAATATTTCTTTTGTTCATCACAGAATGGTCCATATCCAAGAAAAGACCAATAATTATGTTGCAAGAGAAATTAAAAACGTATTGAATAACACCGAATATATTGATGATTATTCAAATATAATTGTCAACAAAATTAGCAATATTTCCAACAATCAAACTGTAAGATCATTATTGTCTTTGGTAACTAATGAAGAACAACTGAATAGCGTATATACAATCTTGAGGCAGAGTAATATAAATACCTCAAATATCAAGAATTTAGTTGATGTTATTAATTATTCTAAAAATAATAATATCGATGTTACAAAAATTTCAAGTTCTACAATTGAAAATATTAAAAATTTAGTAAGTCTATCTCAGAATACAATTTCTAGCGAGATAATTAATAAATTGTCATCTTCTAATATCACTGAAGAAATAAAGTCTGTAGTCAACTTATCTGAAAATAAATCATTTTTGCGTATAGCTCAGAGTTACAAAAATATTTCAAATAATTATGAAACTTTGAACGCCACATCTTTTAGCCCTAAACTTTCTACAATTTATGTTGATCAGAAAAAAGTTAGCAATTTAAATGTTGATAAAATTGTTTCTAATCCAAGCTATTTATTTGCTATTAATAAGTTGTCAAATTTCAATACGGAAAACATTACAGAGAAAATAAATTTATTAAAGAATATCAATGTAACTCAAGATATAAGAAAGACTGAAAATATAGTACGCAAAATCACTAGGTTAGCCAAATACAATAATATCAATCAGCTTACAGAAAATATAGAAAATATATCAACACAAGATATCAGTTTGACAGAATTTAAAACAGAAATTCAAAATTTAAGAAATCTGATAAATGTAACAAAAGATGTAAATGTTAATAATTTCAAAGTATCTCAATTAAATGTAATTTCAGAAAATATAGAAAAGTTATCAAAAATTAGTCAAGTAAATAATTTGACTGAAGAACATATTGATATCGTAAAGAAGATAAGCCAAAATAATAATTTAAATCAAATAAAGAATATAGTTAATCTTACAAACAAAACTGATATTTCTAATTTAAAATTATCTACCGTAAATCAGCTTACAGAGATTATTCAGAAAGTATCCAAAGTAGAAAATAAAGATTTAATAAATATTGTAAACTTGACCAAAACTGTTCAAGAAAGAAAAGTTTATAATAGAATTTCAAATCTTGTCAAAAATATTGAGGTTTTTGATTCTGTAAATGTTACTCAAGAAACTGCTCAAAATATTTCTAAGATTTCTAATACTAATAATATCAATCAAATTACTAAAGATTTAAATTTGATATCTCAGAATTACAGAGAGTTTAAAACAAGCGTTCAGCAAATTAACAAAATATCTCAAGTAAAAAATGTTGACCAATTGGTAAAGAATTTAAATTTTGTAAATAATGTTATCCAAGAAAGTAATGTTGTAAATCGTGTCAGTAAAATAGATCAAAAAGACTTTATAACTGCTATCAACTTGAGTAAGAATTATATTCAGTCTTTTAATAGATTCGAAAGCAAAATAAGCAATATTTCTCAGAGACAAAAGATTAGAGAAACATTGCAAGATATCAACGTAACTAATAATGTCCAGAACAATTCTGTGTTGCAAGTGACTAACAAAACTCAAAAAGTTCATTTACAAGAATTTATTCAAAATCTTAATTTGTTAGAAACTGAAAAGAACACAACTATCTTGAATCGTTATAGTTTCGAGAGTAATAAAAAGAGTATTTCTAATTTATTTACTGAATTGAATGTTACACAGCAAATGAAACAAGAGAAGAGAACTGAGCGTGAATTTGCCCGTATTTCTAAACGTATTGATAGGATGAATAGAGAAACAATCAAGGTTCAGGGTAATTCATATAAAGTTGAACAAAACTTCTTCGATATGATGAATTTTTATAACGAGCAGAAAGTAACAAAGACAAGTAAAGATAGAAAGGTCAATAATTTCTTTCAACTATTGGATGTCTTAAATGTTCAAAAGACTACAAACGAGAAAAAAGTTACTCAAAAAATTCAGAAAATTGAGCAAACACAAAATCGCATAATTAACAATACTTCTCAAATAAAAATTGATGTTTATAAAGAGAAGAAAGACAATTATTACAAAGTAGACAACAGACAAACTTTCACTACAAACAATTATCATCAAGAAAAAGAAGAGCAGAAAAAGACAGAGAAGATAGTTGAAAACAAAGTAGAAGAGTTGCTTGTCAAGAAAATTGAAAATGTAACAAATAATTTAGTGTCCAATGTAATCACTAAAAATGAATTCCACATTATCAAAAAAGAAATAATTAAAGAAATTTACAACATAGAAATGAAGACAGAAGAGCGGATCAAAGAGCTGAGAAAGGAAACCCAGCAGACTGTACAAACTATGTTAGAAAGATTCCTAAGAAGTTAAGATGGCCACTTATAAAATTGATAGATCAAATAGCTTAGAATTAACTGGTAAATTTAAATTTGATTACCAAATAAATATTGTGCCAGGTGATTTAATATCTAGCAGAGGTACTGGAATTTACCAAGGAATTAGTGCTGGTGCTTATCCTGCATTCAAACTTAAAAGTGTTTCTTGTTCAATCTATGTTGGAGAAAAGCCATCATCATCCACAGGTCCAGCAGCAACACCAGGCAATCACCCTTGGCCTGATCAAGGAGGTTTGTATAATTTTGGTAATTTTATCGATGGTGGTAAATATGTATTAAAAATACCTGTTACTTTTTTTATCCAATCTCCAGGTTCATTGATAGCAAATGATGTTTTTTACAAGTCATATTCTGAAACAATAATTTTATATACTGAGCCATACGATCCAAACATAAAACCAAATAAAACTTTATCTGGATCTGTAGAAGGTGAGTTTTTTGTAGGCTTGGGAACTAATGAATTTGTTTCTATCGATGAATATTATCCATCTGAAAATTATTTTATAGGATCACCAGTTTGTCCGGACAATGATGACGAGTATTGGAAGAATAAAGAACTTACCAAAGAAACTGTAAGGCAATGGCCAAAATATACGAGTTTAAATTGGTTTGAGACTATAGATCCCAAATCAAAATCATATGTAGGTTTAAGGATTAAATTTACAAATCCAAAAGGCCAAGTAACAACATTTAGTAAAACTTTTGTAATCCCAGCACCTTCACAACTTGATATTGAAATAGAAGATGAAAAATTTATAAATGCTTGGACTACAGCAAGTTCTAATTCAGGATACGTAAGTATTTCAAGTAATGTTCCTGTTGATTCTGGTGATCCTGATTTTGTAAAAAAAGATCATTCTCAAGCAGATACTCAAAATTATAGCTTACAACCATTTCCTAATGCTACAAGAACTGATGATCCTAAATGTACAGCAAGAATATCCTTGAAATCTGATCCTCCAAGAAAAGTTACATTTGAATCGAAAATATTAGATTGGAATAATACACATACGGACCCACTGACTGCTTATGTTGTTGGATTTAATTCAGACGGTAAAAATAAAAAAATATTTAGAAATTCAAAAAGAGCAGTAGCTTTACCAACTTTTGCTACCATAACAACAAATTCTGGCAATGTTGGTATGATCGAACAAACATATAGAAATTACTATGGATCAATAGAGGTAAGAGAATCAGATGGATTGTCAGCCACTGCAAAACAACTAGATTTTAACAATCAGCAAAAATGGATTTATGGTTTAGTAGACACAATAAAATCCAAAGAACCATTAGATGATTTAGAAAGTCCACCAAAAAATTATGATTTTCCAATTAAATTTGTTAGATCAGCAGATGGATGTTATGATATCAATGAAACTAACAGGGAATTAACATTAGATAAATACGATTTTCCTGGATCAGTACCTATTCCATTAAGAGGATGGAAATTTAATTCTATGTCCCTAAAGCAAGACAAAGAATTTATCATTGAAGGTTCTGGGAATGTAAGATATTTTACTGGAAATACAAATGCACCTCAGCCATACGGAAACCAAAATTTATCCGGGTATCGTTATTTAGATATAGAATTAAAGTCTTTAGATCAAACTCAATCTGGTAATTTAATAATAACTGAAACATCTAAAGGTCCATCTCTTCAATCAAATAATAAATCTGAAGATGTAAAAAGTTATAAAATTTCTACATCTTCAAGCTCATTCAAAACGCTTAGAATAGATTTGTGTAATCCAGATAATAAAATTGATGCTGTAGACAATCAAGATTCACCGTATCCAAGGCTAAACACATACACGACATCTGTCCCTCAATCAACAGCGCCATTTGGATATTTGTCTAAAGAAAACTCTCCAAAAGATAATTTTCTTGTAACTAAACCAAATACAAGTAGTGAATCTTCTAATTGGATTACTGATGATTTAAAACAAAAAATTAAGAAATCAGGTTTTGTTTATCTTACAGACAGTACAGACAACACTGTAGATTATTTTGAAGTGAACACATCTGCATTTCCTAAAGTTGGTGTTGGCACTAATATAATATTTGGTAAACCTAGAGTTGGTAATGGAAAGATTAAGTTAGCTAGGTATTGGAATGGTTCTTTACAAGAAATTTCAAGAAAAGAATTATTTTTATATATACCTCAAAATGACTTAACCTATGGTAAAACTATAGACGAACTATTGAATCGTAGTTCTGACGGAAAATATCCAGATGAATTTGAAGTTTACGATTTCAATCCAGGCCTTCCTGACATTTCAGATGTTGTATCAACTACTACTTTCCAATTTATAGATGGTTCTGGCATTGTTTATATTAATCCAATACCTTCATATGAAAACAATCAAGTAACACCTTATGATGGAATTGAAATTGAGGATAAAACTAAAAATTTAATCAAATCATATAAGATAATTGATTATGTAAATGATATTGCTAATTCAGGAAAAGCGTATTTTACTATTCAAATTCCTTCTGATCACAGTTCAAACAATAAGTTTTCTGTTGGATCAAGTATTAAATTAAAATTTTTAGATAATTTTTCTGACGACAAGTTTTCTAGTGTTGTTGTTAAATTTGATAAAGTAGAAAAATATCAAAATTTTTACAGAGCTAATATAGAATATGCTAAAGTTGACAAAAATAGTCAGGCTGATTTCGAAGGCATACCAAGAGAAGTTAATGGTAAGACTCTAATTTTATCTGCAAACGCTCCAATTATTACAGTTGAACCAACAAGATTAGTTGATAAAGCGTTTCCTATAAATACAATCTTAAATACAAGTATCGTTACCAAAAATCCATTAGGACCAGAAGTAAACGCAATAGACGATGCTCCACAAGATGAAGCTTCTAATGGTCCTTTTTTTGGAATTTCTAGAATAGCTAAAATTGAATTAGACAATCAGCAATTAGTACTGGGTCAAATTAAATTAGTCAGAAATAATTCTTTAGCAAATTTTGTAACATCTGGAAACAATAATACATTTCAAGAAAAAACCAAATTTGATGTTTCTAGCACTTCAGAAACTTTTTATTACACAAGAAGATTTTGGCAACAAAACACTGATGCCAGAGATGAAGAGGAAGGTGACATTTCTTGGCAAAACACTATTACGCCAAATGTAAACTATTGGACATTATTTCCAAAATCAATTTCTCAACTATGTGATGATATTTCTAAAATTGATTCATATATAAATCCTAGATGGTTAGATCCAAACAATACTGAAGCTAAAATAATTAGACACCCTGGTTGGTATGCAAATAAGTTTGATAAAAGCTATCCTGTTGATCCAATAACTGGTAATAGAATTTATGGAAACAAGTTGGATCCAGAGTATTTGAATTCTGATACAGGCTATGCTACTTGGGTGTATGGCAATGGTGTTTTAGCTTTGCCTAGTGGTAAGAATAGTGGCTCTGGAACAACATATGCCAAAGCTATTGATATATCATTTAATGATTTACAAATAATTCTAGCACAAACAATTTTTCATAGAATAAATGGAAACTTTCCAGCTGGCAGACCTGATTTATTTGGCAATACATCTTTAAGAAATGAAGATGGAACAGTACAAGAGTCTACGCTACATCTTCGTGGTGGATTTATCGCAAGAGGTCCAGGATATGGCCTTATTTTACCACCAAAGAAAAGTACCTCAGATGATGTCAGAAAAGCTAATTTAATTGAAGCATCAACAAAAGCTAATAAAGGATCTTCAGAATCAGATTCTAAGGGATATTTTGAAACATCGTCTCCTTATGGAAAAAATAAAGTAGATCATTATATTGAATTAGAAAAATCTAAGTCATTTACTACACCTTCAAATTTTAGAAGTTCAACAAGAAATATGTCTCAAGCAAAAAGAGAAAGAGCTTCATATAAGGGTGGAAAACAAGGTGTAGCAACAAATCTTTCAGCTTGTGAATCTGGCTTTGAAAAATCTATTGTTATTGCATATAGTGTTCCGACAACAAAACCAGGTGAAGAGAATCAAACTGCATTAATTACCACTGATTCGTTTTTCACTAAACAATATGAAAAATACCCAGTAGGTTATAATTTGATTTCTGGATCTGGAGTAACTGTAAAAGGTGAATTCCCTTTTGTTCTAGGTTCGGAGACTCATATAAATCAAGGATCAAGAGTAAATACATTTTTACTTACAGAAAGAAATTCAAATTTAAAAGCTAATAGTTCTCATGATTATGATTCTCTCATAGCAGCAAATACAGATATGAGAAATAAGCTTTCTTGGTATCCATTCATTGATGGACAGGCTAAGGCAGATGCTAATTTCTCAACACTTTCTAAAGCATTTAAAGGAACAAAGTTTAATTCTTATTGTGTGTCAGATCAAGCCCCTCAATTATTTAATGTTGGTTATGCTGATCCTGGTGCAATTGTCTTTAGATCTATTCCATTAAATATAACCAATATAAATGCTCCTATAACAGATAAAACCATTTTTATTGATGGAGTTGCTCCTACATACATATCTGATTTTAGACTATTAGATCAATTGTCAACTTCAGGTACAGCTTATTCATCATTTCCATCTGTAGCACAAATTTCTTCAAGAGAATATATAGTAGCTTATTCATTAAAAGAAAATCCTAGAAAAATAAATTTTAAAATTATTTCAGATTACAAAGCTTTACAAAGAAATATTTTATTTGATTTGGATGCACTTGCTGGAAATACACTTTCAGAAAAATACGATATTTATGGATTGACTTCTGATTATGACGAAAAATTAGGTTTACATAGATCTATTTTTTGGTGTAACGGTGGAATCTATTATTTCGAATATGGGTTGTCTTCAAAATCTTTAAGTGCTAAAAGATCAGATAAATTACACTTAATAAAAGGTAAATTAGATGACCCACTTGTGACTGAGTTGATTAATAGAAAAAATATAGTAACTTATTTTGATTCTAAAAGTGAGCTAAATGCAGAAGTTCCAAGACAAAAACCAGCTTTAATATCCTGTAAAAAACAAGACTATGATGGAAAAGTATTTGTAGCATATGATTCTGGCAAATGTTACATAGAAGCAGTATTGATCAATCCATATTCATCTATTTTGGGGACAAGAAAGTTTGATATTGAATGTGTAAACTCACCAGACTCTACAACAGAACAATTAAAGCCAATTGCAGATATACAAGCTAATCCAACAAGTGGGCAATCAGCTTTATTAGTTAATTTCCTATCATCTAATTCATATGACCCAGGTGGAAGTACTCTAACATATGCTTGGAATTTTGGAGATGACACACAATCTACTGAAGAGAATCCTACACATACTTTTGTGAATAACACCATAAATCCACTTCAGTTTAAAGTCACCCTTATAGTAACAAATTCTAGTGGAGTAAGTAGTGATCCAGCATCAATTACAATTACAGTAAATCCAGCCCCAGTAAACAATTTATTACCAAAAGCTAAGTTTTCTGCCTCACCCACCTCTGGAGATGTAATTTTGACTGTGACTTTTACAGATCAATCTACTCCAGCAAATGATAATTCATTCATACAGATGTATGAATGGGATTTTGGAGATGGTAACACTGCTATCAAATTTGACAATGCATCATTTACTTATGACTACACAAGATCAGGCACATTCATTCCAACTTTAAAAGTCAAGGATAATTTAGAAAGAATTTCTGACAAATTTGTGGGACCAACTATAAATGTAAATGGAGTAGTTAATAATCCACCAGCTCCAGGATTCAGTTATGCTCAAACTTCTTTTACTCCAACATTAAAAGTTCAATTTACAGATACTTCAAGTGATGTTGAGGGTCCATTAGTGGCTTGGAACTGGAAATTTGGCGATGATCAAACTGCAGATGTTCAAAATCCTGAACATATTTATGCTTCAGCTGGAAAGTATTTAGTTATGTTGACGGTAACTGATTCAGGTGGACTACAAGCTTCAGGATCAAAAGAAATTACAGTACTTCCTCCAGGCAATAATCCTCCAATATCTAATTTTACTTATTCACAGCAAAACAGAAAACTAGTAATTGATTTTACAGACACGTCTACAGATTCTGATGGAAATATTGCGTCTTGGAATTGGGATTTTGATGACAATTCTACTGACACTACACAAAATCCATCTCATACATATGCATTTGCTGGGACATATAAAGTTACACTAACAGTTACTGACAATGATGGAAAAACTGGATCAATTACTAAAAATGTTACTGTAAATCCATTAGTAAACCAACCTCCAGTCATAACTAATATAAGTGGAACTCAAACTAGTTTTAAACCCTTTTTGATTGCAAAATTTACAGAAATGTCTTCAGACCCTGATGGGTATATATCAAAATGGGATTGGAATTTTGGTGATGGTCAAACATTCTCAACAACAGATTCAACATTAAAAAATCCATCACATACTTTCTTTAATCCTGGAACTTACAGAGTTACGCTGACTGTAACAGACGATGGTTTGCCAGATGGTACAAATAAAAAGATTGCCACATCTTTCATTGAATTTACCATTGAACCGCCTCCAGCAAATCAACCTCCCGTAGCTTTATTTACTGTAGATGCTAATAATGTTTTTGCTCCAGCTGTAATTAATTTTACTGATGCATCAACTGATGCTGATGGCAGGATAGTAAGTTGGTTATGGGAATTTGAAACAGGAAGATCTGTATTTTACAATGCTCAAACATATCAAAAAACAGTTACTTACACTTTCAATAAGTCAGGCACATACCCAGTTAAATTAACTGTAAGAGATGATGGTAATTTGACAAATACATATGTTCTAGACATAGTTATTAAAAATAACGCCCCTGTTCCAATATTGTCAGCTTCACCTAATCCAGTTTTATCACAATCATTAGTGTCTTTCTTTGGTAATAATTCATATGATTTAGATGGAAGTATAAGGAAATATGCTTGGGACTTTGGAGATGGTTCAATTATTTCTCAAGGCACTGCATTTGAATCACATACATATTCAAAGCCAGGAACCTATAGAGCTTCATTAACAGTGACTGACAATATTGGAGATTCTGCAACAGCAAACTTACTAGTAACTGTTACAAACAGAAATCCTATAGCTAGAATTACATTCACAAGTTTGAATGTCAAAGCTCCAGGAAGCTTGACTTTTAATGGTGACACTTCTTCAGATCCAGATGGAATAATAGCTTCTTACAATTGGACTGTTTCGAATGGCTTATCAGCAGAGACACCTAATGCTAAGTTTAACTTTACTGCAGAAGGGACTTACATTGTTACTTTATTAGTTACAGATGATTCAGGAGGCACAAATTCTACGAGTGTGACTGTCGTGGTAACTCCTCCTGACAATATTTTGCCAATTGCTATTTTAGATGTTGATAAAAACTTCGGGTTGATAAACGATACATTTACTTTCAACGCTTCTGAATCATATGATACTGATGGATCTATTATCTTGTATCAGTTAGATTTTGGTGATGGCACATCAACTAGATTTACAACATCAGCTCCGATATCTCATATATACAAATCTGTTGGAGTATTTACGTCAAAATTATTAGTTACTGATAATAGAAATGGATTAAGCATAGAGACAATAAATTCTGTTCAAAAAATTACAATCAACAATCAGCCTCCTATTGCTAGTTTTTCATTTAGTCCAATTACTGCATTTACTTTTGATCCAATAACATTCACAGATACATCTACTGATCCTGATAATTCAATAGTAAGATGGTCTTGGGATTATGGTGATGGAACTACTTTTACAACGACTGATCAATTACAAAAATCTCCTTCTAAATCTTTTGATAAGGGAAATAAAGATTACATAGTTTCATTGACAGTTTATGACAATTTTGGACTGTCTAACACTGTAAGTCACTCTGTAAGAATTGAAAATAGAAAGCCATTTGCAGTTATATCAACAAATGTAACTCCGACGAATAATACAATAGTTGGTATTGCACCATTTACTGTTATTTTTGATTCAAATTCATATGATTTAGATGGTACAGTCGTAAATTACGAATGGTTCTTAAATGGTATATCAGCTACACCAATTACAACTAAATCATTTACATACACTTTTACTAATGCAAGATTCATTCCATTTACAGTTACTTTAAGAGTCCAAGATGATGATGGCACTTGGAGTGATTTGTCAAGTATTGGAGTAAAAGTAAACTCTCCTAATATTCCACCAGTAGCAAGCATTGGAGCTAATCCTCCTTCAAAAACTAGACAAGCTCCAATAACAGTTGATTTTACTGGTGCTGGAAGTTACGACCCTGATAATGTTGGTGGTCCACTAATTTATTCTTGGGATTTTGGCAATGGAAGTACTTCAAATTTAGTCAATCCAACAACAGTATACACCCAACCAGGTACATATAAAGTATCTTTGACTGTCACTGATAATTTAGCAGCAACAAATACAGCTACTTTAGATTATATTGTGCTAAACAATAAACCAATTGCTTTGTTAGACACAGTACCATCAGGAATAGTAGCAGTAAAAATTAATACCCCAATAGTGTTTACGTCATCAGGAAGTTATGATATTGATATAAACCAATTTATCAATGGATATAAATGGTTGAGAGATGGAGTAAATCAAGATTCAAATACTCCAACTTTCGAAACATCATTTGATAGCGTTGGCAATCATACAATAACTTTGAGTGTATTTGATAATTTGGGATTAGAGTCTGAATCTGTCAATAAAACTATATTTGTTTTTGATGACCCTGTACCGCCACCAAATCAAAACCCAATTGCAATACTTAGTAATGAACCAAGCGTTACAGGATATATTGAGCTAAAAGTTGGTGATAGCTTTACATTTGATGGCACAACTTCTTACGATCTTGAAGATGGAAGCAATATATCTTTTGAATGGTCAATTGATGGCGTTAAGTCTGGATTCAATTCTACATTTACAAATCAATTTAATAATGTAGGAATTTTCACAGTATCTCTTGTGGTTTTCGATACTAAAAATTTACCATCTACTTCTACAACGAATCTAGGTCAAAGATATTCTGTTAATGTCAATGTAACTGCTACTTCAAATCCTTTAGCTAATAAATTATTTTCAACAGGAAGGGCAACTTTTGGAGCAATTTCAAGTGGCTCTAATACTCCAGACAGATATGGATTTGAACTAGTTGATGACACTAAACAATACACAATAATTGAAGCTGGTTTAAATCATACATTTGTTGTTGATGCAGATGGAAAACTTTATGCAAGCGGCTCAAACAGTAATGGACAGTTAGGCTTTCCATCAAACATTACTCAACAAAATTCACTGACATTAGTACCTCTTGCTTCTAAATACAAAGTTATCAAAGTTTCTGCTGGAGACGATTGTTCAGCTATAATTGCAGAAGATATAACTATAAATAAAAGAGTCTTATTAGTGTGTGGGTCTAAC
>JACCDX011435511.1_pt1 | contig 18106 bp, 14 predicted proteins | sample 7449681 | NCBI WGS metagenome assembly JACCDX01 (sample SAMN15323450, study PRJNA562643) | freshwater metagenome | isolation source: river surface water | place: USA:Blue River Watershed | collected 2017-08-18
CCATGTTGAACACCTGAAACATCTCCTTCCAATCGGTGCCACTTTCGGCTTTGATGAGTTGGAACAAGGGAGGAATGGGCAACAAATTGTCTTTGATGACGTGCACATTTTCTGTAAAATGCAACACTTTGGTTTGTCCGCCCCCGCTGCAATGCACCATCCCTTTTATCGCTGGTTTGCAAGCGTCGAAAATGGCTTTCACCAAGGGTGCATAAGTTCTGGTGGCTGATAGTACCAATTTTCCGGCATCCAAAGGAGCGCCTTCAACCGCGTCGGTCAATCGCTTCGAGCCACAGTAGACCACATCGCTCGGCAAATTGTGGTCGTAACTTTCGGGATATTGCTCGCGGTAGTGACTTGAGAAAACATCGTGACGTGCGCTGGTCAATCCGTTCGAACCCATCCCGCCGTTGTATTGCGTTTCATAGGTTGCCTGACCGTAACTCGCAAAACCCACGATCACCTGTCCGGCCGCAATGTTCGCATTGTCGATAATCTCGCTGCGCTTGGCTTTGGCGATGAGGGTAGAATCCACAATCACGGTGCGCACCAAATCGCCCACATCGGCAGTTTCTCCGCCGGTGGTATGGATTTCGATGCCGTGTTCGCGCATGTTCGCACAAAATTTCTCAGTGCCTTCGATGAGGGCTTTGATCACTTCGCCGGGAACCAAGTTTTTATTACGTCCGATGGTGGATGACAGCATGAACGGACCGGTGACGCCTGCGCAGAGCAGATCATCGGTATTCATCACAATCGCATCCTGGGCGATGCCTTCCCACACAGAGAGGTCGCCGGTTTCGCGCCAATAGAGGTAGGCGAGGCTGCTTTTTGTGCCCGCGCCATCGGCGTGCATGATGTAACAATCATCGGGGTTGTTGCTCAACACATCGGGAACCACTTTGCAAAAAGCTTTCGGAAATAGTCCTTTGCTCACCTGACTGATGGCATTGTGAACGTCTTCTTTTTGTGAGGAGACCCCGCGTTGGGCATACTTGTTAACCATAATGCAAAGGTACATCGAAAAAACAGGGATAAAAAAGTGCTAGGTTTGTAGTAGAAATGGAAAACAGCAGACCTTTGATTTTGATCAGCAACGACGATGGCATCACGGCGCCGGGAATAGCCGCGTTGATTGATGTGGCCAAGCAGTTGGGCGATGTGATTGTGGTGGCACCTGATAAGCCGCAGAGTGCGATGGGACATGCGATCACCATCAACCATCCCATCCGCGTTACGGAGGTGGATATCCATGCGGGTGTGAAGGCCTATCAGTGTACCGGCACGCCGGTAGATTGCGTGAAAATTGCGATCGACAAATTGCTGCCTCGCAAGCCCGATTTGATGGTTTCAGGCGTGAATCACGGCAGCAATTCCAGCATCAATGTGATCTATTCGGGTACCATGAGTGCCGCGGTGGAAGCATCGATCGATGGGATGAAAGCCATTGGATTTTCGCTGTGCGATTACAGCTGGAATGCCAATTTCGAGGTGGTAAAGCCCTACATCAAAACCATCATGGAGTCTGTGTTGGCCAATGATTTGCCTTATGGTACGTTGTTGAATGTAAACATGCCGGTACCAGAGGATGGAGCGATCAAAGGGATCAAGGTGTGCAGGCAGGCCCAAGCGAAATGGAAGGAATCGTTTGATCAGCGGAAGGATCCGTTTGGTAGGGATTATTTCTGGATGACGGGCAATTTTATCAATATGGATCACGGACAGGATACCGATGAGTGGGCATTGAAGCACGGTTATGTTTCGGTGGTGCCAACGATGTTTGATTTAACAGACCATCAGCGAATGGCGCAATTGAATCAGTGGGGTTTGGATGGGTTTCAAGTGTAAGTTTTGGGTTAGAAATTGAGATTTAAAGCATTGTAAATAACTGTAGAAAATCATGAAAGTAAATTGGGGACATACCTTATTGGGGTTGCTATTGGGAAGTATAACGCCCTTGGGTTTGGGCATGTTGATTGCGATGCCCCAGGGCGTGAGTGCTGAAACGTTCTTGTGGGCGATTACCCATTTTGAATGGTACTACAACAGCATTTTTCAGTTGGGCGTGGCAGCGAACATTGGCATTTTCTTCTTGTTGATGAAGAAGGATTCTTGGATTTATTTCAATCGCGGCTGGTTGCTTGGCACCATTTTGATGACCATTTGGGCGGTAATCATTGAGTTGAAATCGTTTTAATGTGAATCATCGTCGCGTAACTTTTTGCACATGACCGAGCCACAGAAAAAGAAAGTATTTGTGATTGCAGGGGAAGCCAGTGGCGATCTGCATGGAAGTCATGTGGTGAGAAAATTGGTTTCGGGTGAAGGCCTTGCCCCATGTGAGGTGGTTTGTTGGGGTGGGGATTTGATGGCGCAGGCGGGCGGACGGTTGTTGAGTCATTACAAAGACCGGGCGATCATGGGCTTGTGGGAGGTGATTCGGAATTTGAAAAAAATCTCGGGTTTTTTGGATCAGGCCAAGGCCGATATTTTGGCTGAAAAGCCCGATTTATTGTTGCTGATCGATAATCCAGGATTCAATTTGCGCATTGCAGAATGGGCCAAAGCGCGCGGCATTGCAGTGCATTACTATATCGCACCAAAGGCTTGGGCATGGAATACCGGTCGAATCAAAACGATGCGCCGGGTGATTGATCAGCTGTATGTGATTTTTCCGTTTGAGGTGTCGTTTTTTGGCCAATACGGTATGATTTCGGAGTACGTAGGGAATCCCATTTTAGAGGCCATTGATCAGTCGCTGCAGCGATTTCATGGGCAGCGCGGTTGGGATGTGGATTTGGGGGATGAGTTGGGAGGGCCATTGGGGCTTGAGGCGATGGATGGTGATAAACAGGTGGTATTGTTGATGCCTGGATCCAGAAAAAATGAGGTGAGGGGATTGTTGCCCAATTTTGTGGCAGCGGCACGGAAATATAATGACAAAGCGTGTTGTGTTGTGGCGGGTGCACCCGGTTTGGAGCTGTCGTTTTACCAGGAGATCTTGAGGGATTCGGTGTTGAAAGGTGAAATTTCCCAGGCCGATGCGGATGCGGTGAAGGTCTATTTCGGCGCGACCTATCATCTGTTGATGCAGTTGGGCGATGGGGGCTTGTTGAAAGGGGTTCAATCTGGTTTTAAGAATCGGGGTGTGGCATTGGTGGCCAGTGGTACTGCAACGTTGGAAACGGCTTTGTTGGGCGTGCCCCAAGTGGTGGCATATAAGGTGAATGGATTTACTTACTTGATGGCAAAGTGGCTGGTGAAGTTACGTTGGGTGTCTTTGGTGAATATTTTATTGGATCGCGGGTTGTTACAAGAACATCTGCAGGATGTGTCGACTGAGCGATTGTGCTTGGCGCTAACACAGCTCAAGGAGAACAAACAGGATTTGCTTTCGGGTTATCAAGAACTCCGAGACTTACTGGTTATGCCGAGTGGTTCAAGTGCTAGTGACGGGGTGGTTCGGGGGATTGTTCGACAGATGGGCTAAGAACTCTGTGGGCCTGTTCAAAGTATTACAGGTGTAAAAACGATTATAATCATGTAACTAGGTTCAGTTGCTAGATTTGTATCTTTGTACCCAATGAAAAAGAAACTCATTTGGGGTAGTTTAATTGTGGTTGTAATTACGCTATTGGCGATTCAGCGCGTGGAGGTAGCTCCGAACAAGAGCGGCGTAGATTCTTTGGATGTGATGAAGGGATTTCCTACTTCGCACAGGGTGAAGACCTTGTTGCAAACTGCTTGTTATGATTGCCACAGCAATACCACCACTTATCCTTGGTATTCAGAGTATCAGCCCATTGGCATGTGGCTAGAAGATCATGTGGAAGATGGCAAAAAGCATTTGAATTTCAATGAGTTTTTGGGGTATAGGCCTTGGCGACAGTTTCACAAGATGGAGGAAACGGTAGAAATGGTTGAGAAAGAAGAAATGCCGATGGCCAGTTATACTTGGATGCACGAAGGAGCGAAATTGGACGCTGCTGATCGTGAAAGTTTGGTGTTGTGGGCCAAGGGTGTGATGGACAGTTTAACCCATTTGTATCCGAAAGACAGTTTGGTGAATCCCAGAAAGAAAAAGTAAAAAATTCTACTTATCTTTGTAGTCCAATTGGGGGATTAGCTCAGCTGGCTAGAGCGCTTGCATGGCATGCAAGAGGTCGCCGGTTCGACTCCGGCATTCTCCACCCAATAAAATCAAGGCCTCAGAGCAATCTGGGGCCTTGTTGTTTTTGGCCGGTTCAAACATGGTTCAAACAAATTTGGTGACATCCCTCGTTGTTTGATATCACATCCAAAACTTCCACGGGATGAATCGCGGTGTGCGCTTTCGATATTCGTCGAATTCGGGGTATTTGGCCGCGGTGATATTTTCACTAAAATCTGAGCTGCCGCGGAACAAAAACAACAACAAAACGGCACCGATGATGCTCCAATTGATCCAGGTAGATCCAGCGCTTACCGTAAATAGGTAAAAGCAAATCCAAATGCCTTGCTCGGCGGCGTAGTTGGGGTGACGCATGTATTTCCACAAGCCGGTATGGGTGAATCCTTTTTTGTAATAGGGATCATTGGATTGGGAGGCATCGCCATTTTTCGCTGCGTTCAATCTTCGGTGTTTCTCGGTTTGATACACATATTGTTGTTGATCGGCGATGGTTTCCATCACAATCAGCAAAAACATCGCTCCCGCAACCAGGTAGTCGGCGGTTCCAAGGGCATTGTAACTGTGTCGCCACGCCTCCAATATGGGCAAAGTGAACAACAATATCAGGGCATTTTGATACAGGCAAATGAAACAGAGGTTGAACAGCATCCATGTCCATCTGGATTGAAGGGCAGGGGTTTGTCTCAGTACGCTCCAGCGATAGTCTTCTTCGCCGCCCCAAAATTTGAGGCTATAACCACCGCGTCGGGCGAAGTTGTATGTCAACCGCAATCCCCACAGGGTAACCAGAATGGCCATGATGTTGGTTCTGGGTTCAAAGCCCGCCGCTGCCGCAAAATGCCATCCGTAGTAAATCGGAATCAAGCTCCACAATTTATCTACTTGTGAATTGTTGTTGGTGAGTTCACCCACCACAAAACACAAAAGGGCTACACCCAAAGTGACCATCGCTACTTGGGTTAAGGCGGTCCATTCGCTGTGCGAAAAATTCAAATCGGCTGTAAATACCGCCGTGGTGATCAATGCCAAGGTGACCATCAAAAAGAGTATCGTTCTTACCATGGGATGCAATTAACACATTGGCATTCAATTATCAAATAAATTGGATTGGACAACATATGGTTTGAACCTTTTTTGGGTGATTTCCTTGGCGACATCTATCTTCGCTTGGTAGATTCCCGTTGATTAAGAACCGTTCTCATTGTCAAATTGTGTCTTTTCGAAGGCTGCTATTGTTCCCATGGATAGTGGGGATTCCCTTTTTGTGCCTCTTGTTATCACCAAACACAGCAGAAGCACAATTCGCACTTTCCTTGGAGCGATTGCAGGGCCGAATGGTATCACACAGTGTGAACAACGCCAGCATGGCGGGTCCTGTTGGTGGATGGCAATTCCAAGCCGATTGGAGAATGGGCAATGGTTGGGAACTTCAGCAAAAACCTCGTTATATTGGACTAGCGCTTTACGGGTTTGATATGGGCGATGATCGGCGAGAAAAGGACTATGAGGCGTTGCATGGTGCACAAAACGATGGATTATACGCCAGAGGGGGAAAGGTGTTTGCCTTCGCAGGGGCCGTTGGACAGCAATTGAGCCTTTTGCCAAAACTTGATTTTCGATATCAATGGGCTACGGGCGTATCCTATCACACTGCGTATTACAATGCAGCAAATAACCCTGCAAATTTGGCCATTTCAACTCGCTTGAATTTTGCTGGGCAGCTTCGGGCCGATTTGCTTTGTAAACTGAGTTATAACTCTTCTCTTTTGATTGGCGGTAGCATATCCCACTTTTCCAACGCCAATTATCGCCGCCCCAATGTGGGTTACAACATCGTACATGGGAATTTGGCTTGGCAATATCGACTTGCTCCACCCACGCATTGCGAGCGCAAAGATGGTCGTTTCATACAATACCCGGCCCTTTTCAATAGGCTTTCAAGATCCCAAGTTGCATTGCGGGGGGGATATCGAATGTTTACCCTGAAGGAACCCTATTTTTTCCCAATTCTCATCGGCGAATGGAATCACCGAATTTCTTTTTATTCGTCTAGCGTAAACAAAACCGAGAGCCTCGACAACAATGCCCAGCAGCATCCCCCTTTGCATGAATGGAGATATGGTTTGAACATGTTTGCTGAATTGCCAACTGCTGTAAATGCTCGGCATGCTGAGCTTGCGGCGTTTGCGCGACATTTATTTCGCATGGGTAGATTTGATTTACTGCTGGATTTGGGTGTGTATTTACATAGGCCTATGGATGGCAAAACACAGTTCTATAATTGTTTGGGATTTCAGTACCGACTAACCGATCGTTGGATTCTGCAACAGCGATTAAAAGCCCATTTGAACAATGCTGATTATTTGGAATGGGGTCTGAATTACTCGTTCTAAATGATTGATTTATAACGATTTACCCCCCCCCCATCAATGTGTTTGGGAACTTGGATTTTTTCTCATTTTTTAGTTTTTCAATGCGTATGCTTGCCACATATTCTTTGTTCGCATTTGGGCCGAAAGTGAATGTTGCATGAAATTGGTTCGGATACAGTTCGTTGAAAATGTTGATTCTGTCTGATACCAATTGGTTACCCAAACCCATTCCGGGACTTCTTTTTTTGGACGGTATAGCACCGCTGTTGGTGATATTGATTTGTACGGAGTTGGATGTCAATAGTTCGATATTGATGTTGATTTCGCTGAGTTGTTTAGACGCCAGCACGCCATGTTTAATTGCATTTTCCACCAATGGTTGAAGGATTAAGGGTGGGATCAACCATTCTGAAACTTTCACTTTTGAACTTACTTTGATTAAAAATGGGAAATCGGTGTCGCTTTCGAATCGCATTTTTTCCATTGCCACGTATTCTTTGATGAAATCCAATTCATCTTTTAGGTAAATGAGTTCCTTTTTTGAGTTGGAGAGGAATAGGCGATTCAACTTGGCCAATCTTGCGGTTACGTCAACGGCTTTTTTGGTTTCAGACCCGATGATGAGCGATTGGATTAGGCTCATGCTATTAAAGATAAAGTGGGGGTTGAAATTCGATTGTAGGGTTTGAAGTCGGAGTGTTGCGATGCGCTTTTGGAGTGATTCTTGATTTTTGGTTTGATTGTAAAACACCCAGTATAGTAGGGTGAGTAAAGACAAAAGCATCAACCAGAAGGGAAAATCGCGGTAGTATTCGGTTGTACCAATGATAAAATGGGACCTCCAGGTATTGGCCAGAGAAACGGCAAGATTGAATTTTCCTGTCCCAATGCCGTTGATCCAATAGTAGGCATCGCCCCGAAAAAATCCAATTTGTTGTTCTTTGGTAAATACATCGGTGAGTTCAACCGCATAGAGGGATCGGAGATTGTTGAAATAGTGATTTCCAGTAACCGTAATTTTAAAATTCTTTTCGGTGTTAACAGAAAAATAGGGTCTGAAAAAATTGCCAGGTTCGTTTGTGTAGCTGTATTTTACATTGAAGTTGGGGTTTGCTGAGGGCTCAAACATCACCGATTGCACGGTATTCCCACGATCTATGACAAATTGGTTGTTTATTTGGATCACCGGTCCTTGGCTTCGCCATTGCCCCAAATAAAGTTGTTGAACAATTTCAATTGGCTTCTTGGGGTTTGATACATTGAGCTGAACGAGGTATCTTCCCGTGTAAAGGTACAAGAACTTGCCGTCGCTGAATGTTTGTAGGATTTGAAAATCTCGGAATGCTTCGGTGAAATTCATTTTGCCCTTATAGCTGATGTTGCTCTTTTTGGGGTTGATGATATACACATCGTATTGGTTGGCATTTTGGATGATTAGTTTGTTTTCAATGACTTCGAAATTTAATGTGTACGGAATAATGGGACTTTTGGAGGTTAGGGTTCGGGCCTGTCCATGTTCATCGATCATCGCAAACCCTTCTCCCATGATGTGGTAGTAAATCACATTGTTGTATTTCCGCACACAGTCGGCTTTAGCAATGATGTTGGTTTTGGCGGGCAGTGAATGGCTGGGATGGTAGGTATACACGCTACCATAAGGTTCAAAGAACCAAATCAGTCCGTTTTTTTCATACATCCACTGAAATTGGGAACAGTTGAACAGGGAGGTGAGCAATCCAGTGTTTGGATTGAATCGCCAAAGGTTTTTAGAGCCCATGAGGTACAACTCACCGTTAATCTCTGCAATTTCTCTTATCCGGTCTGGCGATTTGAACTCATTTAGAAATTTGGTACTGCTTTGCTGGGGATTGTTTTGGATAGAGAGGTAACTCAGGTTAAATCGAACAATGAAATGCGAAGTGGCTTTTACTTGCGTAACAAAATCGGTGGGTTTGAATGGGTTGGTATTGGGTTGAACCAAAAGGTGTGCTCCATTCGTTTCACTTGAAATCCATAATGCATCTTTGAATTTTGAGGGCGTGATAGACCAAATGGATTGTTGATGGGGTGGATTGTATTCAAGGGTTTGGGGGTCATGAACATGTAGGTAGCCATCGTTAAAATCTGCGGTATTTGATACTGCGGCATACATGATGTTTTTGTGTAATTGAAAATCCCAAAAAGCCCATGACTCGTAAAAATGTGCTTTGAGGGTAAATTGTTTCATGTTGCCATTAGTATCGAGTTGCGTGTAGGCATTCACACCTCCCAAATAGATGAAATTGTTGTTGGAAAAAGCGGTTAGATTACAAAAATACTCTAGGGGGTAATCCAGGTTTTTTTTCTTTAAAATTTCTTGCAAACTCAGCCAGGATCCATTGCTTTGTTGTTGCAGAATGAGTCTTTTGGGGTAACTCAAAACATGCATTTTTTGCTGCCAAAAGAAAACATCCATGGGCATGTTGTTCGTTGGAAGATTAGAGGCACTGAATCTCAAAATGGCTGTGTTGCCTTTGATTTCGTAAATCCCTTGTCGGGCGATGCAATAGAGCTTTCCATTGACTTCCCGGAGGCGACGAATTTTGTTGAGTTGTTCTTTTTTGAAATGCTGGATGAGGTTTCCATTTGAAATATCGAACACATACAATCCGTCGTTGTAGGTAGCAATGGTGAGTGTGTTTTGGTTTAGGTGCAAATCCCAACACTGTTGAGTTCCAACTTGGACTTTGATTTTTTCTAGCGAAGGTTGTTGTTTTGGTGCATAATGCAATCCTGCATCTGTGGCTATCAAGACACTTCCTGAGTTTGTCTCAATAATTCTTCGGGTGCTTGCGGTGGGTAGACCATCGCTTACAGAAATTTCAGGTAAATTGGGGAATGTTTGGGCAACTGCAAAAAGGACTATCCAATGCCATAGGATGACTGCAACAGCTTTCTTCCAGTTTTGGAAAGGGCGATTTGTTTTCCATTTTTTAAGCATAGGTGGTTGCTTTTGTATGTGGCAATTTGGTCAACTGGTACTAGGTATGAACGATGTACGCGAACAAAATGCACGGGCAAAGATGGCGATAAAACTTTTAATGTTTTGGATATCAAATGCTCTTTTTGACCGGTAATGATTTTGGAATAGGCCCCCGCTGCTTCCACATATTGAATGTCGCCAAATGGAACAACCACATTGAGACCACTTTCCCTCACCACGAGTGAAGTTTTTGTAGAGGTGATATCTGTGAGTATTTGGCCGTTTTTGATGCCCCGCTGCTTAATTTTTGGGAGTAATACTTGAAAATCCTCCTCTGAAATGGGCTTTAACAAATAATCTACAACCTCAATTTTAATGGCTTGCAAAGCGTATTCTGGGAATGCGCTGATGACAATGATTTGGATGTTTTCGGGCAGTATGGATGTGATGCTCAAGCCAATTTCGCCTTTGAGTTGGATATCGAGAAAAAGTACATCGATGGTTTCTTCCTCGAAAATTTGTGTGGCTTCTTCAATGTTGGTTGCGAATTTCACATCTCCGAATAAGTCGCCCCCGTATTCTTTCAAAAAATACCCCACCATGTCACGGCCCGATTTTTCATCGTCGAGCACAAGTGCTTTCAGTGGGCCTTCCAATCGAATCATCACGCTAACTTACAGCGAGAAACTCATTATTGGGAGATTGGGCAAATAAATATTTTGGGTATTTAATGAGCGATTGATTTCTTTAGCAAGGAGGGAGGGATTGTATCTTTGTGTCATGAACGAATCGATGGTTGTGATTGCAAATGATTCAATTTTGGCTGAAATCTCTTTGTTGGGTGCCGAGCTACGCGTGTTACGTAAAAAGGATGGTGAAAATGTGATGTGGGCAGCCGATACCGATCATTGGAATCGGGTTTCTCCCAACCTATTTCCCATTGTGGGTCGTGTGAAAGGTGATCAATATTCTGTGGATGGCAAGGAGTATGAAATGCGCCAGCACGGCTTTGCGCGTGATCAATTTTTCGAGGTGATTGAAGTATCTGCGGATGAAGTTGCCTTGCGTTTGGTTTTTGGTGAAGTCACCTTGGCGATGTACCCGTATCAATTTGAATTTGTGGTTCGTTATAGGTTAGAAGGGGCTACTCTGTGGGTAGAATATCAAACCAAGAATTTGGGCGATGCAGACATGCTGTATTCGGTGGGTGGACATCCGGGCTTTGCTTTGCGGGGCGATTTGGGGCGGCACCATTTGCAGTTTGGTTTGGCGGGAGAGTGGTTGGATTTTTCGGCGGAGCGACATTGCATTGAGGGTGGCCTGTACACTGGTGAAACATCCACTGTGGTGGTTTCTCAAGGCTTAAAATTGAGCGATGATTTGTTTGAAACCGATGCCATTGTGTTTCGAGAGCCGGTGTTCGACCAAGTACGATTGTTGAGTGAAGTTGATGGTACGATGCTCGATTTTTATTGTTGGGAGTGGGATGCTGTGGGTTTTTGGACAAAACCAGGTGCGCCATTTTTCTGCATAGAACCATGGTGGGGTTGGGCCGATGAGGTGGGCGCTAACGGAGAGTTTTCGGAGAAGGCGGGTTTGCACAAGTTGTCGCCGGGTGCAGAGGAATCGCTGAGTTATGGGATTGGATTGCCTTAGTTGGAGTTAAGCGTTGTTTCCCACATTCCTATCGATTTTGCCATTGGGTAGCATGGGGATTTTGGAGATGTGGCGCAAGCTTTTTGGGCGATGTAAGGGGTTCAGCGCCTGCAGTTCTATGAGAATTTCTTCTAAGGTTACATTTTGATGCGTGGTAACCAAGGTGATTTGTTCGCCGAATTTTGGATGGGTTTCACCCATGCAATAGAAGGAAAAAAGTGGCCAATTGAGGAGTTGGCTGATTTGATTTTCGAGATCTTCAATGTGCACCTTTACTCCGCCAGTATTGATCACAAGGTTTGTTCTGCCGAGCCAACGAAATTCAGTGTTTGATAGAATTTCAACTTTGTCCGATAGCGTAATCCATTGATCCTGTGTGGTGGGATTGCGAACCATGAGTTCGTGGTTTTGGTTGGCGTTGATGGATGTGCCGGCTGTGGTGTGGAAATGGGTTTTTCCGGGTTTGATTTCACGGCCGGCAAAATGGGATGCCGTTTCTGTGGAACCAAACGTGTGGATGAATCGGGTATTCGGAAATTCGTTGAGGATGCTTTTTTCGATTTCGTCCGAAATATTTTGTCCGCCCAATAATACCGTATCTATGTTTTGAAGTCTTGCTTGGCTGTTGGGATTGTTGTTCATCACCACAAATTGCATGGGGGTAATCGATAACAACTGCGGGGGGAATTGGTCCCAAAGTGCAGGCGAAAATGGGAGTATATTGAAAGGAATGGGTTTGTTGGTCTCTATGCCATTTTGTTCTGAAATTTCAAATCGCTGGGGTAGAAACAAAACATAATTCTCTATGGATTCCAAGGGATTGCTATTGGGTTCGCCGAGCCAAATGGGTGAGTGCCACACGGATGCACGAATGAGTTGCATGAATCCGCCAGCTTTGTTGAATGGTAGTGCGCAGAGCTGTATGGGGGCTTTTTGATGATCGAACCAAGTTTTGAGAGTGCTTTCGGCGCTCCATTGTAGGGCGTTCCTGCTATGTGTAATGGATGTTGGCGTGCCGGTGCTACCCGAGGTTTGCAAAGTGAATTGCGGTTGATGCGTATCCCAAGCGTTTAGGATTTCAATGGCTTGGTGTATCATGGTTCAAAAATACTTCAGAACAATTAATTCCACCCTTCCTGTTTGAGGAATGCGTCGAGCACTTCAAAGAATTTTTGAATGTCGGTGAGGTTGTTGTAATAATGAGTAGATACCCGCACACAATGGATGTCGTTTTCAGCGACATATCGCAATATTACATTGTTCTTTCTCGCAAAATCACAGAAGCGTTGAGAGGCTTGGGGGGTAGAAGTTCCGGCTGGCAGTGATGCTGTGGCGGCCTTCTGGGTGTCAGTGATTTTACTGGGGTGTTCATGGATTCTGAAGCCCACCTGCGCCCCACGAGAAATGTCTTCTAGGGGTGTGAGTATTTGCATGATTGGACCTTGGCTGCTGTGCATTTTCCAAAGTACTGGCGTTGAGTTGGGGTTTGAAGGTTCTTCGATGGCTCCGTTGGGGTTTGCATTTCCTGAAGGACTTTTTGCGGCGGCATTTCTATCCATGAGTCCCTGCATCAGTGTGCTACTAAGGTGTTTTACGCGTTTTTCTATGAGTGTTGGACCCACCTTCAAATAGAATTGCATTGCGGCTTTTGCCCCATCGTAGAGTGGACCGGGGAATGTGCCGTAGCTGTATCGTGCGGTTTTGGGTACCAATTCTCCCAATGAGGGTGGAACGGTACTCATGTTAAACGTATCTACTGAATAAGCGGCCACGTGGTGAATGGTAGATTTTTGCAATATGTTTTCAGAGGCATAGAAAAACCCGGTACCTATGGGTCCTAGCATCCATTTGTGGAAACAACCGCTGTAATAGTCGCAGCCCATATCGTGAAGATCCATGGCAATCATTCCCAGCGGGTGTGCGCCATCGATCGCTGAGATGATGTTGTTTTCCCGGGCCCAAGTGCAGATTTCCTTCACGGGGAGTATCTGTCCGATCGTACAAGGAATGTGCGGCACGGCCACCACTTTGGTTTTGTTTGTTTTTACGGCTTTGATGTTGGCGAGTGTTTCTTGGGCTGTGTTACCGAGTGCGGCAATTTTGAGTACGATGCCTTCGGTTTTCGCCCTGAAAAGCCATGCTGCACAGCCGCCCACGTGTTCGTGTTGGGTGATAATGACTTCATCGCCGCGTTTGAGGGAGATGGCTCTACAAGCCAAGTTTACGCCTTCGCTTACGTTTTTGGTGATGGCGATTTCACTGCCTTTACAACCGATGATGGCGGCGAGTTGATCTTCGAAACTGCCATCGTGCATGGGATATGCGGCATTTTCTGCCAAATTGTGAAAGCTTTTGTTGAGTGCCTCCAGAACGGGGTATGGGGTGATTCCCATTGTGCCATTGTTGAGGAAGGTGATTTTGGGGTTTAAGGGGAAGAGCGATCTCACAAAATCCCAATATGGACTGTCTTTTTCGGGGTTCAGCGCATCCGTTTCTGGCGCGAATGGCAGTGGCTCATGGGGGTTGTATTTGGTGTTTTCCCAAGCGGTTGTGCCGGGGCTTTGAAGTTGTTGGGATTGGTTGGATAGGGCTGATTTTCCTAGCAATCCTCCCACTGTGAGGCCTGCGCCGAGGGTTAAAAAATGCTTGCGTTCCATGGCAAAATTGGGTCTGAATTGCATAGGTACAAAAAATATCGGTGAAATCGCCTCATTTCGTTCCTATTTTTGCACTGAAAACAACCCTCGGGTTGAAACAATGGTTGCAATGAAGGTATTAGGAATCATGAGTGGCAGCAGTATGGACGGGGTAGACTTGGCCATGTGCGATGTTGAGAGAACAGCAGCGGGTTGGAAGGCCCAAATCATTCAGGGAATTACCGTGCCCTACAACGAAACTTGGCGCGTTCGATTGAGTCAATTGCGCTATCAAAATGCAGAATTGTACGCCAAAACGGATGTGTTTTATGGTCGATACTTGGGAGAATTGGCAGCGGCCTTTTTTCAACAAACCGGCCTGAAAGCAGATTTGGTGGCTTCGCACGGACATACCATTTTTCACAATCCCAAAGGTTGGATCACGGCCCAGATTGGTGATGGGGCTACTTTGAATGCATTTTCAAAGGTGCCGGTGGTTTCGAATTTTCGCAGGGCGGATGTGGGTTTGGGTGGACAAGGTGCGCCTTTGGTGGGCATTGGAGATGAGGCTTTGTTTGGTGATTATGATTACTGTTTGAATTTGGGTGGATTTTGCAATATTTCCACCAGGCACGGGGGCAGAAGAATTGCCTTCGATATATCACCTTGTAATATCGTTTTGAATCGATTGGCGAGGGAGCGCGACTTGTCGTACGACGAGGATGGCGCTTTGGCTGAGGCCGGTGTGGTGGATTACACTTTGTTGAATGCTTTGAATGAAATAGAATTTTACGGACAATCTCACCCGAAGAGTTTGGGCAGGGAGTGGATCAATAAAAACTTTTGGCACATCGTGAGGGAGTTTGATGATTTGAGCGTGGAAGACAGGATGAAAACATTGGTGATGCACATCGCGATGCAAGTAAAACGAGCCATTGAATCCATTGCGGAAAAGCCGTTGCATGAGAGTTCTATTTTGGTGACGGGCGGTGGTGCTTTCAATGCTTGTTTGGTGGATCATTTGCGTTCTGAAACCGAATGCAATGTGGTGGTTCCGGATGATAACTTGGTGAATTATAAGGAGTCGTTGATTTTTGCTTTGTTGGGTGCGATGCGTGTTCATAACGAGTGTAACACTTTGAGCAGTGCAACTGGCGCAACGATGGATTGGGTGGCGGGATCTTTGGATGGAGATGTTGGCGCTTTATGGAATACTTTGAACGGCGGTTGATAGGCTGCGGTGATTGAATTATAAAAATACGATTGTGAAACTCGAAAAACTGATAGAAAAATTTGAAGGCAAGCAACCAGAGATTGTGTTTGCTTGGAAAGACAGTGAAACTGAAGCCGAAGGCTGGGTGGTAATCAATTCATTGCGTGGTGGTGCAGCAGGCGGTGGAACGCGCATGCGCAAGGGCTTAGACCAGCGTGAGGTGGAGAGCTTAGCCAAAACCATGGAGGTGAAGTTTACCATCGCGGGTCCTCCCATTGGCGGCGCAAAAAGTGGAATCAATTTTGATCCTGCCGATCCCCGTAAAAAGGGTGTTTTGGAGCGTTGGTACAAAGCGGTACGTCCGATATTAAAGCATTACTACGGTACAGGCGGAGATTTGAACGTAGATGAGATTCATGAAGTGATTCCGATGACGGCCAATTTGGGCATTTTGCATCCACAGGAAGGGGTGGTGAATGGCCATTTGACATCGTACAGTGCGGAAGAAAAATTGAAAGCCATTTCTCGTTTGCAAACGGGTGTTTTGTTGCCCATTACCGATGAGAGATTGACGCCGGATTTGAGTAAGAATTATACCATCGCAGACATGATTACTGGATGGGGTGTGGCCGAGGCCGTGCGTCATTATTACGAAGTGTATGGTGGATTCATGGATGGCAAATTGGCGATCATCCAGGGATGGGGCAACGTGGCAGCAGCTGCGGCATTCTATCTTACCAAATATGGGGTTCGCATTGGTGGAATTATCGACCGTGTGGGTGGTATCATCGAACCGAAGGGTTTGGGCCACGACGAGATTGTAGAATTGTTCAACAACAGAAATGGAAATGCATTGAACGCACCCAATATGTTGAGTTTTGAAGAGGTGAATGCGAAAATTTGGGATTTGCCTTCGGAGATATTCATTCCAGGTGCGGCATCGAGGTTGGTGACTGAGGACCAGGTTTTGCGATTGGGCAAATCGGGTATAGAGGTGGTGAGTTGCGGGGCGAATGTGCCTTTTGCCGACAAAGAAATTTTCATGGGTCCGATCAGTACATTGGCGGATCAGCAATTTGCGGTGATTCCAGATTTTATGGCCAATTGTGGTATGGCGCGTGTTTTCGGTTATTTGATGAAGCAAGACGCGGAAGTAACAGATGTAGCCATATTCAAAGACGTGAGTGCGATCATCAAATCGAGCGTGATGCGTTTGCACCAATTCAATCCCAAGAGTACGGGTTTGAGTGCGAAGGCCTTGGAAATGAGTTTGACCGATTTGGTTTAACATTAATCATTCGCTGAAATTGTTGTCAGTCAATCGCCATCGTACCGTAACATTTTATTGTAATTGAATCAAATAGAGTTTTAAATTCACCAACAACAGTCTTATCCGAAAATCATGAAATCCATTGAAACCCGCTTCTGCGAATACGTTCAAATTGATACTCAAAGCGACCCAAACAGTTTGTCGCAACCCAGCACTGAAAAGCAAAAAGACCTATCGCGTGTATTGGTTGGAGAATTGTTGGAAATGGGTTTGAAGGACGCTCATTTGGATGAGTTTGGTTATGTGTATGCCACTTTGCCGTCTAATGTAGATCGGGCGGTACCGGTTTTGTGTTTTTGTGCCCATGTGGATACTTCGCCGGATTGCACGGGTGCGGGTGTAAAGCCTTTGGTGCACAGGAATTATCAAGGTCAGGATTTGATTTTGCCCGATGATACATCGCAGGTGATTACTACCAAGGACCATCCTTATTTATTGGAGCGAATTGGTGACGATATTGTTACAGCCAGTGGTACAACTTTGTTGGGTGCGGACGACAAGGCAGGTGTGGCTGTGATCATGGATTTTGTGCAACACATGGTGAATCATCCTGAATTGCCGCATGGCGATATTCGGATTTTATTCACGCCAGACGAGGAAATTGGCAGGGGTGTTGACAAGGTGGATATGGAGAAATTGGGTGCGGTTGTGGGATATACTTTGGATGCGGGCGAGCGTGGGTGTTATGAAGATGAGACCTTCAGTGCTGATGGCGCAAAGGTTCATTTTTATGGTGTGAGTGCACATCCAGGTTATGCAAAAGACAAGTTGGTGAATGCTTTGAAAATTGCGGGCGAATTTTTGGCTGCTTTGCCCAAGGGCGAATGGAGTCCGGAAACCACCGAGGATACACAGGGATTTGTGCATCCTGTGGCGATGGGTGGTGTGGCGGAGCATGCTTGGGTTCAATTTATTGTGAGAGATTTCAAAACGCCCAAATTGAAGGAGCATGAGGACCGTTTGAAGGGTTTGATGGATGAGGTGGTTTCAAGATATCCTGGGGCGAGTGCCAACATGGAGGTCATGGAGCAATACCGCAACATGAAAGAGGTTGTGGACTTAGATCCAAGAATTTCGGCATTGGCGATTCGGGCGATCGAAAAGGCGGGTATTGAACCACAACTCACTAGGGCTCGGGGTGGAACCGATGGGAGTCGCTTGAGCTTCATGGGATTGCCTTGTCCGAACATTTTCACTGGCGAAATGGCATTTCATGGTAAGCATGAATACGTGAGTGTTCAAGACATGCAAAAGAGCAGCGAGGTTTTGGTGCATTTGGCGGGATTATGGACTGAATAAGTCCCAGAGATTGTCATATCATTGTAAAATTGACACAACTTTTGGTGTGATAGAATTTTGGCATGTTTGCTGAAGGGAATTGGTGTTGTTTGTTAGACATTGTAATCTACCATAGTAATTTGTCATGGCTGTTCAAAAAAACGATTAAAAATTATTGTAAAAAATAATCAAACTAAAAAAATTAGTAGTTATCAAAAATTGGGGTGATTAAAAAATAATTTCACTCATTTTTCGTTCCGCATTTTCGTTGTGCTCCCTTGTTATCATTGGGTTAACATTGGATGGTTTCGGTGCATTAACTTGCGCATTCATCGCAAGATATCGATAGGGGTATTTTGCATAAGAATGAAAAAACGAAACAAAACAATATGAATTTTAAATTTACAAAATCGAAATTGATTGCGTTGATTTTGGGTCTCACTGGCTGGGTTGGACAGTCGGAGGCACAAATTTGTGGCGCAACCAAC
>JACCDX011553658.1_pt1 | contig 18097 bp, 17 predicted proteins | sample 7449681 | NCBI WGS metagenome assembly JACCDX01 (sample SAMN15323450, study PRJNA562643) | freshwater metagenome | isolation source: river surface water | place: USA:Blue River Watershed | collected 2017-08-18
CAATGACCCCTGCCATCGGCTTGTTTTGCAGATGGGTCAGGTGGTGACCAATGTATTCACCAGCTGTTGGGGCATTCGCAGCGGACATAAGCTCAATCTTTCGATGGTCTGGTTAAACCTTGGGGTGAAACAGGTGTCGCTTTGCCAGCACCACCCAGTACACCTTCATCGTCACTATCAAGCCTGCCAACATGGCAGGCCAACTCAAGTCGGGAATCACCCGGGTGGCCGCGAACAACATGGCCACGGTCAGGGCAATCTTGACCATTTCCCACACAAAGAACCCCAGCACAGCAGCTCCCGCATTCAGCGAAGCCACCTTGCCGGTCACACCACGCGCAAACAGGGCCGCAGGCAACACCACCGCCAAGGCCCCATAAGCCGCCGATGTGGCAGCCGAAGCCCGACGTGTGAGCAGCCAGGTGACCAAGGCCACCACCAACCCCACCAGGACCTGAAATCCCACCACTCGCCACACGGAAAGCGGAGGATTCTCCTTTCGCCATGCCTGCGCCTGCTCGGCGGTCATGGGCTGAAAGTCGTCCTGAGACTCGTTTTGCTCGTCGATTTGTGCGTCGGTTTGCATTCTGGCCATGTTTGTTTACGCCCAGGTTACATCCCGACGGTCTCCGGAAAAGCCACTCATTGTAATGGATAAACCAAACATCTCCAACAGACGCCTTTCGGTTTCAGTCTGGCCGCCAGGCGGGGATAATCTCGGTCATGACCACCGATTTTGACTTTCTCCCCGCCACGCCCTGTTACCTCAACGGCGTCTACAGCCCCTTGCGCGAGGCGCGCATCAGCGTTCTGGATCGCGGGTTCATTTTTGGTGACGGCGTTTATGAAGTGGTGCCGGTCTACGGCGGCCGGCTGTTCCGCTTCGAACAACACATGGCACGTCTGAACCGTTCGCTGGCGGAATTGCGCATCCCCAATCCGCACGACAGCGCTGGCTGGCAACAGATCATCGAACGCCTGGTGCACGATTTTGCGCATCAGACCGGACAATCTCCGGCCGAGTCGGACCAGATCATTTACATCCAGATCACCCGCGGCGTGGCGGTGCGCGACCACGTCATGCCGGCCCAGATCACCCCGACGGTGTTCGTCATGACCAACGCCCTCAAGCCCATCAGTGCAGAGATGCGCATCAACGGCGTGGCCTGCGTCAGTGCCGATGATTTCCGATGGGAAAAAGCCCACATCAAAAGCACCAGCCTGCTGGGCGCCGTGCTCTCGCGCCAGATGAGCGCCGATGTCGGCGCCCTGGAAACCGTCATGTTTCGCGATGGCATGCTCAGCGAGGCTGCGGCCAGCAACGTATGGGTGGTGAAAAATGGCACCCTGATGGGGCCACCCAAGGACAACCTGGTGCTGGAAGGCATCCGCTACGGCCTGATGGAGGAGCTTTGCCGCGACATGGGCATCCCTTTCCAGTTGCGCCGCATCACACGCGCCGAAGTGCTGGATGCCGACGAACTGCTGCTCAGCTCTGCCACCAAAGAGGTGCTGGCCATCGTGACCCTGGATGGTCGCCCGGTGGGCCATGGTCCACTGGCGGGCAAGCCCGGCCCCATATACAGCCAGTTGTTTGCGGCCTACCAGCGCGCCAAGCGGGGAGGCTGAGATGGACAACCCGCGGCGTGACTCGCTGATCGATTACCCCTGTGCCTTCCCGATCAAAGTGATGGGCCTGAAAGTCGATGGCTTTGTGCACGCCATGACCGAGGTGGCCGAGCGCTTCGATCCGAGCTTTGACGCCAGCACCATCGAGCTGCGCCCCAGCAAAGGCGGGAACTATCTGGGCGTCACCCTGACCGTGCAAGCCACGAGCCGCGCGCAACTGGACGAGCTGTACCGCGCCCTGACCTCGCATCCAATGGTCAAAGTGGTGCTCTGAGCTTGGCGTGATGGACAGCCTGGGCATGCGCTGGCTGGGGCAGGTCCCGTACCTGCCAACCTATCAGGCCATGCAAGACTTCACCGCACAACGCCAGGCGGACACGCCCGATGAGCTGTGGATGGCAGAACACCCACCGGTCTTCACCCAGGGCCTGGCCGGCAAGGCTGATCATTTGCTGGCCCCAGGCGATATCCCGGTGGTCGCCACCAACCGCGGTGGGCAAGTGACCTTCCATGGGCCGGGCCAGGTGATCGCCTACCCCCTGATCGACCTTCAACGCGCCGGCTATTTCGTCAAGGAATATGTGTACCGTCTGGAAGAGGCGGTCATCCGCACCTTGCGCCAGTTTGGCGTGACCGGGCACCGGGTGGCCGGTGCGCCCGGTATTTACGTGCGGATCGATGACCCTGGCAGCCACGCCCAACTGCCGCAAAGACCTCAAAAAGCCAGCGCCGATTCCGCATTGCAAAAACAGGTATCTGACCCCGATTTTTCGGGGCTGGGAAAGGTGGCGGCGCTGGGGATCAAGGTGAGTCGGCATTGCACTTACCATGGGGTGGCGTTGAATGTGGCGATGGATCTGGCGCCGTTTGAGCGGATCAACCCTTGCGGCTACGCAGGTTTACGCACGGTGGACCTTTCTACAATCGGGGTGTCGGTCAGCTGGCAGGAGGCCGCTGACGTGTTGAGCCAAAAACTCGCCCACGCGCTTGCGCCCTGAACTCACAGGTTCCTTTTATGTCCACTCCCGAAAACAAGGTTGTGCGCGAAGCGCAGACCGTTGAAAACTACGAGCCTTCAGCCAAGCAGAAGGCTGCGGCCAAGTTGTCGCGCATTCCGGTGAAAGTGGAAGCGGGTGAGGTGCTGAAAAAGCCGGAATGGATTCGGGTCAAAGCGGGATCACCGTCCACACGTTTTTACGAGATCAAGGACATCTTGCGCAGCAACAAACTGGTGACGGTGTGCGAGGAAGCTTCCTGCCCCAACATCGGCGAATGCTTTGGCAAGGGCACGGCCACCTTCATGATCATGGGCGACAAGTGCACCCGCCGTTGTCCGTTTTGCGATGTGGGCCATGGCCGTCCCGACCCGCTGGATGTGAACGAACCGGAAAACCTGGCCAAGACCATTGCCGCACTCAAGCTGAAATACGTTGTCATCACAAGCGTGGACCGCGATGACCTGCGCGACGGCGGCAGCCAGCACTTTGTGGACTGTATTCGCCGCACCCGCGAGCTCTCACCGCAAACCCAGATTGAAATTCTGGTGCCCGACTTCCGTGGCCGCGATGACCGCGCACTGGAAATCCTGAAAGCCGCGCCACCCGATGTGATGAACCACAACCTGGAGACCGTGCCGCGCCTGTACCGGGAAGCCCGCCCGGGCAGCGACTATGCCTTCAGCCTGAACCTGTTGAAAAAATTCAAGGCCCTGTTTCCGCACGTGCCCACCAAGAGCGGGCTGATGGTGGGCCTGGGCGAAACCGACGAAGAAATCCTGGCCGTGATGCGCGACATGCGCGCGCACAACATCGACATGCTGACCATCGGCCAGTACCTGGCCCCCAGCAACAGCCACCTGCCCGTGCGCCGCTACGTGCACCCTGACACCTTCAAGATGTTCGAGCGCGAGGCCCTGGCCATGGGTTTCAGCCACGCCGCCGTGGGTGCCATGGTGCGCTCCAGTTACCACGCGGACCAGCAGGCACATGCGGCGGGCGTTTCGGTCTGATCGGTCTCAGCGCTGCAGGCGGCGCTCCAGAAAGTCCAATCGGTCCTGCCCCCAGAAAATCTCGCCGTCCACCACATAGCTGGGCGCGCCGAACACCCCGGCAGCAATGGCCTGCTCGGTGAAGGCTTCGTACTTTTCCTGCACCGCCTGGCTCAAGGACTTGTCCATGCAGGCCACATCCAGCCCTTGCTCGGAGAGCAATTCGGCCAGCACCTTGCCATCGGCGATGTTGCGCTCCTGTGCCCAGACCGCCGCCAGGATGGCGCCCGTGATCGTCATCGCGGCCTCTGCCCCGTGGTGCAGGTCCACCGCAATGATCAAGCGCGAGGCATCGTCGCCGGCCACCGGAAAATACTTGGGCTTGAGGTTCAGAGGGGCTTTCAGGTATTCGCTGAAGCGCTGCAATTCCACCAGCCTGTAGGCCTGTCGCTGGGGTGCACGCTGGCCCAGGGGCAAGCCACCCGAAATCGGAAACACCTTGCCGCCCAGGTCAACCGGCATGACACGGATGGTGGCACCCGCGTTTCGGGCCAGCTGATGCAGGCGGGCATGGCCCAGGTAAGCCCAGGGGCTTTGCGGGGCAAAGTAATAGTCAATTGCGTGATCCAAGAAAGTCTCCTGTCGTGCTATCTTGTGGTTCCAGAAAGCCGGTTGTAACGGTTTCAGCCCATTTTTGCAGGAGACATCGATGAAACCCGTATTGCTTGTGACAGGTGGCAGCCGAGGCATTGGCGCAGCCACCGCACGTCTGGCCGCACGCGCCGGCTGGGCCGTGGCCGTCAACTACGCGCAAAACTCGCAAGCGGCCGACGAGGTGGTGCGTGCCATCCGTGCCGAAGGTGGCCAGGCCATCAGCGTGCAGGCCGATGTTGGCGATGAGGCCCAGATCATGGCCATGTTCGCGCAGGTGGATGCCAAACTGGGGCGCCTCAACGGACTGGTCAACAACGCGGGCATTGTGGACCTGCCGTCCCGTGTGGACGAAATGAGCTGGGAACGTCTGGAACGCATGATGCGCATCAATGTGCTGGGGAGCATGGTCTGCGCGCGCGAGGCTGTGCGTCGCATGAGCACACGCCACGGTGGCCAAGGCGGGGCCATCGTCAACCTCAGCAGTGCGGCGGCCAAACTCGGCGCACCCAATCAGTACGTGGACTATGCCGCCAGCAAGGGTGCCATTGACACCATGACCCTGGGCCTGGCCAAAGAAGTGGCTGGCGAAGGCATCCGCGTCAACGGCGTACGCCCCGGCATCATCGACACCGACATCCACGCCAGCGGCGGCTTGCCGGATCGCGTCAAGGAAATGGCGCCGCAATTGCCCATGCGCCGCGCTGGCACATCGGAAGAAGTCGCCGAGGCCATTCTGTGGCTGCTCAGCGACGCCTCCAGCTATACCACTGGCAGCTGCATCGAAGTCACCGGCGGCCGCTGATTCTTTTTTACCCTTTCACCTCAGGACTGTCATGACACTTCCAGCCATCCACCATTTCGTCCAGGGCCAGCGCTTTGCCGGCACCTCTTCGCGCCAGCAAGACGTGTTCAATCCCGCCACGGGCGCTGTCACAGGCCGCGTCACATTGGGCAACGTCGCCGATGTCGACGCCGCCGTGGCCGCGGCCCAAGCGGCCTTTCCAGCCTGGGCCGAGATGCCACCGATTCGCCGTGCGCGGGTGCTGTTCAAGTTTCTGGAATTGCTGAACCGGCACCGCGATGACCTGGCCCGTATGATCACCGCCGAACACGGCAAGGTGTTCACCGACGCACAGGGCGAAGTCACGCGCGGTATCGAGATTGTGGAGTTCGCCTGCGGCGCACCGCAGTTGCTCAAGAGCCACTTCACCGACCAGGTTTCCACGGGCATCGACAACTGGACCTTGCGTCAGCCCCTGGGTGTCGTGGCCGGCATCACGCCGTTCAACTTTCCGGTCATGGTGCCCATGTGGATGTTCCCCGTGGCCCTGGCCTGTGGCAACAGCTTCATTCTTAAGCCCAGCCCGATCGATCCCTCGCCCTCGCTCTTCATGGCCGAATTGCTGAAAGAAGCCGGCCTGCCCGACGGCGTGTTCAACGTGATTCAAGGCGACAAGGAAGTGGTGGACGCCCTGCTGACCCACCCCCAGGTGCAAGGTTTGAGTTTTGTCGGCTCCACCCCGATCGCGAACTACATCTATGAAACCGGCGCGCACCACGGCAAGCGCGTGCAGGCGCTGGGAGGTGCCAAAAACCACATGGTGGTGATGCCCGACGCCGACCTGGACCAGGCCGTGGACGCACTGATTGGCAGCGCCTACGGCTCGGCCGGTGAGCGCTGCATGGCCATCAGCGTGGCGGTGCTGGTCGGCGATGTGGCCGAACGCATCATGCCCAAACTGGTGGAGCGTACGCGCACCCTCAAGGTACTCAATGGCACCAACCTCAGCGCCGAGATGGGTCCGATCGTCACCGCTGCAGCCCATGCGCGCATCACGGGCTACATCGAGCAAGGCTTGAAAGAAGGCGCGCAGATGCTGGTGGATGGGCGTGGCTTTGACGGCAAGCAGGCCGGCGAAGGTTGCGAGAAAGGCTTTTGGCTCGGCGGCACCCTGTTCGACCACGTGAAGCCCGACATGCGCATCTACAAGGAAGAAATTTTCGGGCCGGTGCTCAGCTGCGTTCGTGTGAAAGATTTCGGCGAAGCAGTGAACCTGATCAATGCCCATGAGTTCGGCAACGGCGTGAGTTGCTTCACCCGTGACGGCAATGTGGCGCGCGAGTTCTCGCGCCGCATCCAGGTCGGCATGGTGGGCATCAACGTGCCCATCCCCGTGCCCATGGCCTGGCATGGCTTTGGCGGCTGGAAACGTTCGCTGTTTGGTGACATGCATGCCTATGGTGAAGAGGGCGTTCGCTTTTACACACGTCAAAAGAGCATCATGCAACGCTGGCCCGAAAGCATTGGCAAAGGTGCCGAGTTCGCCATGCCAACCTCGAAATAAGCGCTCAGGTCATATCGGGAGAGTGGACCATGGGTGACACGCATTTCGACTACATCATCATTGGTGGCGGGACCGCAGGTTGTCTGCTGGCCAACCGTCTGAGCGCCAACGCATCGCACAGGGTGCTGCTGATCGAGGCGGGTCGAAAGGACGACTACCACTGGGTCCACATTCCCGTGGGGTACTTGTATTGCATCGGCAATCCGCGTACCGACTGGCTTTACCAAACCGAGAAAGACCCCGGCCTGAATGGGCGCCAGCTGCGCTATCCGCGCGGCAAGGTGCTGGGCGGGTGCTCCAGCATCAATGGCATGCTGTATTTGCGCGGCCAGTCGCGCGACTACGACCACTGGGCCGAACTCACAGGCGATGCACGCTGGCGCTGGGACAACAGCCTGCCCTATTTCAAACTTCATGAAGACCATTACAAAGGGGCGAATGACCTGCACGGTGCCAAAGGCACGGTGAGCGAATTGCTCCAGGGAGACTCGGTCTACCAGCAGACGCTGCGACATCGCCGGGCCGGGGGCGAATGGCGTATCGAAAAACAGCGCCTGCGCTGGGACATCCTGGATGCTTTCTCGCAAGCCGCGCAGCAAGCCGGCATTCCTGCCACCGATGACTTCAACCGCGGGGACAACGATGGCATTGGCTATTTTGAAGTGAACCAACGCGAGGGCTGGCGCTGGAACACGGCGAAAGCGTTCTTGCGCCCCACCTGCTACGGTCGCCCCAATTTCGAGTTGTGGACCTCGGCCCAAGCCACGCGCCTGATCATCGAAACCCTGTCCGATGGCAGCCAGCGCTGTCAGGGCGTGGAAGTTTGGGACGGCCATCAAAAAGTGATCGCACATGCACGGCGAGAAGTCGTGCTCAGTGCCGGCAGCATTGGCACGCCACAGATTCTGCAGCTTTCGGGCATTGGTCCGGCAGCCGTTCTGCAACAGCAGGGCATCACCCCCGTCATCGACCTGCCCGGCGTGGGCGGCAACCTGCAAGACCATCTGCAGATTCGTGCCGTGTTCAAAGTGGAGGGCGTGAAAACGCTGAACACTTTGGCCAACAGTCTTTGGGGCAAGGCCATGATCGGACTGGAGTACGCCTTCAAGCGCAGCGGCCCCATGAGCATGGCCCCCTCGCAACTCGGCGCCTTTACGCGCAGCACGCCTGACAAGGCCTGGCCCAATATCGAATACCACGTACAGCCGTTGAGCCTGGACGCCTTTGGCGAGCCCCTGCATCCGTTTCCAGCCTTCACAGCCAGTGTTTGCAACCTGAACCCGACCAGCCGTGGCTCGGTTCACATCACCAGCCCCGATTTCCGTCAGGCCCCGGCGATTTCGCCCAACTACCTCAGCACAGCGGAGGATCGCAAAGTGGCAGCCGACTCACTGCGCCTGACACGCCGCATTGCCGCCCAACCGGCCCTGGCGCCGTTCAAGCCCGTGGAATGGAAACCCGGCCCCCAATACGAAACCGATGAGGATCTGGCGCGCCTGGCTGGCGATATCGCCACCACCATCTTCCATCCGGTGGGAACGGCACGCATGGGCCGCCTGGAGGACCCACAAGCGGTGGTCGATCCCGAACTGCGGGTGCGCGATGGACGCGGTGGTGTGGTGCGCGGACTGCGCGTGGTGGACGCCAGCGTGATGCCCTCCATCACCAGCGGTAACACCAACTCACCCACCCTGATGATTGCCGAGCGGGCCGCCGAGTTGATGGCGCACGAAGCGTAATCCATAGGTTTAAGCCTTCGAAATGCAAGCCCAAAACGCATTCTTTTGATGACGTTGCAGGGTTTGTTTTTTCATCAGAATCGGGTAAGCACCTAGACGGTGCGGTTTGCAAGCGCTTTACATTCACTTCACTCGAGAAGAGCAGTGCGCTGTTCTGGCGAGGGTTCGAGGAGACGAACAAACCAATTCATGATGATGACATCCCCATGAGATGTCCCTGACAAGGCACCGCCCCGGCGGTGCCTTTTTTCTTGGGCTTCCGGCAATGGGACAATCCTGACATGGAAATGCTTTTCGTCACACTGGCGGCTGGTTTCGCGGGGTTTGTGGATGCCATCGTCGGTGGTGGTGGCCTGATTTTTGTCCCCGCCCTGTTCGCCACCTTTCCTGGCGCCCCACCCGCCACCATGCTCGGCACCAACAAATCGGTCTCGGTCTGGGGCACGGCGTTTGCCTCATGGCAGTACAGCCGCCGGGTCCAGCTGGCGTGGCCACGTCTGTTGCCAGGCGTCCTGCTGGCACTGCTGGGGTCGTTCATGGGTGCCTGGACCGTGACCCAGGTCTCGCCCGAGTTTCTGCGTCGACTGCTGCCATTGATTTTGCTGGCCGTGCTGATTTACACACTGGCACGCAAGGATCTCGGGCGCGCGCATCAACCACGCTGGCACGGCCGACGCGAGATGGCGGCCCTGGCCGTGGTTGGGGCTGTCCTGGGGTTTTACGACGGTTTCTTCGGTCCAGGCACGGGCAGCTTTTTTGTGTTCCTGCTGGTGCGCTGGCTGGGCTACGACTTCCTGCATGCCTCCGCTGGTGCCAAATGGCTGAACACGGCCAGCAACGCTGCCGCCTTGCTGCTCTTCTCCCTGCAAGGTCATGTCTGGTGGCACCTGGCCTTGCCGCTGGCGCTGGCAAACATCGTGGGTAGTCTTGTGGGAACGCGCCTGGCCTTGCGGCATGGCGCGGGCTTTGTGCGCCTGGTGTTCATCGGCGTGGTGTGCGCCCTGATTCTGAAAACCGGTTACGACGCGTTCTTGCGCTGAGTGTCGGCCACGGCGTCACGGCCCTCGCGTCGCCATGGAAAATTCACACTGGCCGCCTCGCGTGGCTTGCCGATGGGACGCGTGGCCTGTCCACGCTGAACGGCGACGATGTCTTCTTCAGAAGGGTATTGACCCAGCAGCACGTAATCGAACACACGGCGCGCAATCGGTGCGGCATTCTGCGCCCCGAAGCCTGCGTTCTCCACCACCATGGCCAAGGCCACCTTGGGTTGGTCCGCCGGCGCATACGCCATGAACAACGCGTGATCGCGCATGCGCTCGTCGATGCGCGCGGCATTGTATTTTTCGTTTTGCTTGACGGTGAACACCTGTGCCGTGCCCGTCTTGCCACCACTGGTGTAAGGCGCACCCGCAAAGCTGCTGGCCGAGGTGCCTTCCAGATTCACCCCTTCCAGGGCTTTGCGAATCGCTGCCAAATGCTCCGGCTTGTACTGGAGTTGCGCCACGGGTTCTTGCGCAATGCGGCGTGTTTCGCGGGTCTCCACATTCACCACCTCGCGCACCAGGTGCGGCCGCATCTTCACGCCTTCATTGACCAGGGTGCTGGTGGCTTGCGCCAGTTGAAGCATGGTGAAACTGTTGTAGCCCTGGCCGATGCCCAGCGAAATGGTCTCTCCCGCGTACCAGCGTTGCTGCTCGGGTTTGCGGTAGGCCGTGCGCTTCCACTCGGTCGACGGCAAGATGCCGCGTGCCTCGCCCAGGACATCGATGCCGGTCAACTGGCCAAAGCCCAGGGGCTTCATCCAATCGTGCATCAGGTCCACGCCCATGTCGCGCGCCAGAAGGTAGTAATAGGTGTCGCAGGACTCGACGATCGAGCGGTACAGGTCCACCGAGCCATGCCCGCCCTCCTTGTCATCGCGGAAGCGGTGATTCCCGAACATGAAAAACCCCGGATCGGGAAAAGACTGCGCAGCCGTGCGCTTGCCGCTCTCCAGCGCCACCAGCCCCATGAATGGCTTGTAGGTGGAGCCAGGCGGATAGGTGCCGCGCAGGGCACGGTTCAGCAAGGGCTTGTCTGGCGACTCATTGAGCGCTTGCCAATTTTCCACGTCGATGCCTTCGACGAACAGGTTGGGATCGAAAGTAGGCTTGCTGACGAAGGCCAGCACTTCACCGGAGCGCGGGTCCATGGCCACCAGGGCACCCCGCCGTGTGCCGTACAAATCTTCCACCAGCTTTTGCAACTGGATGTCGATGGACAGCATCACCGTATGGCCCGGCATGGCGGGGCTGCTGCTCAGGCGTCGAACCGCGCGGCCGCCAGCCGAAGTCTCCATTTCATGCACGCCTGTGATGCCATGCAAGTCGCGCTCGTAACTTTGTTCGATCCCCAGTTTGCCGATGTAGTCGGTGCCACGGTAGTTGCCGTCATCGTCTTCTTCTTCCAGCCGGTCCTTTTCGGCCTGGTTGATGCGACCGATGTAACCGATCACATGGCTGGCGAGCTCGGCATAGGGATAGTTGCGAAACAGGCGCGCGCGAATTTCCACGCCTGGAAAACGGTAACGCTGCGCAGCAAAACGCGCCACTTCCTGATCGGTGAGTCGGGTGCGCAATGGCACCGACTCAAAGCTCTTGGATTCTTCACGCAGCTTTTTGTAACGCCGCCGATCGCGCGGCTGGATGTCCACCAGTTGCGCCAGTTGCTCGATCACTTCGTCTTGCGGCGCTGTCAGACGCGCAGGCGTGATCTCCAGTGTGTAGGCCGAATAATTGGTGGCCAGCACCACACCGTTGCGGTCCATGATGATGCCCCGGTTGGGCACGATGGGCACCACCGAGGTTCGGTTGCTTTCCGCCTGCTCCAGCAAATCATCGTAACGCCAGAGTTGCAAATACCCCAGGCGCAGCACCAGCAGCAAAAAAGCCAGGAGCACCAAGGCCGTGGCCACCAGCACACGGGCCCGGAAACGTCGCAACTCCAATTCGACGTTGCTGCCCAGACTCATAGCGGGCGGTTCTCGTCAGGGTTAGGGGCGCGGCGTTGCGGCGCCAACAGCAGCACGCTGACCACAGGCCACAAGACCGCTTCCAGCAGCGGCGCCAGCAAGGCCCAGCTGCCAGGAAACGTGCTGCCCGTGGCCAGGCGCACACCCCAGCTGAGGGCATGGGCCACCAGAAACAGGGGCAACACCTGCAAGGCCTGCGAAGGGCCTCGAAACCACAGCAGACGACGGTGGATCAGGGTCGCCAGATACGCCATCACGGTGTAGGAGAGGGCATGCTGACCCAACAAGCCCACCTCGTGCACATCGGTGATGAGGCCAAAGAAAAATGCCCAGCCCAGGCTGACCCGCAGGGGCTGGTGCACACTCCAGAACAACAGCACCAGCGCCAGAAAATCAGGCACACCCGCAGCGTTGCCAAACAGCCCCATGTTTTGCAACATGTTGAGCAGCAAGGCCAGGGTCAGGCTGGTGGCAATGAACAAGGGGTTGGCTGGCAACAGCAATTGCTGGCCGCGCGGCATGATCATCGCGGACCTCCCTTGCGGGTTGGCGCAGCCGGGCGCTCAGGCTCAGGGCGCGCAGGCCAGGCCCCGCCAACTGGCGCCACCACCATCACATGCTGGGCTGCCTGCACATGGGCCTGCGGCTCGCACAGGATGCGCGCGAACACCGAGTCCGAGCGACGTTCCACCTTGACCACCTTGGCCACCGGAATGCCTGGCGGGAACACGCCGTCGACACCGCTGGTGCTGAGCAGGTCACCGACTTCCACATCGGCATTCGAGGCCAGATAGCGCAACTCCAGCAAAGGTGCGCCCGAGGCTTCGCCGAACGCCACCCCACGCGCGCCGGTGCGGGTGTTGAGCACAGGGACCGAATGCTCGCGATTGATGATCAGGGTGAGTTCGCTCACGAGTGGATAGACACGCGTCACCTGCCCCAGCACACCCGCTTCGTCCATCACCGGTGCGCCCGACTGGATGCCTTGCAAGCTGCCTTTGTCGAGGATCATTTTGCGGGTATAGGGATCGGCAGCGTCGTACAGCACCTGGGCCGCCTGCGCTGAGATGCCGCTGCGCTCACGCAGCGCCAGCAAGCTACGCAACTGCTTGTTCTCCAGCGTCAACTGATCGACTTGCCCGGCACGCGCTGCCTGGGCCAGCAATTGATTGCGGGCCACTTGCTCATTGCGCTGTGCGGTTTCGCGGCCTTGCAAGAATTCGCCGGTTTTGGAAGCGGCCACCACCGGCTGTTGGGCCACCCATTGCACGGGGAACAACACCACCGACAGCGCCGAGCGCAAGGGCTGGGTGACACCCCAGCGCACATCAGCCACCATCAGCAGCAAGGACAGGCTGCCGAAGAACAAAAGCTTGGTGAGTGGTGTCGGCCCCTGCTTGAAAAACGGAGGCGGCGAGCGATCCAGGGTTCCCAGGGGCATGGTGGGCCCGCCCTGCGCTTACTCGCTCGTGAAAATGGCACCCAGGCGCTCCATGCGCTCCAGGGCCAGGCCACAGCCGCGCACCACACAGGTCAGCGGATCTTCAGCCACCAGCACCGGCAGGCCGGTTTCTTCGGCCAGCAGGCGATCCAGATCCCGCAGCAGTGCGCCGCCACCGGTCAGCATCATGCCGCGCTCGGCGATGTCGGCACCGAGTTCGGGCGGGGTTTGCTCCAGCGCATTCTTCACAGCCGACACGATGTTGTTCAGCGGATCGGTCAGCGCTTCCAGAATTTCGTTGGAGGAAATGGTGAACGAACGCGGCACCCCTTCAGAGAGGTTGCGGCCCTTGACTTCCATTTCCTTGACTTCGCTGCCCGGAAACGCCGAGCCGATGCTTTTCTTGATGGCTTCCGCGGTGGGCTCGCCGATCAACATGCCGTAATTGCGGCGAATGTAGTTGATGATGGCTTCGTCAAACTTGTCCCCGCCCACGCGAACACTGCCCTTGTAGACCATGCCACCGAGCGAGATCACGCCGACTTCGGTCGTGCCGCCACCGATGTCCACCACCATGGAGCCGCTGGCATCACTGACCGGCAGGCCAGCGCCAATGGCTGCGGCCATGGGCTCTTCGATCAGGTACACCTCGGAGGCGCCTGCACCCAGGGCCGACTCGCGGATGGCCCGGCGTTCCACCTGGGTGGATCCGCAAGGCACACAAATGATGATGCGCGGGCTGGGCTTGAGCACCGAGCGTGGATGCACCATCTTGATGAACTGCTTGAGCATTTGCTCGGTCACCGTGAAATCGGCGATCACGCCGTCTTTCATCGGACGAATGGCTTCAATGTTGCCGGGCACCTTGCCGAGCATGGCCTTGGCTTCGCGGCCCACAGCCTGGATGGTTTTCTTGCCCTGGGGCCCACCCTCATGACGGATCGAGACCACGGACGGTTCATCCAGCACGATCCCTTTGTCACGCACATAGATCAGGGTGTTGGCGGTGCCCAGGTCAATCGCCAGGTCGGTGGAGAAATACCGACGAAATGCTCCAAACATGACAGTCCTCTCAGGGATGCCGGCACAGCGCCATGGCATCACCAGTATTTTTCGGGTCGCAGACCTGGGCAGGAAACAGCATTTCCCGAAACGGCAGGCCACAAATAAAGCTGAAAATCAGGCGCCCCCAAGGGTGGGCGCAAAGGCGAGATAATACCCGATCGCTAGGCAAAACCCGTATGCCCGCGGGCCGAAATCCCCTTTGCACAGACCCCATCATGTCACTGAACGCCACCGAGATCCAACGCATCGCCAACTTGGCGAGGCTTGCGCTCACCCCTGATCAGAGTGAGCGCATGCTCACGCAAATCAACAGCTTTTTCGAGATTGTCGAGCAAATGCGTGCCGTGGACACCCACGGCATTGAGCCTCTCGCCCACCCTGTGGCTGTGATGCAGGACATTGCGCTGCGCCTGCGCGAAGACATCGCCAGCGAGCCCGACCAGCGCGAAGCCAATCAGCAAAGTGCGCCCGCCGTGGAGCGTGGCCTGTTCCTGGTTCCCAAAGTGATCGAGTAAGCCATGACCGCATTGCATGATTTAAGCGTGGCCGCCCTGGCTGCCGAACTGCGTGCCAAGCGCGTGAGCGCGGTGGAAACCGCCCAGCACTTCCTGGCACGCGCTGCCCAGCACACCGCCCGCCTGGGCGCTCCGGCCGAAGGGGCCTCCAACGGTGCGTTTGTGGCCCTGAACGAAGAAGCCACGCTGGCCCAGGCACGCGCTGCCGACGCCCGGCTGGCGGCGGGTACAGCCGGCAGCCTGGAAGGTGTGCCGATTGCGCACAAGGATATTTTTGTCACCCGCGACTTTCCCACCACTGCCGGCTCCAGGATGCTCACCGGGTACCGCTCGCCATTTGATGCGACCGTGGTCGCGCGCCTGGCAGAGCAGGGCATGGTGACCCTGGGCAAATTGAACTGCGACGAGTTCGCCATGGGCTCCGGCAACGAAAATTCGGCATGGAGCCCCGTGCGCAACCCCTGGGATCCCTCGCGCATTCCTGGTGGCTCGTCGGGTGGCAGCGCCGCCGCCGTGGCTGCACGCCTCGCGCCGGCAGCCACCGGCACCGACACCGGTGGCTCGATCCGCCAACCAGCCAGTTTTTGCGGCATCACCGGCATCAAGCCAACCTATGGCCGCGCCTCGCGCTACGGCATGATTGCCTATGCCTCCAGCCTGGACCAGGCTGGTCCCATGGCACGCAGTGCCGAAGACTGTGCCTTGTTGCTCAGTGCGTTGTGTGGCCCCGATCCCGATCGGGACTCCACCTCGCTGGATGTGCCTGCCGAAGATTTCTCGCGTGATCTACAGCGCCCTCTGCAGGGTTTGCGCGTTGGCATCCCCCAAGAATTTTTTGGTGAGGGCCTGGCCGCCGATGTGCGCAGTGCCGTCGATGCCGCCCTGCAAACTCTGGTCGCCCAGGGCGCGGTGCTGGTCCCATTGCATCTGCCACGCACCGAGCTGGCCATTCCGGTGTATTACATCCTCGCGCCTGCCGAAGCCTCCAGCAACCTCAGCCGCTTTGATGGCGTGAAGTTCGGGCACCGCACGCAGAACCCGGTTGACCTGATCGACATGTACAAGAAGACGCGCGCCGAAGGCTTTGGCGATGAGGTCAAGCGCCGCATCATGATCGGCACCTACGTGCTGTCCCACGGCTACTACGATGCCTACTACCTTCAGGCGCAAAAAATTCGCCGCATGATCGCCAGCGACTTTCAGCAAGCTTTTGGGCAATGCGATGTGATCGCCGGCCCGGTCGCCCCCACCGTGGCCTGGAAGATTGGCGAAAAATCCGATGACCCGGTGGCCAATTACTTGGCTGACATCTTCACCTTGCCGGCCTCGCTGGCGGGCCTGCCAGGGCTGAGCATGCCCTGCGGCTTCGGCGCAGGCGGCATGCCCGTGGGCCTGCAACTGATCGGCAACTACCTGAGCGAGGCCCGTCTGTTGAACGTGGCCTACCAATACCAAGCTGCCACCGACTGGCACACCCGCCAACCCGGAGCTTTCGCATGAGCGCCAAACTTGTCCAAGGCTATGAAGTCGTGATCGGCTTCGAAACACACGCCCAACTGTCCACCCAGAGCAAGATCTTCAGCCGCGCGCCCACCGCTTTCGGCGCCGAACCCAACACCCAGGCCTGTGCGGTCGATCTGGCCCTCCCCGGGACCCTGCCGGTGATGAACAAGGGCGCCGTCGAGCGCGCCATCGCGCTCGGCCTGGCCGTGGGTGCGCATGTGGCCGAACGCAGTGTGTTCGCCCGTAAAAACTATTTCTACCCAGACCTGCCCAAGGGCTACCAGATCAGTCAGTTTGAAATTCCCGTGGTCCAGGGGGGCGCGGTCGCGTTCTATCTGGGTGACGAAAAGAAAACCGTTCGCCTGGTGCGCGCCCACCTGGAAGAAGATGCCGGCAAATCGCTGCACGAGGACTTCATCGGTCAATCGGGCATCGATCTCAACCGGGCCGGCACGCCCTTGCTGGAAATCGTCACCGAGCCCGACATCCGCTCCAGCGAAGAGGCCGTGGCCTATGCCAAGGAGCTGCACAAGATCGTCACCTGGATCGGCATCTGCGACGGCAACATGCAGGAAGGCAGTTTCCGTTGCGATGCGAACGTGTCAGTGCGCAAGCCCGGCCAGCCCCTGGGTACGCGGCGCGAAATCAAGAACCTGAACAGCTTCAAGTTCATGCAGCAGGCCATCGACTACGAAGTGCGCTGGCAAATCGAACAGATCGAGGATGGCCAGGCCATCGAGCAGGCCACCGTTCTGTTCGACCCCGATACCGGCGAGACCCGCGCCATGCGCACCAAGGAAGATGCGGCCGATTACCGCTATTTCCCAGACCCTGATCTGCCACCGCTGGTGATCGACCGCGCCTGGGTGGAGCGGGTGAAAGCGCAAATGTCCGAGCTGCCGCGCGTGATGGCCGCGCGCTTTGTGGGCGATTACGGCCTGCCCGACTATGACGCCACCACCCTCACCCAGAGCAAGGCAATGGCGGCCTACTTTGAGGCGGTGGCACAAGCTTGCAAGCAGCCCAAGCTGGCCAGCAACTGGATCATGGGCGAAGTGTCACGTCGCCTGAACGCCAACGAAACAAGCATCGAGGCCTGTCCGGTCAGCGCCGCGCAGCTGGCCGCGCTGATTGGCCGCATCGCCGACGGCACGATCTCCAACAACGCCGGCAAGCAGGTCTTTGACGCCCTGTGGAATGGCGAAGGCGAGGTCGATGCGCTGATCGAGGCCAAGGGCCTCAAGCAAATGAACGACAGCGGCGCGCTGGAAAAAATTGTCGACGAGGTCATCGCTGCCAATGCCGACAACGTGGCGCAATTCAAAGCCGGCAAGGACAAGGCGTTCAATGCCCTGGTCGGTCAGGTGATGAAAGCCAGCAAGGGCAAAGCCAACCCGCAACAGGTCAACGAGGTCCTCAAGGCCAAGCTGGCTGGCTGACCCCGGCGGGGCCTGCTCGCGCTCAGGCGTTGCGCACGCCGTAGCGCTCGCGGTAGGCCCTGACCCGGGCGAGATGCTCGCCCATGCTGTTGCCAGGCTGCGCACTCAGGTAGGCCAACAGGTCATCAAGCTCGGCGATGGCGCAAACCTGCAAGCCCAGGTTCTGGCGCACGAATTGCACGGCGCTGTAGGGCACATCCACGGTGACGTCGCCTTTTTTTTCAGTGGCCATTTCCTGACGGTCCAGCGCAATCGTCACCCCATGCGGCGTGGCGCCAGCCGCTTGAATCAGGGCGATCGATTCGCGCGCGGCGGTGCCGGCACTCATCACATCGTCAACGATCAGCACCCGCCCCTTCAAAGGCGCGCCCACCAGCATGCCACCCTCGCCATGGTCCTTGGCTTCCTTGCGGTTGTAGGCGAAAGGCACGTTGCGGCCCAGGCGCGCCAACTCGATCGCAACCGCAGCACCCAGGGGAATGCCTTTGTAGGCGGGGCCGAAAATCATGTCGAATTCCATGCCGCTCTTGACCAGGCGCTGCGCATAAAAGCTGGCCAGGCGGCCCAGCTTGGCGCCATCGTCGAACAGGCCCGCATTGAAAAAGTAGGGCGACATGCGGCCCGCCTTGGTTTTGAACTCACCAAATTTCAGCACGCCACAATCGAGCGAGAATTGCACAAACTCTTGCGCCAGCGCATCGCGGGCCTCTGAAATCACTGCCATGGGAAATTCCTTGTTCAAACTGACCAGCCTCAACCTCAACGGC
>JACCDX010764642.1_pt1 | contig 18089 bp, 16 predicted proteins | sample 7449681 | NCBI WGS metagenome assembly JACCDX01 (sample SAMN15323450, study PRJNA562643) | freshwater metagenome | isolation source: river surface water | place: USA:Blue River Watershed | collected 2017-08-18
CAACTTTTGCATCGCACCCGGCATCAAGGGCATGGTGATGCTGGTCTTTCACTTGCCCTCGTTTCCCTTTGTGTTCAAGGTGATCAAAGACTTTTATCCTTCCCAAAAGGACACCACCCGCGAGCAGATCAAGGGCAAATACCTGTTGGTCAAACAGCACGACCGGGTCGGGCGCATGGCCGACACGATGGAGTACAGCAAGGTGGCTTTTCCGCTGGAGCGCTTTGACCCCGAGTTGATGGCCGAGATCGAGAAATTTGCCCCCAGCCAAATCGAATACGCCCAATTGCCCGATGGTCGCACCGAGCTGATCTTGCAGCACGTCTACATTGAGCGGCGCATGATTCCGCTCAACATTTACCTGCAAGAGGCGCTGGACATGGGCGGCGAGCGAGGTCAGGCGCGGCTCGAGCGCGCCGTGATCGAGTACGGCAACGCCATCAAAGATTTGGTGGCGGCCAACATTTTCCCCGGCGACATGTTGTGGAAAAACTTTGGCATCACCCGCAACGGCAAGGTCGTGTTCTACGACTACGACGAGATCGAGTACATCACCGACTGCAACTTCAGGCGCGTGCCGCCCCCGCGCAACGAAGAGGACGAGATGTCCGGCGAGGTCTGGTACAGCGTGGCCAGAAACGACGTGTTCCCCGAAACCTTTGGGCCGTTTCTACTGGCCAACCCCAAGGTGCGCGACATCTTCATGAAGCACCATGCCGAATTGCTCGACGCCGCTTTTTGGCGCGGGCACAAAGAACGCATCGAAGCCGGTCACATGCTCGATGTGTTCCCCTATGAAACCAGCCGTCGTTTTCAAAACATGCGCGTCAGCGCCTAACCACTCAAACCAGGAGTTTTCATGTCTGATCCCATCGTCATCGTCAGCGCCGCCCGCACCCCCATGGGCAGTTTTCAAGGCGATTTTTCCAGTCTGGCCGCTCATGACCTGGGTGGTGTGGCCATACGCGCCGCCGTCGAGCGCGCCGGCATCGCCGTCGACGCCGTCAACGAGGTCCTGATGGGCAACTGCCTGATGGCTGGTCAGGGTCAGGCCCCGGCCCGTCAGGCGGCTTTCAAGGCGGGTCTGCCCAAAGGGGCTGGTGCCGTGACGTTGTCCAAAATGTGTGGTTCGGGCATGCGCGCGGCCATGTTCGCACACGACATGCTGCGCGCGGGCAGCGCCGATGTGGTGGTGGCGGGCGGCATGGAGAGCATGACCAACGCCCCCTACCTCTTGCTCAAGGGACGTGGGGGCTATCGCATGGGACACGAGAAGGTCTATGACCACATGATGCTCGACGGGCTGGAAGACGCCTATCAGCCGGGACGCAGCATGGGCACCTTTGGCGAAGAGTGCGCGGCCAAGTACACCTTCAGCCGCGAACAACAAGACGCCTTTGCCACCACCAGTGTCGAGCGTGCCAAGGCCGCTGGCAGCAATGGGGCGTTCGCCACCGAAATCGCGCCGGTGACCGTCAAGGAGCGCAGCGGGGACCGCGTGGTGGGCTTGGACGAAGGCCCTGGCAAGGTCAAGCTGGACAAAATCAGCAGCCTGCGCCCGGCGTTCAAGAAAGACGGCACCATCACGGCCGCGTCGAGTTCGTCGATCAACGACGGCGCCGCCGCCTTGGTCATGATGCGCCAGAGCACCGCCCAGAAATTGGGGTGCAAACCGCTGGCGCGCGTGGTCGGCCACAGCGTCTTTGCCCAGGAGCCCGAGTGGTTCACCACCGCCCCGGTCGGGGCCAGCCAAAAACTGTTGCAGCAGATCGGCTGGTCGGTCAAGGACGTCGACCTGTGGGAGGTGAACGAAGCGTTTGCGGTCGTGCCCATGGCCCTGATGACCGAGCTCAAGGTGTCGCACGACATCGTCAACGTCAACGGCGGCGCTTGCGCCCTGGGCCACCCCATCGGGGCCAGCGGTGCTCGGATTCTGGTCACGCTGTTGCACGCCCTGCAAGCCCGCGGCCAGAAAAAAGGCATGGCCACCCTGTGCATTGGCGGGGGTGAGGCCACCGCCATGGCCGTCGAGTTGGTTTGAGCCGCATGAAGCGGGTCTTGCTGATCGGCGCCTCACGCGGCATCGGCCGGGAGTTGGCACGCCAGTACCGACAGGCGGGTTGGCATGTCATCGCCACAGCGCGTGGCGCGTCCGATGTGGCGGACCTGCAAAGCGAGGTCGATCGTGCGTTCGCCATCGACGTGGCCGATCCGGCCAGCGTGTCTGGCTTGTCTTGGCAACTCGATGGAGAAACGCTCGACCTGGTGATTCATGTGGCGGGCATGATCGACCGCGAACCCATGGCCGTGCCGGTGACGCAAGAACGTTTTGACTGCATCATGCACACCAATGTGCTGGGCGTGATGCAGGCCCTGCCGCAGGTCGCTCCCTTGATTGCCCCTGGCGGTGTCTGGGCGGTGATCAGCAGCATCATGGGCAGCCTGCAATTGACCACCTCCCCCGACTCGGTGTTGTACCGGGTCAGCAAGACGGCGGTCAACATGGTCGTGCGCAGCGCCCAGGCGCAGTACCCCGACCTGACCATGGTCGCCCTGCACCCCGGCTGGGTGCGCACCGACATGGGGGGGCCTGGTGCCGCCATCGACATCGACGACAGCGCCCGCGATTTGCGCCGCGTGCTGTCCCAATTGGGGCCCCGTCACAAGGGCCAGTTCATCAACCACGACGGCAAGCCCTTGCCGTGGTGAAAGGAAGCGCGACATGCTGTTGACCCCCGACCAGGAAATGATCCGCGACGCCGTGCGTGATTTTGCCCAGCGTGAACTTTGGCCCCATGCGGCGCAGTGGGACAAGTCCCACCACTTCCCGAAAGAGGCACACCAAGGTTTGGCGGCTTTGGGGGCCTATGGCATTTGCGTGCCCGAGTCGCTCGGTGGCGCCGGCCTGGATTATTTGACCTTGGCACTGGTGTTGGAGGAGATCGCCGCCGGTGACGGCGGCACCAGCACCGCCATCAGCGTGACCAATTGCCCGGTCAATGCGATCTTGATGCGCTATGGCAGCCCCGAGCAGCAGCGGCGTTGGCTGGTGCCTTTGGCCCAAGGTCAGATGCTGGGCGCTTTTTGTTTGACCGAGCCGCATGTCGGCTCGGATGCGTCGGCCTTGCGCACCACCGCCACTCGCGAGGGTGACCACTATGTGCTCAACGGCGTCAAGCAATTCATCACCAGCGGCAAAAATGGCCAGGTCGCGATCGTGATCGCGGTGACCGACAAAGGGGCGGGCAAAAAGGGCATGAGCGCCTTCATCGTTCCCACCGACACGCCCGGATGGGTGGTGGCGCGGCTGGAGGACAAACTGGGCCAGCACAGCAGCGACACGGCGCAGATCGTGCTGGAGCAGTGCCGCGTGCCGGTGGAGAATCGGATCGGCGAGGAAGGCGAGGGCTACAAGATCGCGCTCAGTGCCTTGGAGGGCGGGCGCATCGGGATCGCCGCCCAGAGCCTGGGCATGGCGCGCAGCGCGCTCGATGTCGCCATCGATTACGCCAAGCAGCGCGAGAGTTTTGGCACCCCCATCTTCAACCACCAGGCGGTGGGTTTCAGACTGGCCGAATGCGCCACCCAAATCGAGGCCGCCCGCCAACTGATGTGGCATGCCGCCAGTTTGCGCGACGCCCAACGCCCCTGCCTGCGCGAGGCGGCCATGGCGAAACTGTTCGCCAGCGAGGTCGCCGAGCGCGTCTGCAGCACCGCCATTCAGACCTTGGGTGGCTACGGCGTGGTCAGCGATTTTCCGGTCGAGCGGATTTATCGCGATGTGCGCGTGTGCCAAATCTACGAAGGCACCAGCGACGTGCAAAAAATCATCATCCAACGATCCCTTTGAAGTGGAAAGGAAACCCCCCATGTTGAACCGCCGATCGACCCTCGGACTCGTGCTGTGCGCCGCGATGGCGTCTGCCGCTTGGAGCCAGGAGTTCCCGTCCAAGCCCATCACCTTGATCGTGCCGCAAAACCCGGGCGGCACCAACGACCTGGTCGGGCGCACCGTGGCGCAACGCCTGTCGGCGGTGATGGGGGTGTCGGTCGTGGTGGAGAACCGTCCTGGCGCGGGCGGCAACATCGGCACGGTGGCCGCGGCCAAGGCCGCGAAGGACGGGCACACCCTGTTGCTCACCATCAGCAGTGCGCAGGCCATCAATCCGGCCTTGTACAAAAACCCTGGGTTTGACCCGGTGAAAGACTTTGTGCCTTTGGGCATGGTGGGTTCGGTGCCCAATGTGTTGGTGGTCAACCCGAACTTTCCAGCGCGCAACCTGGATGAATTTTTGCGTCTCATCAAGGCCAATCCGGGCAAGTACCCCTATGCCTCGGCGGGCAACGGAACCCTGAATCACCTGTTGGGCGAAATGCTCAACAGCATGGCCGGTGTGGACATTCAACACATCCCCTACAAAGGGGTGGCGCCTGCGATGAACGACCTGATGGGCGGGCAAGTGCCGATGGCCTTCGCCAGTTTGCCCTCGGTCTTGGGCCATTTGAAATCGGGTCGCCTGTTGGCCTTGGGGGTCAGTTCATCCGAACGCTCACCGGCCTTGCCCGACGTGCCCGCCATCGGCGAGAAAGTCAAAGGTTACAGCGGTACTTTGTGGGTGGCCTTGTTCGGCCCGCAAGGAATGCCCAAGGCGGTCGAAGCCAAATTACAAGACGCGATGACGCACATCATGGCCCAAAGCGAGACGCAGGCCGCCTTGGTCGCCCAAGGGGTTGAGGTGGCGCGCATGAGCCCCGCCCAATTGAGCCAATTGCTGCAAGACGATCTGGTGCGCTGGGCGCGCATCGTCAAATCGTCTGGTGCGACCGTCGACTAGGGCCTGTTCACACTGTTTTTGTCAGATGCGTTGCAAGTCAAAAGGGCCATGGGCAAGGCGCGACAATGCAGCCGGGGTTGGCCCCCCGGCAAGTTGGCGCAACGCGGCCCACGGCCCTTTTGGCCGCAACCCGAAGGGAATACCTTGAAAAAACCGCCACTCGTTGTTGCACTCCTAGCCCAGGCACCCGGCCTGGGCGTCGTCCTGCGCCTAGATTGGCGCTTTTTTGAAGGTTTTCGCACTGGTAAAAACAGTGTGAACAGGCCCTAAGCCCATGGGACCTTTTGATGCCGTGCTCTTTGATTGCGATGGGGTGCTGGTGGACAGCGAGCCCATCACCAATGGGGTGTTGCACGCCATGTTGGTCGAGCGCGGCTGGGACCTGAGCCCCGAGCAGTGTTGGCAACTCTTTGTTGGGCACACGGTGCGCAGCCGACGCGACCTGATCGAGCGGCACACCGGGCAACCCTGGTCCGAGGACTGGTTGACCGAGTTCATGCGCCGGCGCAACCTGGCCTTGCAGCGCGAGTTGCGGGCCATCGAGGGGGTACACACCGCCGTCGCCGAGGTCCATGCCCGCAGCGGGGGACGCCTGGCGGTCGCCTCTGGCGCCGACCGCTTCAAGGTGGAAATGATGCTCGAGCAGGTCGGCTTGTTGTCTTTCTTCGCGGGCCGCGTGTTCAGCGGGCATGAGATGCCACGCAGCAAACCCCATCCCGATGTCTATCTGGCGGCGGCGGCCCACCTGGGGGTGGATCCGCGCCGTTGCCTGGTGGTCGAGGACACCCCGACCGGCGTGCAGGCCGGGGTGGCGGCGGGCGGTACGGTCTGGGGCTATGCGGCCCTGGGTCAAGAGGCCGATTTGCGTGCCGCTGGGGCCGTTCGGGTGTTCACCGACATGACCGATTTGACCCAATTGACGTTTACGTAAACGTCAATCACAATACCGGGTCTGGAGGATCCCCATGCCCGTGTTGACCCCAACCCTCAACCCCCGTTCGGCCGAGTTCGCGGCCAACGCCCAGGCCATGCAGGCGCTGGTCGATGACGTGCGTCGCCAACAGGCCCAGGTGGCCTTGGGCGGCGGCGAGGCCGCGCGCGCCAAGCACGTGGCACGCGGCAAGTTGCTGCCCCGTGAACGCGTGCAGAAATTGCTTGACCCTGGCTCACCCTTTTTGGAAATCGCGCCGCTGGCCGCCTTGAACATGTACCAGAACGACGCGCCGTCGGCTGGGCTGATCGCGGGCATCGGGCGCATCAGCGGCACCGATTGCATGGTGGTGTGCAACGACGCCACGGTCAAGGGCGGCACTTATTTTCCGATGACCGTTAAGAAACACCTGAGGGCGCAGGAGATCGCACAACAAAACCACTTGCCTTGTGTCTACCTGGTCGATTCAGGCGGCGCCAACCTGCCCAACCAGGACGAGGTGTTCCCAGACCGTGATCACTTTGGCCGCATCTTTTACAACCAGGCCAACATGAGTGCGCAGGGCTTGGCCCAGATCGCCGTGGTCATGGGCAGTTGCACCGCGGGCGGCGCCTACGTGCCGGCCATGAGCGATGAGACCATCATCGTCAAAGACCAGGGCACGATCTTTTTGGGTGGCCCTCCGCTGGTGAAAGCCGCCACGGGCGAGGTCGTCAGTGCCGAGGACCTGGGTGGCGGCGATGTCCACACCCGACTGTCTGGCGTGGCCGACCACTTGGCGCAAAACGACCTGCATGCCTTGGCCCTGGCGCGCCAAGCGGTGCGCAACCTGAATCGAAGCAAAGCCCCCAACATCGCCTTGCACGAGCCGCGTGCCCCGCTCTACGACGCGCGCGAGTTGTATGGGGTGATCCCGACCGATGCGCGCAAGCCCTTTGACGTGCGCGACATCATCGCGCGCATCGTGGATGGTTCCGAGTTCGACGAATTCAAAGCCCGCTACGGCAGCACCTTGGTTTGTGGTTTTGCCCGCATCGAGGGTGTGCCGGTGGGCATCATCGCCAACAATGGGATCTTGTTCTCCGAGTCCGCGCTCAAAGGTGCGCACTTCATTGAACTGTGCTGCCAGCGCAAGACGCCCTTGGTGTTCTTGCAGAACATCACGGGCTTCATGGTCGGACGCAAGTACGAAAACGAAGGCATCGCCCGCAATGGCGCCAAAATGGTCACCGCCGTGGCGACCGCAGCGGTGCCGAAGTTCACCGTCATCATCGGCGGCAGTTTTGGGGCGGGCAACTACGGCATGTGCGGGCGCGCCTATTCGCCCCGATTTCTGTGGATGTGGCCCAACGCCCGCATCAGCGTCATGGGGGGCGAACAGGCCGCCAGCGTGTTGGCCACCGTGCGCCGAGACGGCATCGAGGCCAAGGGCGGGCAGTGGAGCGCCGCCGACGAAGAGGCGTTCAAAGCGCCGATCCGCCAGCAGTACGAGGCGCAGGGGCACCCGTACTACGCCACCGCCCGCTTGTGGGACGACGGCGTGATTGACCCCGCCGACACGCGCCGCGTGCTGGCCTTGGGCTTGAGCGCCTCGCTCAACGCCCCCATCCCAGACACCCGCTTTGGTTTGTTCAGGATGTGAGCCATGGAACACCTCAAAACCCAGACGCTGCAAGGCGTTCACACCATCACCCTGGCCCGCCCGGAGGTTCGCAACGCCTTCAACGAGGCCCTGATTGGCGAGATCCGACAGGCTTTTGAAGCCGCTGGTGCCGATCCTGCGGTGCGCTGCATCGTGTTGGCGGCCGAGGGCAAGGCGTATTGCGCCGGTGCTGACCTGAACTGGATGCGCCGCATGGCCGATTACAGCCATGAGCAAAACCTGCAAGATGCGGGTGAGTTGGCGCGCATGTTGGCGACGATCCACCAATGCCCCAAACCCACCATCGCCCGGATTCAAGGCGACGTCTATGCAGGCGGCATGGGCCTGGTGGCGGCGTGCGACATGGCGGTCGCGCTCGACACCGCAGGTTTTTGTCTGAGCGAGGTCAAGCTGGGGCTGATCCCGGCCACCATCAGCCCCTATGTGATCCGGGCCATGGGCGCGCGGGCCTCGCAGCGCTACTTTTTGACCGCCGAGCGCTTTGATGCCGCCGAGGCGCACCGACTGGGGCTGGTGAGCGAGGTGGTCACCAGCGAGCCGCAACTCGACGAGCGCGTTGCCGCCCTGTGCCAGGCGCTGCTGCAAGCCAGCCCCCATGCCGTGCGCGAGTGCAAGCGTCTGCTGCACGATGTGGTGGGGCAAACCATCGATGGCGCGCTGATCGAACACACGGTGGCGGGCATTGCCAACATCCGCGCCAGCGCCGAGGGCAAAGAGGGTGTGCAGTCCTTTTTGCAAAAACGCAAACCCAGCTGGCTGGAGTGAGACCGACATGTTCACCAAAATCCTGATTGCCAACCGCGGCGAGATCGCTTGTCGGGTGGCCGCCACCGCCCGCCGACTGGGCGTGCGCACCGTCGCCGTCTATTCCGAGGCCGATGCGCAGGCCAAGCACGTGGCCTTTTGTGACGAGGCCGTGGCCATCGGAGGCTCGGCCCCCAAGGACAGTTATTTGCGCTGGGAGCGCATTTTGCAGGCGGCTCGCGACACCGGCGCGCAGGCGATTCACCCAGGTTATGGCTTTCTGAGCGAGAACGAGGCCTTTGCCCAGGCCTGTGCCGATGCGGGGATCGCGTTCATCGGCCCCAAGCCGTCGAGCATTTTGGCCATGGGCCTGAAGGCCGAGTCCAAGCGCCTGATGGCGCAGGCGGGCGTGCCCCTGGTGCCCGGTTATCACGGCGTCGATCAGGACCCAGCCCTGTTGCGCCGCGAGGCCGACCAGATCGGCTACCCGGTGCTGATCAAGGCCAGCGCCGGTGGCGGTGGCAAGGGCATGCGCGTCGTCGAATCGGGGGCTGATTTCGAGGCGGCCCTGGCCTCGTGTCAGCGCGAGGCCCGCAACAGTTTCGGCGACGACGCGGTGTTGATTGAAAAGTACGTGCAACGACCGCGCCACATCGAGATCCAGGTGTTTGGCGACACCCATGGGCAAGTGGTGCATCTGTTCGAGCGCGATTGTTCGGTGCAACGCCGCCATCAAAAGGTGCTGGAAGAATCGCCCGCCCCGGGTTTGAGTGCCGAATTGCGACAGCGCATGGGCGCCGCCGCCGTCGCTGCCGCGCAGGCGGTTGACTATGTGGGGGCGGGCACGGTCGAGTTCATCGTCGAGCAGGGCGATGACGACCGACCGGAATCCATGGTGTTTTACTTCATGGAGATGAACACCCGACTGCAGGTCGAGCACCCCGTGACCGAAGCGGTCACCGGCCTGGACTTGGTCGAGTGGCAATTGCGGGTCGCGGCGGGTGAGCCGCTGCCGCTCAAGCAAGAACAGATCCAACAACGCGGCCATGCGATCGAGGCGCGCATTTGCGCCGAGAACCCAGACAACCAGTTTCTGCCTTCCACCGGCACCTTGGCGATTTATCGCAAGCCACCGGCGGCGGCATTTGAGCGCGGCGCGGTTCGCTTTGACGACGGGGTGCGTGAGGGCGATGCCATCAGCCCCTTTTATGACTCGATGATCGCCAAATTGATCGTGCACGGTGACGATCGCCAGCAGGCGTTGGCGCGACTGGATGTCGCGCTCAGCCAGACCCGGATCGTGGGACTGGCGACCAATGTGCAATTTTTGCGCCGTGTGCTGGCCACCGATTCTTTTGCCCGGCCCCGATTGGACACCGCGCTGATCACGCGCGAGCACGCACGCCTGTTTGCACATCCGGGGGTGCCGGTGACCATGGCCCTGGCGGCGGCGACCGCCCACGCTTGGTTCGAGGCGCGCCAGGGTGAAAGCGCGGGTGTGGCTGGCTGGGTCGATCCGTGGGCACGCCGCGATGGCTTTCAGCCCCATGGCGCGAGCCAGCGCACCTGGGTCTGGGCGCTGGGGGCGCAACGCTGGGTCACGACGCTGGGTACGCACCCGGGCCTGAGCCTGGCGGTGGGGGAGGGCACGCCCCTGCCCTTGGCCGTGCAGCGTCGGGGCGACGGCTTGGACATCGCTTGGGGGGAACAGCGCTTGAGCGCCCATGTGCATGTTTGGGGCGAGCAAGTGCATGTGTTTTTGAACGAAGGGGCATTGGCACTGACGCGCGTCGACGAACTGGCACACGCGGGCGATCAGAGCGGCGTGGGGGGGCAGTTGACCGCACCCATGCCAGGCAAGGTGCTGTCCTTTGCCGTGCAAGCCGGTGACCAGGTCAAGGCCGGGCAGGCGGTGGCGGTGATGGAGGCGATGAAGATGGAGCACACCTTGCACGCCCCTGTTGACGGAAAGGTGACCGAATTGCTTTACGCGCCGGGTGATCAGGTGACCGAGGGCGCCGAGCTTTTGCGCGTGCACGCGAGTGGGGCGAGTGCCTGAGCCAACCCTGGCCCTGTTCACCCTGCCCCTGGCGGGTGACGGTTGTTGTTTTTAGAATCTGACCATGAAACTGCCCTCTCGCGTTCAAATCACCGACGTCGGCCCGCGCGACGGTTTGCAAAACGAAAGCGAACTCGTCCCTGCTGCGGTCAAGATCGAGCTTGTGCATCGCCTGCAGGCGGCGGGTTTGCGGCACATCGAGGTGACCAGTTTTGTCAGCCCCAAGTGGGTGCCGCAGATGGCCGACAACGCCGAGGTCATGGCGGGCTTGCGACGCCAGTCTGGGGTGACTTACTCGGTGCTCACGCCCAACCTCAAGGGCCTCGAAGCGGCGCTGCTGACCCGGCCCGATGCCGTGGTCGTGTTTGGTTCGGCCAGCGAAGCCTTTAGCCAGAAGAACATCAATTGTTCGATCGCTGAGAGCATTGAGCGTTTTGCCCCGGTCGTGCAAGCCGCCCATGCCGCCGGCGTGGCCGTGCGCGGCGCCATGAGTTGTTGCCTGGGGTGTCCTTATGAGGGTGACATTGCCCCTGAGCGCGTGGGCCATCTGGCGGGGCTGATGAAAGACATCGGCATCGAGCACGCCTATGTGGCCGACACCATCGGGGTTGGCACCCCACGCCGGGTGCAAGCGGCCTTTGAGGCCACTTTGCGGCACTACCCCTTGGACCAGGTGGCGGGGCATTTTCACGACACCTATGGGCAGGCCCTGTCCAACACCTTGGCCGCGCTGGAGCTGGGGGTGTGGCAGTTTGACACCTCGGTGTCGGGTCTGGGGGGGTGTCCCTACGCCAAGGGGGCCACCGGCAACGTCGCCACCGAGGACGTGGTGTACATGCTGCACGGCATGGGCATTGAAACTGGCATCGACCTGGATGCGCTCGTCGACGCGGGCCAATACATCCGGGGCCAACTGGGTCGCCCCAACGCCTCTCGGGTGGCGCGTGCCCTGCTGTCGCGCCGCTCCGGGGGCAACGCATGACGACCCCGGTGCTTGCCCGCTTGTTGCGCCGCTTGCCCGAGGTGCTGGCCCAGCCCGCCGACCTGCCCTCGCCGTGCCAATCGGTGTGCGTCATGGACGAGGCCCGCGGCTGGTGCACGGGCTGTTTGCGCACCTTGCCCGAAATCGCGGCTTGGGGGGGGTGGGCAGACGAGCAAAAGCGCCTCGTTTGGCGTCAGATCGAGCAGCGGGCCCGTGACCTCGACTGACGCACACAGCCACAGCTTCTGATCCCTTACCCAAAAAAATCGGGGCCCGCAGGCCCCGATCGGTCAGCGCATGGGCCCCTCAGGGCCCATGGCCTCAAGTGGCTTTGGTGTCAATGTCACCAGACAGGCTGGGGTAGCGCACATGCTCGACCAGCTCTTGGATCTCGCGGCGTGGGGCCGGGGTCAAGAGGCTGACGATGATGATGAGCGCGAAGCCCAGGGGCACCCCGAACACGCCAGCCGAGATCGGCTGGATGCCGTACCACAGCTCAATGGGCGAGGTGACGCCGAAGATGCCACGCAACCAGGGCTGGGTGGTGACCATGTAATAGAAGGTCACACCCAGGCCACCGATCATGCCAACCACGGCCCCCCACTTGGTCGCCCGCTTCCAGAAGATGCCCAACACCAGGGCCGGGAAGAAGGCGGCAGCGGCAAACGAGAACGCGGCAGAGACCAGGAACAAGATGTCCGCTGGCTTTTGCGCGGCCACGTAGGCGGCGGCCAGGGCCACGACCAGCAGCAGGGCCTTGGAGATGGTCACCCGGCGAGCCGTCGAGGCGTTGGGGTCGATCATCTTGAAGTACAGGTCGTGCGACAGCGCGTTGGCGATCGTCAGCAGCAAGCCGTCGGCCGTCGACAGCGCCGCAGCCAGGCCGCCAGCGGCCACCATGCCCGAGATCACGTAGGGCAAGCCCCCGATTTCCGGTGTCGCCAGCACCACGATGTCACCGCCGATGCGCATCTCACCCAATTGCAAGATGCCATCTTTGTTCACATCGCTGACCGACAGCAGGGCTGGATCAACAGCCGCCCACTGACTCACCCAAGCGGGTAGCTTGTCAAACGGCGTTCCGACCAGAACCGTGAAGACCTCGTATTTGACCAAGACCGCCAAAGCGGGCGCGGTGAAGTACAGCAGGAAGATGAAGAACAACGACCAGGTCACCGAGCTGCGGGCTTCCTTCACCGACGGGGTGGTGTAGTAGCGCATCAGGATGTGCGGCAAGGCGGCCGTGCCCACCATCAAACAGAACACCAGCGCCAGGAAGTTCAGGCGGGAGGTCTTGTAGGCCTCTTGAGCCTTGGCGTCGCCATTCGGGTCACCCGCGAACTGGTTGGCGTGTCGTGGCATGCCGGCCAGGGGGCGGGCGCGGGCGTCCGCTGCGGCCTTGGCGGTGGTCCACGCTTTCTTGGCCGCCTCTTCGTTGGCAGGCAAAGCAGCCAGTGCCTTCTCGGCGGCTTGCACCTCAGCATCGGGCGCGTTGGCGGCCTTGAGGTCGCTGACCTTGGTCTGCGCGGCGGCCTTGTCGGCGGCCAGGGCCGCTTTCACGTCTTTGAGCTTTTCAGCCAACTCGTCCGAACGGGCCTTGAAGATGGCGATGACTTCCTTTTCTTTCGGGTCGTCGATCAGCTCTTTTTCCTTGGCCGTGACCTTTTCCAGCTGGTAACCATAGATCGCCTGCGGCACCGGCACGCCGGTTTGCTTGACCGACAGCCAGACCACGGGAATCATGTAGGCCACAATCAAGATGATGTACTGCGCCACTTGGGTCCAGGTCACCGCGCGCATGCCGCCCAGGAAGGAGCAGACCAAAATGCCACCCAGACCCAGGAAAATGCCCAGCTCGAAAGCGACACCCGTCAAGCGGGTGGTGATCAGGCCCACGCCATAGATCTGCGCCACCACGTAGGTGAACGAGCACAGGATGGCGGCCAAGATGCCCAACAGGCGGGGCAAATTACCGTCATAGCGCGCACCCAAGAAGTCCGGGATGGTGAACTGGCCAAACTTGCGCAGGTAAGGGGCCAGAAACAGGGCCACCAGGCAGTAGCCACCGGTCCAGCCCATGATGAAGGCCAAGCCGCCATAGCCCGTCAGGTACAGGGTGCCCGCCATGCCGATGAACGACGCGGCCGACATCCAGTCGGCGCCGGTCGCCATGCCGTTGTAGATCGCCGGCACGCGTCGCCCCGCCACATAGTACTCGGCCGCATCGTTGGTTCGACTCATCACGCCAATGCCACCGTACAACAGCACGGTGGCGGCCAAGAAGATGTAGCCGATCCAGTTGCGCGGCAGACCCATTTGCTCCAGGATCGCCAAGGCGATCACGAAGACGACAAATCCGCCCGTGTACCAGGAATAGACTTTGTTGAGTTGTTTTTTGAACGCGGCATTGCTGCCGGCAGAGAAAATCCCGCCATCGGATTCAGGTGCCATTCCAGCCATATCAGTCTTCCTCTGCTTCGGCGACGCCGTGTTCGTTGTCCAACTGATTCATGTACCTGGCGTAAAACCAGATGATCAGCACGTAGATCACCAGGGAGCCCTGGGCACCCATCCAGAAGCTGAAGGGCCAGCCAAAGAAGGTGAAGTTCAGGTCCCTGGCGAAGAAACTGACGACGAAGGTGACCACAAACCAGATCGCCATCAAGACGGCCGTGATGTTGAGGTTCTTCTGCCAGTATCGCCGATGGGTTTCGGTCAATTGCATGAATGGTCTCCAGAAAAATCCCGGCATCTGTTGGCCAGGACAACATGCGCCAGCGGGTCGCGAGACCCTTGCAACGCCAGCGCGGCTTGAGTCAGGCGGGACGAACCCCAGTCTCGCGCGCCAACTCGGCGGCGACCTTGGGTTCGAACCCTTGCAGGTGGCGAATGATCTTCGCCACCTCATCGGGTTCCTGACGTTCCATGTGCACGCGGGCCAGCTGACACCAGCCGTGCGGACTCATGGGTTGCAATTGGGTGTTGCGCTGAAAGGCCTTCAGCGCGGTGTCGTGTCGCCCCTGGGCCATCAGGGCCAGGCCCAGGCCATACCAGGCGCGGTCGATCGAATCGTCGAGCTTCAGCGCTTGGGAGAAACAGTGCTCGGCCTGGCCATGGCGCTGCGCCGATTCGTGCAGGAAACCGAGGTTGAACCAATCGCCCGCGCGGGCCAGACCGCGCTGGGTCAGCGATTCGTAATCGGCCAAGGCGGCTTCGGTGGCGCCCATTTGGTGCTGCAAAAAAGCCCGACTGGACAAGGCATGGGCGTCATTGGGGTCCATGGCCAGCATCTGGTTCAATTGCGCCAGCGCGGCCTCGCGCAGGCCCAGAGCCAGTTGCACCCAGAGCAGGGCTTTGCGCCATGACATTGGCAGGTTCATCATCGGCACCCCTGCATGGCCACGCCAATGCAATGCTCGATCTTGGCCAAGGTCACGGCCAGATAGAGCACGCACAGCATGAAGAACCCCACCCAGGGCACATGGTGGGGGGCAACCCGCTTGGGTGCGACCCAGCGCGCCAGGGTGGTCCAGGGCTTGTTCAAGATTTGAAACAGTTGGTAAAACAAATTGGTGTCGCGCTTTTGACCCGCCAGAACGAACAACAGGCCTTGCCCAAGCATGGCGAGCAAGCCGATGTAAAAAATCAGTTGGAGGATGTTGAGCAGTTGAAACATGGGGTTTTGGGCGGGTCAATCCATTGAAATTGACTTAACTCAAAATTTACAATGGGGAAACTTTGTAAACTTCCGCTTACCAGTAACTTACTTTGGGGTTATTTCCCGCCCAAATCACGGGATAACCCTTGTGGGAAATGCGCCCCCGGCCAGCCAGGATGGAGCCACGATGTCACCTTCGAGCAGCCTGACGCAATTTCATCAGCAGGCGATGATGCGCCTGTGGCCCTTTTCCAGCATGCAAGCGTCGCATGTCCACATGTTGGCCATGGGCCTGCGTGAAACCTATCACCCGGCGGGCGAGCGCATCTTGCGCCGGGGCCAGGCCGCCCCCGAGCGCTTGGCCTGGTTGCGCAAAGGGGAGGTGCATGGGTGGTTGGCCGAGAGAGGGGACCGTCCGATCTTTGTGCGCGAAGCGGGGGAGTTGTTCCCGGTGGCGGCGTTTTTGGGCCGTCGAGACCTGCGTGCCGATTACGAGGCCGCCACCGACTGCTTTGTCGGCTGGCTCGATGGCGACCAGGTTCGGGCGGTGGCTCAGCTCAGCCCCGTCTGGGCCGATGTCCTCAATCAGCAGGTTCAGGCCCAATTGCAGGCATCGATGGGCCAGTGGCGCCAGTTGCAAGCCCAGTGGTTGCAGCACCAACAGGCTTTCGAATCCCCCTTGTCATCGTTGCCCCAGCGCACGCCCTTGACTGTGGGGCCGCAAGCGAGTGTTCGAGAGGCCCTGCAGGCCATGCACGAGGCCCAGGTGGGCTCGGTGTTGGTGACCCAGGGTGAGCAAGCCCGTGACGTGCTGGGCATCTTGACCCGCGACGATGTGATCTCGCGCATTGTGTTGCCAGCCCTGGACGTGACGGGCCCCGTCACGCAGGTCATGTCCAGCCCGGTGCGGATGTTGCCCGACCACCAGACCCTGAACGATGCGGCGGTGTTGATGGGGCAGTCGCGCATTCGGCACGTGCCCATTTTGCGCGATGGCCGTCTGCACAGCATGGTGTCGGAGCGCGACCTCTTCACCTTGCAGCGGTTTTCCAGTCGCCAGATCAGCCGTCAGATCGCCCAGGCTCGAACCTTGGACGGTTTTCGGCAAGCGGCCAACGACATTCGGTCGTTGACGCGCTTGCTGTTGGGACAGGGCGTGCAAGCCTTGCAATTGACCCGCATCATCAGCCAACTCAACGACGTGCTCACCGCCAGATTGGTCAACTGGCACGCCCAGCACACTGGGCTGGATCTGGGGCGTGCGTGCTGGGTGGCTTTGGGGTCCGAGGGGCGGGGCGAGCAAACCATTTCAACCGATCAGGACAACGCTTGGATTTTGGCCGATGACCTGACCGACGATGAGCGACGGCGTTTCTTGGACTTGGCCCGTCGCGTCAACGAAGACCTGGACGTGTGTGGCTATCCCTTGTGCAAGGGGGGCATCATGGCCTCGAACGAAGCCTGTGCCTTGAGCCGATCCGAGTGGGCGCGGCGCTTCCATGATTGGGTGGCCCATGCACGGCCGACCGATCTGTTGCGGGCTTCGGTGTTCTTTGACATGCGTGGCATCGCCGGTGCGATCGAATGGGCCCAAGAGACCTTGAATCAGGCCTGGGCCCTGGTGCCCAGCCAACCCTTGTTCATGCGCGCCTTGGTGGAAACACACCGACAATTCACGCTGCCCCTGAATTGGCTGGGGGGCTTGCGCGGACAGGGCGACGCTGGGCACATCGACCTGAAGTTGCAAGGCACGGCTGTGGTCGTGGATGCGGCGCGCATCCTGGCGCTGGGAACCGGCGTTTGTCAGGTTTCGACGCGGGAACGGCTGAGTTTGGCTGGCGCCCAACTCGGCGTGCCAGTTGACGAGAGCGAATCGTGGGTGGGCGCTTTTGATTACCTGCAGATGAAGCGGCTGAACCATCAGCTGAGTGCCCCCGATCCGACACAGGCGGGCAATCGGATCGAGCTCGATGGGCTGGCCTTGTATGAGCGTCGGGTGCTGCGAGAAACCTACCGGGCCCTCGAGAGCCTGCGGCAAAGGCTCGACATGACCTGGGGCCGCTGAGCATGTGGTGGTCACGCCCCCGCGTGAATGATTTTCGTTGGGTGGTGCTGGACGTCGAGACCAGTGGCTTGGATGTGGCGCACGACCGTTTGCTGTCGATCGCGGCCGTGGCCATGCACCGCGTGGGGGAGCGTTGGGAGTTGCGGACCGAAGACGCTTTTGAGGTGATGCTCCAACAGGAGGCACCTGTGGACCTGGACCGGCGCAATGTATTGGTGCACGGGATTGGGCGCCAAGCCCAGCGCGAAGGCGTGCCCGCCTTAAAGGCCATGAACGACTTCAAGGCTTGGTTGGGCGACTCGCCCTGGATGGCTTATCACGCCCCGTTTGACCGTGCCTTCATCCAGCGCCAATGTCGGGCGTTGCGCTTGCCGCCGATCGGCCCGGCATGGCTGGACTTGGCCGACTTGGCGCCCCTGATGGGCATCGAGGCCCGTCACCCAAGCTTGGATGATGGCTTGGTCGCGGCGGGCATTGAGGTGGCACAGCGGCATCACGCGATGGCCGATGCATGGGCGACCGCGCAGTGGTGGTTGTGTTTGTGGCCTCGCTTGCGCGCCCAAGGCCGCCTGAGCTGGGCGCAAGTGTCGTCGCTGGCCACGCAAATGCGCTGGTTGCGGCGTTGAATCGCCTTCGGCAGCGGTTGATCGTGTGATCAATTGATGCAAATCAATTTTTATATGTCTACTCTGTAAAGTTCTTTACAAATACGTCAGGTTCATCGCAGTTTCAAGTCAGAGTAGGGTCAGTGAGTGTCGGCAGACTCGCACCACTGCTTCAAACCTTGAAGCAGACTTTTTTTGGAGACAAGACCCATGGCAACAACCGAAGCCGCACGGCCCATGACCGCGGAAGAGAAGAAGGTGATCTTTGCATCTTCTCTCGGCACCGTGTTCGAGTGGTACGACTTTTACCTGTATGGATCGCTTGCCGCGATCATTGCGAAACAGTTCTTCAGTGGCCTGGATGCCGGTTCGGCGTTCATCTTCGCGCTGCTGGCTTTTGCCGCTGGCTTCATCGTGCGTCCCTTTGGCGCGCTGGTGTTTGGCCGACTCGGCGACATGATCGGTCGCAAGTACACCTTCCTGGTCACGATTCTGATCATGGGTTTGTCGACCTTCATCGTCGGCATCCTGCCCAACTACGCCAGCA
>JACCDX011728138.1_pt1 | contig 18083 bp, 15 predicted proteins | sample 7449681 | NCBI WGS metagenome assembly JACCDX01 (sample SAMN15323450, study PRJNA562643) | freshwater metagenome | isolation source: river surface water | place: USA:Blue River Watershed | collected 2017-08-18
CTCCACCACCCGGGCCACGTCGGCGGGGGTGACTTCCTTGTCCTTGATCGCCACCATGCCCGAGGAGTTCATGCCGCGGATGTGGCTGCCGGTGATGCCGGTGTAGACCTTGGTGATCTTGCAGTCGGCCATCAGCTCGGCCTCTTTCAGCGCCTGCTGGATGCTTTGCACGGTGGCGTCGATGTTGACCACCACGCCGCGCTTGAGGCCGTTGGACGGCGCGACGCCCAGGCCCGCGAGCTTGAGCTCGCCGCCGGGCATCACCTCCGCGACCACAGCCATCACCTTGGCGGTGCCGATGTCCAGTCCGACGACCAGGTCCTTGTATTCCTTTGCCATGAAGGTCCTCTTTACTTGTTCTTCGGGTCGGCCGTCACGGTGGTGACGCCCCTCAATCGGATGGCGTAGCCGTCGCCGTGCCGCAGGTCGGCAGACAGCACCGCCTCGTTGCGGCGGCCGTAGCGCGACGTCGCCTGGGTGATGGTCTCGGTGAAGCGCTGCGCGCGGGCCAGGATCTCGGCGGGCGTGCCGCGACCGAGCTCGATCACCGCGCCGCCGTCGGCCGCGGCCTGCCAGCTGCCGCGTGCGGTCAGCGTGAGCTGCTCGATCGGCAGCTCGATCGCCTCGAACAGGGGCGCCAGCTGCCGGTACATGGCCAGCACCTGGGCCGACTGCTCCTGCGGGCCCACCAGGCGCGGCAGGCCGTCCTGCTCGACGTCGCCGGGGTTGGCCTCGAACACCTCGCCAAAGCTGTTGACGAGGGTGGTGTCGCTGTCGCTGCCCCAGAAGGCCACCGGCCGGTGCTCCTGCAGGATCACCCGCAGGCGGTTGGGAAACTCGCGCCGCACCACCGCGTCGCGCACCCAGGGCACCTGCAGGAAAGCCTTGCGCACGGCGCCGAGGTCGGTGGTGAAGAAGTTGCCGGTCACCCGCGGCGCGACGTTGGCGCGGACGGTGGCGGCGCTGTTGTGGGCGACATCGCCCAGCACCGTGATGCGGGTCAGGCCAAAGACCGGATGCCGCAGCCCCCAGGCCACCCCCGCGGCGAGCACCATCACGCCGGCGGCGGCGGCAAGCACCAGCGCGCAGGCGTTCATCAGGCGCACGTCCAGCGGCAGCGGCATGGCGGCGGTGGCTTTCACGGCTGGGCGCCTCCTTGACCCTGGGCCGCAGGGCGCTTGAGGTCGAGCGAGGCGCCGGCGAGCAGCTGCAGGCACAGGTCCTCGTAGCTGATGCCGTCGGCGCGGGCCGACATCGGCACCAGCGAGTGGCCGGTCATGCCCGGCGAGGTGTTCAGCTCGAGCAGGTAGGGCTGGCGGGTGGCGGCGTCGATCATCACGTCGACCCGGCCCCAGCCGCGCGCGCCCAGCACCCGGTAGGCGGACAGGGCCAGCTGCTGGATGGCAGCCTCCTCACCGGGCGGCAGGCCGCAGGGCACCAGGTACTGGGTGTCGTCGGTGAAGTACTTGTTGTTGTAGTCGTAGTTGCCGCCCGGCGCCACGATGCGGATCACCGGCAGCGCCCTCGCCTGCTCGCCGGTGCCCAGGATCGGGCAGGTCACCTCGTCGCCGGCGATGAACTGCTCGCACAGCACGTCGCTGTCCAGGGCGGCGGCCACTTCCACCGCAGTGGCCATCTGGCTCGCGTCGGTGACCTTGGCCAGGCCGATGGAGGAGCCCTCGCGCGCCGGCTTGACGATCAGCGGCAGGCCCAGGTGGCCGGGGACGGCCGCGACCTGCGCCGGGGTGTAGTGGCCCTTCTTCAGCAGCACATGGCGCGGGGTGGACAGGCCCTCGGACAGCCACACCCGCTTGGTCATGGCCTTGTCGATGGCGATCGCCGAAGCCATCACGCCGCTGCCGGTGTAGGGGATGCCAAGCAGCTCGAGCGCGCCCTGCACCGTGCCGTCCTCGCCGAAGCGGCCATGCAGGGCGATGAAGACGCGGTCGAAGCCGTCGCGCTTGAGTTCATCGAGCGCGCGCTCGGCGGGGTCGAAGGCGTGCGCGTCGACGCCGCGCGATTGCAGGGCCTGCAGCACGCCGTTACCAGACAGGAGCGAGATCTCGCGCTCGGCCGAGAGCCCGCCCAGGAGGACGGCGACCTTGCCGAGGCTGCGGGGGTCGATGCGGTTCATGATGGTGGTCATGCCTGCCCCACCTTCTCAACCAGCTTGGCCGGCACGCCGCCGATCGAGCCGGCGCCCATGCACATGACCACGTCGCCGTCACGCGCCATCGCCAGGATGGCATCGGGCATGGCGGCGATGTCGTCGACGAAGACCGGCTCGACCTTGCCCGCCACGCGCACCGCGCGCGCGAGGGACCGGCCGTCGGCGGCGACGATAGGCGCCTCGCCGGCGGCATAGACCTCGGCCAGCAGCACCGCGTCGGCCATGCCGAGCACCTTGACGAAGTCCTCGAAGCAGTCGCGGGTGCGCGAGTAGCGGTGCGGCTGGAAGGCCAGCACCAGGCGGCGGCCCGGATAGGCGCCACGCGCGGCCGAGAGCGTGGCCGCCAGTTCGACCGGGTGGTGGCCGTAGTCCTCGATGACGGTGAAGCGGCCACCGCCCTGCGCCGCGGGCACCGGCAGCTCGCCATAGCCCTGGAAGCGCCGGCCCACGCCGCGGAACTCGGCCAGGGCCTTGAGGACGGCGGCGTCGGGGATGTTCAGTTCGACCGCGATCGCGATCGCCGACAGGGCGTTCAGCACGTTGTGGTGGCCCGGCAGGTTCAGCACCACCTGCAGGTCAGGCAGCACGATGCCGTTGCGGCGCTGCACGGTGAAGTGCATCTGCGGGCCGACGGCGCGGATGTCGACCGCACGGACCTGGGCGTCCTCGCCGACGCCGTAGGTGGTGACCGGGCACTGCACGTCAGGCAGGATCGAGCGCACCGCCTCGTCGTCGGTGCACAGGATCGCGGTGCCGTAGAAGGGCATGCGGTGCAGGAAGTCCACGAAGGCCTGCTTGAGGCGGCCGAAGTCGTGGCCATATGTCTCCATGTGGTCGGCGTCGATGTTGGTCACGACCGACATCACCGGCATCAGGTTCAGGAAGGAGGCATCGGACTCGTCGGCCTCGACCACGATGTAGTCGCCGGCGCCCAGGCGGGCGTTGGCGCCGGCGCTGTTCAGCCGGCCGCCGATCACGAAGGTTGGGTCCAGGCCGCCCTCGGCCAGGATGCTGGCCACCAGGGAGGTGGTGGTGGTCTTGCCATGGGTGCCGGCGATCGCGATGCCGCGCTTGAGGCGCATCAGCTCGGCGAGCATCATCGCCCGAGGCACCACCGGGATCTTGCGCTGGCGGGCGGCCAGCACCTCGGGGTTGTCGGCCTGCACCGCGGTGGACGTCACCACCGCGTCGGCGCTGGCGATGTGGGCGGCGTCATGGCCCACATGGGTGGTGATGCCCAGGCCCTGAAGGCGGCGCAGGGTGGCCGAGTCGGCCAGGTCCGAGCCCGAGATCTCGTAGCCCAGGTTGCGCAGCACCTCGGCGATGCCGGACATGCCGGAGCCGCCGATGCCGACGAAATGAATGTGCTTGACGGCGTGCTTCACAGCGCCAGTTCCTCGCAGGCGGCGACCACGATCTCGGTCGCCTGGGTCTTTTGCAATGCCTTCGCGGCCTCGGCCTTGGCCAGCAGCGCGTCACGGGTGACGTCCTGCAGCAGGCGGGCGAGGCCCTGGGGCGTGAGTTCGGCCTGGGGCAGCAGCCAGCCGCCGCCCGCGTCGACCACGAACTTCGCGTTGGTGGTCTGGTGGTCGTCCACCGCGTGCGGGAAGGGCACGTAGACCGCGGCGGCGCCGACGGCGGCCAGCTCGGTCACGGTGCTGGCGCCCGCACGGCAGATCACGAGGTCGGCCTGCGCGAAGGCGCTGGCCGTGTCCTCGATGAAGGGGGTGAGTTCGGCCTGCACGCCGGCCTGCTGGTAGGCCGCGCGCAGCGCGTCGATCTGGCTGGCGCCGCCCTGGTGCGTGACCTGCGGGCGCCGAGCCTCGGGGATCAGCGCCAGGGCCTGGGGCACGGCATCGTTGAGGGCCTTGGCGCCGAGGCTGCCGCCGACCACCAGAACTTTCAGCGGTCCGCTGCGGCCGGCAAAGCGCGCGGCGGGGGCCGGTTGCTGCAGGAAGGCCTCGCGCAGCGGGTTGCCGACCCACTGCCCCTTGGCCAGCACGCCAGGGAAGGCGGTGAAGACGCGGTCGGCGACGCCGGCCAGCACCTTGTTGGCCATGCCGGCGCGCGAGTTCTGCTCGTGCAGCACCAGGGGCTTGCCGCACAGGACGCCCATCATGCCGCCGGGGAAGGTGATGTAGCCGCCGAGGCCGACGACGACATCCGGCCGCACCCGGCGCACCACGCGCAGGCTCTGCCAGAAGGCGCGCAGGAGCTTGAGCGGCAGCAGCGCCAGGGTGAGCGCCCCCTTGCCGCGCACACCACCGAACTGCACCGCCTCGAAGGCGAAGCCGCGCGGGGGCACCAGGCGGCTTTCCATGCTGCCGGGGGCGCCCAGCCAGTGCACGGTCCAGGCGCGCGCGCGCAGGGCTTCGGCCACGGCCAGGCCCGGGAAGATGTGGCCGCCGGTGCCACCAGCCATGATCAGGGCGGTGCGGGTCATGCGCGCCCTCCCCGCCCGCGCTGGCGGTTCTCGTAGTCGATGCGCAGGACCACGGCCAGCGCAATCAGGTTGAACAGAAGCGCCGAGCCGCCATAGGACATGAGCGGCAGGGTCAGGCCCTTGGTGGGCAGCGCGCCCAGGTTCACGCCCATGTTGATGAAGGCCTGGAAGCCGATCCAGATGCCCACGCCCTGGGCCACCAGGCCGGCGAACAGCTGGTCCATCGCCACCGCCTGCCGGCCGATCAGCATGATGCGGCGGGTCATCCAGAGGAAGGCAGCGATCACGGCCACGATGCCGACGAAGCCGAACTCCTCGCCGATCACGGCCAGCAGGAAGTCGGTGTGGGCCTCGGGCAGCCAGTGCAGCTTCTCGACGCTGCCGCCGAGGCCGACGCCGAAGATCTCGCCGCGGCCGATGGCGATCAGCGCGTGCGACAGCTGGTATCCCTTGCCCAGGGCGTGCTTCTCGCTCCAGGGGTCGAGGTAGGCGAAGATGCGCTCGCGGCGCCAGTCGGACAGCGCGATCATCAGCACGAAGGCCACCAGCAGCACGCTGGCGATCAGGAAGAACATGCGGGCGTTGACGCCCCCCAGGAACAGGATGCCCATGGCAATGATGGCGATCACCATGAAGGCGCCCATGTCGGGCTCGGCCAGCAGCAGGACGCCCACCAGGCCCACGGCAACGGCCATCGGCACCACCGCGCGCAGGAAGTTCTCCTTCACCTCCATCTTGCGCACCATGTAGTTGGCCGCGTACATCACCACCGCGAACTTGGCGAGCTCGGAAGGCTGGAAGCTCATGAAGCCCAGCGACACCCAGCGGCGGGCGCCGTTGACGACGACGCCGATGCCCGGCACCAGCACCAGGGCCAGCCCGAGCAGCGAGACGACGAACAGCCACGGCGCGTACTTCTGCCAGGTGGCCATCGGCACCTGGAAGGCCAGCAGCGCGCCCACGAAACCCAGGCCGATGGCCAGGGCATGGCGTCCGAGGAAGTGCGTGTGGCTGTAGCGGGCGAAGCGCGGGTTGTCCGGCAGCGCGATCGAGGCCGAATAGACCATGACCAGGCTGAAGGCCAGCAGGCCGACGATCACCCACAGCAGCGCCTGGTCGAACTGCGCCAGGCTCACCTTGCCGGTGGCCGGGGCGTAGCCCGCAGAGCCGCGCACCGGCACCGGGATGTCGTCCTCGGCGCGGCGGCCGCCGGTCATCCAGCCGGCCACGGCCTGGGCCAGGCGCTGCGGGGCGAAGGCGGCCAGGTTCACAGGCCTCCCTCCAGCACGGTGCCGGCGTCGTCGGCCAGCTGCCGCACCGCTGCGCGGAACACCTCGGCGCGGTGGCCGTAGTCACGGAACATGTCGAAGCTGGCGCAGGCCGGCGACATCAGCACCGCGTCGCCGGCATGGGCGCGCTCGGTGGCGAGGCGCACTGCCTCGTCCATCGAACCGGCATCGAGCAGGGCCACGCCGGCGGCGGCCAGCGTGTCGGCCAGTGCCTCGCGGATCAGGGGCGCGTCGCGGCCGATCAGGATGGCGGCACGGCAGTAACGGGCCACGGGGGCGGCCAGCGGCGAGAAGTCCTGGCCTTTGCCCTCGCCGCCCAGGATGACGACGAGGCGGCGCTCGGCGCCCAGGCCAGTGAGGGCCGCGACGGTGGCGCCGACATTGGTGCCCTTGCTGTCATCGAAGTACTCGACGTCGCCGACGATGCCCACTGGCTCGACCCGGTGCGGCTCGCCGCGGTACTCGCGCAGGCCATAGAGCATGGGGGCGAGCGGGCAGCCGGCGGCGCTGGCCAGGGCCAGGGCCGCCAGGGCGTTGGCGGCGTTGTGACGACCGCGGATACGCAGCGCGTCGGCCGGCATCAGGCGCTGGATGTGGAGCTCGACCTCCTCGCCCTTGCGGCGCTTGTGGGTCTCGTCGGCCTCGAGAGCGCGCACCAGCCAGGCCATGCCGGCGGTGGTCTCCAGGCCGAACTCGCCCGGGTTCTGCGGCATGTCGATGCCGAAGGTGGTGTGCGCGCGCTGCAGGGTCTTGCCGCCCTTGAGGCGCACCGGCGCGGGCAGCATGGCCATGACGCGGGCGTCCTCGCGATTGAGCACCATCAGGCCCTGGCTGCCGAAGATGCGCGCCTTGGCGGCGGCGTAGGCGTCCATGCTGCCGTGCCAGTCCAGGTGGTCCTGCGACAGATTGAGCACGGTGGCGGCGGTGGGCTCGAAGCCTTCGACGCCCTCGAGCTGGAAGGAGGAGAGCTCCAGCACCCAGACCTGGGGCAGGCCGGGCAGCAGGTCAGGCAGATCCGCCTCGTCACCTGCCTTGCCATCGGCCTTGCTGTCCGCGCCTTCATCGGCCGCGGCTTCCGCAGCGGCGGCCAGGGCAGCCTGGCGCACGGCCTCGGCGTCCATGCGCTCCGACAGCGTGTCGAGCAGCGTCGGGCCGATGTTGCCGGCCACGGCCACGGTGCGCCCGGCACGCTCGACCAGCTGGCCGGTGAGCGAGGTGACGGTGGTCTTGCCGTTGGTGCCGGTGATGGCCAGTACAGCGGGCTTGTAGCGTTGTTCGGCCTTGAGCCGCGCCAGGCCCTGGGCAAAGAGCGACAGCTCGCCGCCGACGCGCAGGCCCCGCTCGCGCGCGGCCTGCAGCACCTCGCCGGTCTGGGCGGGTGCGAGGCCCGGGCTCACGAAGACCGCCTGCACGCCGCCTTCGAGCAGCGAGGCAGCCAGGGGGCCGGCCATGAATTCAGCACCGGGCACCTGCTCGCGCAGCGCAGGCAGCTGGGGCGGCGCATCGCGGGTGTCGGCCACGCGGACCTGTGCGCCTTCGCGCGCGCACCAGCGGGCCATCGCAAGACCCGAGGCACCGAGGCCCAGCACCAGCACGGACTGGCCGGCGAAGAGCGGGCCCCAGGACTCGAGCGGCTCGAGTTCGGGCGCAGGGGGGAGCACGAGCGCGTCGACGCTCTCGGGCGTGACTGCGCTCTCGGGCAGTTCAGGGGTGGGCTGCGGAAGTTGCTCGCTCATCGTCTCAACGCAGCTTCAGGGTGGACAGGCCGACCAGGCACAGCAGCATGGTGATGATCCAGAAGCGGACCACGACCTGGGTCTCCTTCCAGCCGCTCTTCTCGAAGTGATGGTGCAGCGGCGCCATCTTGAGGATGCGCCGGCCTTCGCCAAAGCGCTTCTTGGTGTACTTGAAGTACATGACCTGGGCCATGACCGACAGCGCCTCGACGACGAAGATGCCGCCCATGATGGCCAGCACGATCTCCTGGCGCACGATGACGGCGATGGTGCCCAGCGCGCCGCCCAGCGCCAATGCGCCGACGTCGCCCATGAACACCTGCGCCGGGTAGGCGTTGAACCAGAGGAAGGCCAGGCCCGCGCCGGCCATCGCGGCGCAGAAGATCAGCAGCTCGCCGGCGCCCGGGATGTAGGGCAGGAACAGGTAGCGCGAGAAGACCGAGCTGCCGGTGACATACGCAAAGACACCCAGCGCCGAGCCCACCATCACCACCGGCATGATCGCCAGGCCGTCGAGGCCGTCGGTCAGATTGACCGCATTGCTCGAGCCGACGATCACCAGGTAGGTGAGGATGACGAAGCCGAAGACGCCCAGCGGGTAGCTCACTTCCTTGAAGAAGGGCACCAGCAGGCCCGCCTTGGGCGGCAGGTCGACATCGAAGCCGGACTGCACCCAGGTGATGAACAGCTGCACCACCTTGGCGTTGGAGCTCTCGGAGATGCTGAACACGAGGTAGACCGCCGCCACCAGGCCGATCACCGACTGCCAGAAATACTTCTCGCGGGAGCGCATGCCCTCGGGGTCCTTGCGCACCACCTTGCGCCAGTCGTCGGCCCAGCCGATCATGCCGAAGCCCAGGGTCACGATCAGCACGATCCACACGAAGCGGTTGGCCAGGTCGAACCAGAGCAGCGTCGAGATGGCGATCGACAGCAGCACCAGCACGCCGCCCATGGTGGGCGTGCCGCTCTTGGACAGGTGGGCCTCGACGCCGTAGCCGCGAATCGGCTGGCCGATCTTCAGCTCGGTCAGGCGCCGGATCACGATCGGGCCGGCGACCAGGCCGATCAGGAGCGAGGTCATGGCGGCCATGACCGCACGAAAGGTGAGGTACTGGAAGACTCGCAGGAAGCCGAAATCCGGCGACAGCGACTGGAGCCAGATGGACAGGCTCAGGAGCATCAGGCGTTCCCTCCCAGGGATGCGGGTGTTTGTTGCTGTGCGTGGGCCGTGATGGCCTGGACCACCCGTTCCATCTTCATGAAGCGCGAGCCCTTGACCAGCACGCTGGCGGCCTGGGGCAGCTGCGCGAGGACCGCTTCGTTGAGCGCGTCGATATCGGCGTAGTGCGTGCCGCCCATGCCGCGGGCGAGGTCGCCCAGGGTGCAGAGCGACTCGATGCCGCGCTCGCGGGCGTAGGCGCCGACCTCGGCATGGAACTGCGGGCCCTGGTCGCCCACCTCGCCCATGTCGCCGAGCACCAGCAGGCGCGGGCCGGGCAGGCCGGCGAGCACGTCGATGGCGGCGCGCACCGAGTCGGGGTTGGCGTTGTAGGTGTCGTCGATCAGGGTGACGGCGCGGCCGGCCAGCGACACTGGCACGCTGCGCGAGCGGCCGGCCACTGGCTCGAAGGCCTCCAGCCCGCGCACGATGGCGTCCACCGGCACGCCGGCGGCCAGTGCGCAGGCGGTGGCCGCGAGGGCATTGATCACGTTGTGCCGGCCGGCGATGCGCAGGCGAAGCGACAGGCCGCCCGCGGGGGTCAGCGCGCGCACCGCCCAGGCGCCGCCTGCGGCGTCGGCGGACCAGTCGGCGCCGGCCAGCAGCACGTCGGCGGTGGGGTCGGCGCCGAAGGTCATGCAGCGGCGGCCAGCGGCCATGGCGCGCCACAGCGCGGTGTAGGCGTCGCCGGCCGGGAAGACCGCGACGCCGTCGGCCGGCAGCGCGGGCAGCACGGCGCCGTTCTCGCGCGCCACCGCCTCGACGGTGGCCATGAACTCCTGGTGCTCGCGCTGGGCGTTGTTCACCAGGGCCACGGTGGGACGGGCGAGGCCGGCCAGGTAGGCGATCTCGCCGGGATGGTTCATGCCCAGTTCGACCACCGCGGCGCGGTGGCTGGCGCGCAGGCGCAGCAGGGTCTGCGGGACGCCGATGTCGTTGTTCAGGTTGCCCTGGGTCGAGAGAGCGCCCTCGCCCTGCCAGGCACGCAGGATGGACGCCACCATCTGGGTGACGGTGGTCTTGCCGTTGCTGCCGGTGATGGCGATCAGTGGCCCCTGGAACTTCGCGCGCCAGGCTGCGGCGAGGTGCCCCAGGGCGAGACGGGTGTCGGGCACTTCGAGGCCGGCCGCGCCTGCGGGCAGACGGCCGGCGTGCGCCAGCAGCGCGCTGGCACCGGCGGCCTGCGCCTGCGGCAGCAGGTCGTTGGCATCGAAGCGCTCGCCACGCAGGGCGACGAACAGGTCACCGGGCTGCAGGCTGCGGGTGTCAGTGTGCACCCGGGTGATGGCCGTGGCCGGGTCACCGGCCAGGCGCGCGCCGGGCAACCAGGCGGCGGCCTCGGCCAGCGTGAACAGGGCGGTCACAGCACTCATGCTGCACCTCCGGCGGATTGGCGAGACCGCAGCGCCAGCGCGGCACGCGCCTGCTCGCGGTCGTCGAAGGGGTGGCGTACGCCCGCCACCTCCTGGAAGGTCTCGTGGCCCTTGCCGGCCACCAGCACCACGTCGGCGGCGTCGGCTTCGCGCACCGCCTGCTCGATGGCACGGGCGCGGTCGGCCTCGACCCGCACGCGCTCGCCGGCCGGCACACCCGACAGGCCACGCAGCACCTGGCTGATGATGGCCGCAGGCGACTCGCTGCGCGGGTTGTCGCTGGTGATCACCACGCGGTCGGCCTCGCGCTCGGCGACGGCCGCCATGAGCGGCCGCTTGAGGGCGTCGCGGTCGCCGCCGCAGCCGAACACGCACCACAGCCGGCCACCGCGCTGCTGCGCCAGCGGACGCAGCGCGCCCAGGGCCTGGGCCAGGGCATCGGGGGTGTGCGCGTAGTCGACGGCGACCAGGGGCGAACCGGGCTGCTGCAGGCACTCCATGCGGCCCGGCACCGGCGACAGGCCTTCGCAGGCGGCCACCGCGCGCGCCAGCGGCACGCCCAGCGCGCGCAGGCTGCCGATCACGGCCAGCAGGTTGGCGACGTTGTACTGGCCGATCAGGCCGGTGGACAGCGGCAGCCGCTCGGCGCCCTCGGCCACGGTGAAGCGCAGGCCGGCGTCGCCGTAGGCGATGTCCAGCGCCTGCAGGCGGGCGGCGCGGGCGTCACGGCCGGTCCCGCAGGAATAGGTCCACAGCGGCAGGCCGCGGGCCCCCAGCGCCTCGGCCAGGGCCGCGCCCTTGCTGTCGTCGAGGTTGACCACCGCGGCCTCGAGGCCGGGCCAGTCGAACAGGGCGGCCTTGGCCTCCCAGTAGGCGTCCATGCTGCCGTGGTAGTCCAGGTGGTCCTGGCTGAAGTTGGTGAACACCGCCACCCGGATGCGGGTGCCGTCGAGGCGGCGCTCGACGATGCCGATGGACGAGGCCTCGATCGCGCAGGCGGCCAGTCCCTGGTCGGCAAAGCGGCGGAACTGGGCCTGCAGCAGCACCGGGTCGGGCGTGGTCAGGCCGGTGTACTCCAGGTGCGGCGGCTGACCGGTGCCGAGCGTGCCGACCAGGCCGCAGCCGCGCCCCTCGGCGTTGGCGCGCGCGGCGGCCTGGGCCAGCCACCAGGCGGTGGTGGTCTTGCCGTTGGTGCCGGTCACGGCCATCACCTGCAGCCGCTCGCTGGGCTGCTCGTAGTAGGCGGCAGCGATCGGGCCGGTGGCGGCCTTGAGGCCGGCGTAGGCGGCAATGGGCTGGCCGGCGTCGAAGCCGAAGGCCTCCACGCCCTCGGCCTCGACCAGGCAGGCGCGGGCGCCGCGGGCCAGGGCATCGGGCACATGGCGGCGGCCGTCGGTGGCAGCCCCCGGCCAGGCGATGAAGCCATCACCCGCGCCGACGCGACGGCTGTCGCAGTGCAAGGCGCCGCCGGTGGCGACGCGGTCAGCCAGCCAGCGTGCGGCCTGGCGGGGGTCGTGCAGGCGTTCCATCAGAACGACTCCTCCACGCCCACCACCACCTGGGGCTTGACGTTCATGTCGGGCTGCAGGCCCATCATGCGCAGGGTCTGCTGCACGGTCGCCGAGAACACCGGCGCGGCCACCTCGCCGCCGTAGTAGACGCCGCCACCCGGCTCGTCGATCATGACCGCGACCACGATGCGGGGCTTGTCCACCGGCGCAAGGCCGACGAAGAAGCCGCGGTACTTGCCCTCGGCGTAGCCCTTGCCCTCCTGCTTGCGCGCGGTCCCGGTCTTGCCGCCGACCGAGTAGCCCACGGTCTGCGCCTTGGGCGCGGTACCGCCGGGGCCAGCGGCCATGTGCAGCATCTGGCGCACCGCCTGCGCGTGGCGGGCCTCGAAGATGCGGGCGCCAGGCGCAGCCTGGTCGGTCTTGAACATGGTCACCGGCACCAGCTCGCCGTCGCGCGCGAACACGCTGTAGGAGCGGGCCAGCTGGAACAGGCTGGCCGACAGGCCGTAGCCGTAGCTCATGGTGGCCTGCTCGATCGGCCGCCAGGTCTTGTAGGCGCGCAGCCGGCCGCTGACCACGCCCGGGAAGGGCAGCTGCGGGCGCTGGCCGAAGCCCACGCTGCTGTAGGCCTCCCACATGTCGCGCGGCTGCATGCGCATGGCCATCTGCACCGTGCCGACGTTGCTGGACTTCTGGATCACCTCGGCCACCGACAGCACGCCGTGCGGGTGGGCGTCGGTGATGGTGGAGCCGGAGATGGTGATGCGGCCGGGGGCGGTCTGGATCGGGGTCTCGGGCTTGACCAGGCCGCGCTCGAGGGCGAGGGCGGCGATGAAGGGCTTCATCGTGGAGCCCGGCTCGAAGGTGTCGGTCAGCGCGCGGTTGCGAAGCTGCGCGCCCGAGAGGTTGACACGCCGGGCCGGCGAGTAGCTGGGGTAGTTGGCCAGGGCCAGGACCTCGCCGGTGCGGACGTCCAGCACCACCACGCTGCCGGCCTTGGCCTTGTGCTCGATGACCGCGTCGCGCAGCTTCTGGTAGGCGAAGAACTGCACCTTGCTGTCGATGGAAAGCTGCAGGTCGCGGCCCGGTACCGGCGGCACCTGCTCGCGCACGTCCTCGATGATGCGGCCCAGGCGGTCCTTGATGACGCGGCGCGAGCCGGGGCGGCCGGCCAGGTCCTTGTCGAAGGCCAGCTCGATGCCCTCCTGGCCGCGGTCCTCGACGTTGGTGAAGCCCACCACGTGCGCGGCGGCCTCGCCCTCGGGGTACTGGCGCTTGTACTCGGTGCGCTGGTAGATGCCCTTGACCCCCAGGGCCATGACCTCGCGGGCGATCGGCTCGTCGACCTGGCGCTTGATCCAGACGAAGGTCTTGTCCTCGTCCTGCAGCTTCTTCTCCAGCTCGGCGAGCGGCATCTCGAGCAGCCGGGCCATCTGCGACAGGCGCGGCCTGTCACGCTCGACGTCCTCGGGGATGGCCCAGATGCTGAAGGCCGGCACGCTGGTGGCGAGCAGCAGGCCGTTGCGATCCAGGATGCGGCCGCGGTTGGCGGGCAGCTCGAGGGTGCGGGCGAAGCGCACCTCGCCCTGCTTCTGGAAGAAGGCGTTGCCGAACACCTGCACCCAGGCGGCGCGCGCGACCAGCCCCAGGAAGCCCAGGGCGATCAGCACCAGCACGAAGCGGCTGCGCCAGACCGGCGTCTTGCTCGCCAGCAGCGGGCTGGAGGTGTAGAGGACGCTGCGGCTCATCGCGCCGGGGCCTCCGCGGCGGCGGCGCCCGGGGCGGCGCCGTGGGTGACGTAGAGGGTGATGCCCGGCGTCGCCGTGCGCATCTGCAGCTGGTCCTTGGCGATCTGCTCGACGCGCAGCGGCGTCGCCTGCCCGCGCTTGTCGGCGAGCAGGCGCTCGCGGTCGGTGTCGAGGCGGCGGGCCTCGGCCTGGGCCTTCTCGATCTCGGCGTAGAGGTGGCGCGAGTCGTACTGCACCCGCACCAGGTACATGGCCGAGCCCAGGACGGCCAGCACCAGCAGGATGTTGAGCCGCATCATGCCGCCGTCCTCTCGGCCACCCGCATGATCGCGCTGCGCGAACGCGGGTTGGCGGCGACCTCGGCGGCCGAGGGCTTGATCCGGTCCAGGGCGCGCAGCTTCAGCGGCACGCCCGGGGCGAAGGGCGCGCGCCGGTCCACCACCTCGCGCGAATGGCGGGCGATGAACTGCTTGACGATGCGGTCCTCCAGGGAGTGGAAGCTGATCACGACAAGGCGGCCTTCGGGTTGCAGCAGATCGATGCAGGCGCTCAGCGCCTGCTCGAGCTCCTCAAGCTCGGCGTTGACGAAAATCCGAAGAGCCTGAAATGTGCGCGTTGCAGGGTCCTGGCCCGGCTCGCGGGTTTTGACCGTGCCAGCCACGAGCTGGGCCAGTTCAGCGGTGCTTGCAAGAGGCCCCCGCTCCTGTCGGCGAGCATCAATCGCCTTTGCAATCTGAAAAGCAAACCGTTCTTCGCCATAGTCACGAATCACCTGCGCAATCTGGCCGACTTCGGCCGTGGCCAGCCACTCGGCCGCACTCTGTCCGCGCGTGGTGTCCATGCGCATGTCGAGCGGGCCGTCGTGGCGGAAGGAAAAGCCCCGCGAGGGGTTGTCGATCTGGGGCGAGCTCACGCCCAGGTCCATCAGCACGCCGGCGCAGGAGCCCGCGGGCAACTCGCCCAGGTGGGCAAAGCCCTCGTGGCGGATGGAAAAACGCGCATCGGAGATGCGCGCAGCTTCGGCGATGGCCTCGGTGTCCTTGTCGAAGGCCACCAGGCGTCCTTGCGGTGACAGCCGAGAGAGGATTTCCCGCGAGTGGCCGCCGCGCCCGAAGGTGGCGTCCACGTAGTGACCGTCTGGCTGCGTCACGAGCGCGTCGACCGCTTCGTGCAACAGGACGGTGGTGTGGGTCCATGCGTTGTCCACCGGGGCGCCGTCAGAAGGAGAAGTCCTTGAAGGCCTCGGGCATCTCGCCGGCCATGGCCTCGGCCTCCTTGGCCTCGTAGCTGGCCTTGTCCCAGAGCTCGAAGTGCTGGCCCATGCCAAGCAGCATGGTCTCGCGTTCGATCCCGGCGGCGGCGCGAAGTTCAGGCGAGATCAGGACGCGGCCGCTGGCGTCGAGCTCCACGTCCATGGCATTGCCCAGGAAGATGCGCTTCCACCACTGGGCCGACATCGGCAGCTGCGCGATGCGCTCGCGGAACTTCTCCCACTCGGGGCGGGGGAAGATCATCAGGCAGCCATGCGGATGGCGGGTGATCGTCAGCTGGCCCGACGCGGTGGCGGCCAGGACGTCACGGTGCCGGGTCGGCACCGAGAGCCGGCCTTTGGCATCGAGACTGAGTGACGAGGCGCCTTGGAACACCGAGAGGGTCCTGATTTCCAGTGGTGAATGAGGGGGACAACCCGCCGGAAAAGGCCTCTCAAGGCACTTTTTCCCACGAAATTGCACTTCCTCCCACTGTAGCAGGAAAACTCAGCTGTGCAAGGGGGCGCACATGGAAAATTTATCAATGAAATCAAGGACTTAGAACCGATTTTGACCGCAATTCCGGCACCAAAATCCGTTCAAAATGAAGCACTTAGCAGGGCCTCTGAAAGTGATATCTGAAGCCTTGGCCGCGGCCAGGCTCTCACCCGGGCGAAAAAAGGGCCGCCCCGGTGGCGGCCCTGGGTTGCCCAGTCCCTCCCTCAGAGGATGTAGCGCGACAGGTCCTCGTTGCGGCTCAGCTCGGTGAGCCGGGCATCGACATAGGCGGCGTCGATGCGCACCTCCTGGCCGTCCAGCCGGGTGGCGTCGAAGCTCACCTCGTCGAGCAGCCGCTCCATCACCGTCGACAGCCGCCGCGCGCCGATGTTCTCGGTGCGCTCGTTGACCTCGTAGGCGATGGCCGCCAGACGGGTGATGCCCTCGGGCGTGAACTCGAGCCGCACGCCCTCGGTGGCCAGCAGCGCCTGGTACTGGCGCACCAGCGAGGCATGGGTCTGGGTGAGGATGGCCTCGAAGTCCTGCACCGAGAGCGACTGCAGCTCGACGCGGATCGGCAGCCGCCCCTGCAGCTCGGGGATCAGGTCGCTGGGCTTGGCCAGGTGGAAGGCGCCGCTGGCGATGAACAGGATGTGGTCGGTGCGCACCGGCCCGTACTTGGTGGACACGGTGGTGCCCTCGACCAGCGGCAGCAGGTCACGCTGCACGCCCTGGCGCGAGACGTCGGCGCTGCTCGCGCCCTCGGCGCGGGAGCAGACCTTGTCGATCTCGTCGATGAAGACGATGCCGTTCTGCTCGGCGTTGTGAATGGCCTCGGCGCGGATCTCCTCCTCGTTGACCAGCTTGGCGGCCTCCTCGTCGGTGAGCAGGCGCAGGGCCTCGGCGATGGACAGCTTGCGCTGCTTGCGCCGGCCCGCCCCCAGCTGCGAGAACATGCCGCGCAGCTGCTCGGTCATGTCCTCCATGCCCGAGGGTCCCATGATCTCGAGCGCGGGCTTGGCGTCGGCGACCTCGAGCTCGATCTCCTTGTCGGCCAGGTGCCCCTCGCGCAGCTTCTTGCGAAAGCCCTGGCGGGTGGGGTTGTCGGCGGCGGTGCCGGGCACCAGCGCGTCGAGGATGCGCTCCTCGGCATGGTCCTCGGCGCGGGTGCGTACCTTGCGCATCGCCGCCTGCCGGGTCTGCTTGACCGCCACCTCGGCGAGGTCACGGATGATGGTGTCGACGTCCTTGCCGACGTAGCCGACCTCGGTGAACTTGGTCGCCTCGACCTTGATGAAGGGGGCATCAGCGAGCTGCGCCAGCCGACGCGCGATCTCGGTCTTGCCCACGCCGGTGGGGCCGATCATCAGGATGTTCTTGGGCGTGATCTCGGGGCGCAGCTTCTCGTCGACCTGCTGGCGCCGCCAGCGATTGCGCAGCGCGATGGCGACCGCGCGCTTGGCGGCCTGCTGGCCCACGATGTGACGATCGAGTTCGGAGACGATTTCCTGGGGGGTCATGGTGGACATGCGGTTTACCCCAGCGTCTCGATGGTGTGGTTCATGTTGGTGTAGATGCACAGCTCGCCGGCGATCTCCAGCGACTTTTTCACGATGTCGCGCGCGGGCAGCTCGGTGTTGTCGGCCAGCGCCTTGGCCGCGGCCTGGGCGTAGCTGCCGCCCGAGCCGATGGCGATGATGCCGGCCTCGGGCTCGAGCACATCGCCATTGCCGGTGATGATCAGGGAGGCGTCCTTGTCGGCCACGGCCAGCATGGCCTCCAGCCGCCGCAGCACGCGGTCGGTGCGCCAGTCCTTGGTCAGCTCGATCGCCGAGCGCACGAGGTGGCCCTGGTGCTTTTCCAGCTTGGCCTCGAAGCGCTCGAACAGGGTGAAGGCATCGGCCGTCGCACCCGCGAAGCCGGCCAGCACCTTGTCGTGATAGAGCTTGCGCACCTTGCGGGCCGAGCCCTTGACCACCACGTTGCCCAGGGTCACCTGGCCGTCGCCGCCGATTGCGACCTGCCACTGGCCATCAGCCGTGCGGCGGCGCACGCTGATGATGGTCGTTCCATGAAATTGTTCCATCGTAGGGAGATGGGGCCGGAACGGCCCCTTTGCAAGGAGGAAGAAAGGAAAAACGCCCGCGCAGGCTCAGTCCTGGCGCAGCGAGATGCGCGCCTGGGAGCTCACGCCGATGACGTGGAGGAACTCCGCCACCAGCCGGTTCACGTCCACGAGGTGGATGACCCGGCCTTCGGCGCTGCGGGCGGTTGCCCAGTTCAGCAGCGTGCCCGCCGCTGCGAAGTCCATGCGCACCAGCCGCGCGCAGGAGATCACCAGGCTGTCCATGCCGGCCAGCCGTTCGTCGATCCGTTCGAACAGTGCCGAGGCGTCGCCCAGGACCAGCCCCGCCAGTTCAGCCGGGGCACCGTTGGCACCATGGGCGTTGCCTGCACCGTGCGCACCGTGCGTGATGGGTGGCTCGGTCGCCGCAAACAAGGTCGACAGCACCCCCATGGACTCCTGCCCTCCCTCCGGGAACCGGCTGGGCATCAGGGTACTGGCGCCGGCATCGGCTTCGCCGGCCACCACCCTGAAGTGGCAGGCCGGGCTGTCCCACGAGGGCGGCGAGACCTCGTAGGTCACGCAGTAGTCCAGGGCGACCAGCTCGAACTCGTCGGGCCGGTGGATCAGGCGCAGCGCTTCCATGCGCAGGCGCCACCACAGGGGGTCTACCGAGCGGGCCCCCGAGGGGGCGGCGTCGGCCAACGCCTGCTCCAGGGCCAGGACACCCGCAAAGCGCAGGTACACGGGCTGGGCGCAGCAGCGGGAAAACACCTGC